>Ga0306910_1000213_pt1 | contig 34122 bp, 27 predicted proteins | sample AntRauMFilla2698_FD_190438 | JGI IMG/M metagenome (GOLD analysis project Ga0306910, IMG submission 190438) | Saline lake microbial communities from Rauer Islands, Antarctica - Metagenome Filla 2 #698 (v2) (version 2) | ecosystem: Environmental > Aquatic > Non-marine Saline and Alkaline > Saline ... | reverse complement strand
GTAAAACTATACTCCAATTATCCCAATCCTTTTAACCCCGTAACTAACATCAGCTTTGATTTACCGGAAGCAGGACGAACAAGCCTGAGAATCTATGATGTACTTGGACGCCAGGTAGCACATTTAATAAATGAAAGACTGGCAGCAGGTAGGCATACCGTAACATTTAATGCAGAAGGTCTGTCGAGCGGAGTTTATTTGTATCGGCTGGAAACCGGGTCAGCTTCATATATCGGGAAAATGTTGTTAGTTAAATAAAATTAATCAAATTGCATTCTGAACATAGTCCCTTTTCCACCTAATAAATTTTGGGAAGTTGAGAATGATAGCATGGAGATGTCGCCCGAAGAGATGATTCGCCATTTTAAGGAAAAGAATGCGCAGGCTAATTAATGTCGCAAGAGTTTTCTATTGTGAGAGATCGTTCCAAACGGTTATTTTAAGTCATATTTGACACACAGAATACGAACCAGATCATCAAGATTTTTGTGAAGAACGCACCCTTTCCCATCCATCCCATCACCAAAGAAAATCCCTTTAAAATCGTTTTTGTCTGCCTCGGTAATATCTGCCGAAGTCCAACCGGCGAAGGCGTTATGCAACATATTGTAAATGAAGAGGGACTTCAGGCTTATTTCGAGATCGATTCAGCCGGAACTTCAGCTTATCACATTGGCGAACCGGCCAACAGCAAAAGTCAGTCAACGGCCAATAAACATGGCGTCGAGCTGCATTCCAAGGCTCGACGATTCGGGCGATTTGACCTCGACTATTTCGATCTCATCCTGCCCATGGATTTTGACAATTACGAAAACATAATCGACTTGTGCTCAACTGACGAACAGCGTAAAAAAGTTTACTTACTCCGCTATTTTGATCCCGAAACCGAAGAGCCTGAATCAGTTCCCGATCCCTATTACGGCGGAATGCAGGGATTTGAAAATGTATTTCAGATGGTAAAGCGCAGTTCTCAGTTTCTTCTGGATGAACTCAAAAGCCACATCAAAGAATGATCGACACAATCGTCAAAAATGCCATTCAAGATGAATTTGACACTGAAATAACTTCAACCACGGCTGTGAGTGGCGGAGATATCAATAAGGCGGCAAAGTGCCGGCTCAACAATGGTAAAACTGTTTTTGTGAAATATCACAAGAACGCCCCAGAGAATATGTTTCAGGCCGAAGCCAAGGGATTGGAGTTGCTTAGAAAACATGCTCCTGAAGATGTTCTCGTGCCTGAAGTTTTATCCCAACCCGATAAAAACTGCGAAGCGCTGGTTCTCGAATGGATTGAAACCGGCAGTTCTGATCAAAGAACACATGAAAAACTTGGCCGTGGATTGGCGCACATACATAAAACCACACAGTCTAACTTCGGACTCGATCACGATAATTTCATCGGGAAATTACACCAATCAAATTCAGAGCATGCAACCTGGTCCGATTTTTTCTTTCAAGAACGCTTAGAACCACAAATACGACTGGCCATCGATCGGGCTTTACTTACAAAAAATGAGATGAATCTGGCGGAGCATATCTCCTCAAAACTCGATTCTATTTATCCCTGCGAACCAGCAGCACTTTTACACGGCGATTTATGGGGTGGAAATTATATGGTTGAACAATCCGGAAAGCCCGTGCTCATCGATCCGGCGGTTTACTTTGGCCACAGAGAGATGGACATCGCTTTTACAGAGCTTTTCGGCGGATTTCCAAGAGCATTTTATCAAGCCTATGAAGAACATTATCCCTTACAACCGGGATTTGAGGAACGGAAAGACCTCAGCAATCTCTACCCGATTTTAGTCCATACAAACTTATTTGGCGGTCATTACGCACGTCAGGCTAAATCGATGCTTCAAAAATTTGCATAATTTTATTTCAATTCCAGGTGTTTGAAGCACCTGTATCCTGTCGTTAAGTGATTAATATTTTTCATTTAATCTTCAATAGCGAAGCGTTCGAATAACTAATAATCTCACCCATGAAAATCGTCTCTCTGGTTCCAAGTCTTACCGAATTCATCGCCGATGTAAAAGGTGTGGAACATCTTACAGGAAGAACTCGATTCTGCATTCATCCTGATGAAATTTCCCAAATCCCGATCGTAGGCGGAACCCAAAATCCCAACATTGAAAAAATTCTGCATCTGAAACCCGACCTTATTGTTGCGAATAAAGAGGAAAACAGGAAAAAAGACATTGAAGAGCTAAAAAAACACACAGAAGTTCATCTGACCAACATCTCAACTGTTGGAGAAGCTCTCAATCAACTTCATGAACTCGGTTCAATCATCGACGCACAGCAGAACACAGAAACGCTGTTGAGCGAGATTAAAATGCGATGGGAAAAATTATCAACTATTGCCCGTGGGAGTGTTCTCTATCTGATCTGGTACAATCCCTGGATGGGTGCTGGAAATGACACCTACATTCACGATATTCTCACTCACATAGGTTTTACAAATTTTCTTAATGATCAGGCACGATATCCTGAAATTAATCCGTTGAATAGTTCAAATGATCAGCCGGATTACATATTTCTCAGCAGTGAACCGTTTCCTTTTAAGAAAAAACACGCGGAAGAATTGCAGAATTGCTACCCAGAATCATCCATTCGTTTTGTTGATGGAGAATGGTTTAGCTGGTACGGTTCACGCATGGCCTCATCATTCAAACATATACATTCATTGATCACAAATCTTAACACGTGAAGAAACTCACTCTTTTTCTCCTCACTTTAACCACCATCCTCACAGCCTGTGCCAATCAATCGGCTGTTTCCGATCAAGGTTCTTCTGCAGATAAAGAAGAAGCCTCGGACGCGAATCAGGATACTTCAAAAGCAGAAATAATACTCTCCAACGATGATCTTATTGAGGGAAATTTTCAGTTCATTCAGGGAATCACAGCGTTTGAACAAGGATATTATCAGGAAGCACTAAATCACCTTCTTACCGCGACTGTAAAACTACCTAAAAAGGCAGGCATCAACTACGCACTGGCCGATACCTATCTTCAGCTTCAGGATTATTCCAACGCAACCTATTACGCCGCACAGGCTTATAGCACTCAAGATGACGATCAGTGGTACGGACTCAAGTTGGCTGAAATTCAACGTAAAAGCGGAAATCTTTCTGAAGCTATTCAAACATTACAAAAATTACGGAAGAATAATCCACGAGAGACAGATATTTTGTACAAACTCGCCAATTTATACGCCTCTAATCAGGAGTGGGAAAAATCGAACGGCGTTTATTACAAAATTATTCAACTGAAGGGAGATGATGCCCTTTCAAGACGGGAACGCATTCAAAATTACGCCAATCTGAATGAACAGGAATTGTTGATTAAAGAGATTGAAGCGCTCAGTGAATTGGAACCGTCTAACACCAGAATTTTACATAATCTGGCTGATCAGTATGAACGAACGGGACAGATTCAGAAAGCGATAGCCACATTACATGAGCTCAGAGAACGCGATCCCCACGATGCAAAAGCGATTATTCACATATCAGATCTTTATGTTCAGCAGCAACGTTACTCAGATCTAAAGCCGTTTATTGATCAGATTTCACAAAATTCCGCGCTTAAACGATCAACACATGAAGCTATTCTCACCTATCTGACACGAACCGTTTCAGATAATCCACAAAATGAGCAGTTGCGGGGAATTACATTCGCTGCCCTCGATGCACTCACCGAGCTTTACCCTGAGTCCGGATCTATACTAACCTCAGCAGCTTCGTTTTACACGGCATCCGGCAGAAATGAACAGGCTTTAATTGCGCTGAAGCAGACCAATTCCATACAGCCCAATAATCAACAGGCGTGGCTACAACGAATGCAGATTTTGCTTCAGGAGAGTCAATTTGAAGAAGTAATAGCGGTAGGACTTCAGGCCAATGAATACGTTCCGGAGAACATTTTTGTGCACTATTTTATCGGAATTGCTTATGCTCAAACCAATCAGCACCGTGAAGCTGTTTCCTGGCTGAACGATGCCACTTTTCTTCCTGCGCGTAGAGATTTTAAATCACTTGTGTTTGCCGCAAAAGCAGATTCCTACCAAACAATTGACGAATGGGAAAAAGCGAAAGAGGATTATGAACAAGCCATTCGTCTCGATCCCCAAAATGCCACCGCACTCAATAACTACGCGTATTATATGAGTTTACGGAGCGAAGATTTGGAGAAAGCAGCAGACCTAAGTCAACAATCACTTGAAATTGAGCCCGATACGCCTTCATTTCTCGACACCTACGGGTGGATATTATATCTACAGGAAAACTACGAGGAAGCACTGGAATTTCTAACACTGGCGGTGGAAAATGGCGGAAACAGCGCGGACATTTTTGAACACCTGGGATTTGCTCACAAGTCAGTCGGGAATACAGAAGAAGCCATCTCCTATTTTCAAAAAGCGATTGCAGAACAACCCGATTTAGCGGAAAAACTCCAACCCGAAATTGATGCGCTCAAGTGAGGTTCCGAACTCTTTTTTACGGAATTTTCCTTTCCTCGATGTTTTTTTCAGCATGCAAATCCATTAAGCCGCTTGAGCATCCTGAATATGATCAATTCAAAAAATCGGATCTCCAGCCGGAATCTGTCCTCCCCGATACCACGTTACCCTTCTCTGCATTAAGCGGAAAAGCAAAAGTTCAGTTTTACGGAAAGAATGTAAACGAACGGGCAAATGCCACTTTTAAGGCAAATCGTGAACGATCACTGATGAAGCTAAGTAACTCTCTTGGAATTGAAGGGCTTCATCTGCTGATAACTCCAGACTCAGTAACTGAATACAATCGTGTGGATGAACAGGTTACAAAAACGTCGCTTGAGAACTATCAGGAAGTCACAAACACTATCAAAATCCCGCTGCATCTTTATCAGCTGTTTTTTCCATGGCGAACGGTGAAATGGGAACTCGTCTTTGAAAACAAGCAATTTCTTCAGCTCAGAACCTCTGGTGCGGTGCTCTACCTACAAAAAGAAACCAGAAATGTAACTGAATACATGCAGTGGAGAAAAGAAGATAATGTGCGAATCAAAGCGTTATATGACGGCTACACATCTGTTGATGGATATTCTGTACCGAGAAAAATTCAGGTTTTTGTGTATGATGAAAGTGATACGTCAAACCAACCCGAGCGTCTCTATATCCTGATACAAAAAATCCAATCAACTGAAAACGATGCCATTTCACTAAGCTATCCTGATTCCATCCCCTACTTAGAATGGTAGCAAATAGTGCATAAACTACACTTTTATCCAATTCGGCATGTAATTTGTAACTAATTTTATCAACATATTAGAGGTTCTCTTCAACAACCTTTAATTTTGTACTCTTTCATCACAACTCATCGTATCTTTGGTACGCTATGAAACGTCTCCTTCTTATTACAGCCACACTGCTACTCATCTCATTGACGAGCTTTGAAACAGCTCACAGTCAAAACTACGAGCTGATTAGAAAGCAGTTACAGCAGCAGCAAAACAGAACACGCCTTGAATTACGTCAACTGCAGGATTTGTTAAAGACCTACAAAACTCAAATTGATGAGAAAGAGCAACGAACAGAAGAGCTGAAGGAAACGTTTTACAGAATTACCCGGGAGATAACGTTGCGCGATCAGGTTATTAATAAGCTTGAATCTGAATCCCAATCCATATTAAAAGAGATTGATCTTACCCAGCGTTTGATAACGCAGAAAAAAGACACGCTCAATCAACTCAAAGAGCATTACAAAACAACGCTGCGCTATCTCTACAAACACGGCCAAACGTCTGATTTGGCACTCATTCTTACCGCAGACAATTTCAATCAGCTACTAACACGTTCATACTATCTGAAAAAGTTTGAGGCTTACAGAACAAATCAGGCTGAGGAAATAGAACAGGCTACGGAAGAATTATCCGGAAAAGAGCAGGATTTACTTTCATCGAAAGAGCAAAATAAAGAAGTACTGGCTGAGCAGCAGCGAGAAAAAAAGACGTTGAATAAAAAGAAGAAACAGCAGGAGAACATCATCGCGACCTTGCGTCAGGACAGAAAGCGATTAAGTCGTCTGCTTACAGAAACCAGGGATGAAGTCGGGAATCTCAACTCAACGCTTTCCCAGTTAATTGCCCGTGAGGATGTTGCCCGCAAGCGTGCTGAAGAAGAGGCGCTTCAGAGGGAACGAGAAGCACAACTGGCCTCCGCTAATGGATCACCGAACACCGCGACGCCTTCAGCAGGTAACGCAAAGCCGTCGGCAAAAATCGTTGAAAGTAACGCACTGCTGAGTGAAGAAGAATTTTCCAGCCTTGAGTCTTCTTTCCAAAAGCAAAAAGGAACTCTGCCCTGGCCGGTAGAAAACGGTGTGATTTCAGCCAAATACGGGAATAAGGTTCACCCAGTTTACCAAACTAAAGTTCCTAATCATGGTGTTGAAATTGCCACTGAACCTCGTTCACACGTTTATGCCATTCATGATGGTGTGGTGTTTGGCGTAGTTCCAATACCAGGTTACGGAGATGTCATTATTGTCAATCATGGTCGATACAATACCGTTTATGGTAATTTGAGCGAAGTCTATGTTCAAAAAAACAGCTTCATAAAAGCGGGTGATTTGGTAGCACTTAGCGGTGATGAAGACTCACCAAAAGGCGCCGCTGTTTATCTTATGATCAGAGAAAAAAATAATAATTTGAATCCGGAATCCTGGATTGTCCGCAAATAAAACTATCTCAACCTAACTGTATTTAACCGCTTATTCTTTGCGAATGAGTGTCTTTACATTATGTCAGAAAATATACCACGCGTTTTTGCCTACAGCACCGGTGTGTTAGCATTAGGTGCTTTTTTTTACATCGCCACTCACTCGTTATACCGGTTTACCGAATACCCGGGATTCACGGGTTGGCTCACCATTTTTGGATTCGTTTTTGTGATAGCCAATATCACGTATATGATTGGCAAACGGTATTACCGCAGGCCCTCCGCTGGAACAATTTCAGCTTTTGTGCTGGGAATGATGTTCGTAGCACCAACCATCGTTCAGCTTATTCTAAACAATTTAGACGCCGGAGTGGATCAGCGTATGCCTTTTCTATTTGTCACACTCATTGCAGGAGCTGGAATCGGAACACATTTTGGAGTTAAAAAAGGAGAAAAACTAAGAGAAGAACGCCTTCAGAGAAAAGAAGAGCATGAAAATAGTTAGACATTCTATGTTTTTTGGGGTCTTCTTATCTACTTGTAAACTGCTAAAGGATTTAGCCGCGTGTTAAGTGATTTCACCCTGAAACCGGAGATCATCCTCTATGTGCTTGATTTAACAGGTACATTTGTATTTGCGATCAGTGGAATGATCACAGCAGCCCAGAAGAAATTTGATCTGTTCGGAGCTACCGTTATCGCATTTGTAACTGCAATTGGCGGAGGAACACTTCGGGACGTATTAATTGGCAGTCAACCTGTAGGCTGGATGAATGATCTCACCTATATCTATCTGATTATCTCAGCCGTAGCTATCACATTGCTGTTCAAATCATACATTATGCGATTGCGTAAAACGCTGTTCCTGTTCGATACAATAGGAATTGCTGTATTTACCATTTTGGGACTTCAAAAAACACTTGGATACGGACTATCACCTGTAATTGCTCTGCTGATGGGAACAATTTCAGCGGTATTTGGAGGTGTAATACGAGACACATTGACCAACGAAATCCCTCTCATCTTCAGAGAAGAGATCTACGCTACTGCCTGTCTGTTTGGAGGATTGATGTACCTAATGAGTCAAATGCTAATACCATCAGGTCCACTGTCAATTTTGATTGCGGTTCTATCCATTATTGGCGTCCGAATAGCAGCGGTGAAGTTTCATTGGTCATTACCAAAAATCCAGTAGTTGTGAACAGAGAATTTAAGCACCTGCTAAAAACCCTCACTCGATGAAGAAACTCCGTCACCTCCCAATCTTGCGTCGCGATGTAGGAGTTATTCCCATCAATAGCGAGAATGAAACTGTTCTGTATTTCACTGATCCTGTTTCACTCTGCCCCAATTCACTCATTTTACCCGGCGCATATAACGATTTAATACCTTTATTCTATGCGGGTTTCAAATTAGAAGATGTTTTAGCCCAATTCCCTAAGTCGGAACAACATCAACTTGAAAACCTTCTACTCCGTTTGACTGATCTATTTGACGAATATTATCTTTTAGAAAACAAGCATTTCAAAAACAAAATGGAGAAGATCGAGGCATCCTTTGAACAAAATTCTGTACGGCCACCAACACTGGCAGGTTCAGCTTATCCGGATACTGAAAAAGAGATTCGAACCGGGTTTGACTCCATTTTTAAATCAATTTTAAACAGGGATCAGGTAATATCCGGGGGTTTTAGCAAAGGAGAATCAACACCCTACGCCCTCTATGCCCCGCACATTGATATTCGTGTCGCCCCGGAAGTGTATGGTGAATCATTTGCCAGAATAGCCCACTTAAAACCTGATCATGTTTATATCATCGGGACATCTCACTATGCGGGCTATTATTCTCAGTATGATAACAGTCCGATTATTTTTACTGAAAAAGATTTTCAAACACCGCTTGGAATCATTCCAAACAACCGAAGTAAAACACGGGCATTATTCGATAGTTCCGGAGCAGGAGCAACAGTTGCCGACAGGGCTCATAGAATGGAGCACAGTATTGAGATTCAATTAATCTTTCTTCAGTATCTATGGTCGCATGAATTCACCATAACCCCCATTTTGATAGGCAGCCTTGACGAGCTTTTGTATTCTGACCTTTCCAATAAATTTAACACTATTGATGCCTTCAGCAAGGCGTTACATGAGAGCAAACAGGAAAACGATCTTATATTGATAAGCGGTGATTTGAGTCATATAGGGAAAAAGTTTGGAGATGCTACAACAGGAATAGGGATGTTAGACGAGGTAAAAGCGTTTGACAATGAAACACTGGACGCAGCTTCAACGGGCAATTCAAGTGAACTCCTATCACACATCAAGTCAAACCTTGACGCTTATCGCGTGTGCGGATACCCACCTCTGTTTTCGTTTTTAAAATATTTACCAGAAGAGATCACCGGAAACTCTTTCGCCTACAATTACTGGGATGACTCAGAAACTGAAAGTGTAGTGAGCTATGGATCTGTTCTCTTTGGAAAAAAAACATAAAAAAGCCCGGATAATGTTTCACTAACCGGGCTTTTTGAATATCAATCAATATTTAAGAATCATTCATCAGGTTTAAGCGTTTTCTTCCTGATAGTAGTCCTTGTACGCTCTTTTATAATAGCTGTAGTTGTAATAGTAATCAGAGCTTTTCTTAGGATCAAAAGCATTCAGTACCGTTCCAACAATATCAGCGTTCAAGTGCTGCAGTCCCTGAATTGTAAATTCAAGCTCCTTTCTGTTTGTCACATTGAAACGACTCATCAAAATCAAACCATCGACAAGGCGTAACAATGATGCTGAGTCAGAGATAATTCCATAAGGTGCGGTATCAAGGATGATATGATCGTATTCTTTTTTGAGCTTATCCATTAGCTCTTTGAGTCGCTTACTATCCAATACAGTTGCGGGCTCCGGAGTACGCATTCCCACCGTAATGAGATCTACATTGTCCATTACCGTTTCTTTTTTGGCTACGTCAAAGCCGATATCCTCAAAAAGAAGTTCAACTAAACCGGGTTCGCGACTTTCACCAAAGATTTTATGCTGCGTTGGACGACGCAAGTCAAGGTCAACAACAAGTACTTTTTTCTCAGCCTCGGCAAACGTGATAGCCAGGTTAGCAGCAAAGGTACTTTTACCTTCTCCTTTATTCGAACTGGTAACCATCAATACCTGAAATTGTTTATCCGGATTAGCATAAACAGTGTTGATACGAATTCGACGATAAGCTTCAGATATAGGAGAAATGTGATCAATGAATGTCAACAATTGGTTAGAGATAGCCTTACCACCAACCGTTTGAGTACCCTTTGGATCAATTTTACCAATAATATTGAAATCTGGTACATTCCCGAGAAACGGAACTCCCATAGCTTTCAATTCATCCACAGAACTTATTTTGTCATTTGTGGCTTCACGAATAAAAATCACACCAACACCCAAAATTCCGCCAAGCAGAAAACCAATCACTACCCATAGTTTTTTACGTGGCTGAATAGGTCGGCTTTGAACTACCGCATAATCGAGCGGGCGTCCCATTCCAAACTGTGTTCTCTCCCACAAACTCATCTCCGAGTATTGTTTAGAAACACTCATATATAATTGCTCATTAATTTTCACATCGCGTTTCAAGCGGGCAAGCTGTGTAATTTCCTGTGGTAGACTATCAAACTCGGCGTCAAGTTCAGCAATTCTCTCCCTAATTACTTCTACCTGTGTTGAAAACTGTGACTGTTGAACTTTCAGATCTAAGATCTTTTGATTCAGGCTAATAATTCTCTGGCCGATTCCACCACCATCAGCACTTAAAAATGTCAAAGATAACTCTGATTCGGAGCTCAATAATTCATCTACGAGCTTCTTAACCTGAGCTTTTGTGTCAGCAATCTGTGCATTTAACTCATTTAACTTTGAACTACGTGTAGTGCTTCGCAGTTCAGGATTTTTAGCTAAAAGGAGTAATTTCTCCGTTTCCAGCTCTGAAAGCACAAACTGATAACGTTCTAACGTCGGCCCTAAACCTGATGAAATTTGTTCAGACAATCCCGGCCTGATCTGATCCAGCTGATTCTGATAAGAATCTAACCCCGAATTTACAGCAACAAGCTGTGTTTGAACTTCCTGCTTCTTTGTTTCGAGCGTAGTAAGAGTTGTAATAAGCTGTTGAGTCTGGGCGTCAATAGTTATCAACCCTGTTCTGTCCATAAACTCTTCCAGACTCTGCTCTGTTTCATTTAGCTGGTTTTCAAAGTTTGTACGCTCACCTTTCAAAAAACTGAGAGCCGACGAGGCCATTAATCTGTTTTGTTCAGTGGAAAGCTTTGAGTAGGTATCCATCGTCAGGTTGACAACAAAAGCGGCTTCTTCAGGTAAAGGGCTCTCAAAAGAGATACGAACGACATCAGTTGCCGGATCAATCTTCTCAGCTTTTATGTTAGCACGAATGCGCATCGCAACGGTATCACGAGCCGTTGAAGTAGAGTCTTCCGGGAAAGCACGCCAGAGAAGAGGAAACTTATGCCCGGTTGAGGCAAATTTAACTTGCATCAAACTATCGGCCAGATCTTCGCTGAGTGTACGCGACTTTAAAATTTGAAGTTCATTCGCTATTGTTGAACCTACACCAATTCCATAGGTGGTGGTTAGCAGGTTGGAGAGATCAGACCCGGCATATGAGTATCGGTTTTTGCTTTCAGATATAAAGATAGTTCCTTCACTGCTGTAAATAGGAATCTGCATAATTGCGGCAACAGCTGCAATAATTGAGAACACCACAACGAATGCGATAAGTGTCCACTTGTAGCGAAATAGTGTTGTAAATAATTTCAGGAGGTCGATTTCATCATCATCCGGCATTTGATTACTGGGCACACCGTTATATTGATGTTTCGGACCTGTTCCATTTGTTCCATTTTGATAACCAAAATGGTTGTTTTGTGAAGATACACTCATGAAAGTTCGTTATTCAGTATTGACCAGATAAAATAAACGTTACGGTTCGATTTCTAAATGAAATAGTACGCTATTTGTTCCCCTATTTTCCACAAGTTTGAAAGATAACCTTTTTAACGCAAAATTCACCTGTAAATTTGAAGGTAACTCATTGCAATTTGTGTTGCCTGAGGATATTCAACTTTAAAAATACCATCATCTGAACAAAAATGTTCAAAATTGCACAATTATCATCACACTAACTCAAAATGTTACAATTGACAACAATGTTACTTATATCAAGATGCTACTTTATATCATTTTAAAAATCGGTATTTTAGGCGCACTTTCATAATATCAGGATCCATTTTTACACTTAAAATATTACACGCTTCAAATGGCAAAACTTGCACTCATTTCTGATGTCCACGCAAACCTTCCAGCATTGAATGCCGTTTTAAACAAACTTGATGCCCACTCACCTGACGCTTTTTTATGTTTAGGAGATTTAGTTGGTTATGGACCACACCCGGAAGCTTGCCTAAAAATTATCAGAGAACGTCAAATTCCCTGTGTTCTGGGAAATCACGATGCCGGAGTGACCGGAGTTTTACCACCCTCTCATTTTAGAAATCCAAACCGAAGTCTCATAGAGAAAACTTCTGAGTTACTATCAGAAAATGATATATCCTGGTTAAAATCACTTCCATACACGTTAAAAGATGAATTAAATGGACTTCCCTGGATTGCAGCTCATGCATCACCAAAAGATCCGGAAAAGTGGGAATACGTTGAGAGTGCTATGTATGTCAGGAATTTACTTTCTGAAAATGATTATCAATTTATTTTTATAGGTCACACTCACAAGCCCGCTCTTGTTGCTGATCAATTGGGAGTAAAATCGTTTAAGAAAGGGCATAAGTATCTCATAAATCCCGGCAGTGTGGGACAATCGCGCGATGGTGACAGGCGGGCATCTTGCGCCTTAATTGATACTATAAAAATGGAATATCACAATTTCAGGGTTGACTATGATATTCAATCGGTTGTTACCGATCTTCAGCAGATGGGCTTTTCAAGAGAAGCAGCAGATCATTTAATGCGATTGAACAGGGATTAAAAAACCGGGATTTTCTGCTATTTAAAATTGTATGGAACTTCGTTGTGATTTTGAGATAGAAACACTGAATAACTTTCTTTATCATAAGCAACCTATTTAACAGTGAGGATATTGAAACATACCCTTACTGTTAGAAACTAATTTTCTGACAGATCTAAAATCAATCATTTTAATAATAATCAATATCTTATGACATTTTCAAAAGGGATTTCATTAGTTGGAGTTTTTATACTTCTCTTCGGGTTAGAACTTTCTCAGGCACAGCAACGAGGCACACCTACTTCTCAACAATTTCGTTTAGGGGAGCGTATTATACGAATAGCAGAACCAGGACAACTTGTAGATTCTGTTAACGTTTGGGGCGATATCGGGAGTTCCGGGCGTTATTTAGTCCCTGAAGGAACTACGCTTCCTAAACTAATTTCATATGCTTTTGGACCACGAACTCTGAGAGATGGCCAAACTAACCTCGATTGGTCACAAATGCGTGTGGAAATTAACATCCAGGAAATTGACGAAAACAATCAGGTTGTCAACATCAAAAAATTTAAATATTTATTCGAGAAGAAATTTCCTGAAGGATTTAGCGGTTACATCGTTCAAAATAATCAAACAATTACTATACGTATTAAGAGAAAACCATCTTTCAGAGATTATTTAGGCGTTATTGCACCCGTCATTTCATCTGTTGCTACTACGTTATTAATAATTGACAGATATCTTATTAATAATTAAATCCCTATTCTCTTAGAAATAGCCTTCAAATTTTGCTTTATCAATAAAAAGGCGAATCCGATTTAGTCAGATTCGCCTTTTTTATGTCCTTAAAATGAGCTTTGTCTTTTTACAGCAGCATGCCCATTGGATTCTCCAGCAGGTCTTTCACAGTGTTCAGGAATTCTGCTGAGGTGGCTCCGTCAACTACTCTGTGGTCACTTGAGAGCGTCACCTTCATGCGTTTGCCGGGGACCACTTCTCCGTCTTTTACAACAGGGACATCACGAATAGCCCCAACGGCTAAGATTGCCGCGTTGGGTGGATTGATAATAGCCGTAAAGTCTTCTATGCCAAACATTCCCAGATTTGAGATCGAGAATGTACTTCCTTCCATCTCTTCAGGCTGAAGTTTTTTCTCACGGGCTCGTCCGGCCATCTCTTTGGTTTCTTTTGAGATCTGCATCAACCCTTTGGTATCGGTGTTTTTGATGACGGGTGTTAATAATCCCTCATCAACTGCAACCGCAACGGCTACGTGAACCCGATGATGTTTTCTTATTACATCTCCCAGCCACGATACATTTACGTTTGGATGTTTGCGCAGGGCAACGGCACAGGCTTTCACCACAAAATCGTTGTAACTGATTTTCACATCACTGATTTCATTGAGTTTTCCGCGAGCTTCAATAGCGTTGCTCATATCAATATCCACCGTTTCATAGAAATGAGGATTGGTGAATTTTGATTCAGCCAGGCGCTTGGCGATAGTTTTACGCATTTGAGAAATTCGAACATCTTCATATGCTTCACCTTCAGGCATTGGAGCGGAAGGTGCTTTTGAAACATCAACAGAGGTTTTTGATTCAGCTGATGTTGAAGGTTCGTACGATTCAATGTCAGCTTTTACAATACGTCCGTTTGGTCCACTTCCGCTTACATCAGAAAGTTTAATTCTTTTCTCTTCTGCCATTTTTCTGGCGAGCGGTGAGGCTTTGATCCGGCTTTCATCATCATCTGAAGACTCAGCTTTCTGCTTTTTGTCTTTATCGAGATCTCCTAAAATCGGGTCGTCGAAATCTTCTTTAGATTCGGATTTTTTGTCTGCTTGTTCGTCTTTCTTTTCATCAGAACCGGAATTGGATTCAGACTTGTCGGAAGCATCGGTGTCGTCATCGCCGAGAAGATCAGAAATATCTTCGCCTTCTTCTCCTATAATGGCAATTTTCCCACCTAATGGGATAGCTTCTCCTTCGTCAGCCATAATTTTCAATACCGTTCCGGCATCGAAAACTTCCACATCCATGGTGGCTTTATCTGTTTCTACTTCAGCGATAATATCTCCGGAAGAGACTTCATCTCCTTCCTTGATATTCCATTTGGCGATCACCCCTTCTTCCATGGTGTCGCTCAATTTTGGCATGTCGATTACTATTGCCATAAATTTTCTCTTTTAAAGGTTAGGTTGATGTCTTTCTGATCTGATCTCTTCTCTCTGCTATTTACGATACGTAACCGTATTGACAGCGTCAACGATTTCTTTTGCGCCCGGAAGCCATAAATCAAACAGGTTTTTTGCAAATGGAGCGGGTACGTCAGGTACAGTTACCCGAAGCACCGGCGCATCCAGATAGTCGAAAGCGTCACGCTGAATCTGGAATCCAACTTCAGCGGCCACTCCGCCAAACGGGTGGGATTCATCCACAATTACGAGTCGGTTTGTCTTTTTAACTGACTCAATCACGGTTTCAATATCAAATGGCTTAATTGTTCTCGGATCAATAATTTCAACCTCCACGCCATCTTTGGACAGTTGCTGTGCGGCTTGTTGAGCAATGTGATACATTTTTCCGGTTGCAACAATTGTTACATCATCTCCGGCTCTTTTCACTTTACCTTTTCCAATGGGGAGAATGAAATCCTCATCATCAGAAACTTCCTGCTTCATTCCGTACATCTGCTCAGATTCGAGGAATATCACAGGATTATTATCGCGAATTGAGGCCTTCAGCAATCCTTTAGCGTCTTCAGGTTGAGATGGATAGACAACTTTTAGTCCCGGAAAGTGTGCGTACAAACTCTCATATGAAACAGAGTGTGTTGCACCAAGCTGTCCGGCACTCGCGTTTGGTCCGCGGAATACCATAGGGATTGTAAATTGTCCACCGCTCATGTATCTGAGCTTGGCAGCGTTATTCAAAATCTGATCAATCCCGACAACAGCAAAGTTGAACGTCATGAACTCAACAATGGGACGAAGTCCGTTCATTGCGGCTCCCACACCAATTCCGGCAAATCCAAGCTCCGAAATAGGAGTATCGATTACGCGTTTTAGTCCAAATTCGTCGAGTAGTCCTTCTGTTACTTTATAGGCGCCGTTGTATTCAGCTACTTCTTCACCGCAGATGAACACGTTTTCATCGTTGCGCATCTCTTCTGCAATCGCCTGATTGATCGCTTCTCTAAATTGTAATTCAGCCATAATTCAGTTTTTAAAAATTTGTTTATCAGTAATCGTTGAACGGTTATTAGGTCAGATATGGGAAGTCATTTTCCGCATATACATCTTCGTAGAGCTCTTTCGGATCGGGCTCATCGCTCTCTTCAGCAAAATCGATAGCGGCTAATACATCCTTATCGATATTTTCCTGCCATTCAACAATTTCATCCTTTTTGGCGATTTTATGCTTTGTCATATACGTTTTCAATCGCTCAATCGGGTCAATTTCTTTAAACTCGTTCAATTCATCTTTTGAACGATAGGTACCGGGATCACTCATCGAATGTCCGCGATAACGATAGGTTCTTATTTCGATGAAATAGGGAGACTGATTCTCACGAACCTCATCAGCCACTTCTTTAATCTCATCCATTACAGAAAACAGATCCATTCCATTTACTACTTTTGATGGGATGTCGTATCCAGCCGAACGTTTATACAATTCTGCGGCACTGTGTCGGTGTGTGGCGGTTCCCATTGAATAACCGTTATTCTCCACAATGTAAATTACGGGCAAATTCCACAGCTTGGCGAGATTGAAGGATTCATTCAGTGAACCCTGATCGATGGCGCCATCACCAAACAAGCACACAGCGATACGGCCATTTTCCTGATATTTGTTGGCGAAAGCAATTCCAGCAGCCAGCGGAAGATGGGCACCCACAATGGCATGTCCGCCCCAGAAGTGATCTTTAGTATTAAAGAAGTGCATTGAACCACCTTTTCCACTGCTGCATCCTGTGCCTTTTCCGAACATCTCGGCCATTCCCTGCTCAGGTGAAATACCCCGAACTAATCCCCAGCCATGATCGCGATAAGCAGTGATTACATCATCATCGGGATTTAAAATGTGATTTATGCCGCTCGAAACAGCTTCCTGACCAATATAGAGGTGAAGAAACCCACCAAACTTCCCTTTCTGATACATTTGAGCAGAACGTTCTTCAAATCTACGCTGCAGATACATCTCCTTAAAAAGTTTGATTACGTCTTCTTTAGAGAGGTCGAGATCCTTGTGTTTCTTTGAAGTTGGTTCCGGCAAAATGGTACTTTGATACACTTCACCGCCCGTTGGGGTAAATATCGCTTTTTTCTTTTCTTCAGCCATTATAGATACTTTCGGATTTGAATCGTTGAATGTCTTTAAATTTCAGCATAGCCGCCAAGCCTTATATGCTGTGCGGGCGGAATATACCAAATTTTTAAAATCTTATTTAGTCCACTTCCGGCTAATGCCTTCAGGGAGACCAGTTATAGAACACGTATCCGCTTAGCGTCATTCCCGTTGGGCTTCTGTTGAATTGCTATTACGGACTTGGTTTTCCATTTCAGTCACTTAAAAATAGATATCAATAAGTGCAGGTGATTTTTTACATTCATTATTGACGCAAACATAAAATGTTATGTGATACATTGCTTTCAACATGGTCTTATTTACCCATTTATTCATATTACCGTTTAAAAAGGGTTTAGCTTATGAATGATTTCATCAGTTTCATGATTCTGCTCATCATCTATTTAACACTGGGTTTTGGTGTTATTTACTATATAAACGGGAAGAATATCGTCATCAGATTTGTTTCGTTTGCCATTCCGCTCAATGCATTTGGTATGCTTGCAGTTTATCTTGCCTTCATTACTTTTGAGGGAGAATTTTGGGCAGTGGTTTCGTTTTTTATCAGCTACACACTTTTTGCATTTGCCGCTCTGGAAGGAGTTGGGAGATTTGTCATGAAGCCTCTTAGAAACAGCATAAAAGGTGTTACAGAAACCGGCAAGATTCTATCAGAACGATCAGGAATCGGAGCTCAACGTTCTACAGAATTACTGGCCTCATCCGACAAGCAGCAATCGGCATTTGATTCGATAAAAGACACCTTTAACAATCTTGAGTCCTTTTCAGATAATAATCTCAAAACATCCGATCAAACAAAAAAACGAACTGATCAAACAAGAAATTTATCTGCTAAAACCGAGCAGCTTCTTAATGAGGCTGAACAATCCGTGCGCATTATAAATGAAGGAATGAGTCAAATTTCCGGGATTGTGAATACGATAGACAGCATTGCCACTCAAACCAACTTATTGGCACTAAATGCAAGCGTGGAAGCATCACGGGCAGGTGAAGCCGGAAGCGGATTCTCTGTTGTTGCTGAAGAGATCAGACAATTAGCCAATCGCGCATCAGAAGCAGCGAGTAATACAAGCAGACTTATCAGCGAAAACCAAACACACGCCCAAAAAGGGCTAAACGCCACTGCAAGTGCCAGCCGCTCCATGAAAGGACTCAATGAGGCGATGACAACCGTTTCGAGACTTTCAGCAAAAGTTTCAGATACCTCTCAACAACAGCGTTCTCAAATATCAGAATCGGTAGAAATTCTCAATTCTGTGGAGCCCATTTTGCGTAACAGCGTCGATCAGATGCAACAAAGCGGAAAAGAAGCGCAGGAGCTAAATAAACAATCTGAAGAACTGCTTAACATCTCACGACGGGTGTTGAGAATCGTTCGAGGCAGTAAGTAACCATCTTTTTAAAAGCTTATCATATCTTTCAAAACCTGAAAGCACTTTTACAAAAAATATGTCTTTTTCTGACTGATGTAAGCGTTTACATCTTTTTAAATCAGTAGTTTTATTTGAAGCGGTAAAAATTTACCTTTATTGGCGTCTTTTTTAAGTTAATTCATCAACAATGCTATCGATACAAAAGAAATTATCTAACCCATTTCTGATGATGCTGAGCCTTCCGGCTACGGCCATGGGTTTTGCTTTAAGTGTACAAATTTCGGCTCTTAGCTGGATCTTAAGCACCGAGTTCGGACTTAATATTGAAGAGGTTGGCTTAGTTTGGGCTGCAGGTCCGATAGCGGGTATTTTGGGCCAGGTCATTATCGGAGTAATAAGTGATAAAGTCTGGTTCTGGAATGGAAGACGGCGCCCGTTTATTCTTATCGGCGGAGTGTTAGCATCTCTCATGCTGCTTGCATTGCCCAACATCGGTATCATTTCTTCATCAATGGGAGTTGATGGTATTTTGGGGATTGCTATTCTTGTGGCGCTTACGCTCGATCTTGCCATTAATGTGAGCTTCAATCCCACTCGCTCAATTATTGCCGATGTCACGCCCGAGGGTCAAAATCGAACCAAAGGTTACACCTGGATGCAGACCATCTCAGGTTCGTTTGGTGTACTCGCTTACCTGATTGGTGCTGTTTGGAATAACTACATTCTGATTTACGTTGGTGTTGGCCTCGTCTTCTTATTTTCAATTGTTCCCACCTTTTTTATTGAAGAACCACGCAAGCTTGATGACGACTCAGATGAATCGGTTTCACAAGCCAAATTTTCTCTAAAAGAAACCCTTCTTTCTATTGAGCCACTCTGGGGATTTTTGATTTATGCTAGTTACGGATTGGTTGAACAAATCACAAAAATCGGTTTAAACGCGCAACTTATAAGCGGACTCGGACTTCCCGAAAGTGGTATTCTCTCCTATCCTATCGAGATTATTTGTTTGCTACTGACGCTCTTTTTTATCGCGAAAACACTCATTCGCTCCGAACTCAATCTTACTAAAGAACAGAAAGGTGCAACCGGATTCAAAAAAGTACTGGCAGCTCACTCATTCACCTGGATCGGTATTCAATCCATGTTTGTGTATATGTTTGCCTATGTGAGTGATGTACTACCTGAGACCGGAGATATTCAGATGGGCCGCGTTGTTTCTATCTCTTTTCTGGTATTGAATCTCGTTTCTGCCATTTTCCCCGCTCTTGTTCTGGAACCTGTTGCTGAAAAAATCGGACGGGTTAAAACACACTTCATCTCAATCAGTATTGCAGCTGTTGGGTATGCCGGAATTTTGCTTTTCGGTACGACTCCTCTCATCATCTATATATTTATGGGTGTGGTTGGCATTGGCTGGGCAGCTACCGTGAGTTTACCTTTCGCAATTATGTCGCAGAAAGTCTCAAAATCAAAAATGGGACTATATATGGGATTGTTCAATCTTTCCGTTGTTTTACCACAGCTCGTTGCGAGTCTTGGGATTGGTAAAGTGATTAATGAAGCCGATGACAAGAGTATTATATTTGTTATCGCAACCGCCACATTAGCTATTTCAGCACTGCTTTGGACTTTCGTAAAGGATGATGATCATGAAGATCGCCTTAATCTTGAGGCCGGTGAAGCGAGTGAAAGAATTATCGGAGCAGAATAATTTAAATGTTAGTGGGGCGGCATTGGCATTATTAACCACGCCTTAAATCAAGTATTGGGGGATGATCTTTCCCCACCCTGATCTATTTTTTAGCACTCAAACTTTTTCATCAACAGCAATTAATTTCTGTACTTGTGACTGACAAAGAACGCCGCCGGAGTTTTATTTTGGATGCGGCAGAATCCCGTATTAAAGATAAAGGCATCGAAGAAACGACGATGGACGAAATCGCACGTCAGGCGGATGTTAGCAAGGGAACGCTCTATCTCTATTTTAAGAACAAACAAGAGTTGTTGCTTGGTTTACACAACAGGGCGCTTTCTCAATTGGTGGAGCGGTCCATTTCTGTTCTGAGCGAAGATAAAACAGGATTACAGCTTTTACGAAGGATCGGAGAGGAGTTCGTCGATTTTAACACTCAGAACTTCTTCTATATGGAGATTTTTCTCCGGTATGAATCTCTTCTGCTCGATGATGCTTCCCTGCAAAACGAAGAGGGGCAAGAATGTCATATAAACGCATCCCGAATTTTCTCCTACATCACACGCTGTATTCAAGTGGGTCAGTCAGATGGAAGTATCTCCTACAATGGCGATCCCAAAGAGCTTGCTGTTATTATTTGGGGAGCAGGCCGCGGACTTACACAGCTTAGTTACATGCGCAAAAATAAAGTCCTGGATTCTTTAATCGGAGATGTAGATCTATCTCAACAAAACCTGATGCTTAAACATCTGGACCTGATTTTGGATTCGATTAAGTGAAACAATAACAGGTATTTACTTATTACAGGTGTTGTCGATTGATTTAAGGTACATATTTAAGTACAATTTTAATAAATCAGCAAATATCTTTCTAAAGAAACAGACACCGATAGGTGTCTAACCATTCTGTGCAAACAGAATGAAATAGCCCCCGATGCTTCGGGGGTATTCATATCGATAAAGATCAATCATCCCCGAATGGGGATTAACCAAAAGTGGCATAGGCTCTTATACACAATTAATTTACCTGTGGTTTACGGGACTGAGCCTAAGATTAAATCCCCATTCGGGGATAACCAAAATTACGATTTTTATAGCCTCAGGTGTTACCTGAGGCTATTTTCATCATATTCTATGATGAGTTGAACGCCATCCGGCGTATGATTTTTATTTTTTATACGAATGTGCAGAAACTACTAAAGAGTTTTCGCATATCTATTTTTAATCGAACTCAGGTAATTAAAAACACAAAATCTCACGCCTTTGGAAATCCCTCGTCAGCGCTATATCGGGTTAAAATCTTACAGAAGAAGAAAAAATATAAAAAGCTCATCTGCATTAATCAGATGAGCTTTTTTTGAACACTCACTTATTTTTTAAAGATACAATTCTATCTCAATCCGCAGGGAATTCCCTTACTGATGCGGCTTACAGCGTCGTGACTGTGCAGACTTTCCAGATGCACACATCTTACCACAAAATCTTTTATTGATGGATGCGGATTGAGTTGTTCGTACATCAAACGTGCGGCGTCTTCCACAAATTTTTGATACGCTCCATTCATCTCGGCAAATGCCTGCTCATCTTCACGCTTAACCATTACCTGAGTTTCAGTTTTGAGAGCTTCACGGCAAATCTCAACAACATCTTCAATGTACAGATGATCCTTCAATTCTACTGTTACATGTGCTTCACTTCGCTGCGAGTGTGGTATGACCGCGACATCTCTTGTTTCACGGGCATGCTCAGCCAATTCATAAGAACAAGGACAGGCACTGGAATATTCGAACGTTGTATGGACAAACGTTCTAACATTATCATTCGCGTCCATCTGCCCCTCAAGTGCTACGCTATAATATTGATAGCCTTCGAGTCCTGAACGTAAACTGGGCACAAGAATCGGGTAGTTAAAATTCAGCCGTACATAGCTTTCCTGGCTTTCGAGATCATCTTTATACATGCGCAGAATGTATTCCAGAACGTTGTGATTGAACACTTCATCCTTAAATTTGTAGAACGAGCGCACAATGCGGCTCATATTTATGCCTTTTTTGTTGGCGTCGAGGCTTACATAGCCATCAACGGAAACTTCGAGCATTTGGATATCTCCCGAGCGGGTTTCAAACTTCAGGGGAAGTTTAAAATTGGAAATTCCCACTTGTTGAATTGGCACATTCGCCCCTTCAATATTCCCGGCTTCAGAATTTTGAATATCGGGCAGAGAGTCTTTGTACTCTGGCGTTACTGTAAATGTGGGGTCGTAGTATCGTTTCAATGAGTCAGTTGTAATCATACATGTGATGTGTTCAGTGTTCGAAAAGTCGCAAATGTACTAACGGCGAATGTCTGAAATACGTTCCTGCATTTCAGTCTTCACGGTACTCTGCCATGTTTCGCTCGGTTTCAAAAAGTTTAACCGAATAGAGTTTCCCAAAGGGGTGACATTCTTCATTTACATCTTCTTTTAGCTGCTGATAAAATGCTTTCGCGAGATTCTCAGCAGACGGAATGACGTTTTGAAGAAAATCGACATCTAAATTGAGGTTTCTGTGATCTACTTTTTCAATGATTTTATCTTCAATGATTTTTTTCAACCTGCCAAGATCGATCAAATATCCCGACTCAGGGTTTGGTTCTCCGGCAACGGTTACTTCCATCACATAATTGTGTCCGTGCCAGTTCGGAAGATTGCATTTACCATACATCTGCTCATTCCAATCCTCAGATTTATTGGGATTGTGCAGTCGGTGCGCAGCGTTAAAATGTGTTTTTCGTGTTACGTAGGTCACAATTGATTGATCGGTTGAATATTTTTGACATTGAGGAGTTTAGAACAGATTGTGACTTAAAACGGTTCCGCTCTTAAAAAAATTTCGCCATAAATTAGCCTCCATTTCTAACCACTCTTAAAGGAATTTTGAATATAACCACATTAGGGACAAAACGTTAGCATGAATATCAAACAAAAAAAAGGCATCATTTTATTATAAATTTCTAACATCTGACATACACAAATTATAAAAAGAGGACTCTCCCCGTCCGGAAAGAGTCCTCTTAAGAAAAACAGCGCATCTCACTGAAAGGGTTTATAGACCCCACTGTTTTTCATGTTTTTGAACAAGTGAATCCTACTTCACTAAGGTCATTTTCTTGGTTGTGATACCGACTTCGGTACGCAACTCATAAATATATACACCACTTGAAAGCTGCGAAGCATCGAAACTTACTGAGTAATTTCCAGCCGTTTGTTGCTGACTAACAAGCGTTGCCACTTTCTGTCCCATTACGTTATAAACGTTCAGCAAAACTTCTGAGCGGGACGGGACACTGTATTCAATTACCGTAGATGGGTTGAATGGGTTGGGGTAGTTTTGCTTGAGCTGAATTTCAGATGGTTTTTCACTATTTGCAATCTCCTCTACACTTGTAGCAGGAGGTTCAGTAGTGTACCCTTTCTGAGACAATGCGGTCCAGCCAATAAGCCAGTTTGTATCCCCAAAAGCTCCCTGAAATGCAACATCTGCAAAGAAGTCATCTTCATAAGCTACTGAACCAGTTAGCAAATCAGTATTCTCAATACGAGGATCCAGCTCACCGTTAGTGGTGCGGCTGATGCCTTTCATCTGAGGGTCGGTCAACGCATTGGTGTTGGCTGCGTCGGTCAGCATAGATGTGGTCCAGTCTTGTGAGCTCAGTCCGGCTACGTCAGTGGCTACACCGTTAGTCATATTGAAAAACACGCTGTTCACCCAGTTCACGCTGTCAGCTTCCAGACGAGAACGACTGTCAACAGTTGAGCCATCACGATCTTCTACTGAAACCGCTGATGGGCGATAGTCATCCACAAATAAACTGTTGATGAATTTGATTCCGCTGTTATCACGAATCATAATCGCCTGTGACTGATCTCCCTCAGGAAAATCCAATGGCGTATCGTAAGTGCCCGCTCCGATGTAGGTAGCGTTGGCAATCTGCGGGTAACCAAACGGATTGGTGTCTTCGGCATCTGTTGATGATCCGTCGTGCTCACCTAAACGTCCGGTGGCGTCATTGTCCTGAATGGCAAACCAGAACTGGTTTTTGCCCACAAATCCTTCGTCTGTATCAAATGAATCATCTTCCACAAACGCTGAGACTAAATAGCGGGTATTTACAGTTCCGCCGAAGAATTCAAAACCATCATCTGCTGAGGCAAACGATTCAACGTATTCAATCGTGGTTCCGGCTCCAACTCCGCCCAGAGTTAATCCCTGAATCTCGTTTCCGGCCTGCTCGCCCACGTTAATTCCGGTGTGACGAATCGATACGTAGCGGAAAATTCCTGAGTTGTCCATTGCGTCATCACCACCGTACGCGGCCAGACTTTCAGGATTTGCAATCTCGTTGATTCCTTCAATCAGTTTGGTATTTCCGGGATTGTTGGTGGGCGCATTTCCTAATATGACCACACCGCCCCAGAGTCCGGTTTGGTTTTTAGTTCCGCTCAGGTCAGTGTCAAGCTCAGAGGTAAAAATGATCGGGTTGTTTGGAGTTCCCTCAGCAAATATCTGAGCGCCCTTCGCAACTACCAGTGAAGAAGCGTCGTTTCCGTCTCCTTCAGCACCTTTTATGATTGTACCGGCTTCGATGTATAAAGCTGCTCCTGATTCCACAAAGATCGTCCCGTCGAGAACGTATTCTTTGTCGGATGTCCAGTACGTTTCTGTGGTGATGTTTGATGAAATAGTTTCCTGAGCCCACGCTGAGAGCGGAATCAGAAAAAGCACAATAAGCATCAATTGTAATGATTTACCCATATTGAGTTATCCTCGTTGTAGTGTTGATTGATTTGTATGTTTGGTGTTTTTCATCTTGTAAAAATCAAAGAAAACTGCTTTTCTGACCGAATTTGCTTACTTAAACGTGTAAGAAACTCCGACTCCTATAGAGCGACCACGTTTGTAAGAAGACGAGATATATTCCTCTCCTTTAAAATTTTGAGATCTTTTTATATCGGGATCGAGAATATTTTTGACCGATAGTTTCAATCTGAGATTGTCGATGAGCTGATAGCTGCTTACAAAATTTAATGTCCCGTATCCACGCTCATAGGTATCGGGAGTTGCGCCACGCTGAACAGTGAAAAGGCGATCGCCAAAGAGGTTGTAATTCACAGAAGCATTTAGTCCGAGCTCCTGATTATTATAGGCGACATCAAAATTAAGTGTGTAGGGAGATTGTCCCACTAATTCTCGCTCTTTATCAGAATTTGGAGCATTTTTTATGGCTTGATTGATCTCGGTTTCAGTGGCATTAGGATCCACATTTAAGATTTCAATCAGCTCCATACGGGGAACATCCACATGAGAGAAAACGCGTGTATAGTTAGTTGAGACTGAAAAATCTCTGGTCATATTCCAGAAATCGAGTTGTTGAGAAAGCTCAAACTCAAGGCCGTAAACACTCGCTGCATCGACGTTTTGAATTGATGCGACATCGTTTCCAAGGTCAATTCGAATTACCCGCTCAAGTGGCTGATCGAACTTTTTATAAAATCCACTGATCGCAAATATTTCACCCGGATTCGTAAACCATTCCCAACGCAGGTCATAGTTTGTAATCTGTGTACGCTCAAGATTTGCGTTTCCTCTGAACAAGAAATCTCCCACAAAATCAAACGTGATGTACGGAGAAATCTCTCTGAATGTAGGTCGGGCAATAGTCTGTGTATAAGCCGCGCGTACATTCATTTTATCAGATAGTGAAAAAATCAAGTTGTACGATGGCAGCCAGTCGGTATTATCAAGATTCCCCTGTTCAAGATCTGGATCAAAGCTGGCAACGTTCATATCAACCATCTCAACTCGATATCCACCAACAAATTCAACCCAGCTGGCGAGCGGGAGTTCTATCATGGCGTAATATGATTCCACAGCTCTTTCTGCATCATAATTACTCCGCAGAGAGGTTGCGTCTTTTATGGTAAGTCCCAGCACCTGATTTCCATCATCATCGGTAATCAAACCAGTCTGACTGATAAATGTGTCAGGATCTCCGCCGGCATCATTCAAATTATAGGTGCGGCTGTTGGGAAGTTCGTATTCCAGACGGTTCTCACGGAATCCACGATCAACTGTTGTATAAGCGGATCCAATTTTGAATTTTCCACGCTGAGCTGTGAATGATTGAAACGGTACAGATATATCCACATTTGCTGAAATATTGTTCTCCTCCAGCTCACGATAGTAACGAGATGGCGGGATGTTGAAGTTACCCGAAGGCATGGAATAGATCGGCTGATCAAATCCCGGGAAATAGCGGTACTGATTCTGAAATAATCTAAAATCAGGCTCATCCTGTGTGTTTTGCGCATAGGAGAGTGACCACTCAGCGGATAAATCCATCAGTGATTTAAAGAAATGTTTTCCTTTTCCCTGAACGGAGTTGAGTCCACGTTCAACATATTTCATCGTCCGCGATTGAAAGACAGTTTCATCATCATTAAAGACCGATTCATACGATCCCTGAAGAAATCGACCTGATGCTGTTCCATTCTGCGTTTTTAAGTAGGTAGTTGAAAATTTGTGATTCGGGCTCGGGCGATACGCCAGCGTTACCATTCCACCTATATCGGTTGACCTGCTTGCCGACTGATCACCCAGATTAATATTTGATGATAAAGCGGTTGCCTGATCATCAGAACCGATTTGAACAAAGCGCGCGAATGCTCCGTCGTTATATCCTGAAACAGAATTTTTGTAGGAAAGCGAAGCTGAATAACCAAATAGCTGCCCGCCTCCAAGTGGAACATTGTTTCCAATAGAGAAAGAATAGCTCTGATCTACGGGTGCGGTATTAGATACCGGAGCAATGTTTTTGTTCAGAGAGTTACTCAAATCGAGCAGTAATTGAGAATCCTGCGTATTATTTTCGAGATCGAACCGATTTCTGCCGGGTATTTCCAGATCTCCGTTGAGGTAGCTTTTAATCTGATCTGGCACAGCACGGCGTCCATTATCAAATCCTAAGAAATCAGACTCTCCATAATAACCATACAGCATTTCTGATCCTGTCACCTGTGTATTGTAGGTAGTTGAAGCAGAAACACTCATGCTGAAGTTATTCGGGAAGTCTTTGGTAGAAACATCAACCAATCCGCCCGTGAACGTACCCGGTTTATCGGGAGTAAAAGTTTTCAGGGTCGTGATGTTGTCAATCAGTCCACTTGGAAACAGGTCCATTTGGAATGAATTTCTGTCTGGATCAGCACTTGGCAGGTTTGAGCCGTTGAGCTGTGTACCGGAGTAACGATCGCCCAATCCACGTACATATACATATTTTCCTTCCATTACAGAAGCGCCCACAACTTTCGTCATGGCTTCAGCAGCATCGCCGCTTCCGCTTCGGGCAATGGACTCAGACGAGATAGCATCGGAAAATGATGTGGATTTTTGACGTTTAGCCAACAAAGCCGCATCTGTGTTTTGGATTGATCGGGCTGTAATTACAACCTCATCGAGTCCCACGCTTTCAGGGGAAAGCGAAAAATTAAGGGTTGTGGACTGTCCGGGTTTGATTTCAACGCCTTTAACCACTTTCGATTGATAAGAAACATAGGTAGCCCTGATAGAATAGATTCCCGGATCAAGATTACTTATTCGGTAGGTTCCATCGATATCTGTTGGGACTCCACGCTGAGAGCCTTCAATAATTACGTTAGCGCCAATAAGTGACTCTCCGGTTTCACTGTCGACGAGTTTTCCGGAAATGTCTCCCTGATCACGGTCGCTTTGAGCAACAACGTGCAGGGGTTGGACTAAACAAATGATAAGTAGGATTATCAGTGAGATGACTTGAGTTTTCACTTGTTCGGTGTTGGTTCTTGTTTTGATTTGTACCGAACATAGCCAGCCAACTTGTAGATGATGTTAGAAGCGCGTGATCATTTGGTTATCGAAGTATTACTGTAGTGTTATGAAAGGCGACTGAAGCTCTAATTGCTGGATTTGTGTTTTGAGAGTTTTTTCGGTCTGACCTGTAAACAGTATTCAGATTCCTATTTACTAATCAAAGAAAAGCTACAGAGTAGCCCAACACACGGTAGCAATTGATGAGACTAAGTACATTGTGCGAGGAGCTTTTCAGTCCACCAGTGCTCAAAAATTTTATCGACGAGCTTTAGATTCCCAGCCTTAGATGCGGGACGGCAGAGCCGATCCCCGGAGTTATTAAAAAAGCCGGCCTCTGGAGTTTTTGGGCAGAGTCAGTCCCGGGATTTAATTGGTTGTACAGCAAGATAGAAAAACCTCCGATAGGCTGGTTTTTACTCTGAGTTCAACACAGATATTTACAGAGACAGGAAATAAATCCAACTCAGTTACAAATCAACGAAAAGCTGCGGAGCAGCACAACACACGGTAGAAAATTGTGAGACTAAGAAAACTGTGCGAGGAGGCAACCAGTCCGACAGGGCTTAAAATCTTACCGACGAGCATTGGTGTTCCAGCTGTTAATGCGGGACGGCAGAGCCGATCCCTGGAGTATTTTATAAGAGTTGGTTTATGGAAGATGAGATGGAGAATTGACATTTTGTCTAACTCTATAACCGGTGGCGGACCTCGACTTCCGAAGTCCCACTCACCGGCTTAAAAAGTGACTAATGAAGCTCATAAACGTTGATTACGGTGACTTCTGAAGTCTTCAAATCAGATTATTTTACTCAGCTGATTTCAGTATCTCCAGAATTTCTCTGAACGTATCTTCTCCTTTGTTCTTAGCGTAAAAGCGCTGGAGTTGCTTGTAAAATTCATCTTTATCGATGGTGCCGGATTTGTACTCTGCCAGCATTTCCATGCCTTTTTGAGGCCTTGGTCCCCAACTTCCGAGCACTTCAAGCGAATCTTTTTTTAGAATAATCGCCTTTGGAATTGATCTTCCGCCGTTCGTAAGGTATTCATCTATAATATCGAGATGTTCGTCTCTTAAAATGTAGCGTAGTTCAACATTGGGAGCTTGCTCATCAATCATCCCAAAAACGGGAGTCGCGTTGGCGGCATCACCACACCAGGGCTCGGTGAGCACAAGTAAAACATATAATCCTGTCAGATTTTTCAGATCAACCTGAACATCAACGGGCAATTTGAGTGTTTTTTGAGATCGCATTAAACGCTGCCAGTTCAACTTTGTGTAACCAATCATATCTTCCGATTGATTTTCACCGGTAGTCATGCCCTGCTCCACCAATCGTTCAAACAGTTCTAAATAGGAGGCCTGTGTGTAGCCTTTTTCAATAATTTCCAGCGTAATAGCCATAATTTTGGATAGATGTTAATTTCAAATGTGTATTTATTTTTCAGACCGAAGATAAAGACATTTTTGTCCAATTTTATGTTTGAGAGACGACAATATGACGTTTGGGTTATATGGTGGTTAAATCACCCTATCCACAGTCGGAAAATGACAATGCTTAGTACCAGACTGGCGCTGGTCAGAAATTTCAGCACCATAACCTGTTTGTACTCTTGTTCTGTTCCTGAAAGTCCGTTTATCACACGAACCACAGTGACAAGCGGAAAGATGGAAGCACCCGCAAAAATCCACGCGGCGACTGGAAAAATCTGATACAATCCGTTACTCACCAACGCCACCCCGATTATGAACGCGGAGATAAAAAACCTGAGCACGCCTCTTTTTCCATATTTAATAGTAAACGTTTTATCTCCCCGTTCACGATCTTCCTCAATCTGAAAATATTGTGAGATGGGATACATACTTGTCAGTACCAAGGCGACGCCTATACCTGTAAAGATATTCATCATTGAAATCCCCGCATCAGCCGCCTCAAGTCCCATCCAAAAAGCGTTACTCCCCGTGCTTATTCCAATCACAAATAAACTGAGTTCAGGTTTTCCTTTCCATCTGGCAAGAGGAGTGCTATACAACCAAAAAAGCAGCAGACTGAAAAGATAAAAAAGATTAAAAACCAGTGATTGAGTCAGCAATGCCCATAGTGCCCCAATAATCATAAAACCCAGACTGGCCCAGCGCATCCATTCGCTCATTTTAGGTGGATTTTTAATCCCCCCAATAGGACCTTCATCCTTATCCCAAAAAGAATTAAATGCCGTAGCTCCACCGAATAGCAAAAAATGGACATTGAGAAACTGAAGCCAAAAATTGGTATTCCAAAGATCGCCCACCCAAAGCCACGACATCACATATCCACCCGACAAAACGGTAAGTTGATAATGTGGGCGTAGATGAAGAAGAAAAATTCCTATCTGCTTAAGCATAAAACGTCAAATCAAATCTTATAAAAAAGAAATGTAACAGATTTCTCTTTATGAATGGAATTTCAATATGAATCATCAGAAAGAAATTTCACGCAGTAACATCTGTAATTTCTGCCCTCAATTCGATATTTTTGGAAGCTATGGAAGTCCTGTTAGATCAAAAAACATATCTGAGTCAAGAAGAGTACGAACAGAAAGCGTTGCAGCTGAAGAAGAAGGTTGATGATTCTCTGTCGGATTTTCTTAAAAGAAGAAGCCGTCAGGAGAAGCAACCTATTCTGGATTTTTTATTTGAGTACTACAAGTTCCGTCCCGGAAAAATGGGTAGATATTCGCCCGGAGCATCGGTCATTGTACAATCAGAGCTGTCGCCGGAAGACCACTCATGGACAAAAACTGTTGATGGATGGCAGTTAGACACTTCCGAGCTGCACGAAAAACGATTACAATCTCTTAACTGGGTATTGACACTTGTAGAAGCCACACAGGACAGAAAACCCCATATCGGATGCATGGGCATGCATGAGTGGGCGATGGTATATAAAACCGAACAGCCCCGTCATCCCTATTTAGATTACAGAGTTCCGGTTGAAGAGATCAATAAATTTGTTGAATCTCGAACCATCACCTGTTCTCATTTCGACGCTTTTCGCTTTTTCACCGAAGAAGCACGACCGTTGAACAAAATTCAACCCGAACGGGATAAAATGATTGATTTGGAACAACCCGGGTGCCTGCACACGAACATGGATATCTACCGATGGGCATACAAATTTTATCCTTTTGTGAGCAGTGAGCTCATTTGGGATGCCTTTCAGCTCACCCGCGATATCCGCATGATAGATATGCTGGCCTCCCCTTACGACATGTCATCTTATGGTTATGAACCCGTTCGGGTAGAAACTGTGGAAGGTCAACAGAAATACATGCGCTACCAGCAAGAATTCTACGAACGCGGAAAACCTCTGCGCAAAAGATTAATTGATGAGTTGAAGTTTCTGGCAGATTGAGAGTCGAACCCACCTACGACCTTTAAATCCATGTTCCCACGAAGTACCAAAGAAAGTGATAAATGGTCTGTAAGAATAGGATTAGGCAAAATTAGATTACCTTAAATAAGCTGATTTTTTACATTCACCTGCTAATTTACTTTTTCTAATAGCTTTACTCACTCACCCGATGGCTATGTCTTTTGACAGCATTTCTTCATTCTAATTAGTCGATCCTTAAAAATTCAGTTGTACGCGTTTTTGAAGCACAACGCCAATGCAGAACCGAAGGAAAAATAGGGAATATTTTTTTACTCGCTCCCATTGCTCCATCCATTTCTTCAAATTCCATCCTGCTGCTACCAGATACGCATTGATTTGGCTGGAATCTTCTCCAAGCAGATAGTTCTGTCCCATCCGGTGGTCTGTTTTTAGATGGCCAATAAGTGGTTCAATACCCGCTCGTCTGCGAAATCGCCGCCGCATCCGTCTTTTCTTAGCCTGCCCGTCGGATGCTTTAGGAACGCTGGGTGTGGTTATCTGAACACCCAATGCCTCTTTGGGCCCTCGCCCGCCCCGATCGTAAATGACTTCTTTGGGTAAAGGACGACCATCCCCCTGTATTTGTTCAAGCAGAGGCTTTATGGTTTTAGAATCGTGAGGATTTCCTTCAAAAGCTTTGATCGCCAGAATAACGCGCCCGGTAGGATGGGTGATTAAACCTATTTTGTTGCCAAACTCATATTTCTTGTGCGCTTTTCCTTTGGCAATACAAGCCGTAAAGGGTTTGTGCAGACTGTAGATCTTATCGGAGTCTCCACGCTGTTGCTCAATAACCTTCCAAAACAGATCCAACTTCTCGCTATACTCAGATAAGCGATCCTCAGGTAATGAGCGCTGTAGTTCGCGAAGCAGACGACCGGCGATCGTTCGGAGTTTCTTGCGCGCTTTTCGCGCTTTCTTTCGACGGCGGGGGTGATGACCAAAATAACTGTCCCGCAGCAATTGTTTGCTTACCCGCACATAGCTCTGGCGCTGATCGACCTGTTCGGCCCGGGCAATGCGATTGCAGTGATCAATGACCTTCTTGGCCAGCTTGGCATCGGTGGGAAAGGTTACATTGTTCTCCTGGACCGTCGTATCTGAGTTCACTTGTTGGACCCTGCCATCCAGCTCATGTACATCCACCGAATAGGCAAAAATTCTGGCCACGCCTTCCTTGCCAATACGCTTGCGGAAATGAACAAAGTCACTGGGATCACAGGGAAACTCATGCTGAAAATACGCTTCTCCACAAAAATACTGCATGTAAGGATTCATCACCCAGGCCTTGGCTAAGGTCTCGTCCCCTAAATCATAGATTCGTTTAAGCAACAGGCACCCGACCATGAAACGAGTCGGCATTGCTGGACGTCCTTTATCGCTGTAATAGTCAGCGAAGGCTTCCTCAAAGTACGACCATTCAATGCGATCGGCCAGTTGAACAATTTTTTGATTATGATCAATGAAGTCTGTAAGTAAAGGACGAAAAATGTCTCGCTGGGTTGTGTTCGGAGAAGTACCTGTCATAAATTGCAAGGTTTTGGTTGTTTTTGGCCTGTTTCCTTGCAAAACAAGATACAAAATTATGCCTAAATCTACATCCTAATTGACTGTTTATATTCTTCTTGGGGTATTTTTCAGGATCGACTAAATAACCCAAAATGAAATTGACTTCTATCCTTACAGTCGCCGGATGGAACTTATTTTAATGCTCGTCGATAACACTCATTGCCTTTTACTCATTCATCGCCTCCTCACACATATCTGCGCATCTGGATTATGCTACCGTGTGTCACACTGCTCCGCAGTTTGTTGCTTTTATAAAATTCTAACTTGAAATCAAATCTTGAGTATTTATTGAAATTCTGACAAAAACCATTGCTAAAAAGACAAATCCGGGCAAGGCTAAAGTCCCGGACGGGACGAAACACACGGTAGCTAAAACCAATCGCAAAAAACCATAGAGTTCCGGAGGAACGTAATGAAACTCATGTCAATACAGATTTGAGCTTTTTCATAACAGAGAGATTCCTGCATATGGTAAATCGATATGAAATCAACTCAGTTTTATCAACTTACAACACTTACAAACCCTATCTCACTCACCCGACGTCTATGTCATAGAGCCGGACTTTAAGCCAATAGCTTTCATCTAAACGGATTTTAGTTTTTTGCTTTTTCCAGACGCCGGATGAGGATTGCCTTTGCGACGAACAGTTTAGAAAGTGACTATTCTTTTTCCACACTTTCCCGACATCATCCTGCACATCCTTAAGATGAAGTTTGTCGTTATTGGTAAGGTTCGGACTGAAGGAAAATCCTACCAAGCCAAACTTCCCAGGCGGGGAATGACATCTTCGGGGAATGACTCAGGCTCTGTTAATCGGACAAAACCGAGCGCGGCGATAAGCAATGTTTCTTTATCATCGGATTTTACTCCGATTTGGTCGCTTTTTACCACATCTATTTCAGGCAGGCTTTCGTTGAGTTTCTCCAGTAAAAATGAGTTTCTCGCTCCGCCACCACTTACATACATCTTTCCGCGGTTATCACCTGTAGACATCTTCAAAACAGCGTCACGAATGCTCAGAACAGTAAGCATCGCCAACGTGTGAATAATATCACGTGGATGCAGCGCGCGTTCATTCATTTTC
>Ga0306910_1000207_pt1 | contig 34667 bp, 38 predicted proteins | sample AntRauMFilla2698_FD_190438 | JGI IMG/M metagenome (GOLD analysis project Ga0306910, IMG submission 190438) | Saline lake microbial communities from Rauer Islands, Antarctica - Metagenome Filla 2 #698 (v2) (version 2) | ecosystem: Environmental > Aquatic > Non-marine Saline and Alkaline > Saline ... | reverse complement strand
TCCAACCCAAGAATTTCACCCCGCATAGACAACCCCGCATAAGACACGTCGTTAACGACGTCTTTAGCGACGTGTCTTAGATCATCGCGCCACGCTCAGGCAGGCGGTGCCAATCGAGCGGTTACGGTACACCTGTCAACCGGCCAACAATGACGGGAATACGATCCGGGGACTACTCCACCCCGCGCCGACGCGGCCTGGAGTTCGATCCTCAAAGTATCAGGGTCGCGCGCTTTGGCGACGATGGTCTGGTTACCAACCCCGAAGCCGCATCGAGACGAATATGCATTATGTGAAACTGCTCGGTCAGCGCCTTGCTGCGCGGCACTTCGATTGGCAGGTCGCGGAAATCCAGATCCGTAACGCGATCCTAAACGGGGCTTCACCGCTCTCGGCATACCCCGCACAGCAGATGTAGGGTGAATCCGTCTGGGGTTAGGGAAAATCTGAACTCAAGATGATATACGCAATAAAGCCGCCCGCAGGTCATCCTGAAAAAAACCGCAGCGCCATGATCCGCGTGTTTAATGTCGACGGGGTGATCCCTGTGTCTGCCATGTGGAACTGATATACGCGCGGGTCCTCCCGCTTCGCCGTGTCGAGCGATTGCCCGGGAAAGGCCATAAAATTCTCGATTGCCCGGATCTGCGACTTCTGTGCCTTGTCGCCCATCCCACGGATGCGCATGTCTTCGATCATCCGCTGGCGCAGCGGGGTTACTCTCTCCTCTGTCATGGGAACTCCTGTCTGATGATTGAGAGACCTTAATCGTCAGACAGATTAGCCAAATCGCAAAATGTGCAGTTTTATACGCGTCTCACGCCATCAGCGGTAAGCACCAATGCCGCGGAGCGGCTTCGTCCCGGGGCCGAAACCGCCGAAGTCGACGCTTCCGTGTTGACGCGCAGCGTGAACATTGGTCTTCGTTATCTGCATGGGAAGAACCCAATCCGGAGAGAGATGCAGCTTTTACCTCATAGTCTGGAGCCCTGCGCTTCAGGTTTGCCCTACTTACCAGCTTTCCTTTGTCCATATTTAGAAGGTGTGTGAACAGCGCCAAACAGGCCACTCGAAAGCTCGTCAATCGCATTGGGTCTAATTCGCGCATAAAATTAGCCCAGTTAAGCTTTCCTCTTGTTTTCCCTGAGCGCTCCCGAGGTTCGGTCTAAGACAATGCGCCCTCACGTAACCAATATTAAACCGTTAAGTCCGTGGCTTAGATGCACCCCTTGGGGTGCATTTTGCTTTTAAGTTGGTCCCATGGAAGAGCTGTGGAAGATTCTGGTAAGGAGGAATGTGAGACAAGAGCGCAACCGATCAGAATGGCTACTCTTGGCCCATTACAGAAATTGGTGGGCATTGTGGCGAACTGCTGGTTTGAGCCCTTGAATGACATTGGTGCGCGTGAAGAATGTCGCGAGGCTAGGAGACGCTGAGAATGGTAGAACAAGACGTGGTAGCGGAATGCGTCTGGATAATCGTCTTTTTCAGCTTCATGGTATTCACATTCTCCAGATATTTTTTCGTTCAACCGTTTAACTACTGGGACCTTCAAGGTCCAACTTACATAAGTTACGGGTTTAACCGAAAGGTGCTGTTGGTATTTGCCGCGATGCTTTCGAGCGGCTTGCTGCTGTTTGGCTTGTTTCCTCGCTAATAGGCGCCGAGGGTGAGAGAAATCTGTAATTATCGGTGAAGGAATGTCGGTTTTGTAAAATCTTCTAACTTAGTTCAAAGAAGATGACCCTATTTTGATCGCCTGCGCTGCTATCGTATAGCCACCGGCTGCTCCGTCCACAAAATGTACGTGATCGTCTGTAAAGATTGACGGTACAATGCAAGTCATCATCGCTTCGGATTGTGCGTGAAGGCCGAACCGAATAATCCCATCTGCCGCGCCTTTCTCAAGTAAGGCGCGCAAGGATTTCTCCGTGGACGCGTCACAGTCCAGCGTCATTTTTAACCCGTCTTCGAACTTACGAAAATCTGCATTGTTTCCAACAAGGCGGCGGTATCTGCGCGCGTCAAATCCCCCAACTTTGAGGCCTGTCTTGATCAGAAGCCACGCCACCAAGCTCTCAAATAAGGCTTTGCGCCGCGCCGATCCCAGTGATCTATCTTTGCGTTGCGCATGCGCTTCTAAGCTGGCTCCTACTGGGGGCCACCTCACTCCCGGTCCAGCCCCTTCGGCCGGGTGACCTGAACCCAAAAGCTCATCTGCCAACGTCACAACACTGCGCGCAAGTTTCGAAAACGCAGGGCCAGGTACATCGTCAAAAGGCAGTATTACAACAGATAATATGACACCGTAGCGGCTGGGCATATGGCTCCATCTACAAGATAATCCAGTCAGGTCTGGTTGGATGTCTAGAGCCGCTTCGGGCACACTCTGGTCGCCAGCTTTCATCTTGGCCTCAGCCCACCTCAGACCGCCACCCGAAAACATGGCATAATCTACGCCTGCGGAAGCCTGAAACCGCGCGACAGTCACGTCCAACCCTGCGGCACGAATGTCCGACACACGCACCATCCCCACGCGCAAGCCCATGTCGAACTCTTTACGGGCCCAACTCCTTACTGCTGCCAAGGCATGTTCTGATCGATCCTTCCATTCAGGAGGCACGGCAAACCCAGCGCCGTCCCCCCCGAAAATGTAAGGGAAAACGGCTCCTTCATGGGCGTTTATTTGCGCCGATATCACTGCTGCTCCGACCATATTGACTGTCTTGTAACGTCCCTCTGCCACAGCCTGCGTCGAGCCTATGATATCAGAAGTTCCGACCCACCAATCATCCGGCAGAGGTGTATAGATGTTTGCGTCCGATACAGCAGCGAAGTCATCGTGCAATGATACCGATGCGTAAAATCCTACCTTCGGTTTAGTATTTTCCATCCTAAGATGGATAGGTATATTCCGAGCCAATGCCAAATCTATTCGTAGATGTATTTTGCCTTACTCAAGGTGGTTCGGCGTGTCGTTGTGAAGGCGCGGAATCTGCGGATAACAGGGTCATCGGCGCTACCGGATGATCTGTTCAAGCTCAACCGCATCTCTTTTTGTAGGAATTCTCTTCGTCGGGACCTTAGCCGCAATGCAGAGAAGCGGTAAAATGGTCTTACTGCCGACCTTGCCAGCGCCTGCACACGTACTCAAAGTGAAATCTGAAGGCGAGCAGCGGCACTGCGGGACAAAACGCTCTTTCACCATAATTATGCGAATGGCCACTTTGGAGGGGCTGTTCGACAAACGGTACTTTTTGGAGGCGCCCAGTTGCATAGCATTAATCAAAGCAAGTGCAGTAGAGGTCGCCTGTGAGCCCTCTCGACAGGCGCGGCTCCGTATTTTTTTCATGGCAACAAGCGGCAATTTCGTTAATTTATACCAAAGCTTGACGAACAGGCAGAAAACAATGTTGCGCTAGTGTGTGGCGAAAGTACTCATTTGGGCGGCAGGACCAGCCTGCGCTCAAGATTTTGATTTCAATGGTTTGCTCAGAGCCGGAATAGATCGGGTGAATTTAATGAAGTATCCCGTTCAGCTTGCGCAGGCATTTGCGATTTTGTTTGCACTTATCTGCACATCCCTGCCGGTGCAGGCCCAGTTCAACCTGGGCAGTTCAACAACCGTTCAGGAAACTCCAACTTTGCCGGACCCGCTGACTGCCGAGGCAGCAAATGCGCTGATCTCGCGGCTGTCGGATACCGAAGTACGCGCACTGCTGTTGGATCAGTTAAACGTGCAGGCGGCGGCAACGGCGCAGGACTCTGGCGGCTCTTCGGAATTCCTTTATCATGCTACCAAGGGCGCGTGGCAATCCGTGGTAATCCCGGTGCAAAGCCTGCCGGATATGTTCACGAGCCAGGCCCGTGCATTCGCAAACTTCTATGATAGCATTGGTGGCCGGACCGGGCTTCTGGGCCTTCTGGGTTATATGGCCGTGGTATTTGGTGTCGCAGCTTGTGTTGAGCTGATCTTTCGCCGCCTTACCCGCAACTGGCACATTCTGCCGCCTGCTGAAGCCGAAAACACCACGCTACGCGAAACGGTGCAGTTGCTGGCCCAGCGCCTCACCACCCAGGTTGTTGCCGTGATCATCTTCGTTTTAGCCGCACGCACGACAGGCATGCTGATCCTGCCGGAAACGCTTGTCCCCACCGTGCAGATTGTCGGTCTTTTCCTCATCGGTTTTCCGCGCTTCATGCTGGCCATCGCGTTTTTCCTGTTTGCCCCGATGAACCCAGAATACCGCTTATTGAGCGTCGACACGAAGCATGCGCGTGCTTTTTGTTTTCACCAGTTCTGGATTGCCTTCTTGATCGGCTTTTCTGGTGCCATGATCACGTTCAACACCAACAACGGCTTGCCTATGAGCATAAGCGGCCTCATTTTTTGGCTGAACTTGGCACTCTTCATCTATCTCATTGTTGTGTTCTGGCGCTACCGCGAAGGCGGCGTTTCCATGATGCGCGGCGCCGACCCGGACGTTACGCCCATGGAAGAGCGCGCAGCCCAGCTTTATCCTTATTCAATGATCTTGGTTTTCGTTACATTATGGTGGGTCAGCAGGATCATCATAAGCTATGGTAATCTGGAACTGCTCGCCAGCGCACCGCACTATAAGACCATGCTGCTTTTGATGTTCGCGCCTGCTATGGACACGCTGATCCGCGGGCTGGTGCGCCATCTCACCCCCGCAATGACCGGCGAAGGCCCTGTGGCTGAACGCGCCTATCACGCCACCAAACGCTCTTATATCCGCATTGGCCGCGTGGTGATCTTTGCCATCGTTGTCATATCGATTGCCGATTTATGGGGCATGAGCGCAACCTCAATCGCTGCGGCCAGCGTTGGTGCGCAATTCGCGGCAAATATAATCGAATTTCTGGTCATCATGTCCATCGGCTATCTGCTTTATGAGGCGGTATCACTTTATATCAACCGCAAGCTGGCCGCCGAACAAACTGCCGCAGGCTATAATCCTGATGAAGAGGAAATCGGCGGCGATGCCGGCGGCGCGGGCGGCTCGCGCCTCTCTACCGTGTTGCCCTTGATCCTGCTGTTCTCTCGTTCTTTCATCGTCGTGCTGTTCCTGCTCCTGGGCCTCAGCAACATCGGAGTGGACACCACACCCCTTCTCGCCGGTGCCTCCATTGTCGGTCTGGCCATCGGCTTTGGCGCACAAAAGCTGGTGACCGATGTCGTGTCCGGCATCTTCTTTTTGGTCGATGATGCCTTTCGCAATGGCGAATATGTCGAGGTGGAAGGTACCATGGGCACGGTCGAAAAGATCTCCATCCGCTCCATGCAGCTGCGCCACCACAAGGGGCCGGTGCACACCATTCCCTACGGTGAAATCCCCAAGGTGACCAATTTCTCGCGCGACTGGGTGATCATGAAGCTGCGCTTTACCGTGCCCTTTGGCAGCGACCCAGAGAAAATCCGCAAGATCTTCAAGAAAATTGGTCAGGACATGCTGGAGATCCCCGAATTGACCGATGACTTCCTGCAACCCTTCAAATCACAGGGTGTATTGGAGATTGACGACGTCGGCATGGTAATCCGGGGCAAGTTTATGGCCAAACCCGGCAAGCAGTTCATGATCCGCAAGGAAATCTTCAACCGCGTGAACGTGGCCTTCGAAGAGAATGGCATCGAATTTGCGCGGCGCGAAGTGCGCGTGGCACTGCCGTCGATGGCCCATGCTCATGAACTTACCGCTGAAGACACTGCCGCCATTTCGGCCGCTGCAACCCAAGCTGCTCAACAACAACTGGCTGAAACAGGCAAAAAAGATGAGGAAAAATGAGCTCAAGACATCCGAGAGCATTCTTCAACCCTCGCTTTTGGAACAGGCTCAGACCACGGTGAATGACGCTGCCAAAAGCCAATTCAAAACCAAAACCGCTTTTGAAAATTTGGGATCTCTAACGCGATAGCAAACTTTCGCTGCGATCCTGCAATTCAGGAACTACGGGCTCCTTCCAGACCTTCGCTGCACCTTTCCACCGATGACCGCTATGCGGACAGAACCGCCATTCAGTTTCTCGCCTTCGCTGATGCAGCATTTCCTCGCACGTGCAGCGGCACGCATTTTGCATTGCAGCGGATATCACCAGAGCAGCCATTGAGAGGGTGAAAATTAGGTATTCCCAAGCCACTCTTTCGCTGCGCGCTGATCCAACTAACGGGTCGCGGGACGAAGTGTGATTTCGCTAGGTGCGCACCAATGGCGGCAGTGCGAGCTTCGCTTCCGTTCTGCTACTGCAAGGCTCTTGATTAATCGGCTTTTTGGATAGTGTACGCCCGGCTTTTCACCGTGCGTACACTCCCCATATCAGGCGGGGATATCGTTCGGCCGGTGGCGGCGGATTGCGGCGAGACCGGCAAGTCCGGTCAGGCTGAGTAGAGGACCGGCGGGCAGCGGAACTGGCGCGATGTCGACAGGGATCGACTTCTGTACGCTAGCTTGTTGTCGTGACGAAAAGGGAGCAGTCTGTGCGACGGCCTCCACTGCCTCCATCGTCCGGTCATATTCCCTTCTCGTCAAGGAATTGACCGATGGCCCCGACGCAGACTTGCCAGGCGGGTTCGCTTTCGACGAGGATGTGATTGCGGCTTTCAAGGGGAACGAAATGCGCGTCCGGGATTCCGGATGCCAGGGCCCGACCGATGTCGAGCGGGATCCGTTGGTCGTGCCGTGAATGAAGCACAAGCGTGGGGACCTCGACCCGCGCGAGCCGGTGGCGCACATCGATATGACCGAACGCGTCCTGAAACCGGGCCGCGTTGCGGGGCGACGTCGTCTGGCGCTGGAATTCGTCGAACCAGTCCAGCTCTTCCCGCGTCGCATCGGGCATGAAGGTTTGGCTGAAAATATGCCGGTAGGCCGCATTGTCGGTGCCCCAGCCGAGTTCGGTCAGGGTCAGAACTGCCTCACGCCGTGCCTGCTCCTCGGGATCGGCCAGATGCCGCCATCCGGCGGCATAGCCACCGATCAGGATCAGCCCCGACACACGTTCGGGATGGCGCACGGCATATTCGATGGAGACCGACGCGCCTTGCGAGATCCCGAGCAGAGGAAAACGGTCGAGCGCCAGCTTGTCGGCGACAACTTCGAGATCCTCGACGAAGGCGTCGAAGCTCAGGTCGGCGACGTCCCAATCTGACAGGCCACAGCCGCGCTCATCGTAACGGATGAAGGTACGGCTTTGAGCGATCTCGGCGAAGCTGCGCCCCCAGATCGGGCTATTCCAGTCAAACTCGAGATGGGTGAGCCAGTTCGCGGCTTTCAGCAGCGGCGGACCGTTCCCAAGCGTTGCATAGGCGATCTTGGCACCGTCCCGAACCTCGCAGAAGCCGATCCGCTGGGCGCGCAGGGAGGCGGCCTTGCGGTGGGCGATCCGCTCCTCCGTCGGAGCAGTGGGAGGTGTCGATATGGCATCAGCTTGACCCTTTTTCCGAGAGAGAGCGTCTTGGGTGCCCGCGCGCGCTGGCGCGTTGGTGTCCTCGGAGATAATCGCGGAAGGGTCTGCAACTTGCCAAAGCCGGTGCCACTTCCGCGCCGCCATCGGGGCCATGTCGGGATGCAAGGCCAATCGCTCGAGGACAGCGACATGCGCCAATCGCGCATCCTCGCGCTCGGACATGAGCCACGCATCGAAGGCCTCATCGCCAGCCCCGTCCAGACCATCGAGAAAGACCCGGTCGAGCCGCTCCGCCATTGCTGTCAACTGAGCGATGCTCGGCATGTCGTCGACGTCGCGCAGCCGCGCGTAGATCGTCTTTGTGTCCACCTCGACGTTCTCGGTTTCAAAATAGACGCGCTCCCGATCCGCGACGATGCGCGAGTCTTCCGCCGCGCCGCCCGCGCTTCGCAGCTTGCTCAGCGCCCACCGCAAGGCAGCTTTCGGATCGTCGGGCAGATCCCAGAACAGCTCGCAGAGGCGCTCGCGTCGGTGCGGACGATCGGTGGCCACAAGAAAGGCCAGCAGGGCCCGAGCCTTTTTCGACGCAGGCAGTGCGACTTCGCTTCCATCCAACGTGACGCGCAGTTCGCCCAATAGCGAGATCTGAAGATCTTTTTGCATGCGTGGCTCCGAAAAATATCAAAAACAACGGTCGGCGCGTGCCTTAACCACGGGCGGCACAACGATCACAACAACGGTCAGGGCTCAATTCAGTTTCAACGGCAGCAACCCAAAGGTCGCTGCATAACGCAATCATGGAGCAGAACGATGAACCAGACTAGACATATTGCCGCCCGGGCCCCGCTGATCGTCGATCCCGCGTCCTTGATAGCCGCCGCCCCCGGCATCGAGCTGGGAACGTCACCTCGCATGACCGGGTTCGGCGGTATCCGCCAGATCACACCGATGCAGGTCTGCATCCGTGAATTCCAATGAAATCAGAGCCCAAGGCGGAGGGCTTTGTCTTCCGCTTTGCTTCTCGCAACAGACAGGTAATTTTTCAATGCGAATCTCAGTCACCACGCGCCGCGATATTCGGATCCTCGCAGTCTCTGGCCGGATTGATCTCTATTCCGCCGGATCATTCTACGATGCACTCATCGAGGCAGTCGGGGATGCTCAGGCAGATCTCGTCATCGACCTGACCGGGGTCGCCCGCCTGACCAGCGCAGGGATGCGCGGCCTCGTCGTCGCCGCCAAGCTTCAGCAATCCGCTGGGCACGCGGTACGGCTCTGCGGCGCGTCCCCCGCGATACGGAGTTTTCTGCGGGGTCGCGGGTATGACCACCTGCTGAGGTTCCAACCGACCGTCGAAGACGCCATCAAGGCGCTTTCGCCAGCACACGGCGAGCGCGTGGCCGTCAAGGCACAGGGCATGGTCGGCGTCCGCACTTCGTCGGCACATCCGTTGGACAACGCTGATGCGGAGCTGGCGACCGATCAGATTATGCAGATGCTACGCTGCGAAAATGCGCAGTTCTTCATCCATTTCGGACGCCTTGCGCCGGAAGGGGACGGGGCGGATCGGTTTCAGACCGATTGTCCCGTGGTGGGTCAACATCTGACCCGGGCCTGACCGGGGCATCGCGCCGGACGCGAACACCACTTCCTCAGGTTCCACACTGCACCTCGGACTTGCGTGTGCGGATGGGCCTGTCGACCGACGAACTGGGCCGAGAGCCCTGAGACTTCCACCAATACCTAACACAAAAGGAAACAAGAACATGACCTATTCTCCCTACGATGCTCCCGAGAGCGGCACTGATGCGAACGGTCGCGTGACGGCCCGGGCCATCGGTACGATTCAGCGCATAGCACGATCGGTCCGCCAGCATCTTCGCAGCCGCCGCGACTACCGGTACTTGCAGGAGCTCCCGGACTACATGCTTGACGATATCGGGCTGACCCGTGGCGATATCCGAAGCGCGGCCCGCCACCTGCCGTTCTAGAGGGCGGTGGCCGCGGCCGCCCTCCTGCCACCATCACATTGAGAAAAGACGACGCCCATGAGTATCACCGGCTTTGCCGACTCCATCTGGCTGAACGGCCTACTGCCGCAGGACGCGCCGACCCTGATGTCAGGCATCGCGGCGGCAGTTTGTCTGACGGTTGCACCCGTATTCCGCAACCGGCATACAATTCTGCTGTTTCAACTTGCAGCCGGGCTCAGCTTCGCGGCGCATTACGTATTCCTCGGTATCACCGTCGCCGCCGTAGCCAACATTCTCGGGGCGGTCCAGACCGTTGCCGCGCTTCTCTCCTCAAGAAATGCAGCGATGGGGCGGCTGGCATATGCTTTGATCGCTCTGGGCACATTGCTCGGCCTGTGGTTCTGGCAGGGGCCAGTCTCTGCGCTCAGCCTGATCGCAATGACCCTCGTCGCTCTGGCGCGCATGCAGCAGAACGATCTGCACCTGCGGGTCCTGCTGCTGGCCGGAGGGGCCTTCTGGACCCTGCACGATTTCGCAGGAGAGGCGTGGATCGCGTTCGCCGCCGATGTCGGTGCTGTTTTGACGGGTGCCGTGGCACTGCTAGCAACATTCATCCGGATCAGGATCGAATGGCGACCTCCCATCAACGCATCGCTACCGCTGGCTGCGTGATGCTGCGCGGGTTTCACATCCAACGGAATTTCAATATTTCCCAGGAGCTGGAAGCAGCCGGTGGAACGTCCGCAGCATTTTCTGCTGCGGACGTTGAAACGCGATGCGGCATTTGTTCCGATGGGCGCAGCCCAGCCGTAGGAGTTACCAAGTGGCCGTGACCGCTTTTAAATGACGAACGGCTCCTGCCGTTCGTCAAGGTTCTTAGATGTCGATCCGCTCGGAAATGCTCAGCGCGTCTTCGAGCTCGACCCCCAGATATCTGACGGTACTATCAACCTTTGTGTGTCCAAGCAAAAGCTGGACGGCACGCAAGTTGCCAGTCTTGCGGTAGATTTCCGCCACCTTTGTTCGGCGCATGGAATGGGTGCCATAGCCATTGGGTTCTAACCCGATGGAAACAACCCAGTCCCGAACCAAACGCCCATACTGGCGTGTTGATATGTGCGGGCGATCATGAAAACGGCTCAGAAACAAGAATTGGCATCCGATCATTTCCGGAGATCTGATCCAGCTGAACACAGTTTCTCGCGTGTTTTCAGCCAGTTCAAACTGTACGGGCTTGTTCGTTTTGCTTTGGACAACCGACACGCGTTCGCGCACCCTGCCATCTCTGATAAGGTCATCGACCTTGAGCGCGACCAAGTCGCAACCGCGCAATTTGCTGTCGATTGCGACGTTGAACAAAGCCAAATCGCGAAGATTTCCCGCGAGTTCGAGGCGGGCGCGGATGGCCCAGACCTGTTTGGGAAGTAGCGGGCGCTTTTGCCCTATGAGGCGACCTTTGTTCCAGGCTCTGCGTTTCGGTGTAACGGCGGGAAGTTGGACTCTAGACATGATTTGTTCTCCATCCAACCCTCCAACCCAAACATCAACATAGCGCTAACAGAGTATTATAACCTGAAAATTAATGTCGGCTTCGCCGCGGATGCGCCACCAAGTGTTTCTGCGCAAGCAAAAGGCGGCTGTGATCCCAATAGTCCCCGATGCTGCGGTCGACACCAATGACCGCTTGCTCGTATTGGAGAAGGCTCTACCCACTTCACCGGAAATTAGAATGGTAGACTAACTCATCCACTCCACCAGCAGCAGACGTCACCCCACCCCTCCGGGCCTCCCAGTTTGGTGGTTGTAGAGACCAAGCGCACGATTTAGAAGACGTCACTTGCCGATTAATTCCGCTGTCGCTGCGATCCGCGATCCGATGGCCAAACCTCAAGAATACCTGCGCACAAAACCAATGCACCACCCACGATCTCGAGGGGCGCGAGGTGTTCCGCAGCAAGCAGGGCAGCCGAGACTGACCCAACAATGACCTCTGCCATCAACAGGATTCCAACGCGGGCAGGTTCAAGCCGTATCGTCGCCCACATCAGACTTCCGATTGAAAGACCCCACCATACTCCGCCAGTCACAAAAGCTAATCCGAGGGATTCGATCATGCCCACGGGGTCAAGATCACTCGGTATGGGTTCGAGAAACGGCGCAAGGACCAGTGATGTAGCTGCTGCCCCCACCGCGAACACAAAAGCCGATGGGCCAGGCCCAAGGGTCGATCGAGCCCGCATTCCCGTCGTCCCGACTGACCACAAAATTCCAGCGACAAGCGCCATCCATTCGCCCGGCCCACGTGGTATTGGAAGTTCTCCGTCAGCGCTGAGCATGACAGAAAGACCGGTCAAACCGATCAGAATTGCGAGCACCCGAAGGCGCGATGTATGCCAGCCCATGACATATCGCCCGATTAAGGTGCTCCAAACGGGCGTCAGGAAATAGAGCAGAATGATAATCGCAACACGGCCATAAACGAAACCGATAGAATACAGAGCAAAAGCTGCTCCACCTATGGCAACTGAGATTATTGCGAACCGGTCTGAGCGTGCAAATTCCTGCCGCTGATAGATAGCAAAAGGAGACAGACACAAAGCTGCAGCAGTCGTAATTGCAAACGTCCCCCAAGCTCCGGACAAGCCCATTTCAGAGATTGAGCGGACGGGTAGCCAATAAAATCCCCACAGGGCACCGGTGAATACGACAATGGCCGTCGCCAAAACTGTTTCACGATAATGGGTCATGTGGGTCCAACTGGTCGACAGTATTCAGATCAGCAGATTGTTATCCCACGCAAATGCAACATTCAACAGGCGGGGCTTCCACCCGATTTTCGCTATTTCACTGTAACGTAACAGGAATAACCGTTTGTCGATTGGTTCGCCCAAGCGGACCTTGGAGCACATTGAACCAACGCACGCGAAGTCCGGCACTTTGACCCTTGGCTATCATTCCTTCGCAGCAAATTGTTCGAATGACTGGTTTTCACGCCGCGTCGCGACAACATAATTTTAGCAGTTGCAGCAATTTCCACGCTGCGAGCGCACGCAGCACAAAATCAACAGGTCCGGTGTGGGCTCGCTGCCGACTTTCGCTGCGGATGCACTCTAAAACGTACTGGGGCGCGGCCCTGAGCGTCCGCTTGCTTCGGATTGCCCATTTCAGTTTTCAGTCGCGGGGAATGGCGGCTCTGCGACCTTCTGGGGCTTGGGCCTAAAAAACACAGAGACGCAGATTTCACTTTGAGACCACCGTGATTGAATGCTTTTGTGAGAGTATGACATCCAATCCAAATGCCTATTTTCGAGGGCAGGATTTTTAGATCATTTGCGTGCTTTCATTGGAAATGGCCATAGACTGAACGATGGTTCATTTGAAAGTTCATCCGGCCTTGCACGGCACGCGGCGCGATGGCGCGAACCCAAAAGTTTGGTAATTTGGGAAAATCATTTGAGCTGTTGATCAAACAAGGTTTTCGCTTCAAGGGCATCGTCTGCAACGCGCAATTTTATGTGTTTCCCGACACGTTGCGCCCGCGCCTATCCACCAAACCCCGTTCTTCCGCTTCCAGACGCGCCGAAGCCGCCACGCGAGCTTGCAGTGGCGCGTGTCATGGGTGTTTTTCCGACCGTCGCGGCAGGTCGGGTGAACTGGGAGGTATTGAGCTTGGCCGAGCCGCTATTGCTCGAAAAGGTGCTGGACCGCGTTGCGTTGGTAAAGCGGCCGTCAGAGGTTTTATAGAGCGGTTGGGCCGCTGACATTCCGGCCCGACCACCCAGCATATTACCCATCAGGTAACCGGCCAAGAGCGGCATGAAGATGCTCCCTGATCCACCTTGGGTGGCGGTTGCCTCGGTCCCGCAAGCGCCGTCACCGTGCTGTTCTTCGCATACTTCGAGGGCATCATACCGGGGTGCCGCCTCTACATGCAGGGTCTGCGCTTGCGAAAAGGAGGTTTCACAGTCCTGAACCGTGAAGATCCCACCACGTGATGCGTCGTCCAGACAGCTTTGGAGATTGGGGTAAGCAGCAGCGTCCACCTGTTCTTCACGGCAGCCCGCAAGCGTAAATGCGGTCGCACCTAGGATCGCGATGGCGACACGGTTTGAGCGTTTGATCATGACAATCGTTCCTTCTGCCGAGGTGGCGTTAACGCGTGTGCGCTATGGTGTAACATAGTGCGGTTTGAACCGGGACAAATCTTGCGTGATACGGGACCGGTCCTCCCGGATGCCGATCCCCGCACAAGCCTGCCCGACGATCCATGCACCGATCACCGGACGAAACCCATCGAACTGAGGCAGGGGCGCGTAGGCCTGAATAATGCGGGGAAGCTCCGCATAATCGGAACTAATCGACTGCTCGATCACCTTGCCGGATTTAAGGATCGAGACTGACGCGCCTTCACGCGACAGGATCGGCTTGCGCACATGCCCAGCTCCGAGTTGCGCTTCGGCGCGCCCGAAAGCTGCAGCGACAGCTTCGCTCGGCGCACCCTGCCCCGCGATGGCATCCGCGACGTCAGCCTCGAAGAATGCGGGCAGCAGGTTGGGATGGCCCTCGAACATCTCCCACAACACAGGCAATAGGCCCTTGTTGGACAAAAGAGCCTTCCACGCAGGCTCAAGGAACAGACACCCTGATCCTGAAATATGGTTGGCATAGTCATCGCGCAACAGATCTTCCCACGGATAGAGCTTGAACAGAACAGCGATCCGGCGATCTTCGTCATCCAGAAACTGGCCATCATCGCTGAGCGCGATCTTCTCCAGATCGCAGTAATGCGCGCCCAGCCCCGCTTCGCGCGCAGCCCATCCCAAGGCTTCGACTGTTCCGTAGTCTTCCGGGTTCCCAGCGACGGCGGTGAAGTGCAGATCGCTACCCTCTTCGAACACTTCGCCAAATCTCGTGACCAGCGCCTCGTGTATTCCGTTAAATTGATCCGTGGCTTCGGGAAGCACGCCTGCGGCCAGTTGGTCTTCCAGCCACTGCCACTGAAAGGCCGCACTTTCGTAAAGCGAGGTCGGTGTATCGGCATTGTATTCCAAGAGCTTGGCTGGCCCCTGCCCGTCATAGGCAAAATCGAACCGCCCGTAGATTTCCGGATCGCTCCGCTTCCAGCTCTCTGCGACAAGATCGCGATGGGCTTTGGGAATCGCAAGCCGCTCCATCAGGTGTTCGCTGGCAATGATATGGGCGACGGCGTCGCGGCACATGGCGTGAAGTTCTGTCGCGGGGTCCTCCAACCCGTTCTCGATCTGATCCAGCGAAAAGGCATAGGCCGAGGTTTCGTCCCAATAGGGTTCGCCATGCATGTCGGCAAAAGTAAAGCCGACATCTTTGGCTTGGGCCCGCCAGTGAGGCCGTTCAGGCAAAGTGATCTTTTGCATGTTTCGCTCCCCGGTTTCCTGACAGCGTTTAGTTGGTTTCGGTTTTGGTCACCAGATATGGTTTTTGCAGAAACCAAAAGTTTGGAGCACGTCTGATGGTGAACTGACAGCATCTGCGCAAAAGTATGAATGCGACATTAGTGCTTCGAAGATCAGTTGAAGAGATAACCAATGGTATGACCCGCAACAGTGTCGGAGGTTCGGTATCAAGTCTATCTTCCCTCCATAGTGAAAGGTCAATTGCGGACAAGCCATACCCAAGCCTTGTAAGGTTAAAGCATAGCTTTTTGGTCTTGAAACGTGTCGTATGCATGCAAGACCTAAGGGCCAAAAAGCTCCGCTTGTTCTTCAGTAATCCGAACACATACGGGCGCGGCAGATTATGTATTGCACGGCATGTTTGGCACCTGATTACTGTTTCTGCCGTCGCACGCTCAGGAGAAGTCCCCCAGTCAACACAACAAGGGCAAGGATGCTGATGGTGTTCAGATTTTCGCCCAATATCAAGGCCCCCAAAATCGCGCCCCCGCCAGGGACGGCAGCAAGAATGAAGGATGTGTTTCCGTTCCCGATGGTTCGCGATGCATGTGCGATCAAGAGCAGACCCATGAGATTTGGCACGAACCCCTGATAGACGGCTTGTACCAGAAGCGGACCCATCGGCGCGTCAGCAATTCCTGAAGGAAGCCACAGCCACCAGACGGGCAGGTACAGCGCTGCGTTCACGATCGTTCCACAAAAGATGATCTGCATCGCGCCTAGTTTCCAGCGTTCCGAGAGAATTATGTAGATCGAGAAGAAAATGGCGCCGATCAAAAAATGCAGATCGCCGATCCAGACACCCTCAGCGCTGGAGGCGCTTGCGTCCCATGCCAGCGCGATTGCAGCGACAAGGATCAAGAGCGCTCCCAAGACTTGCCGCAAGCCGGGCCAAACCCCCATTAAAATAATTGCGAATAAAATGCTGACGAGGGGCAGCACCCCGTTCATAAATATCCCTCCGTGCGCGGCGGGCGCGTAAAGAAAACCGGAAAAGACGATCAGAATATAGACGGGGCCGAGTATGAAAGAGAGCACGATGATTTGGGACAGGCGAAGTGTGCGCCACGGCTTGTAGTAAAGGCAAAGTGGCAGTGCGATCACAGCGGCCAAGCCATATCGAAAGGCGGCCAGATCATAGATCGTCAGCCCACTCTGGTTCGCAACTCGGCTGACGATCAGCCAAAAGGACCAAACGAAAACGATACACCATGCAGCAGCGAAGCCTGACACTGGGGGAGATGAGCCGTCAGACATCTATAATACGCTCAATTTTTCCGGAATGCATAACCTAGGTGCGCTCACCAGTAGGCGGACACTGGCACGGAGACAAGTGACTTGGCACATGAGGTTTCGGCTGTGATGATCTTTTACCGCAACTCTTGGCAAGGTCTGGTTTGCGGACTGACGGTCTCCGCAAGACATGATCTTCTTTCTGACTGTTTGCAAAGTCTGCCAGGATGTTGCATCCCGTCATCGCCGGAGTTGCTGTGTTTTCGGTTGCCTACCTCGAGGAAAATCATGGATGTAGTCGTCATCGGCGCCGGGCTGTCGGGACTTACAGCAGCAGCGGTATTGCACGAAGCAGGTGCCAGTGTGCAGGTCCTCGAAGCAGATTGTCGGATTGGTGGCCGTATCCGCGCGCTGCGTGATCCGACCAGCAACCGTGCAGTTGCAGACCTCGGCCCGACTTGGGTCTGGCCAAAATACCAACCTGTGGCGGCGCGATGGCTCGAAAAGCTTGGTGCGGCGACCTTTGAGCAATTTCACGAAGGGGACGCTGTCCTTGTCGGTTTCGGACCCGCGCCGCGGCGGCAACCTCTGCCCGGTCAAGATGGTATGGTGCGTATCGTCGGCGGACCGACGGCTTTGATCGACACGCTTGCACGCCGGATTGGCGCCGCCAATATACGCACCTCCGCTCCTGTTACCCAGGTTTCCGACGACGGACCAAAGGGCATTGCCGTTCATTTGAGCTCAGGCGAGATCATCACGGCGCAAAAGGTGATTATTTCCGTGCCACTGCGCGTTGCGGCGACAACCATGCATCTTCCTTGGGCGGCACCTACCTTGATCGAAACCATGCGCGGGATGCCCACCTGGATGAGCAGCCATGCCAAGGCTGTTGCCCTTTATGACAGACCCTTCTGGCGGGATGCCGGGCTTTCCGGCCGGATCGCAAGTCGGATCGGGCCGCTGACTGAAGTCCATGACCACACGGGCGCGGACAGCACGCCCGCGGCGCTGTTCGGCTTTGTCGGCTGGTCTGCGGAACAACGAAGACTGGATCCCGAGGGGCTCAAGCGGGCGATTTTGGACCAGCTTTCGGACTGCTTTGGAAAAGCTGCGGGCCATCCTCTTGAGTTGAAGGTTGAGGACTGGGCCATGAACCCCCGGATCGTGACTGACCTGGACACCTCGCAACCTGCGGCACACCCTGACGTAGGGCCCGCCAGTCTCAGGCATCCTTATCTGGATGGTCGCGTCCGGTTCGCCGTATCCGAGGCCTCAGAGCGTAGCCCCGGCCTCATTGAAGGTGCTTTGGCGATTGGTGAGAGAGCGGCCTTGGAGTTGCTTGAGACCAATCCCTGAGTGCAGTTGTTGTCGAGCGGGAACAGCCGCGCGGCGGGTAGCATTGTTGAGAACGCCGCCAACTTCATCTTCTTCATTCAGACTCCGCAGAAATTGATGCCGATGCGCAAAGCGATGGCAGGTCTGTCATACTGTCCTGTCTCGAGCAGGATCGCCCGGATGCTGCGCAATGATGTCGGGCGGGCTACCCGGCTCGGCAAGCGGTCATCGATGCCAAGCGACAATCATCTACGGCCCGCTGGGTAAGCCGCCAATTGTGCCCATCGCGTCTCAGGCTTCGCGTGGATCCTTTGCAAGAGCCAGATTGAGTTTCCTGATTTTCTTTGCAGCGGGCAGTCCTGTATTCCTAAGAAATTTAGAGATCTGGCACCCGTGGGTCAGACATTCCCCCGCCGGTGCGCCGTTCAGGCCTGCATCAGGCTGGAGGGCAGATCCGAAGATCTCAAACAGCGCCTGAAATTCCTTGGATTTACCCCCTTAACAATCATCAGTCCGAGCAGGAGCGCGTCTGACAGGCAGCCATTGGCGGTCGTAACCTGGTTGCGGTCACAGGCAAAATGTATCCGTGTGATCTTGGCCCTGTGCTTCATCTGGTGAATGTCAGGTACCACTGTCAGAGACTTCGCGGACACGAATGCCTCGCTCGCAAATACATGTTTCAGATATCCAAAGATCAAATCGTTTTTGCCGTCGGTGCCGTCGATCTGTTCGCCCTGAGGATCGGTGTAGCTGGGAACCAGCGGGGCATTTCCCAGAGATCACTGGTAACGATGTGGTTGCCGACCCGGTCGCCAGCCAAAGCAATCGACCAACAGCCAGTATCGTGAAGCATTGCTGCGAGACTCGGAAGGCCGGAAGTGCAACATACCGGGTGGCGTTTGGCGAATCCGGGTTTTTTCCGACTGCGGCACCCGCCGATTGGGTGGTCGAAGAAATGACGCGGAGCGTCCCACTGTCAAAGGCGTAAATGGTGCGCGCTACCTTGCAGAACCTGTGTGTTCGGGCGTGTGAATAACATACGCGGTCAACACTTGCCGGTCAGAAAGGATACGGGAAACCCGAGGCTGAGTTGGTGCACGGTCGTCATTTCGTCTGCCATGGCCAGCTCCTGATGCACGCCAGTTTTGTTTGTCCATCGCTCTCGATTGATGTGGAATTGTGTTGGACACTCGCTATTTAGCTAAGCCGTCCCTGAGTGGACTGATTTGGACCCGACGTGGCTCCAAGATTGGCTTGAACAGACCGATAACAAGTAAATCTGGCTACAAAAGAATGGACGCGTGGTGCGGGACCACGGTCGGTCTCAAGAGCGTAAACTGGTGCGCAGTGGACCGCTCTTATCAACGGATCAGATTGGAGCTCGAGGACGAGTAGTGGCAGGGCCGAACTCTAGAAACTGCTGTTCTCTAAAGCCGTTCGAAGCCATCGGGCGGCTGTGCCGCAATCAAGATCAGGGCTTCTCCAGTTAGGCAGACATACCTAATTCAGACGTGTTACGGCACAAAACAAGCGTTGTACCCAGCAGATGTGTTAAGTCAGACATGAAGGACAACTCCGTGTTGGATCAATTCTGGGAAAGCGAGCCACGAAAAACGTGGTGACCATCCGTTTCGGGACATAAGCCCTTCTGAAAAGCGCGGTGTTCCAGATAGTGGCCCGATGCCAAGCACCCTGCCGCCCCCCTTCAAGGCACTGATGTGAGACGCTTTCAAATCAGCCATTGCACCAGAAGCGGCACGATCAGGCTGGTCAGCAGAGCATTCAGTGCCATTGCGATACCAGCATAGGCTCCTGCCACAGGGTTCACCTGGAATGCGCGGGCGGTCCCGATTCCATGTGCGGCAACACCGACGGCAAAACCTCGCGCCCGCCAGTCGTTGATCCGCAGCAGATTCATCAAAGGCGTTACAGTCACAGCCCCAATGATCCCCGTTATGATTACCAACACGGCCGTCAGCGCTGGAATCCCTCCAATTGCCTCAGAGATGCCGAGCGCCACAGGCGCGGTCGTTGACTTTGGTGCCAGCGACAGAAGGATCTCTATTGGAAGACCGAACGCCTGTGCCAGCATAATAGCCGAGCCTGCAGCGACGATGGAGCCCGCGAACAAAGCCAGCAAAATCGGCATTATGGAGGTACGGATGGTTTCCCGATTGTCCCAAAGCGGTAATGCCAACGCCACCGTCGCGGGGCCAAGCAGAAAGTGAATAAATTGGGCGCCCTCGAAATAGGTTGGATAGTCTGTCCGTGTCAGCCAGAGTACTGGTGCAATCAGCAGGACAGATAGAAGCACGGGATTGGCCCAGGGCGGGTTCCCCAAGTGTCGCGCCACCGCATCTGCGATCAGATAGGCGAGGATCGTCGTGGTGAGCCAAATCAGCGGTGATGTTGCGAGATAGCTCCAGAGTTCTGCGACTTCCGTCATGCCGTCCAGCGATCAGTAGCACGCCGAACGGCGATAAACGTCCCAACGGCAGCCAGCATGGAGAGCAGGGTCGACAGGGTCAGGATAACCAGCAGTGCAATCCCATCTTGCGACAAAACCTCGAAGTTGCCAATCACTCCGACACCCGCAGGCACGAACAGGAACGACAGGTTCGCCAAGATGACCATGGTCGTCGGTCTGAGCCGTTCAGCAAGCGTCGGTACCGCGCCGAGTATCAGCACAAGTAGAGCAAGACCGAGAACCGGACCGGGTATTGCGATGTCAAAGCCCCGCACCGTTACTTCTCCCAGCAGTTGGCAACCCAGTAGAATTCCGAGTGTCTGGAGCATGTTTTTCTCTCCTGAAAGGATGATCTAGAGCACTCTGGCGCAGAACACTTTTCAGAACCAATGGAAAAATGCGGATCTAAGACAACTCGCGAAGGAAGCGCCCGCGTAAGATCAATTCGCCGCCATCATTTCCACGATCGCAGCGGGTTCAAACTATCCCCGGTATAGTTTTTCTGAATGACCACTATCGGGAAGCTGCCCCGAATTCGGGGCATGCCATGACTCCTGATCAGCAGAACTGCCATGCAGCAGCAATTTGCGCGGACAGAAAGTCCAACCCGCACCGTGAGAGCAAAGTTGTTCGGGCTCTGCGACGTAAGACCGCCCCCTATGTCCAGAACCTGCCTCTGATCTATCTGTTTGTCTGGATAAGCTAGGATATGCGATAATATCAAGGTGGACGTATGACAACGTGGACTAAAACTGGCGTGACAGCCGCGATGTGCCTGATCGGCACCGCAGCCTCTGCCCATGTTAACTGGTTTGTCGAAAGCGACGCCGAACCGCTTGCGAATTTCAGCGCAACAGATCCGGTTTTCCTTTTGTGGTGTGTCTTGGCATTTTTGATGGTCATTTTTTCCATCTGGCTCGATGGCAAGTTACCGACACTGCGCGTTGCACAAACGAAAATGCGGCACGACTTTATGGAGATCCTGCGGGTCTTCACCGGAATGAGCTTTCTTTTGACGGCTTACGAGGGCGCTCTGGTCGCGCCGCATAAAGTAGCCGACGGGTCCTTCGGGCTTCTCCTCGTTGTCATGCAGGCAGTTATCGGCATCATGTTGATCGCCAATCGATGGATCAAGACGGCGGCGGTGCTGATGCTTGTGCTTCACGCAGGCGTTGCGGTGAAGTTCAGCATTCTCCCCGCGCTTGAATACGCGATCATAATCGGAATCGCTTTCTTTCTGCTTCTCAACTCGATTGAGGATGAGGCGCGGCGTAATCTGCTCAAGCCCTATTCGGTGGATGCACTGCGCATCTGGACAGGGATTTCGCTGGTTGCGCTGGCGCTGGGGGAAAAGCTCGCTCCTTCGGCATTGGGCCAGGTATTTCTGGCGCAGTACCAGTGGAATTTTCTTGAGGCGCTTGGCTTTACCTTTTTCGACGACCGTTTGTTCGTGCTTTCCGCAGGCATGGTCGAAGCGGTGATAGGCATCGTTTTGATCCTTGGTACGACCGTCCGCCTCGCGGTACTGGCCTTGTCGATCATGATGGCGGTGTCGAACATCGTGTTCATCGTCCAAGGTAACAACGAAGCTGCACTGGTTGAATTCATCGGTCACATGCCGATCATTGGCGTCGCTCTTCTGCTTCTCTTGCTGGGATACGGCCAAAGATTGAAAATTACTGATGCCTTTTCGGCGCGGCGCCTTAGTTCAAACGAAAGCAGGTCGCCGATCTTGAATGCCTTCAACTTCGGCCAAAGCCCGAAACCAATCTCAACGGAGCACGGAAATGACAAAATCTGACAGCCCCCAAAAAGCATCTGACGCAAACAGGTTGGATCGCCCGAATTCCTCGACCCCGTGTGTAGATCGGCCCTGGGATGACCCAGCGGCAGTCGAACGGCGGTTAAAGTTGCGACGCGGCGACAGCGCAACGCACAGGTCGCATCACAACTTGTACGAGGATATGCTGAATTGACCGCGCCAATTTTGATCATGGGCGCAACCTCCGGTATTGGTGCATTTGCCGTCGAAGAAGCCGTCGGTCGCGGGCTTTGCGTGCGTGCATTTGGCCGCAGCGCCGACACACTGCAGAAAACCGACCTGGTCGAGCCGTTCGCAGGGGACGCACGGTCGGTCGAGGACGTGTCAGCGGCCCTCACCGGCGCACGCGCGGTGATCTACGCACTGGGGATCAAAGAAAGGCTGGCGATGCTATGGGAGGAAGAGACGCTGTTCTCCGAAAGCACGCGAGTGCTGTTGGATGCAATGAAAGCGAATAACATCGAGCGCCTCGTGGCGGTCACCGGTTTCGGAGCGGGACGTTCTCGGAGTGCAATGAGTTCGATTGAACGCCTTGGTCACCGCGCCATTCTTGGCAGGCCCTACGACGACAAGGACCGCCAGGAAGCGATGATCGTGGAAAGCGATCTCGATTGGACGATCGCACGACCGGTCATCCTCACGAATGGCGCAAAATCGCGCGGCCTCAAGGTGTTGCGCGATCCGTCGACGTGGCGCAACGGTTTGGTCTCCCGCCGCGACGTTGCGCGCTATCTTGTCGACGTTGTGGAGGATGGTCTCGATATCCGCACGGATGTCGTGCTCGCCCGCTGAAAGCTAACCGTTGATTTGGCGGCCCATCCTGCCCACCCGCTCAGCCCCCCTGTCAGTCTGAAACAAGGTCCAGAACCATGTCGCAACTCCCGCCTGAAAACGTCCAGGAGTATCCACGCCCGCCCGCACTGGAATCAGTGTCGCATACCCTCCGCGTGATCCTGGACGGCGAAACGGTCGCCGAGACGACGCAGGCTTTGCGGGTCTTGGAGACGCACCATGCGCCAACCTACTACATCCCCCGACGCGACGTACTGGCCACGTTGGTGACTGCCCGTGGCACGAGCTTTTGCGAATGGAAAGGCACTGCGGTGTATTTCAACGTACAGGCCGGGGGCAGAACAGTCCCCCGCGCAGCGTGGTCCTATCCATCCCCAACTGCAGCGTTTCAACCCTTGGCTGGGCATGTCTCTTTCTACGCAAGTGCGATGGACGCGTGTTTCGTCGGTGCAGAGCAGGTCCTTCCACAGCCGGGTGATTTTTACGGCGGCTGGGTGACCGCGAACCTTCAAGGCCGCATCAAGGGCGCGCCGGGGAGCGAAGGATGGTAGACGCAGCGCCGGAAATCGCAATCATCGGCGCCGGGATGGCGGGTCTGACCTGCGCACGAGCACTACAGAAGCGCGGCCTGAACTCCGTCATCTTCGACAAGGGACGCGGACTAGGCGGCCGAATGGCGACCCGCCGTGCGGACGGCGGTTTTCAATTCGATCACGGAGCGCAGTATCTCTCTGCCCGGGACAGTGGTTTTGCAGACATGTTGCACCGCGCCGAAGCCGCTGGCGCAGTTGCACGCTGGCCAGAAAACAAGGAACCGACAGCATTTGTCGGTATTCCCGGAATGACCGGCCTCGCCAAGCATCTGAGCGAGGGACTGGAGATCCGACGCGCGACGCGCGTGCAACGCATCGTCCCGGAAGAGGGCCGCTGGCAACTTGAATGGCAGGACGGCAAAGCACTGTTTGACCGTGTGATCATCACTGTCCCTGCCCCCCAGGTCGCCCCGCTATTGCCGCAAACCGATGAGTTCAACACTGCTTTGGAAACCGTCGAGATGGACCCGTGCCTGACCCTGATGATGAGCCTTCCTCATGGATTCGACCTGCCTTTTGTGACCCGCCGCACCCCCGATGAGGACATATCCTGGATCGCGTGTGACAGCACCAAGCCGGGGCGACCAGGCGAAACCTGCGTGTTGGCACAGGCCAGTCGCGACTGGAGCCTGCGACATCTGGACCTGGAACTTGACAGCATCGCGGAACGGATGCTGCATCTCGTGAACCCGATCATCGGCACCGGTCCGAATGTCGCACCGGTCTATATGTCAGCCCATCGCTGGCGATATGCTTTCGTGGCGACGCCCCTGGGACAGCCATTCCTTAATGACAGGGCAAACACTCTCTTTGCGGGTGGTGATTGGTGCCTTGGCGCAAAGGCCGAACACGCATGGATCAGTGGACGCGCCATCGCCGATGCACTGGCGGAAAGCCTCTGATACCGGTGAGATGCCTCGCGCCCGACAGGATCCCGTTTCATAATGACCTACAGGCGCCACACACACCCTATTGGCACTGGTCGACTGCAAATCGCAGGAGCTGCACTGCGGCGTCTGGCTTCAGAAATCTCCCAGATGGTCGTTCTGCATGGCCTCCGCAGCCATGCAACCACAGCATATCGACTATGGTTAGGGATTTTGCGATTGGTCCTTATCTTAGGGTCAAGCAAGAACGCATAGTTAAAATGAAAGACCTAACAATGAATACGCAACCGCAGTTCAATACGCATACCCAAGCCGAGATCCAAATGATTATCCATCGGGCGCACCGAATGCGCAGCGAATATCTTGGTAAGCTGATCAAGGATGGTTTTTCCAACCTTCGCGGAGTTTTCCGGCACAAGAAACCGGTCGGTGACGCAGCGGCCTGAGTTCTGGCGGCTTCTCCAAAAGATGCCGTGATCTCTCCTAGCCAAAGACTGACACCTCTCAGGCTTGCTCCACAGTGAGGAGCCAGCCGCACTCGCAAGCACAGCCGAATGCAATCATTCGCAAACCGCGATGGATCAAATTGCACCATCCGCACCGAAAGACAAACGATATGACACTTCAGAGCATCCGCACCATCAATCCCTTTGAGGGGTTCCACAATTTGATCCAACAGTTCAAGGCCGACCGCGCAGAGCGACGCAGGGTGAGAGCCGTCTACGACCGTACATGGCGCGAGCTTTCGGCAATGTCCGACCGGGAACGGGCGGATATCGGCATTCACAGCTCCGACATTCCCCGGGTCGCGTCCGAAGCTGCTGCATTGAGCCGCAAGGCACCCTAGTTCACCATAGCGTCCCCAAAGCATCCCGAGCAATCATAGAAATGATGGCGATCCGGTCGTGAGCGACCTTGAGGCGTGACTTTCAACGTTGCGCTCAAACGCGAGCCTGCCATCGGAGAACCCCGATGGCACGTATGTGCGATCCCATCTTAGCGTCGGCACCGAACAAGTCCCTATACGCGCTGAGGCAGCGCGTTTGCGTCAATTCGCCCTGATGCTACCGCTGCTATCAGACCGACCGTACTTCGTTAAGTGCGGTGTCACCGAACGCTTGCAAGAGACGCAATCGACCTTGCCGAAAGGATCTGCGCCCCAAGTGCTGTATTGTTCGATTGGTAGCGCCTTGTAGCCTCGTAGCAATCGGACCCAACTTGGAGCCCTTTGTCTCTCTTGGAGCTGCGAAAGCGCTGGCACTAGAAAGCCTAAGTCGAAGGAGTTTATGCAGGCCTCCTATTGCGAGAATTACGGCAAAGTAATTGCCATGTCATAAGCTTCGTTCACATGCCCGTGACCGGACAGGCTAACCAGTCTCATGGGCTCAGGTCTGGGGGTGGAGACCCAGCAATATCTTTCACTCGAAATACGAGGTGCGGATGTTGATTTCGCTGAATTAAGAAACCGTGACCTAGCCGCCTTCGGCTGTAAGAAGCCATTTAGGCGGGGGATACCAGAGATACCCCTTGTTCAGCCAGCAGACCAAAGAAGCTGTGCTGTTTGTCAGATAGAGTCTGAAACATTCGGAATATCGACAGTACCGAAAACCCGCCCGGATGGTGACCCGGTTACCGACCCGCCGATCGGCTCCTCAGATACGCCCAGGGTTAGCGTGCCCTGAACCATCGCAATTTCAGGTGGCAGCCGCAGCCGGATGCTTTCACCGTCAGGCCATAGGCCAACCGATTGCGCAGGCTCGTCCGGGCCATGCGCCCATACTTGCAAGATCCGCCCCTCCGGTGCCGCTCCGGCAGTGCGGGTCAGGATCACTTCGTTTCGAATTTTATCGACCACGGCAACCACACGGAAATCACCCGCCTGCGACATGATTTCGGCAGTATAAAGCGGCCCGGCCTGATCTGTTGGTCCGGGTTGCCACAGGATGAAGGCCAAGACGAACGTTGCTGCGACAGCCCCCCCTGCCAGCGCCTGCCACAGGCCAAGGCGGCGCCAGACAGATACTCTTGCAGTTTCCGGAAACAACTGATGCATGATGGCTGTTTTCGCCCTGACGGGTGGGGTCACAGATTCAAAGTCGGCTATTTCCGACAGTACGGCCTGCCACTCCGCAATGCGGGCTGAAAATACAGGATCTGACAACGCGCGCCTGCGCGCCGCTTCCATCTCATCTGCAGGAAGCAATCCAATAGCATATTCCGCCGCCAACATCTCGTCGTCGTCAAACTCTTCACTCATTGGGTCATACACTCCCACAGAGCCGTCAATCCACGGCGCAACGATGTCCGCATCGTGTTCAAAGGCACATTCGCCCGCTCCGCCAGATCAGCATAGCTATACCCGTCAAAGTAGGCTGCTTTGATACCATCGCTCCGGTCGTCGGGAAGCGAACTGAGGCAATCTTTGATCCGCCCTGCCCTTGATACGGAGAGTTCAGATTGTTCGGGCGTCATGCGAGGTCCCGTCGATACATCGCCGTGATCAGCCAAGTCGCTGTCTTCACGCCGCGCGCGCAACCGATCAATGGACGTATTGCGTGCATTGGTGATCAGCCATGTCATCGGAGAATGCCCAGTCACGCTGTACTGCGCGGCATTGTTCCAAATCTTGATGTAAGTATCCTGCATGGCATCCTCGGCGGCAGCATTGGTCCCCAAGATACGGACGCAGATGGCGTAAAGTTTCGCACTGGTCGCATCATAGAGAGCATCGAAGGCTTTGCGATCACCTAAGGCACAGCGCGAAATCAGCTCTTCAAGCTCTGCCCCGGCAGATTTGTGAGTATCGTCCTCGCTGCCTCTCATGAGAAATTTTCAAAGAAAATCTGCACGTGTAAAATTTCAGCCCCCATCCGTCCGCAACTTGCCTAATTGACCCGAAAACAACAAGGTATTGCAACCAGAAAGGACGTTACCACGGTGATCAAGCACATAGCCGCGTTCACGTTTGCCCCTTGCTGCTTCGACAATCACCACCTGCCACGCCGGGATAATGGGGTATGCCTTGGTCGAGAAGGGCAACACGCTTATCATAAACGCGGGTATTCCCGCGCCGGGCAGCGTAAACGAATATGCGATCGGAGGCACCGCTGCGTAACATCGCCGATCGCCCAATCGCAGATTTGGACTAGCTTAGAACAGATCCGAGACAGTCAGCCTGAAGCGCCTGTTAGTAGATCCGCCTGCGCCTTGAATTAGTTGAAAACCATCGCGGCCTGGCCAGACTAACAGAGCTACGGACAGCCGACTTCGCGGTTATGATCATGTCCCGCCGGATAGCGAGCAATGTTGATACCGCCGGGCAGATCAAAGGGGGGCGACGTACGCGATGTTCAGCGCCAACTGGGGCTTGCAAAGATGAACTGCACCGCCGGATACTCATGCTTCGAGTTTCAAGATGCTCTGGCTATCGCCGAAGCCATTGAAATCAGATGGTAGGGCCGTTGAGACAGACAGCCCTACCCGGACCTCAGGAAGGTTGTCCGACACCGCTGCAAAGCCGCCCTGAGCAAAGATTTCCGCACAGATCATGAACTGATTTTATCTCTCGCACAATGCGGGTCGATTCATGGTAGGAGGTTTGACCGAGCCCTGTCTGCCGACAAGTGACGCGCAGCCATAGGATCCTTCGAAAACGGTCTTTTGCAGCTCAAAAAAGGTGGACGAAATGTTTTCAGTGCATGCAATACCGGATGCGTTCACCACAAGTGAATGCGAGATAATAATCGCGAAAATATCCGAAGCGCCAACCGACGAAGCACTCCTTGTAGGCAGGCAGAAAAATCACAATTTTCGAAAAGCAGAGTTGGTCTGGACAGATAACGTCGTTGGCATGGAGTGGGTGATGGAGCGCCTGATCGAGCTCGTACGAAGATCAAACAAAGATCAATTTGAATTCGATCTGCGCGAGTTTGCTGAGAGTCCTCAGGTTGCAATCTACAAATCGTCAGACAGCGGACATTTTGCGTGGCACTCCGATATCGGCGGAGGTATCGCCTCCGGAAAACGAAAACTTACCCTCGTGCTCCAATTGAGTGGTGCGGACACCTACGAAGGCGGCAATCTTGAAATCATGCCTGGCGCTCAAATTCTTACCGCCAGTCGCGTTCAGGGATGTGTCAGTATTTTTCCAAGTTTCATACTTCATCAAGTGACGCCGGTCAAAGGTGGCACACGATATTCATTGACTGTTTGGGCGCACGGTCCTGCGTTCAAGTAAATGCCATGTTGGCTGGCCCTCCGACGCCGGACACTCAACCGCTGAGCGGGGATCGAAGTGGTCGCAGACAGCTATGGAGTTGAAACGGTGTATGCGCCCCTGCCAATATAGGTGTTCTTTTCCGCGCCATGCTACGTTTCCGCTGTGCTGGCTTTTACCAATCCGGCAACGAGTGCTTACAAACAAATCGCCTCAAGCCCTGCCAGTCGTCACTCCGAAGCGCAGGCAACACGATTTTCTTCGTTGAATTGATAAACAAGGCTTTCAACCGAACATCCGTAGTTCGGGTAGAGCGCCTCACGCTGAGATTCAGCAAAGTATTCAAAATAGTCCCAGAAGCTCACCACTTCCTCAGCGAAATATGCCTTCAGCAGGTCCTCGACACAAAGCTTTGCCTGAATACAAAACTCGACCTCGGTGTAAAATTCGTACACTTTATTAACATGTTGCGACCAAGTGACATACTCATCTTCTGGACCGCTTCGCCAATTCTCGACAATAGTTCTGCCGATGTTGTATTTTATATCATCAAACGCTGTCTCGGGAATATTGGCCGGGATCGGACCCTGATCTTCTAATGCCTCCTCAAGCTCACCTCTTAGAAGCGCGTAAGATTCGCGTGCATCCGCGGATTGCCAACTCAACATCAAGTTTCTGGACTGCTCCCTTTTTGCGTCCACTCTCTCCAGATAAAACTGATACGCGGCAATGACAGCGGATGCTGAAATAGCAGCGAGTGACACGATCCGAAAAACACTTTCAAGACTTTGTAGCCGCTTCGGCGTATCCCCGCCCGGCTTGACGGCGACACTCCGTCCCCCAAGCGGCGCTTCTACACCTTCGGAGTTTTCGTCTGAGTCTTCCGAAGCATCCAGCAGGCCGGTCGCCTCGACTGCTTCGGCGCCAAGCTGCATGTCCTCGTCATAGCTTTTCGCAATGCGCTTTCGTTTGACCGGTTTAGCACTCACTGCGGACCTCAACGCTTATGACACCCGGGCTTTCAAGATCCGCTTGCTGCAACGCATCGGCGAGACATTTCATGGCCGCCACGGGGATCAGAAATGACTCATCGACGTCGGCCTCTTGGGTACGGTCGCTTTGCAACGTCGGCTGAGGCATAGGTGTGCCGCCTCGATCCGCACCGCACGCGCCCAGTTCAACAAGATGCACCTCGATCCCGTCAGCTTGCACACGATCGAATTCGCTCGAAAATCGCTCAAGGTAGCATTTCGCCAGTGGCTTCGATAATGTCACCTCACGCGCACAAAACCCGCAATCAGCAAGCGTCGGGGTCGCCCCAGCGACGAAAGCCGCGGTCAACGCAAATAGATAGTTATGACGCTTTTTCATCCGATCCCCCTCCCAATTTGAAGCCGTATTTATCATTCATCTGAGGCCAGCCTCCTGAACAAGTCGGGCGTACAGGATCAATTCAGGACGGTATTCGAAGTGCATACCATCGAAGTGATGCCACTTGCCGCCCCAGATAAATCCAAAGCGCTCCATGTGCCGGACGAGGCTTTCAGGATACCGGTTATTGTATTCTCCAGCGTCGCCCTCGACTGCCCCGGCCCAACGCCAATATCCCCCAAGGTCTGTATTGAAATCCACTGCAATGCCAAAGCTATGGGCGCTCAATCTCCGCGTTCCCGCAATAACGCGCCAGTTGAAACTGCCGCCAACGTTGGCAAAGTACTGGTCCATCGCACGCCCATCTGCCGCGATGCCGTTTAGTGCTGCCTGCAACTGCTGTGCGGCACAGTACTCTCGGGTAACCGCAAAGGTCGTATTCAAGGCCGCACCGCGATAAGTCGTGCGCACCAGCGAAGACGCGACCGCGCGCTCGCTTTCGCCGTACAGGGCGCGAAACATCGGATCGTTTCGCACGCGCCCCGGGTCAAACCAGGGGGTTTCACGAATGGTTAGATCAAAATCGAGTGGGTAGACGATGGCAAACTGATCTTTGATGGTCCCATCGTTTATCCGTGCGAGTACGGATCGTTCTTCATCCGCTCCAAGCGGAAGGGTGGTCGTCCCGATCGTCAAGGTGCCGGCCACGTCGTCAACCGTCACACCGGGATATGCCAGTTCCAACGCTTCCGACAGAGCCGGACGTTCTGATGCAACAGGCAGCGACATCGTAAGAAAATTCCGTGCCTCGCAAGCTGCCGCCTTGCCTTCCGGCAACAGCCCGATCGCCAAGGACAGGGCAATCATGCGCGAAATCAGCACCCTTTTGCCTTTTCTAATGCCTGCAAGCGTTCAACTTCGATTTTCTCTGCAGCAGTGAGTACGGGTGACCTCGTTGAACAAGTACTTGTGTCAAAAGCGGCGCGCGCACGGCTCGATTGAAAGCAGAAGCCCTTCTCGTAGAAAATCAGGTTCCGCGCATACCAAAGCTCTTCGCAACTGCTTCCCGTTGGGACCGGAGCCGACTGTGAGCGCGGCTGAGGCACTTGTGGCGTTGCGAGGGAAGCGAGACGGTCCTGCGCAGCGGCAACGTAGATCCCGCACTCAGTGTATGCTTCCGAGAATTGCTCAAGCGCCTGAACGCTTTGTGTGTTTTGCAAAACGGCCCAGTCTGCTCTGGCATTATCACAGATCGAAATCACAGGAGCAGCGACAGCAGACGTCGCTGGTGTTGCTTGCGATTGGTTCTGCTGTGCTTGACTTGGATTGAAAGTGAACGATCCCGAAAGCTGGTCATAATATGCTGGAAACTGGTTGTGGTTGACCGAACCCGCCAAGGACCGCACGTCCTTTCGCACCTTTTGTACCAGATCGTGAACTGACAGCCCGGGTTCCCCTAAGCGAGGTAATAGCGCGCGCGTGAAGACAGAATTTGGATCGGGATCACTGTTCGATAGCCGGTCGAGCGCAGTCTGCCCCGTCCCCGCAGAAAACAGAACGAATGAGCCTTCGGCAGGGTCCATACGTGCAAGGCCGCGCTGTCCACCCAATGACCTTGTTCCCGCAGAGGGGAAAGGATTGTTACGGCACGCGTCGAGAATTAGAAATGTAACTCTTGCACCTTGCGACTGGAACACCGAGGAAAGCTGATCTGCGGCGATGCTTTCGGACGCGACGAATTGTTCATCGCCTGCCTGAGCGGCGGGGACATCGGACGGTAGAAGATAATTCCGCCCGCCGATCTCGATCCCATGCCCCGCAAAGAAGAAAACGACAACATCACCGGGCCTAATGGATGCAGCAAACTGAGCTATTTCCCTATTGAGCGTTCGGCGGTTCGGATCAATCAGCTTTTTTACGTTAAAGCCCAGCGTTTCAAGCACACCTGATACAGCACTCGCGTCATTCCCGGCTTTGAGCAAATCAGAAACATTTTCATAGCTATCTATGCCCACAACCAGAGCCAACCTTTGCTCGGCATACGCAATCGAACCGCAAACGGACAGAAAGGTAGCAAGGACCAGAGACCGGCAAATTGGTAAAAAAGCCATTGACCGCAATGATCGGTCCAGCGCGAAGCGTCGTGAAAATATCCCGACCAGACCCAATACCACCGTATTCACATCGACCGCCTCCTTGCGCCTCTCTCCGCTTTAACCCTATCAACATTCGTAAACCGTTCAATATTGCAATGACCCCCCTTAGGAAGACGGCTTCAAGCGTTTGTTTTGCAATAGATAACTCGAGGGTTCTGTCCCTGCAGAGAAAGCCCGCGTCTCCAATTGAGTGTTTCGATCAAGCTCGTTTTCCTAATTTCCAACGTCTATGGATCGCTTATCCGAGTCACACTTCTCTCCGAAGCCCGGTTTCGCATTCGGAGGGCGCCGCTGCATGCATGTGTTAGATTGGATGCCGATCACTGCCTGACCACTGCCCTGCAGGTCGTGGCAACTCGATGCCTCGAGCGCGGTTCCAAGTGGCAAGAGACTCAAAGTATCAAAATGGCGCATTATGGCGACAGATGAGGGGGTCGCACTGCGGAAGTGGCGCTGATGCAAAGGATCCAGGACTATGCTGCGCATAGCCTTGCCTGTCACTGAATCCACCATTTGAATTTACTAGGCCAGTGCCTCTGTCCGGTTAGGCATTGTCGATGGGACCCGTGGTGCGAAGAAGCGCACCATTTTTTGGCATCTGCCGGGGTCCGTATTTGCGCTGCAATCCCTAACTGGATCACGGCACTTGGCGTTTCACGTACGCTGACCAGAGGCTAACTCCTTTCAAAGAAAGAATAAGCTCAGCCTCAGTCAGATCGGTGGAACAAAGCCAAACACTATTGAAATGCTCGCCCCGCAGTTAATGCTCTCAGTCAGAATTTCATCTCGAGACCCAGACTCAGTCCGTAGCTTTCAAAACCACCCGCCCCGATACCGTCATAAAAGGTTGCTGCAGTAAAGCTTTGGTTCGCGGACACCGTACGAGTGACCCCGAACTCGCCCCGCGCTCTGCCCCCCCGATAGTCGGGCGCAACAGCAGATGCATATCCACTTCCGCTCGTGTGGGACCAAATCCCTGAGATACCACCCCAGAGTTCCAATTCACCTATACTGACGGGAAGCATCCTACTAAAGTCCAATCCGATTTCAATCTGGCCGAGCGAAATGCCCTGTTCGAGAATAGCATTGCCTCTGCCATCTAAGTAGCTTTGCTGATCGTCCGTGGTATACGAGGTGTCTATGAACGGCGTCAGCGTGGTTAGGCCGTGGTAAAGCTCTCCGGCGACTTTAAAATGAGCAAGCATCCGTTTTGTATCGAAATGATCCTCATAGGTTCCAAACGGTGAAATCTTATTGCTGGTCTCTCCGTAAAGGAAGCGCCCTTCAAAATAGAGTGGATGTTCGCTACTTCTGGCAACAAAATACGGACCGGCCATCCAGCCCGTTCCGCTGACTGACGCCAAACCGTTGGTTTCACTTAGGTGATCGAATTGAAGCATCGCACCCACTAACAGGTTGTTGTTGATCGTCCAGTGGGTTCCCAACGCGCCGAACGCATACTCGCTTCTACTGGTTCCATCGGCTGCCCATGTTCCATTGACCTGAACCCAAACCGGATATTTTCCACCATTGGACAGATCAATGCCGCCGGTCCCCTGCGTCGCAGCAAAGTTGAACTTTCCTCGAGCGGTTCCCGACAAGAGCGAAATCAGGCTTGGCTGACTGCGAATGAGTTGGTTGGCCCGCGTTTGCATGTAGGACGCAATAAGGGTTTGGGTCCGTTCAACAGTGACGTCGGCAATATTGACTTGATTGGACGCCAGATTGCCATTACCCGCGGCATCGACCGCGATATCGGCCGGAACAGAAATCTGAACATTCCCACCTCCAGACGCACGTAGCATTGCGGCGTAGGATGAACCACTTCCACCAAGGCTGGTGAGTGACGCGTTGTTGACGTCGATGTCGGTAGGGGAGAAGCCCGTAACAGCATCAGAGAACGTGATTGTGACGGAAAACATACCATCGGCGACCAAATTTTCGGGCGCTCCGGAAATGCTCACAGTCGGCCCGGTGCCGTCGAAAATGGCACTGACAACATTCGAGGCCTCGTTGGCGTTGCCTGCCGCGTCCACAAATGTGCCAGACGCAACAGAAAGGGTAACGGTACCATTGGCCGTCGGTATTAGTGTGGCGGAATAGGTATCGCCACCACCGGAAAGGGTGGCGGTCGCGTTTCCAAGGGTAAGATCGGAGACGTCGAACTCCGTGCTGCCCTCGGACAAAGTTATCACGGCCACGTACCTGCCGTTGATCGGCCCGCTGAGCGAACCGATCTCAATTGTCGGCCCCGTATCGTCACCAAAGAAGGCGAGATTCACTGCGGTAGAAACATTGCCCGCAGTGTCAGTAGAGGTAAGAGTGATGGTCCCAGATTGCTGCGCTCTTTGAGACGTGGCTGTGAACAATCCGGTGTCAGGGTCTGCTGTCACCGATCCGGTACTGGCGTCCGGATAAATCAGCGTTATGGTGCTACCGGGCTCGGCACTTCCTACAAGTTCAGCACGACCGTCAGGGGTCACGGAAAGCGTTTGTATGATCGGACCATCAGGTGCTGTCTTATCTGTCACGGTCACAACGAATATTACAGGCTCGGCCTGGTTGCCGGCATCATCCTGCGCCCGCACATTCACAGTCGTGGCACCGATAGGAAAATTGAATGGGCTGGTTATGGTAGACCCATTGATTGAAAATACTGGGCTGATGACCTCACCAGGGTCATCGGAAACGGTCGCTTCCAGAACCACAGATGCCGTACCAAGCCCCGCATCCGTATCCACGTTAATATCTGCGATTTCAGCAATTACAGGGGCTTGCGTATCGGCAACCGGCGTGATGGTAATCGTAACGCTGTCGGCCACCGAGGTCGCGCCGTCATCGTCCGTCACCACCAGCTCGAAGATATGCGTGACCGCAGCGTCGTTCGAGCCCACGGAAGGATCCGTGAACGTCGGGTTCTGCGCGTTCGCATCCGACAATATCGCATTGGCCGGATCCCCCG
>Ga0306910_1000205_pt1 | contig 34732 bp, 35 predicted proteins | sample AntRauMFilla2698_FD_190438 | JGI IMG/M metagenome (GOLD analysis project Ga0306910, IMG submission 190438) | Saline lake microbial communities from Rauer Islands, Antarctica - Metagenome Filla 2 #698 (v2) (version 2) | ecosystem: Environmental > Aquatic > Non-marine Saline and Alkaline > Saline ... | reverse complement strand
CGCTCCAGCTCTTTCAAGGTATTACCTTGAGCAACCTGGGCAGCTTCGACTCCACTGAGACGATTTGTGGTATCACGTCGGATACCGCCGACCGTTGTGGCAAGATCAAGGACAGTGTCACGGACCTCACCAAGATCTTCCTGCGTGGCAAAATTCTGGTTGGCGACGGCTGTCGCGACCAGAGCTTTCAGATCCTCTTCGAGAATCTTTCCACCTTGCGTTTCCAGCAGCTTGGCGGCTTGTCGTTGCACCCAAGCTTCTGCTGCTGGGTTGCCATCAAGCTCGATGGTTACGTTGTTGAGCATTCCTTTCAGCTCACCACGGGTTACCGGCTGAGCATTTGCTCGGGCGATTTGCCGCTGTTCGAGTCGTTCGGCGAAGGCTGTTTGCACGGCCTCCGGTTGGTTGGTATCGGCCGGAATCCAATAGCTTTTACCGGCCTCGATATCACCCGCGTCGACACCTTCATTTACGTAGAAGAATATCGTTCGGGAGAGTTCAGGAGTGGTGTAGTCACCGATTTTCATATCTTCGATGAAAGCTCGGTAGATCTGATCAATCCAGACACCACCACGTGGCGTTGCCTTCTGCCAGACGTACGAGGTTCCTGCATCGTCTCCGATGAGGTTACGAGTATCTGCTTTGGGGAAATTATCCCGAACTTCCCCAGGCTCGAAAGTCCGATATTGATCAGACCGATCCCAGTCGTTCGCCCAACCTGCCGCAGGAAACCCCAGGCACAGCAAGACGAAAAGTACTGGAAGTACTTTGTAGAGATGTTTCATTTGGGTCTCCTAGAAGCGAATTTCGTCCGTCGATATACACGACGGACAGTTGGGTGGAGCCGACGGTTGTACTGTCGGCTGAGGCGAGGTAGGTGTAGTCACCGAAATTTTCAAACCCTGCGTTGAGACACAAGACCGACAATCCGGGACTATCGTAAACTGCGCTCGTTGAGCTGCAGCTGTTTGACGATCTGACCCACGTCCTGCGGACGCCTTGTTTGCGCCCGACTGCGCTCGGCCAAGGACTGAAAATCCTCGATATTTTCCAATGGAGTTGAAGTTATCGATCGAAATATGCTGACGATCTGTCACCTCATCCAATGGTATTCCGTTGGATTGCAGAAACAACTGGGAATACCCGGCGTATGTCTGCTGCTCCTCAGGAAGTTTGGCAAACTGCGCTTTGCAATTCACCTGAGCGTGGGTGTAGAACGCCCGAATAATATCCTGCAACTTATAGCTAGTTGCATCAGCGGTGATATTCCCGTCAAAGAACATCCCCGCCTGGAAGTCATCCAAAGCGTAATAGGTCCTTTGTGGGGAACCACCCTGGAAGAGCATCCCGCAGGATGCTACGACCGGAGTCGTTGCGACCGCCAATGCGGCGGCCACCAGTAGTGTTCGAAACTTTCGTAACGACCGCATGACGTGTCCTCCTTTCAAGCAGTGGGGTAGCTGGCGGGAGTATCAGGCCCGCCAGACTTACGGCAATTATCCGTTCTTCTGTGCGTTGATCGAAGCGAGTCCTCGCGCCTGATTTTCGTTGATGTTGAGGATACTCACCCCACCACCACCACTGCAGCCGTTGCAGTCCATTTGGCTGAGCGCGACTTGCCCACCGATGGACATCAGCCCCGGCAAGATGGCCACGGCCAGTTGCAGTTGTGCCGATTGTATGTAGGTGTTGGCATACTCGATATCTGCCACCAACGGCATTATCTCGCCAGTGCGCGGATTCTCTTTGTAGATCCGATCACCGAACTCGTTGATCTGAAAACGCAACATCGCCGTTTCGACGAATGTTGCGTCGTTCATGTGTTTCGCAGGCAATGTGGTCTTATCGTACAACGTGTATTTACCTTCGAAGGTTTGTCCCGAAGGTGTCGTTGAACAAGCAGCCACCAGCAATACCGACACGACGAGCATCGGCTTGAGACAGCCAATAAGCTTCTCAATTAGGGTCTTAAACATGGTCTTTCCTTTCCGTTTGTGTGTTGCGTGAGGCTCAGCAGCGCTTGCAGCGCTGCGGTAGATGTAGATAGAGAATGTATCCACCACGTACGGGCGGCAGCATGTTGCTGTCGATCATACGATGAGGGACTCCCGTTTCACTTGGAGTGTTGGTTGAGTCGACTTCCTTTGCCAGATTGAGACAGGCAGTGGAAGCGTCAACTTCCCAAGTACCACTGGGGCGGAGTTGCTCGATGAGCATTTCATGCTCGTAGCACGGTCGGGTATTCCACCCAATCGTACCGTCGAGGCGCTGACCAGTGGTTTTGATTTCGCCACTGCAGGCCTTGAGTCGAATCCGTTCGCTTGTGAGCAGATTCTGAAGCTCAGAGACCGAACCGGCACCCATGCCTTTCACAAACGCACTGAATGTTATGTCATTGCGAAAGTACTGGCGTGGGTTTGCCCCTAGCTCTTCCAGCGTGGGTGGAATACCACCACTACCTAGATGGAACTCAGCTTTGGCGTGCGGTTGCCACGTCGGAACGTTCGATTCTTCAGCTATCGCGCTAAGCGGTGCGCTCAGTGCAATGGCCAAGACAAGTTTTGGCCAACATGCTGTTGACTTCGTTTGTTTCATCTTTACTTCCCTTCTTTGTTCTATTCTGTTGTCAAACAACGCACAAACGGTACTGTCAATACCATTCGTTTACACCTTTTTAGCATATTTATAGTATAAAGTCAAGTCTAATACCCCTGAATCTCAAAACTCACCCACTGTTAATTAGCACCCTCAAAACACAAAAAGAGCACGTACGATGTTTAAGTACCACCTTAAAACAACGTACTATGCTCTTTTTGCAATCATATCATATCGTAGATTTTTATTGTTGGGTAGACCAACATATTGAAGAATCACCATACACCACCGGCAGACCGGTGATTCTCTCAAACACAGAATTGCTCACTATACTCATCTGGAATACCATCGTATTGAAATAAAAGACTTTGAAGGATATTCACCACACCATCTCTGTCTATCACTATACTGATTTTATCGTTCCTTCGTATCAAACATTTGTGAGACGAGCACAGCAAGCTTTGCCACAAATGGTTGGTCTGTTAAAGCAACTATTGTCTGATACTGCCGCCATCAGACTAATGGACGCCACCATGCTTCCTGTCTCCAAACCACACCGAGCCGATCGTCACAAAGTGGCTAAAAACATGCTCAATTTGGAAAAAACTGGCAAGGGTGGCACTATGGGTTTAAGTTGCATGTGAGTACCACCCTGGATGGCCGACTGTGTGGGTTTGTGTTCTCTGGTGCAAATATCTATGACGCTCAGATGATGCCACGAATTTTGAACGAACATTGTACCGTGGCGGTTGGAGATACTTTGTATGGCGCGAAGGTGATGGGACGAAAGATATATGAAAAGTATGGGACAGCTATTGTGGCCCCGCCCTGGCCCAGTCAGAAGAAAAAAGTGGCCACTGAAACACAAAACAATCTATTGAACCACCGCGCCAAGATTGAATGTGTGTTTGATTATTTAAAAGAGCATCTGCACTTGGTTTATTCGTTTCCCCGATCGGTGCCAGGATACTTTGTGCATTATGTCCGGGGGTTGTTGGGGTATCAGGTTATGGCTTTAACTAAGGGTGGTTAGTTTTGAGATTCAGGGTAATACGTTGCGATTGTCTAACCTTGCCGTGTGTGTCGTGTCGTGTCGTGTCTTGAGTGTATTTCTTGTCGGTGATGGTAACCGCTAATTATAAAATTGAACCTTGTCTGTAACTTGCTTTCCCTGGCAAAAGCAAGTTACGTGAGTCGATATAAAAAACGCCAGCAATGAAAATTGTGGCGAGTGGACAAGCCTTGCGGCTTTATGGTTAATATGTTTTCAAGAAGAACTAGGTAGTAGGGTCGCGCGCTGCGCGACCCTACAAAAGCTGTTATTTGGAACCGGAACCGAATTGCAGCCTGGCTTCTGCCAGTGCGTGCCCGCCGCCGGCAAATTCGGAGTAGAAGTTGCCGTGTCCGGGCTTGATCTCGATGACGTTCAGTGTTTGGACATCTTCCTTCGCATCGATCTCAGCAGTCCAGCTCACACTCGAGCAGTCGGGCAAGCCACAGCCGTTGCCGCTAGCATTGACGTTGAGGCTGACCGTTTCGCGGCCGGTGCGGATTGCTTCACCCGTGTTACGGATCCGGCTCGGATCCGACGCTTCCAGGATGCTGAATCCACCGGAGACGCCGTTTGCGACCCCACTAAGGCGCACCTGCTGGAGAGGAGAAGTGGTGCCACCGCTGTTGCAATTGATGGCCGACGCCGAGCACGCCTGCGCCGGTGTGCCGAAGGCAATACTTGCCAACAGAGCGACGGCCGGAAGCGAGATCGAGAGTGCGAGTTCGCCGATGTTATTGTTCGTAAAGAGCGTCTTCATCGTTTTTGTCCTCCTGGACTATGGTTGTTGCCAGCGAAACGCTGGCGGTTACTGCTCCCCGAAGGAAACAGGTGTGCCAAAGTCCAAGTGCAAAAATTAATATGGACTATGCCACAAAAATTTGCGCTCCGGAGAGCTCACTTAATCTAGCATGATTAAAAGATTTGTCAAGCTTTTTTCAATCCCTCAACATGCCCCGAAACCAAAAGAAGCTAATAAGACTTATTTCTATGTGTTTTACTCAAGAATTGCCACCCAACCAATCAAAAAACGCCCTCTTTCGAGGGCGCTTTTAAAAAAATCTTTACACTTTATTAGCTGCTGTATCTGCCAGGTTTGCGGCGTCATCAGCTGCATCTTTTGCTTCTTTAGAAGCTTCTTCTGCGACTGCTGCTGCTTCGGTTGCTGCGTCACTGGCTTTGTCATCAGCTGCAGCTACGGCGTGTTCAGCTGCATCTGCCGCTTGATCTACTGCATGATCAGCTGCGTTTGCGGCTGCTACAGCTGATTCTTTTGCTGCTTGTTCATCTGTCTTGTCGTGATCACCAAATACTGAATCCATGATTCCCATAAGTTATGTTTGTTTACTTGCAATACCCACTAGAATACCATACTCACCACCTGCAAAACAAAGTCAGCGTTGAAATCTCTACCCTACACCTTGACTAGAGTGATTATTACTAGCTATAGTATTATAGGAACAAGTGCAGCAACAGGAGAAAACCGATGCGATGGGTATATATGATAGTAGCAGCGTTGTCACTGGGCCAGCCGGCAACTGCAAGTGAATATAATTCCTTGGCTTGTTACACTATAAATGACGCTCACGCTTTCATTCACTTTTCAGTATCAGCTTCTGAAGAAGAATTGGAAGCCAGGGCTAAGCTTTTAGTTACACAAGATCGTTGCGTCATTCTACAAATCCACCTAACGCCTGAACAAATGCCTCCGGTAGTTGCTCAGGTTCAAGCCTGGTTTGGTTCGCTTACAATTATCAAACTGAATAAAGTTGACAGTCAGGACGAACTCTTTTTCATCGTACCTGATTGGAATGATGAGACGTGGCATGGTTTCATCGAAGATACTCTTTCCGTCGATGCTTGACGACACATACCGCAGCTAGTGCTGGGGTTTTTTTATTTGCACGAGACATCAGATAAGTATCTTCATCCACCAAAGTCTTTGATGATTGCTTGTTCATTACCAGCATTGAGGGCTTTTTTGAAGCGTGTTCCCCGCTGACCTTTTACCCGGCTTTCACACTCACCCCAGGTTGTATGGGTCTGCACGACACCATCAAGCAGACTTACGTAGGAGTAGGCTTTTTGAGCTGAACGTTTGCGGGTCGCACTACGCTGCGCAGCTTTTGCCTCGTCGTATGAAGTATCTGATACATCAAATCCGTAGGCGTCTTTAGAGCCAGTATAGAGATCAAACGATCCATTAGCTGCAAAATCTGAGGCGATGGTATCGGCTCGTTCGTTACCAATAATCCCAACGTGACCGGGCACCTTATGCCATTCAATTGCTACTTGCTCGAGTAGTGGCTGCAGCGCTTGCCAGAGGGCTTTATTTAAAACCTCACTCCCGGCTTTGGTTTTCCAGCCGTTTTTCATCCAACCAAATATCCATCCATTTGCTCCTTCAACTACATATTTAGAATCTGTATAGATAGCCACCGTTGCATCAGTGTCTTGGATTGCTTTGAGAGCTTCAACTACTGCGCGCAACTCCATCTCGTTATTGGTGGTACGTTCTTTAAAGCCACCAAGCTCAATTATGGTTGTATCTCGTGCAATAACCGCCCCATAACCTCCGCGCCCAGGATTACCTTTTGACGCCCCGTCGGTGAAAATCTGAATTGACTCTGCCATATTCGTGCCAGTTTACCATAATCACTTGCTATACTTTAGGTATGAAGATCAGATATCCAGCTGCGGGTGGCAATTATCGTCACTAGATAGTCGCCCTCCAGTCTCGGTCCTGTCTGGCGAGTAGCTGCTCTGCTCGTTCTGGTTCAGCCATTACTTCTTGTATGACCCGTTCAGCCCGAATGCTCTGCGAGGCTTTCACGAGCACCACGTCACCTGGCTGAAGCATCGCTTGCAGTTCGCGACCAGCGCGTGCTACGTTTTCATATTGAAATACCGTCTTATCGTTTAGCCCATTGGAGAGCGCCCCTTCAGCAAACCCACGCGCACGCACCCCCAAGGTCAGCAGCACATCACAGGTTTCCCCTACCCGTTTACCAAGCCGACGATGCTCGTCTGACGAATACTTACCTAGTTCGAGCATGTCGCCAAGAACGGCAATCCGGCGCTTGGCGTACTTGATTTCTGACAGAGTCTCGAGGGCATGCTCCAGGGCAATGGGTGAGGAATTATACGTATCATCAATCAAGACTGAGCCTTTGATACCAGCAATAATTCGTAATCGACCGGGAGGTGCGCTGAGGGTCTGTAGCCCTTTGGCAGCGTCTGTTGTTTTGATCCCCAGGACCTGTGCTACCGCCAGAGCAGCTGCACAGCCAAGGGCGTGCTGGGTTCCAACTACTCCTGCCAGGGTAATATCTGACTTTTCGTCACCGTGCACAACACTGAAGGAAAGACCGGACGGGACGTCGTCTTTATACTGCAGCGTATCTTTTTCTACCTTAAACTCGGTTGGTAGATATCGCCCGTACCCCAACGATTTTTGCCGAACTTCTGGTAGCTGGTTTTTGATAATCTCGTCATCATGGTTATAAATAAGCGTACCCTCAGCGTGCATACCGTGCACGAGTTTCATCTTCTCTTCAATTACAGCTGTGGGTGAAGAAAACTGTTCGACGTGGACTGGCACATCTGGCAGCCGGGTCAGCACAACCACATCAGGCTTCAGCCAACTAACCAATTGCTCCATATCACCAGGAGTATCAACACCGGTTTCTAGTACCAATACATTTGGATAAGTACGTGTAAACAGTACGGTAAAGGCACCATCGACCACGTTCCAAACCCAGCGCAATGGATTGTCCCAACCGGTAGGCAGTCCTAAGATAGTCAAAGGCACGCCGATCTCTGAATTAAAACTCTTTTGGCTTTTGCGAGCGCGTACGCTATCTTTGATTGCTACATAAATAGCATCTTTAGTAGATGTTTTACCAACACTTCCAGTGATCGCCACGATAGTTGGCTTGTGACGACGCAAGAGCAGACGGGCTTCAGCTGTCAAGATAGATACAACGAGTGAGCGAAAAAATGATTTCATAACTTATCGATCGGGCGGAATAGAATAATAATTGATCAAAAACTTGGTCATGTCCATAAATGGAGTGGTGAGCGTCTCGGACGCGTAACGCACTCCCTTTGGTTCTACAGTATACAAGAAAATAATGAATTCTGGGTCATAAGACGGAAAATAACCGAAAAACGAGTGGAGGAATTTGTCATCATAATACCCACCGTTGACTGGGTCGGCAATTTGGGCAGTACCAGTTTTGGCCGCAACACTGTGATTAGGGAGCGCAACCGTACCACCACGTAGTGCATCGTCCACCACTACCGTCAACATACGAGAGATTTCTTCGCTGGTTTCAGGCTTGATTACTTGGGTGCCTTCTGGATATTTTAACTCTTTTTCAGTCCCGTCGATAAAATTTATTTTCTTAACGATGTGCGGTGTTACCAAATGTCCACCATTACCAAGAGTTGCCAGCGCGCGCGTGATAGCGATCGGTGTCATAGCGATTCCTTGACCAAAGGAAGCAGTAGCATACTCGACGTCGCGTGGTGAATTGAGGTTATCTACCAAACCATACGCTTCATTAGGCAGATCAATACCAGTCTCACTACCTAATTTATAACTAAGGAAATAGTCGCGGAACTTCTCTTTACCCATCTGAGTAACGATCCACGACACACCGGTGTTGAGTGACTGATTAAGAATTTCTTGCATCGGTACCGTCCCACGACCACGACCGTCGAAGTTACGGATAGTAAAGGTATCGAGGGTTAGCTCGCCGCTATCATAATATGTTGTGGATGGGACTATAGCACCGCTATCAAGCCCCGCTGCCATGGTCAGTGCTTTGATGGTTGAACCAAACTCGTACAGATTTTCTACCAACGGGTTTTGAAACTGTTCAATAGTCGCATCACTGCGGTCATTAAGGTCAAATCCTGGAACTGCATTCATAGCGACAATCTCACCAGTGTTTGGATCCATAATAATAGCTCCGGTGAGCTTACTATCATACTGATCATTAGTTTCTTGCAGTACAGTATCAAGCATTTGCGATACAGAGAGCTCGAGTGAAGTAACGATCTCGCCCGATTGATGTTGCTTGGTATTGGTTACCAAACCACCAAGATCACTAAATAGCTCAGCAAAGAAATTAACCGATCGGACTTGATTTTGCCGAAACAACACATCATCATATTGCCGCTCAAGACCGTACTTACCTCGAAGTTCAGTTCCTTCATCGGTAAAACCAACAAACCCAATCGAACGGGCAGCGACAGAAGATCCTGGGTAGTATCGCCATTGCTCTGGATACAAATATACGCCAGTGAGACCGAGTCCGGTAATTAGTTCGGCTGTAGTTTCGTCAATTTCACTTTGAAACTCCACATAGGTACGATCGGGAAGCACTGCTCGTACCAGACACAGCTCTTGGTCGATTTTGGCTACCTCGGCTAGTTGAGAGCACGTACCAGCTGCATCGGTAATGCGGGACGGATCAAGTGCCAGCACGTAGCCAGACTTAATGGCAGCTGCAGACAGCTCAGTCCCATCCCGGTTGGTAAAGAAAATTGAACCGCGGGTATATAAATCATCCATGGTCCGCACATACTGTAATTCAGCTTGTTCACTATACATATTGCCATGCGCAATCTGCACCACATAGCTTCGAACCAACAATAAAAAGGCGATCAGACAGATCACCCCAACGACCACTCGTATGCGTAGTGTTCGTTTTTGACGTTGCATATGTCTATTATTGCCCAAGTACCAGGTTTGGTACAGTGGTTCTAGCTACAAAAATCTTTTCACTGTCTTCTTTGTAACCATCAACGCTTGCCATTCTGGCAGCGATGGTGTGCTGAGCAGTGATGTACTCGGTCTCAAGCAATGCAATCTGGTTTTTGAGATCCTGAGCTTCTTGCATAGCTTCTTTACGCATGACGACATGCACAACCGAAACGTTTAAAAAATATAAATAGGCAACTACAGCAAATCCAATGATACCCAAGATTACTAGAGTATATGGTGAATGTGCTATTGTTTCGCGACTTTGACTCATATGTGGAGAGATTACTGTTTTTCGAATATTCGGAGTTTTGCACTCCGCGCCCTTGGATTTGTTTCCAGCTCCTCGCTACTGGCTGTGGTTGGTTTTTTGGTCACTACTATTCCCCGCTGTGCTGCTTGCGCTGCTTTGAAGGCATGTTTCACCACTCGGTCTTCAATACTGTGAAAAGTAATGATGACCAGCCGTCCTTGTGGTGCTAACTGCTCGATCCCTTGCTCGATCAACTCTTCAATTGCGGTTAATTCTTCATTGACTGCTATCCGTAAGGCTTGGAAGGTCTTGGTAGCGACGTGAGTGCGTCCGTGTCGAGCAACAGCTGGATATGCGCTGACAATGAGGTCTGATAACTGCTTACTGGTCTCGATTGGTTGTTCATCTCTGGTGGCAACTATTTTGCTGGCAATTCGGCGAGCAAAACGCTCTTCGCCATACCCATAAATGATATCGGCCAAGACATGCTCGTCCCACTGATTGACAATGTCACGAGCTGTAAAGTCGTAGCTGGCTGGGTCCCCCAGTGTCATCAAGAGCGGTTCATCATGCCGAAACGAGAACCCTCGCCCATTACCTGAAAATTGCTCCATCCGCCATCCTAAGTCAGCCAGGATGCCATCTACTTTTTCTACTTCTATAGAACCCATTATTGTGTGTAGGTCACGGAAGTTTCCGTGCACCAGGGTGACGTTTTCAAGTTCATTCAAACTGTGACGTAACGCTGTTTGATCTGTGTCTATCCCAATGTACGATCCATTAGTACCTAGCTCGGCTAAGATTGCACGAGCATGGCCACCTGCGCCAAACGTCGTATCGACGATGGTGCTGTCCGGCCTAATTGCTAGTGCTTCGACTGCCTCATGCAGCAGTACTGTTTCGTGGATCATACATTGTGAAGTTACGACTGATTAGAGGACGCCTATATCTCCGAGTTTCTCAGCCAAGGCATCTGCCTGTGCTTCAATACTCTTCTTATACGTCTCCCAGCGATTCTCATCCCAAATCTCGATACGATCATGTATTCCAGCAAGCACCACTTTGGTGTCGAGCGTCGCAAAATCCTTCAAGAAGTCTGGCACGAGGATACGTCCAACTGAATCAACCTCCGCTTCTACTGCACCTGACAGAAAAAAGCGATTAAAACTCCGTGTATCCGCCTGACCAAGTGGAAGCTTGCCAACCTTTTCGGTTATCTGCTTCCACTCCTTCAGAGGATATACAAAGAGACAGTTGTCGAGGCCTCTTGTGATTACAAGCTTTTTCCCAAGTTCTTTCCGCCATTTTGACGGAAGAGACAGCCGTCTCTTGGGATCCAACGTATGTTTGTATTCACCGATTAGCATATTTCTCGACATCCAAGTGGGCCTCCGCAATTCATGCAAATGGTGGAGAACAATTGCATGAATTGCGGAAACCCACTTGGCATACTTAGTTTCATAATGAATCTAGTATACCACTATCTCCCACCACTCGTACATTCTATAACACTTCGCCCCACCTGCAACCACCTTGTCCCCAGGTGTAACACCGACGCGAACACAACAAAACTCGAGCGAGTCGAGTTTCAATAAGAGGATTCTGAGTGATTAAACTTTGTTCGATACCCAATTCGTCCATCCTCAGCATTTATTTTTCTACATTAGAATCGAACAAAAATTACTTATCATATATGATAAGTAATTTTGCGCGTTTCAAAATTACTTATTTGCAACAGTAATGAAAAAACCGGCGGTGGCCGGTTTGTGGTTTATCTGAGCACCCGTTCGACGGGATCACGAGCCACGATTTCTCGGGCAGCGATCTGTTCGGGTGTTAGGGTCGGTTTGTCTTGTTGCTGCTGTGACATGTAGTACCTCCTGCTGCTGGTCTACTGTCTTTAACCTTGTAAGTGAGAAAAAGTTACACTAATCGTTTTTTGGGCGCATCAGAGGGAAATACTGCGTCTCGCGCAGTGACTTCCCTGCCAAGAATGCGAACAGCCGTTCACCAAAGCCAAAGCCACAGGTAGGTGGCATGCCGTGCTCGAGCATGTCGACGAACTCCCAGTCAGGCATCATTGCCTCGTCGTCTCCGGCATCAAGTAGTTGCTGCTGCACCTCGAACCGTTGTCGCTGATCAACTGGATCATTGAGCTCGCTGTATCCTCGGCCAACCTCTGAACCAGCGATGATTGGTTGAAACATCTCTACCGTTTCCCCATCTGGGCGAGCCTTTGCCAGTGGCGCGACTAATTTAGGATGGTTTACCAAGAAAGCTGGACCAGCGATAGTCTTGCGACAGACTTTCCACAATGTGTCGGTTAGGCGTTCGCGGTTGTCGCCGTCATAAGAAACCCCAAGCTCATCAAGCTTGGCTTTCATAGTTTCTTCTGTGGCAGTGATTATATTGATACCAGTTTGCTTTTCAATTTCGTCAACGTAGTCAATCGCAACCCACTCGTCGGCCAAGTTAAAGGTATGTCCCCGGGCTTCAAATTCTGTGGTACCAAAGACTTCTTGGGCGATCTCGATGTACAACTCTCGTACCAGCTCCATACCTTTTTTGTAATCAGCGTAGGCCCAATAAAATTCCATGTTTGTGAATTCCTGTAGATGCTCTGGGCTAGTACCTTCGTTGCGATAGGCTCGGCCGATTTCAAACGTCTTGGGGATTCCTCCAGCCATTAGGTGTTTTTGCCAGAGCTCACCGATTGAAATTCGTAAATACACGTCCATATCATAATCATTATGATAGGTCTTGAACGGTCGTGCTTCTGCACCGCCGGTAGTAACCTCGAGGGTTGGTGTTTCAACCTCTAGGAATCCATGACGCTTCATAAAAGTGCGCGTCACATCCCAGAACTTAGCTTTTTTAACAAATAGGTCTCGCAACTCTTCGTTTAACAACAAATCAAGGTACCGCTTACGGTATCGCTCATCTTCATCTTTGATACCAAAATGCTCAGTCGGGATATTTTGTACCGCTTTAGTTAATATTCGCCAATTACTGACTTTGATTGCTTCGGTCTCACGCTTGGTGACAAACGCCGTACCAGTCAGCTCAACAAAGTCACCAGTACTGATGAAGTTAAGCATTGAGTCATATAAATCATCGCCCATGGCGTCTTTTGAGCAAAAGGCTTGCACCTTTCCCGTGCCGTCAAATATATCTAAAAAGGCCAATGCACCATGTTCTCGTTTGGCAACTACTCGCCCAGCCAACACGACATCGGTAGCTGCTTGCTCTAAATCACCAAAATAAGTAACGAATTTCTTGATTGTGTGGGTCTGGTGTGACTCAGACGGATACGGGTTAATTCCAGCGGTACGTAGCTCGGCTATTTTTTGTTCGCGATCAGCGCGGAGATCTTCTTGTTGTGACATAGTCACTATCCTAGCGTGAGTTCACCGAAAAGAAAAGGCCAGCGCTGTGGCGCTAGCCTTTTCTTGGATTATCAATACCTCGAAACTGAACGTTGTGGAATTATTTCAGATACGAGGCGCAACTGAACGTTGGGTAGGTAGGTTAGGTACAAGGCGGACAAGAAAAAAGATCCGACCGGGGCAAGTGCCCAGGGAGGATCGTTTTATCGCAGTCCAACGCAGTAGATAGCTTGCCTACGCGACGTTCAGGACTTTGTACTTTTGGAGTCCGATAGGCGTCTCAAACTCAAACTCGTCCCCTTTCTTCTTTCCCATCAGCGCTTCCCCTAGTGGTGACAAGTATGACAACTTACGATCGTGGATGTTAGCTTCATCTGATCCGACGATGATGTATTCTTTTTTATCTTTTTCTTTCTCTTTTTGGATCGTGACCACTGATGCGAGACCGATCACATCACCCTTTTTCTTTTGATCGACAATCTTGGCCTCTTTGATGGTCTTCTCTAGGTACCCGATTCGCTCTTCGATGGCAGCTTGCATGTCGCGAGCTTCTTGGTACTCCGCATTTTCTGAAAGGTCTCCAAGACTTCGAGCATACTCTAGTGCTTCGGCGATTTCTTTGCGGCGGACGGTTTTGAGGTGTTCAAGTTCTTTTTTAAGTTCGTCGAACTTTTCTGGGGTCAAGAACGTTTGTGTGTCTGTCATAATCTAGTATTTTAAATTGGATTTAGACTATTATACGTGCCAGTTTGCAATGGTCAACTTGTGGATAAAAAATAGTCCAGCGCAAGCTCACCTCGCTATATAATACCTCGATATTTATCAATTGCTACCGTAAGCAAATAGATCGCACTACCGCCTACAAGCAATATAATCTGAGTTTGTGTAAGCTGCAATGTAACCAACTGCCAAGCCAGTGAACAAAGCACAGCAACAACAAATAATACGTAAACTAGATGTAGCCCTCCGCCAAAAGTAATTGATCCATCAGGCAGGTACATAGAAACTATGTCCCCGCGAACCCTCGCTGTTGTTTGCCACATCCGATGCAGGCACAAAGTACCCAGAGCAGCTGGCACAGCGCTAATCAGAAGTAGCTGCAGATCAACTGTCCAGTGCCACGCAACCATGATCAGAGTAAAACCCACTACGTCACCCACGTCACCTGTCCAGTAAAATTTTGGCCGTAATCCATCTGTCCGCTGTCTCATTTCGTACCATCCGCGAACCCGCCACATTAGATATAATGTACTGTGAACACCTAAAATAAGTAACAGCATACTGATTATTCGGGCAACGTAGCTGGTGCTTCAATTCCGAGATACTCTGGACGATTGATACTCATCCATTCCACGACGTCACCCATGATTCTGGTTGCGCCCAAAGCATTACTTCGGGGCGCTCTATCCATCATTAGTATAAACGCGTACTCAGGCTCTGCGTAGGGCCAAAAACCGGCCGCCCAGGAGTTTACGTACGCGTTCCCTACTCCTACCTCGGCTGTCCCAGATTTGGCCGCTATGGCGACGTCATCGCGCTCAAATGATCGAGCAGTTCCGCCAGGAAAATTGACCGTCTTGCGCATACCTTCGTGCACGATCTGCATTGTATCCAAGTTTAGATTAATATCAGTTTTTTCACTTTGGTGTCCGAGTTCGACGTGGGGTGTCAGCAAGTATCCGCCGTTGGCGAGCGCCGCGTACGAACGTAGCATCTGCATCGGAGTGGTCAAAAATCCAAACTGACCAATTGAGGTAAAGTAGGTATCTCCTAAACGCCAATCGTCGTCAAATACTTCTTGTTTCCAAGCCGGGTCGGGCACCACTCCCGCCTGCTCTTGAGCCAGATTAACACCGGTGAGTTCCCCCATACCAAACTGCCGGAAGTATTCAGACATTTTGGTAATTCCCAAGCCGGTCATAGCACTATCTATCCCTGCCTGAGGTGCGGCATAGTCTGGCAAACCACCGCCAACGAGGTAGAAGAATACGTTCGATGAATAAGCAATCGCCTCACGCACAGTCATCTCACCGTGTGCGCGCCAGTCTGTAAAGTACGATGGATTGCTTGGATTATAGCGATTAGGAATCTTAAGCGTTCCATTACTAAATACGCGGGTATTCTCAGTTACAATCCCTTCTTCAAGAGCAGCGTACGCCACAAATGGTTTGACGATGGAACCCGGAGTATACGCTCCGCCGACCATTTTATTCAAAAACGGCAGTCGATCATCGTTATTATAGGCCGCGATGAGATCAGTATCATCACCATCGGCCATTACTTCTGGGTCATACGAAGGAAAACTTGTGAGGGCTAGTATTTCGCCGGTATGTATATTCATAATTGCTCCCGCGCCACTACGAAAGCCAGCCTGCGCACTCGAGGTTGCGATGATGTCGTACATGGCTTCGGAAAGCTCGGCGTCGATTGATAGTTGCAACTCACCGCCGGGGTTTGGTGCATTAAGAGCAAATTCACTGACCACTTCCAGGCGAGCATCGACCTCGACAATTGTACTGCCGTTATCCCCGTGTAGAACCTCTTCATAGGCAGCTTCAACACCACTGCGACCCAAATAGTCAGTCCGAAAAAAGAAACCCTTACTGTCTCGTTTGGGGTAGCTGACGTAACCCAATACCTGCCCTAGACCACTGCGGTCGGTGTACGCTCGAATCGGAAAATCGTACTCACCAGTAGTGTCGACCTCATTCCAAATCATCGACTCTCCGGTGCGGTCCGTCACCACTCCTCGTTCGGCAATAATCACAGCCTGGTCGACTTGGTTGTTTTCAGCAATTGCACGGTAGTCTGCACCGGAAACCACTTGCAACGCAAACACTTGATACAAAAATACCGCGGCAATCAAGACAAACAACCACCACACCACCGACAAACTACGGTCGGTGATACGCAATTCTCGTTTTCCCTCCATGCGATCACGATTAAATTCCGGGATGTTTGAGGCATCAAGCAGGACTTCTTCCACCGAAACGTCGGTAGTGTAACGATCTTGCAACTTAGTCATGATTCAATTTTACACCAATCAAACGCAATTTTAGCACCTCAACAACGATGGCAAACCCGCCAAAGACCAAACTATAAAGTGGTAGCTGCTCAAATCCTCCATAGTATCCATCCACACATACCCCTAGTGCAAACAACCAACCAGCGTGGAATCTATATACGAAGAGTGTCGCACTAGCAATTATTAACCAAGCCCAACTGTTGATAATACCCACAGCACACAAAAACAGTAATAAAAAACCAAAGACGATCATAAGGCTGGTGTCGAGCTAGCCACCTGGTCGGTACTGGTTGCTGTACTCGTGGCCAGCACCAAATCAGACACTACCAACGCGTCACTTTTTATTTTTTCGATGTACTGATTCATTTCAGTAGTAACAACCGTCACATCAGAAGGTGATCCAACCGCTACTTGGTAGAGGCTTTGCATAGGTACTTCTGGAGTAATATAGCCATACTGTTCTGGCTGGGTTGGCTCACTCTCGATCCAAGCTATTTGTCCGTACAGTCCAGGGCGCACACTCGGTACATGCACCAAGTCACCAATTTGCATAGCAATACCCTGCGGCATTTTCACCCGGGCGACTCCTCCACCAAGCCCTTCAAGGGTAGCTGTGACGTCTGGACCGGTGAGGTACACAGTGGCAAAAAAGCCTGGTGTAGTAAACAGGGTCACAAATGAATGTGTTAGATATACATCTGACACTAAGCCGATCACCGAATCAGTACCAATGTATACCGGAGCACCGACTGTAATACCAGATTGTGACCCTCGATCGATCTGTAATAAATCATACGGCAGCTCGGTTGGTTTTGCTACCACCACCGCTAGGGTACGTTGTACTTCGCCATCTCCCAACAGACCTCGTAGTCGATTATTTTCTTGAAATAGACGCTGCTCGGTGAGGTCACTGCGTCCAAGTTCCGCAACAGTTTGCTCGAGTTCGGAAATATGTGTCTGCATAGCGATTTTATCTCGCCATAATACCGGCACTACCATACTTGATTGTGCCAACCAATTTTCAACCAGCTGCACCGGATACAGCACAACCGAACCGACCAGGCGCACCACTGGTGGCACCGCAAATCCGACCAGCAATACCAAAACAACCGCGACTACTAGTCGGGTGATCTTTTTGGTATCAGATGTGCGACGCAAATGTTTCCGCATGATCAATTAACAATTCATGATAAGAGTCTAGGTCTTCAACAATGATTCCCGCGCCCCGGATAACGGCTCGCAGTGGGTCGGGCACAACGATTACTGGTACCTCAAGCGCGTGTTCAAGTAGTGATGCTAGACCAGGAATCAGCGCACCTCCCCCAGATAAATGTATACCGCGCTGCATAATATCTGCCAGCACCTCGGGCGGTGTCTCTTCAAGCACCGTTCGTACGTTATCTACGATTGTTTCCAGTTGAGAAGCGACTGCGTCCCGCACATCGCTATCAGTAACAATAACCTCACGAGGCAAACCGGTGACCACGTCGCGCCCACGGGCAACCATTTCTTTCCCAGCTTGCGTGTGAGCAATTGATGCCAAGGCTACTTTCGCATCCTCAGCAGTCTTTTCACCAACCTGCACCTTAAATTGATCTCGAATGTACTTCACAATCGCTGTATTAAGGTGATCACCAGCTACGCGGAGGTTTTTAGACACTACTAGTCCATTGAGTGAGAGCACGGCGATATCAGTAGTCCCGCCACCAATATCGATAATCATGCTACCGATGGCTTTTTGTACTGGTAATTTCGCACCAATAGCAGCAGCCACTGGCTCTTCGACCAGGAACACTTCTCGAGCGCCGGCATTTTTTGCTGCATCTTGAGCAGCGCGCATCTCTACGTTAGTGATCCCCGACGGCACACCGATCAACATACGCGGTGCAATAATAGTCCGCATCTCACTTCGAACTTTGTTGATCAAGTATGCCAACATTTCTTCGGCTACTTCAAAATCTGAAATTACCCCATCCACCAGCGGCCTAATAACATCAATATGTTGTGGTGTACGACCCTGCATGGCCTTGGCTTCATTTCCAACGGCCACCAACTGACCAGTTTTTTTGTTGATGGCAACGATGGTTGGTTCGTTAAGTACGATTCCTTTCCCTTTGACGTACACCAAGGTGTTGGCAGTACCTAGGTCAATAGCAATGTCAGTAGAGACAGTCGCCAATAACTGGCTGAAGTAACGCGACACAACATTCATCTAACCATTATACTACGGATTAGATATACAAACAAAAAGCCGTTTACTGCTAGCTGTCTGGGACGATGTTAGAACTGCAATTTAATGCACTATGATTTATCTCCTTCCAAAAGATTCGTCTCACCACTGTCTTTTATTTCATTAAGGGCTTTTTTCATATGATTCAAAGAATAACAACCTATTCCATCTTCTTCTTCTGGACTTGCGGTTAATCCCAGCTCAGTCACAAAGTCTCCCAAAATACCATCAGCATTTTTTATATCCATTTCGAACAACAGTGAACTGATGTCCTTACTTTTATTAATATCATCCAGCACGGTAATAACTGCCTCAAGAAAATTAATTGATTCAATGTCTTTCATATGACTGATACTAGCATTTTTTTAAACTATGCTAGTATCAAATTGGCAATAGTGCCTTACTCAAGGAAAGGATGTTCTCATGGCCTGGTCAGACTGGATTGGAGGAATCGGAGGTTCGTCTTCGAAATCCAAATCTTCATCGAAGGGTGGTGTGAAAACAACGCACCACCTTTCCACAGCTGGAAAAGGAGGGTCGAAACGGAACCACTCTCATACGATAGTGAGAGAAAGTGGTGGCCGAAAGACAGCGCACGCCGTCCCTCACAAAGACAACAGAAAAAAAATGACAACTCACCCGGGCATACTAACCCGGGTGATTTTATATGGATTATCAAAGACTAAAATAAGCCTCAAATACGTAGCTAGCTGTATGGGATGATGTTAGAACTTTTGTTACAAATACTTCTTGATTTCTGACACAACCTCTACAGGAGTCAATTCAGCCGTATAAATAACCGGAACCCTTGCAGCAATACAGATATCTCTCAAAATGGGAGCAAAATCACTACTACCTTTAATAAACGCATCAACAGAACCAACCGTACGCTCTAATCCCGCTTTAACTTTCTCATTAGAATTTCTCTTGTTAAACCGTTTTGCAATCACCTCACCTGGTGCATCCAAGAGAATAATTTTTACATCAACTTCTTTTGCCTCCTCCATTACAGCAAGCTCTTCTGGATTAGCTAAACCACAGACAATAAGTATTTTCCCATCTAGAGCAACTTGCTTTCCTTCTGAGATCCAGTATCGCGTTTCAGCTAAACGCCATGGTCGTCCTCCACCCTTGGGCACACCTCTTTCATCAAAATCTTTGACGACATACTGCTCTGACAAATCACTTTTTAAGATTTCCATTGAAGAAGTTTTTCCAACTCCTGACACGCCACTTATAAAGTACATTTTCATATCTTATGCGTTAATTTATTCAGACAACTCCCAGACCTTTTCGGGCATCCACTTATTATCGAATTTCTTGAGCAGCGCGATATTATCAAACTGTAAGTTCATATCGATTGGAGGCAGAGTCTGGAGATAATCCCATGTCTCTTTGAAATCAAATGGTTTGAGTGCACGCATAGCAACTGTGGCGTGTAAGTCACCTTCAATCTCATCATATTCATCAAACGTCATACCCTCAATGACACGCATTGCAGTCATTACCGCACCAACAGTTTCTAACATCGCTTTTGAAGCATCAACATCAACAAAGATCACTCCCTCTCCAAAGTTGTTTAGTCCGTGCAAGCGATATGAACTTTGTTTATGGTTCGAAACAATTGTATCTATGGCGGCATAGACAGCCTGTACATCTACTTGATTTAAATCAAACCACCGTTTGATAGTGAGATGTGGGACGACGCGGTCATGCACCGGAAATGCATCCAGTTTATCGACCAGACTACGAGTGATGTTTTCATGTGACTCTTTGGCCTCCCCTCGAATGAGGTGAACGATGATTCTTTTATCTTCCATATAAATGAGTATACCAAAGGTTCGAACTCTTCTCATGGGTACAGAAAAAGACCTATACAAATAGGGTCTTTTTGGTTGGTTGGCTGTATGGGATGATGTTAGAACTTTTGTTACCAAACGGATACACTAAAGCACCATAATCTATGAAGAAAAGTCGGCAAATAGTTCCTCTTCGGTCAATTGTCGCACTTCTCCAGTAGCACGAGTTACTACCTCGAAGGTGCCAGCTTCCTTCCCTTTTTTACTCATTACTACCCGGTATGGCATACCTAGCAAATCACTATCAGCAAACTTTTCTCCCGGTCGGGCGTCGCGATCGTCGTAGAGAACTGATACACCCCGCGCTTTGAGCGCTGTATAGATACCGTCAGTCCAGTCTTTAATCTCGCTGTCGTCGCCATTGAGACCAACTAAATGCAGCTGGTACGGCGCCACAGCTGCCGGCCAGACGATTCCTTTATCATCCGCAAACTTCTCCACAATTACCCCCATCATTCGAGTGATACCAATTCCGTATGAACCCATCCAGACGGCTGTACGCTCACCATTCTCATCATTGAAATACAGTCCAACTTCTTCGGCTTTGGTTCGACCAAAGTTAAAGATGTTTCCTACTTCGGCAGTTTTAGTTGCTACTAATTCGTCTTTCGTCACCCCGAGCGCAGTCAGGTCAGCGCTATCAATCACCTCCTCATTGATGGCAATGTTTTTTTCTTTGCATATGTACGACACATCTTCACCAGCATCACAGACTGTCTGGAATTCGTGAGAGAACTCAGTAAAGTCTCCCCCGGCAGCAAACGTAATGTACGTATCGGCGCCTACCCCCATACGTTCAAAACACTTCATATACGCTACCTTGCAGCGTTCATAGAAATCCTCATGCTGCTCTTCGGTAGCAGCAAACGAGTAGGCATCTTTCATGATGAATTCTCGACCTCGCATCACACCGCTTTTAGCGCGAGCTTCGTTGCGGAGTTTGTTTTGAAACTGATAGGTCGCTCGAGGGAGATCTTTATAGCTATGTATATGGTTCTTCATCATGTCGGTGATTGGCTCTTCGTGTGTCCAGGCCAACCCAATTTCTCCTCCCGCCTGCAGTTCAGACTTGAACCAGGTATTAACCTTTTTACTATCCCAGCGATCTGTCCGCTCCCACAACTCTTTTCGTTGTAAGTTGGTGGCTAACATTTCGTTAGTTCCAAGTGACGTCATTTCTTCGCGTACGATTTGTTTTATATTCTGCACCACCATCAGTCCCAATGGGAGCAGTTGGTACGCTCCGGCCATTTCTTTGTGGATATAACCAGCCCGAATTAACAACTGGGCATTTTTAGCTAACTCATCGGCTGGAGCTTCTTTTTGGGTTTTGGTGAATAGGTGTGATTGTCGCATGTAAATATATTAGTCAGTAAAGTGTAGCACAGCAAATAATCCGTGGAAGAGAGTGATTGTCTCACTTATTTTGAACCGCTTAGAGTAGTGAGGTGCCAGGCGCGGAAAGAAAATCACAGGAGGCGTATAATTATACTAGCCTGGAGTTAGTAGAAGTGGTAGCTGCGAGGCGGGCAAAGAAAAATCAATGAGCGGTACATAGGTACCGTGAACTGGTTTTTACTGCAGACCAACGACGCAGATGCTGCTTATAATAAATTCAGGATGTCGTTGTAGGTGACGAGTACCATTAGCAGTAGTAACAACGCAAATCCAACCAAGTTAATCCGGCCTGCCCATTCTGCTGGAATGTCTTTACCAGTCACAGTTTCGATCGCAACAAACACTAACCGTCCGCCATCTAAAGCTGGAACTGGGAGCAAGTTAATGACTGCTAAATTGAGTGAGATGATTGCGGTGAATGTGAGCAAGGCAGTAATCCCAAAAGCTGCTGCATCCTCCACCATGCCAACAATACCCACTGGTCCAGCTACTTGCGTAAAATCAGCCGACCCAGTAAATATCTGAGAAATTAAAGTAAAGAGTCCGGTAGTGATCGCCTGCAAACCGTCCCAGGTAGCCGCTGCTCCAGTTGTGATAGCGTCAAAGAATGACATTGATTGATCTTCTACCAAGGCCAGGGAGGCACCTACGACGTATCGTTCAGGCTCGTCGGCAACCAACCCTTGCTCAGGTACGATTGTAACCGTTGTTGACTCGCCTGAGAGCTCGTATGTGACTTCAATTGATTCTGGAGCAACTGTGGTCACAAATTCTGTAAAGCTGGTTGGGGTAACTGTTGGCAATACCATATCACCACCAGCAACCGCACCAGTAACAACTGCTCCAGGTGGAATCACCGACGCTGGGCTATCTGGCAAGGTTTGGACGATTACCAGCTCTGCATCTGGTCCAGCGGTGGCTTCGTCTACCGCTGTTGGTACCCCAATCATGTAGGTAACCGAAAATAGCAGCCAGGCAAACAGTACGTTCATGACCACCCCGGCAATCAACACCAGGGCCTGCGCCCATTTGGGACGGGAGTTAAACGAGCGAGAGTCATGCTTTGTGGTTTTTTGTACCCGGGTCCCACCTTCGCCTGCTTCAGCATTCGCTTCAGATCGGCGATCGAGCGCTTCGCCCTCGACCGGAGAAAAATTGCTTCGATCATCTTTAATCACAGCGTGAGTAGACACCCGGGTCCCACCTTCGCCTGCTTCAGCATTCGCTTCAGATCGGCGATCGAGCGCTTCGCCCTCGACCGGAGAAAACGGCTCCTCGCCGTTTTCTCCGAAAATTCTCACAAACCCCCCAATTGGTAAAGCGTTGAACGTGTATTCGGTCTCTCCCTTTTTGACACCAAACAGTTTTGGTGGAAATCCGATACCAAACTCGTCTACCCGCATACCAGTTTTTTTGGCGACTATAAAATGACCCCATTCGTGTACCAAAATGAGCACAAACAACACCAGGAAGAAGATGAGTATTGACATAACTAAGCAGCTAATTCACTTTCTTTGCTCGCGAGCATGGCCTCGAGTGTACCGTTAGTAGCCTGGACTTTCTTTTGCACCTCGTCTTTTTTATCGTACTTTTCGTCTTCACTTATCTCACCGTCTTTTTCAAGTTTCTCAATCTGTTTCATCACTTCATCCCGTACACCTCGTACAGTGATACGGGCGTCTTCTAGTTTACTCTTGGCTAGTTTTTGTAATTGCACTCGTCGCTCAGCTGTAAGCTCAGGAAAAATAGCTCGTACGCCGGCAGAATCAGTCGCAGCTGACACACCCAAGTTTGACTCCTGTAAGGCCTTTTCGATTGGGTGAATTTGAGAAATATCCCAGGGCGAAATCCGCAAAGTACGCGCATCCTCTACTCCAATTGATGCCACTTGGTTCAGTGGCATAAACGTACCGTAACTTTCAATCGTTAAACCATCAAGGAGTGCTGGTGATGCTTGCCCGGTTCTAATGGCGGCAAATTCTTTTTTGAGCCAGTCGACAGCCTCTTGTAAATTTTGTGAAATTTCGTTCATATCCATAATACAGCTATTGTAGCATCAGTTTGCTTATTCCTGAAGCGGCAATGTGAGAGCAAGGTGTTCGAGCAGCATTTTGTTGCTCGCTCCCCTGGTTTGCAATTTTTGGCCAACAAACTGTACTACACGCAATGCTTCTACATCGCGCGTATTAGCTGTTAATGAGTGCACACCAGCAGCAATCTCTGACAGCCACCGTGGATCTTTGGTTTTATGCCAGTCATCAATTTGTTGCTGTCGATCAGCATAAGAAGCTCCTTGAAACGACAACCACGAATCATTCATCGAAGCGTTTGTAATAGTGGTTTCCTCACCGATTCTAGACTGGAGGGTTGGTAAAAGTTGTAAGGCAGGCGGAACTACCAGCACAAAAGAAGTATCTGGCGGTGGTTCTTCTAACAGTTTGAGAAGTGCGTTTTGGGCTTCTGTCGTTAAAGATGTCGTCGCAATCACAAATACTTGACCGGTATTAGTGGCTGGGCGTAATTGAGCTTGACTGGTGATCGTACGCACGTCATCAATCCCGATTTTTTCTAACTCGGTTGTGAGTATTGTCTGTGCTGTTTCTGGGTGTGTGTACGCACTGATATCTTCTGTTCGCACAAGCTGCGCATGATGATTCATATAATCTATAGTGCAACCAAGTGACTACTTTTGCAAATCAAGAATGTGTCGTATTACTCGACGCAGGTAGTGGTCAAAAACTTCTCCTTGTTCGTAAATAATTCCTTGCTCGTACCGCCAACCATTCATATAATCGGTCACACTTTGCTTAATTTCTTGCGTAGCACCTTCAAACCGACCAGCTAGTAACAGTGGGATCTGAAGATCTTTAACTTTGGCGTACAGTGGGTGTTCGACACCCTTTGGACCGGTTCCAAACAATCCGCTTTTCTTAAATAATGTCCAATCTGACAAAAGTTGATTGAGACCATTCGTCACTTCTTTTGTATACAAGGGATCACCAGTTTCTGAAGAATTGCCTGAAGCAGCCGTCGGGACGTCATCAATTGTTTTGAGCGGCGCAGCGCTGTCGTTAAGTGATTTGATCGGTGCTGCTCGTCCCGATACTGATTCTGCTGCTGGCTTTGCTGGTTCGGTGGGAGTCGGTGCAGTATTGATCGCCCGCTTCTCTCCACTATTGGCCCATCGATTACTGTTTATAGCACCAACCTCTGGGGTCGGCTGCTTGACAGGTTCTTGGGTATCTGGTGCTGGCTGTGATTCAACGGGAGTAACAGGTGTTTCAATAGGTGTCACTGGTGTAACCGGCTTTGGAACGGGCTCTGTTGCTGTTTGTAGAGCAGGTTCTGGTGTTGGTTCTGGCGCAGGTGCAGGGGCCGGGGTTGGTACAGGTTCTACTACTGTATCGGGTTGTGCACCATGTGTTTTCAATACTTCTTCAACCGCCTGGTACGCCGACTCCAGACGTGACATTGCTGGCACTGTGCTACTGCCAGAATTAAGCTGCTTCATAGCATCAAGTAGCGCAGACATGTATTCTCTTCCGACTACATTATCAATGTCAACCAGGTTTACTGGGTTACCAACTTTTTGATTAACCAAAGATTTGATTTCCCTGATTCGTATCAATGCTTCGTCTGATTCAGGGGTTGCTACTCCACTAGAAGCTTTTGCAACCGGAGCCGGTTCCATCCCGGGAACTGTCTGTATCGGAGTCGGTTCCATCCCGGGAACTGTCTGTATCGGAGTCGGTTCAGTCACTGGTGCCTGTGGAGCTGCTGCTGGTTGCACAGGAGCAGCTGGTGGAACCTCTGTGACTGGTGCCTGTGGAGCTGCTGGTGTCGCTGGAGCAGGCGCTGGTGGTTCTGTTGGAGTTGCAGGAGCAGCAGGAGGAGTCTCTGCAACCGGTGCTGCCGGAATATCTACTGCTGGCGCAGCTGGAGGAGCAGAAGGTTCTGCAGAAGTAGCTGGTTTTGGTGTGGGGGCAGTAGAAGCCTGGGCTGCTTTGCTTGGTACAAATGTTGGTACGTTTCGGGACGATCCAAATTCATGCACAACCGGTTCAGGCTGAACCTTGGCAGCAACTGGTGTTACACCCAAATTTTGCAACCGTTGTGAAATTTGGATTTGGACTGATGGGTCTTTTCCCCCATTGGTATAAGAAAGAACCAGATCACGTAACTCGTTTTTCTGTTCGGTTGTAGCGTCACAGGCACGGATAGCCGCGAGCACACGCAATACTGCTTCTGGTGTATCAAAGGAAAACACGTCCCCCAAAGAGCTAGAACTCATCATATACTCCTATGATACCATCCTTACCATTCATTCCAAGAGACTGTTAGACCACTACTGTGAATTACGAGGCCAAAATAATTGTAAGATATTCGTCTAGTACCTGTTTAAACGATTTATGTTTTGCTCGATCAACCACTTGTTCCATATCAGCGAAATCTTGTGACCACTGATTAAAGACTTCGTACTTAATTTTTTGTAGCTCCAATAGACTTTTAAATTCAACGTACTGTCGAGAATTAATTGGCGCAGCAGCCATCTTTTGCAGATCTGCAAACGGCATATCACCTAACACTTTATACGGACTCTGGTAATCATTAATCCATGTATCAAGAAAACTCATTTCAGCAGCTTCGATTTTATCAATAACTTTTTGTAAGGCTATTTGTGAGGCATCAACCTTGGGTACAGTTTCAGTCTTTTTAGAGGCACGCTTTGGCTGTCCTGCAGGAGTCTGCGTCGTTGGCTTTTCAGGGAGACTATTATGTATAAAACTGAGTTTGTTTTCAGAAGGCTTTGCAACTGGGGCGTTTTCTATTTCGACTTCTGCTTTTTTGGGCTGAGTAATAGTTATCTTCCCTTCATCACTCAGATCTTCGAGCACCATGTCTCGACGGGACGGACCAACATAGACTGAAATAACCGCCGGCTGTTCAACTTCTATTGCCAGTTGATCATAGAGATCTTGGACCGCTTGTGCTTGTGCAGCGGTAACTTCTTCATCTAGTGCCATGGTCTGTTCAATCTCAGCCAACGCGGATTGTAGCTTTGCCACCAAATGAAACACCTCGCTGTTAGCAAACAGCTTTGGATCATCCGCCACATCACAGGTTAAGGCTAGATTTTCAATTTCTTGTATCAACAGTGAACGCCCTGCTACCGATTCAAGATCAACGTCTTCGGTATCAAGATCAGCCTCACTAATAAGCGTATCCACTGGATCCTCAGCGGGTACAAAATTAGGATCTGATACAGATTGAGGTGCGAATGACATACTCTATAAATTATACACTACAAAGAAATTTTTGGTGGGGCTGGCGGCTTTTGGTATCGAGCGGCTATATCTGCTTCGACTTCTGATCGCGGTTTACCATGCTTTTGAGCGCTCAAGGCGATCATCTGTTGCACCCGAGACAGATCTGGCTCCGCTGGCGCCATAGTACCGGCACTAAACGGCCTGGTCGGGGTACCATTAGCGAGCACCTTCAAAAAGGCATTGCGGTTAGGTACGTTCATCAAGTCACTGGCCGTGAAAGTTGGGGAATATTGTTGCTCTAAGAACTGCGCATCTTCAGGACCGACCCGGAAGGCTGCCATCGAGCCGACGTTTCCAAATACTGCGTCTTTAATATCGGGCTGCAACTGCGCGATAAATTGGTGTGCAATCGTGAGACCAAGTTTGTATTTACGTGCTTCAGATAAAATAGCTGAGATCGAATTGGTTGAAACATTTTGGAACTCGTCCATATGTAGGTAAAACGGTGGAAAGCCTTTGGTCGGGTCATCGACCCGCGACAGTGCCGCCATCAAGAGCTTTCCTACAATAATCATGCCGATCAAATTTGCGTTGATTTCTCCCAGGCGACCCTTAGATAGGTTGACCAACAAAATCTTTTTGTTGTCCATCACCTCTCGGAAATCAAACGCACTCTTTTGTTGACCGATAATTGGCCGCATGTAGTCGTTGGCGGTAAAGACGTCGAATTTCGATACAATGTACGGCACGATATTTTCAAGCGACGCTTCCCCACCAGCTTTTCCAGCAATCTCTTTCCAGAATTGCACCACTACCGGATTAGTCGCCTTGCGCAGTTTTGCGCGGCGATACGAAGCGTCAGACAGCACGCGACCAATATCCATGAGGGTATTCCCGCTTTCCGGATCCTCCATCACCAACATCGTGGCATTACGGAAATATTGCTCAAACATCGGCCCCATTGATTCTGGATTAGCTCCGTAAAGCTTTTGAAAGATCGAGAACAGCTCGTTGACCACAAACGTCTTTTGCTCTGGTTTACTATAGTCGTACTCGAGCATATTGAGCCCCACCACACTGTCGGTGTTTGACGGATCAAAATAAATCACATCATCAGCCCGCTCTGGTGGCACCGCCCCCAGCACGTCTTCGATATCAGTCCCGTGCGGGTCGATCATACAGACTCCGTCACCACGTTGAATGTCTTGCACGATCATATTCTTCATCAGCGTCGTTTTTCCGGTTCCCGTTTGTCCGATGATATAGAAATGGCGCAGCCGATCTTCGTGACTGATATAAATCTCTTTCTCGACGTTGCGGTGGCGGTTGATCCCAAGCAGCGTCCCATCTGTTGGCATGTCAGATGGTGCTGGTGCCGTCTTGGCATGGGATTCCTTAAATTGGTGCGCCGCCTGCACTCCGTGGGCGGGGAAATGAGCCAGGGTTGCAAGCTCATCAAGCGCCAGCGGCAGAGCTTTCTTTTTATCAAATTGTCGGAATGAGAAGGCTTTCTCACCGAGTCGAAGTGCATTTCCCCGCAAAGGGGTAAATTTTAATTGGTTGCTGTGTACCGTATCAAATTGCAAAAAGGCCGACTTTATCTCTTCGAGCAAGCTGTGTACCCGGTTGGCATCAGCGGCTGACACGACTAACCGAATATTCACCTCGACGATATCTTTGGCAGTTTTCTGTCGAAAGAGCTCCAGACTGTCGGTGTCTACCTCTTTTGGTTCTTGCTCACCAGCTTTTTTAGCAGATCCAAAGAACAAGCTGCCTACCTCGGCCAACAAAGCACCGCCGGTGGTACTGCGAGCGATTGCTTCGTGTGGCTTTGCTCCCTTTTCGATCAGCTTGATAATGTCTTTGTAAACTGGTAGATATTTGCCTTGCGGGTGACGAACCGCAAACTGCACCGCAGCCCCTTCAGCCCGACCGATCTTTGAAAAGGCATTCAAGAGGACCTCGAGCGGGTCGGCCGCAAATTCGGCTGCTGACTTGATTGGGTAGATCGGATGTTTAGTCAGTGTCAACTCGACCACCTCTGTCACCCCACCTTCCATATAGACATTGTAGTCGTGTGGTTGGATAGTGAGTTCGGCCTGCGGGAAAAGTGACAACGCCTGTTTTTCAAACAACGAAGTAAATTCGTTGGGAATAGCGACATAAAAGACGATGTCTTCACTATCGTTGGACACTGCAATTTCAAACACAAAATGATTGCCAGTTTTGTGAGAGCCAATAGTGCGCAGCCCGGCCAGCAATTGTTCCATCTTGCCGACCAACTCGGCAAACGGCAGAGCAGCCGCTTCCCCACCTGGATTGGCTGGCAGTGTCACCGCAAAAAGTGTCATGTGCAGCACATGCCACGGCGGCTCCCCTTCTTTCATATCTGCGATACTGACACCACTGGTGATCAATTCAATCAAGCGCTTGTGCACTTCGTCGATGGTGTATGGGTTGTCGGTGCGCTCCAGCACCGACAAAGCGTTTTTGATCCCCTGCTCGATTGCAATCTGCAAGATTTCTTCAACTGGATCTGCGGCCGTTTCAACCGTTGCTACGGCTTCGTGCATAGCTTGGCCAGATAATTCATACGAAGGGTCAAGCACCATTTTAGGGGTAAAGCTGGTGTATGACTTCAGTTCTTGCTTGCCGATTGATTCGCGATCAGCGGTATCGATTTCTGGCTGTCGATCGAGCATAGTACGCTCCCGCTCTGCGAGCTGGGCACGTAAAAACTCCACTTCCTCTTGTGGGCTCGAAAATTGCTTGGGAACACCTTCCATTACTTATATCATACCTTGCCAAGCGGCCTATATAGGGAGCCAAGCTGGATAACAAAAAAAACCGCAAGAAAGCTTGCTTGCGGTCTGATGAACTAACCTGAATCCCCACCCCATACGCACAACCCTCTAACAAACAGCTTTGACACTACAAATATCCGACCTCCGTAGTCAAACAAAAAAGTCCCCTAGTGAATCACGGGGGGGGCAAATCACCTTATCTTCAGTCGACTTTAAAGACTACCGCTTAGTCAAAACGGCGCGTTTGTAGACGTCGAGGTGTTCAAGCGCAATTCCGGTTCCTTTGGCGACACAAAAGAGAGCTTGTTCAGCCACCGCTGCCTTGACCCCCGTTCGGCGGCGTATCAATTCAGCAAAATTTCGTAGTTGTGAAGTCCCTCCAGTCATAATAATTCCTCCATCAATAATGTCTGAAGATAGCTCGGGCGGAGTTTCTTGAAACACGGTTTTAATAGCAGAAATCATTTCTTTGAGCTCTTTGCTGATTGCTTTGACGATCTCGTTACTGGTGATGGTCACCGTCCGTGGTAGCCCACTGACCATATCGCGACCATTTATCTCGATTGATAACTCTTCCTCAAGCGGTAGGGCTGAACCGACGCCGATTTTGATCTCTTCAGCCGTTTTATCGCCGATAGCCAGGTTACGGGTTTTTTTGACGTAGTCGATAATGGCGGCGTCAATCCGGTTACCTGCGCATTTGACCGAGTTCGATGACACAATACCACCCAGACTAATCACTGCCACGTCGATCGTACCGCCTCCAATATCAACAATCATGTGTCCTTGTGGTTCATATATTGGTACGCCAGCCCCAATCGCTGCCAAGATTGGTTCTTTCACGACAAAGGCATTTTTGGCACCAGCTTTCATGGCCGCTTCGACCACCGCCCGACGCTCGGTTGAGGTCACACCAGCGGGGACCGATACCATGACGTCCGGTCGAAACAAGCTAAACCGACTCATCGATTTGCGCAAGAAGTACCGCAGCATTGCTTCGGTAACGCGGTAGTCGGCGATCACGCCATCACGCATTGGGCGGTACGCTCGGATACTCTCAGGAGTACGACCAATCATAAGCTTGGCTTCAGTCCCAACCGCCAACACTTTATTATCGTCAGACACCGCGACCACTGACGGTTCATTAAGCACAATCCCTTGCCCGGGCACGAATACCAAGATACTGGTCGTACCAAGGTCAATACCGATTTTGGGCGTGAAGTTAGGAAAGAGTGACATAGTTGTAAATAGACAGTCAGTGTAGCAGATAGGCGGAAAAACAAAAGATAGAAAAACGCCCGCGCATGGTGCGGGCGTTATGGTCAGTGGACCACCTTGGTGGTGATATTGAACCTAGTCTTATGACCGCAGTTCGGGCATAGAACTGGGACATCGATGCTCACAGCGTCGGTATCGTCGGAATCGCCAAGACCATCCAGGTCGTCTTCTGGCAACTCATCAGCGTCCACCTCTTCGAGATAGAGTGGCACATACGGCCGCGTGATCATTTCGGAGTTGCTGGTGTTCGAAAGAGCGTTCATTTTTTTTATCCTTCCATTTTTGGATACAAGTATTATACATAATAATAGTAGTATGTCAATGTTTATAAATCACCCACCACATAGCAGATATGCTATACTGCTGACATGAAAACTGAAACGAACATTGGGCGTAGGATCGCTGATCTGCGCGAATCACAGGGACTGACTCAGTCAGGCTTAGCTGCCAAAATTAAAAGCACCCAAAGCGCTGTGGCGCGGATGGAATCGGGGCGACAAAATGTCTCCGCTGAAATGCTAGCCAAAATTAGTAAGGCCTTGGGTAAAAACCTGGTCACCCTCTCCCCTGGGACCATGAACCTCCAGATTGAGGGTGGCCATAAACTATCGGGGACCGTTGTGACCAACACCAGTAAAAATGGTGCGGTGGTGCTGCTCTGCGCTGCGCTCCTGAATAAAGGCAAGACTACTATCCATAAAATGCCTCGTATCGAGGAGGTGTATCGGCTGACCGAGGTGCTTGAAAGTATTGGGGTGAAAATCGAGTGGACTGGCAGTACTATCACCCTGACTCCACCCAAGATATACGACCTCCAATCAATCGATGTTACCTCGGCTAAGCGTACGCGCAGTATTGTGATGTTTATTGGCCCGCTAATTCACCATCTCAATAAATTCTCGCTCCCGCAGTCTGGTGGTTGCAAGCTTGGCTCCCGCACTGTCCGTCCACACTTTTTTGCGCTTGAGCACTTCGGGGTTGATATACAAGTAACCGAAGACGCCTACAATGTTTCGTATCAAGCCAAACAACCCAAAGAAATCATCCTCTATGAGTCAGGTGATACCGTAACGGAAAATACGCTCCTTGGTGCCGCCCTCTCGCCTGGCGCCACCACGATTAAGTACTGCAGCGCCAACTATATGGTGCAGGAACTCTGTACGTTTCTAGAAGCTGTAGGTGTACAAATCGACGGTATCGGAACCACCACTTTGACCGTACACGGTATCGAGGAGATCAACCAAGACGTTGAATACACCCTGAGCGAAGACCCAACCGATAGTATGTTCTTTCTCGCGGCGGCGGTTGTGACCCATTCCAAAATCACCATTGAACGGTGTCCGATTGAGTTTCTGGAACTTGAACTACTAGTACTTGAAAAAATGGGTTTGAAGTATAAAAAGAGTAAGGTGTATATCAGTACCAACGGCCGGACGAAGCTAGTCGATCTAACCGTACTACCGTCCAAGCTCAGTGCCTCACTCGAAAAGATTCATTCACGCCCGTACCCTGGTATCAACGCCGACAACCTACCCTTCTTTGCTGTCATTGCCACGCAGGCCGACGGTCAAACCCTCATCCACGACTGGATGTACGAAAAGCGCGCGATTTATTTTACCGAGCTCGACAAACTCGGTGCAGAAACTGTGCTCGCGGACCCGCACCGCATCTACATCACTGGACCAACTGCTCTGACTGCCGCTGAGCTCGTCTGCCCACCGGCACTCCGCCCGGCTACCATTCTGCTAATTGGTATGCTCGGTGCCAAAGGCGACTCGATCCTACGCAACATCTACAGCATCAACCGCGGGTATGAGAAACTGGTAGAGCGACTAACAGAGCTAGGTGCTGAAGTTGACTACTTGGAAGAGTTCTAAGTAGCATCGATCTAGACGTGCGCACCACACCACAGACAGTGATCAAAAAGAAAATAGCTTATCATATATGATAAGTTATTTTTCTTTTGTGAGATTGACTATTTGGAGGAATTCTAGTTAGTTAATGTAAGTGCAATCTAGGTTCAAGGAGGGATCTACATGGAAAATCCATCCAGCTGGAATCAGACTGGAAAAATTGTTGAACTTGGCTTAAAGGGCTTCTGGTCGTCAGCTGAAACTCAGCGAGAACAAGCAATCTTTTTAACGGGTATGTGTACTGCGCCGGTTACTTTACCGACAAGGCAACAGTTGCAGGAATAATCGAATCAATCAATATGAGCTTATCAACCAATTCGGGTGCTAAGTTTGCAACAATGGTTCAAGCTATAGTGACTGAGCTCCACGCATAAAAGCTTATGCGTGACGCATGAGTTAGGCAGCCATACATAATTGGCTGCTTTTTTCTTTACCTACTCAATTTTGCTATACTACCCACATGCACGTTATCGTCGTCACTCCCCTATTGCGTGGTACTACGCTTGAATCGTTGTCGTATTTCTCGAGTGTACCGTATGACATTGGAAGTTTTGTGCAGGTACCAATTCGTGGCAAGACTCAGTCAGCGATCGTAACAAACGTTCGTCCGGCAGCCGCGAGCAAAACAGCTCTCAAGGCAGCCACCTTTTCGCTGCGCAAACTCCCCCAGCAAGAAAACACCCGCGCTCTGCCAATCAGTTTGCGCGACGCAGCTGAACGATTGTCTAAAGTGTATCCCGCAGCCATCGGTGCGATTTTATATCAACTACTCCCGCCAGACGTTCGCAATGGCAGTCGACCATACCCCGTCAGTGAGGTAAATGAGCAAGCTGAAGATACCGTTCCGCAGGTCCTCACCGCTAAAGCAGACGAACGGTTTTTAACCTACCAAAGCCACATCCGTAGCCAGTTTGCCAAACGAAAATCTGTCTTATTTGTGGTGCCAACAGCGGCGTATATCCAGAGCTCGGCCGCGACCCTATCAGCGGGGATTAAAGACCGGGTAATCACCCTCTCACCATCGATGACCAAAGCTGCGCGTGACAAGGCGTATACCGCCATAGAAGATACACAAATGGCCAAACTAATCATCACCACCCCGGCCTATGCGTATATCGAGCGCGCTGATTGCAACACCATTATCATCGAACACAGTGGCAGCACTCACTACGTGGCACGAGTACGACCATACCTCGACCACCGAGAAGGCCTCAAAGCCTTTGCGATTGCTTGTGGTCGCCAGATTATCCTGGGTGATACTGTTCCCGCTACCGAAGACGAATACAAACGCCGCGAAGACATCTACACCACATTCAATGAACCCGTCAAACGGATGGCGTTCGAATCCCCACTGTCGATTATTACCCAGCAAGATAGAGCCAAGCCGGATGTACCGTTCCAACTGTTTTCAGATGACCTCGGTTACGCTGTAAATCGGGCGCTTGAGGGCAAGGGACGAGTATTTTTATTTGCCGCGCGGCGCGGCCTTGCGCCGGTAGTTGCCTGTATTGACTGCAGTCATATCTTCCGGTGCCCTGATTCTGGCACTCCGTATTCGTTGATGCGCACCTATAATGACGTCCAGGAAGAAGAACGGTGGTTTGTTTCAAGTACATCCGGACGTCGGGTCAAAGCGGCAGACGTTTGCACTAACTGTGGTTCGTGGCGTCTGCGCGAACGTGGTATCGGCCTACAGCAAGTCGCTGACGAATGGAAAGAACAGTTTCCCCACACCGACTTAACAGTCATCGACCAGGCCACCGCCAAAACCCCGAGAGACGTCCACAAACAAGCTCAGGACTTTTTTAAAAAACAATCAGGTGTCTTAATCGGCACCCAAGTAGTGCTACCGTATCTCAAACATGGGGTGGCTGTCAGCGCGATTGTATCACTCGATGCGGCA
>Ga0306910_1000203_pt1 | contig 34871 bp, 29 predicted proteins | sample AntRauMFilla2698_FD_190438 | JGI IMG/M metagenome (GOLD analysis project Ga0306910, IMG submission 190438) | Saline lake microbial communities from Rauer Islands, Antarctica - Metagenome Filla 2 #698 (v2) (version 2) | ecosystem: Environmental > Aquatic > Non-marine Saline and Alkaline > Saline ... | reverse complement strand
TAGGCAGCCCGCAGGACGGGGCGAAGGATGAGTCAGTCATTCGATTTGGCCACCTGACATCGACAGACGATCTCAGCTTCAACTTCGGCACATTCCCCGTGTCGGGAAACGACCGTTTGCAGGCAACTAGCTCCGTGGTGTTCAAGAATGCGGACACGATTGTACCGACTCTAACCCTTTCACAGACGTTGAATGTGGAGACTATCGATCAGAGTGTAAGCACAACTTCTTCACCCACATTCGCAGGAATGACACTACCAGACATGACTGTTGGGACGCTCGTATTTGACAGTACCTTGCTGCAAAAAATGTATGATCTGTTCGTTTCAAACCCTTCAAATCTGGTGGTGTCTCGCATTGATATGCAGGGTGCTGGGTCCAGAGACATAACCGGCGTGTACAGGATCAATGGATATATATTTGACCAGATCGTGTTCGAACTCGTCACCTACAATACTTTCACGTCAAGATTTACGGCCGTAACGGACACCAAGATTGCCCACATAGCGGACATGGACCAGAACGTCTCCACCGGATCGACCGTGAGGTTCCTCGCCATCCAAGTGGGTAATGACGGGACGGCCACCTCCATAGGTCCGTCAACATGGGACCTCCTCGCCACATGCACACAGGAGACAACTGAAACATCAACGCCACTCTTTTCGAATGTAAATCTGGGTGACCCCACTTCCCACGTTACATTTGGGGGGCTGGAAAGCCTCACAGACGCTCGGATTCTGCACGTCCCCGACGCGGACACGTACATCCCCACACTGACGGTTTCCGGTGCATCGTCCATTACAGAAGCGGGGAGTGTAGTTCCCCAAGGTGCCTGGAGTCACATGTCCACGCTGGACCAGGGACTGTCGACTACCGATTCGCCGACATTCTCCGGTCTCGCCGTGGGTATGGTCAATGTCGACGTATCAGCGGCCGCGACTGCCAGCTCGGTCGTGTTCAGAGAGGGGGACACCAACATACCCGTGATGACTAGCGTAATCGCCAACGCCATCGAGCAGTCCTCGTGGTCCCACCTCTCCACCGTCGACCAGGGTCTGTCTACTTCGTCGAGTCCTACCTTCAGCAATATTAACACCTCTACACTGACAGTGGACAGCCGCACACTGGCGTCAGACCGGACATCACTGGATGCCCACGTCGCGCTTTTGGCGGGGTTGACCGCGGTAGAAGTGAACCAAATCAAGAACATCGACACGACGGATATTGCCGCGGATAAGTGGGAACACGTTGCATCCATGCAGGCCGTGGGTACCACCGACGCCCCAGTGTTTGACAACATACGGATTGAAAGCTCGACGTTGAATCAGGCGCAGCTCAGAGTTCTCAGCAAAACAGGAGGAACGTCCTCCATCAAATTTTACCCACAAGACCAATCCGAAAACTCCAATGCTGCAGAGATACGGTATACACACTCGAGCAGCAGCAGTGGCTACCACTTGGCAGTGATAACGCGTGGCGATGATACTGTATTATCTTACTTTGACTCTGTTGGCTTTACCTGTTCGGGTGCCGTAAAAGGTACAGAAGTCAACACGCGCTCATGGCAATCCATTAGTTTGGACGTGTCCGGCCCCTCCTACACGGGGGGGGTACAGCCCGCGGTGGGTGCGTACAAGATCTTAGACACCATGGCTCATCTATGGTTGTCTGACTTCCAGAGGCAGGCGGACAGTGCCAACCAGAACGCAGTATTAACCCTTGACGCTCTACCTGTGGAAATACGCCCAAGTTCAACTCTTCGGTTTGTGGTGCCAGGATTCTTCGAGAATGCGAGTAGCGTGAATGAGCCCGTCCAAATACACGCTACAGTGCAGGCCAATGGAATGGTGACAATGAAGGTGTGGAAATCAGACGCGTCCGCCATCTCGGGTTTGTCCCCCCAGGCACTGTTTGGGTACGGATCTTTCCGATCCGAGGGTTATTACGAATGTATCCTGACATGGCGCGTGTAACAAAACAAATATCCGAAGCTCCCAACACTATGACCGCTGCTCACTCTTCACGGTAGAGGGGAACGGGCGCTGACTGCGCTCAATCATCCGATTTAGGACGAGAAGTAGTCTCGTACGTCCCTTCACGCTACGGCCAGCGTCGGAGACACGCGAGCCACAGTCGTGGATCCCACCATGACAGTACTCCCCCAGTCTCCCCCCTCGTCGCCGTGGTCGCCCCCCGGCTGTGCCGTACTCCTCGTGCCCTTGCGGTACTTTCCCCACCGCCTCTTCTCCACCTTCCACGCGCTCCCCAGGCCGTCCCCGCGAACCTTCCAGAACCTCCCCTTGTGGAGGAAGACGAGGCCCTCCACGGCGCGCTCGGACATAAGCGTTCGGATTCCCTCGAGGTTGCGCTCAAACGGCTCGGAACACACCTGCCGGTAGTGGAACGCGATGTTGTCGGTCTCGACCGAGGGCGTTGCGTTGTAGGAGGGTCCCACCATCTCCAAGGTGAGGATGCCTCGCTCCTCCAGATCCTTCCGGAGTGTCGCGTCCTGTATGGTCTTGTCCGCCACATCGTACAGCCGGTGGGTCTGGGCCGCGGACTTGCTCTTATCGTCGGTGGAGGGGCGCTCTATGCGGCGGTAGAAGTAGTGATGCCCTTCGTACGACGACGGGTTCGCCGACCCTGCGGGCATGTTCATGTAACCGTCGGGCAGATTGTCGGGGTCAAGCTTTGTCCATCCCTGCGACCTCTTCGACTTTTTGGGGGGCTTACAGTCGTACCTGCGCCACAGTGTCGGCATCTTGGACTCAGCGTCAAGAGTCATGGCCCCGTTGCTACCGTCGATCTTCCAAAATACTTGACCCTGCTCCACAGCCTCTTGTGCCTCGTTCGAGGTGTACTCGTTCGTGTAAAGGTGATTGGGCGTCTTCTTGAAGGCGTGGAACATCTTGCCGCCAAGCGTCTGCATGGTGGTAGTTCGTGTTGGGTGGGGGGGGGGTAATTGAGTTACCATAGTACCGTTGTCTGCGTTCGGTTTACGGATCACATAAATCGTCCTTTACGTTACTCTGTGTATATGTGGTGTGTTTGATTAGTCTCGGCGGACATTCAGCTGCAAACAGCAGAGAGAAGGCATGATGGATGCCGAGAACCTCGCTTGTCTCCAGTAGGAGTACGATCTCCTGCAGAAAGACCTGGCAGAGGAGCCGTACGACTATGCTGTAGACTTGGAGGTGAAGCACTCTGCCCCGTGCCCGCGCCCTCGTTCATGACCGCCCCGCCGCACTATCTAACTGCGGGGTGTCGTTCACGTGGACACTCAACCGCCACTTCCGTAGCAACTCCATCTGCGCTGACGGTTTCCGTTGCGGTCATCCCTTGCATATAATTGAGATCAACCGACCAAAGAGCAAACGCGGCCAAACAATGAGCGTTCTCATTGTTGGTGATGGACCGACAGCCGCCGAATTCTCGGATGCATTTTGGGTACGCACCGGGCGGCTGTACGGCGACCGCATCGTGTGGATGGGCAATACCCCCCTTCGCGCGCGTCACGGGCTTACGGGAACGGTTTTGGTTAGCGACATGGACGCAGCCCTTCGCGCAGTGAGCGGGTTCCTGACCAACAGCAGCCGCGTTGCGCACACGGTCGGGGTGGATTGTGGGGAGACGCTCGTGAGGGAGCTGTCCTCCCTCGGCGTTTCGTGCGTGAACCTGACCCCGCACGTCGGGGTTCGCCAGCACGCCGGGGGCATTCACTTACCTCGCCCCCGCACATAATGTAAAGTATGCCCCGGTTTGTGGTGATCGTTCTCTCCAGCCTACTGGGCCTCTTCGTCGTGCTGTACGCGACGGTGCAGGCTCTGTACCTGCTTCGCCAACCCGAAACGGTGGAGGTGGAGGTGGAGGTGGTGGTGGAGCCCCGCGTCCACGTCCCTTGGCAGACCTTCGCCCGGCAGCAGGGTTACACCCCCGTGGAAGCCCTGCGGGGGGTCGAGCAGGACAAGATGGGGTACGTGATCGGGTCGGGGGCCACACTTGACGCGTACCCCGATACGCTGTGGTCGTCCCTCCGCGACGACCCGCAGGCCGTCATCGTCGGTATCAACCAAGTGCACCTGAAGGTGGGTTGCGACTACGTGATCCAAAAGGACGGCACTTTCCGCAAGCAGACGGAGAGGTACTGCGCAGAGTCCGGGTGCAAGCTTGTACTCAGCCAGTACGAGTACGGGAACTACGCGGAGCCCCTGTCCGTGCAGGTGGGGGGGGAGACCGCTGACACGTACATGTTTGCGCACACGACAAACTGCGTGCAGGACAAGGTGGACACGGCCCCCCTCAGGGAGATGTGGCCAAACTACCTGGTGTGCTCGCACTCAACGGTCACGTCAGCTTTTCACCTGGCGTGCATGATGGGCTGCGCGCGTGTCGTGCTTCTTGGTTGCGACATGGGGACGGTTGACGGGGGGCGAACAAACTTTGAGGGGTACAAGGAATGGCAGGTCGCACATCGCGGCACGGAGGTTACGCGTCGCATGCATCACGACGGGACGGAGTACGCGCGTTGGCTGAAGAGGGACTCCATGGTCAAGCAGGTGACGGACACCATGGCGGCCTGCGAGGAAGCGTACGGGACCGACGTGGTGTGGGCGCACCCGTACCCGTGCCTGCAGATCATGGTTCAGGACCACGCGGACGCGGAAGTTCCGCCGCAACAAGTGGTAGTAAAACGGCCTCCCTAATGGTTCGCGTGGTTGCTATCATTCCTGCCCGCGGCGGGTCCAAGGGTCTCCCTGGCAAAAACGTCAGGCTGTTGCACGGTGTCCCGCTAATTGTGCACAGCATACGCTCAGCGCTGTCGTGCGCTGTGGTTGACCGGGTGGTGGTGAGCACCGATCACGCGAGGACAGCAGCGCTAGCGCTGGCCGCTGGCGCCGAGGTTCCGTTCACCCGCCCGGTGGAGATTTCGGGCGACGCCAGCACAGACTTTGAGGTGTTTGAGCACGCGGCGATTGCGCTGGGCCTGGACCTTGACGACGTCATTGTGCAGCTTCGACCCACGTCCCCCCTTCGCGCCGAGGGTCTGATTGAACGGTGCATACACGCGCTGCGGAGCGACCCCAACGCCTCCAGCTGTAGGACGGTGTCGAGTCCGCCCCACCCCCCCTTCAAGATGTTTTACGACACGTCGCCGTACCTCACACCCCTCTTTCGGAGGGTGGGGGATGTGGACGAGCCCTACAACGCGCCGCGGCAGTCCCTTCCACCCGTATTGGAGCCCAACGGCTGCGTGGACGTCCTGCGTGTGAGGACGCTTCGTGAGTATCGCAGCATGACGGGTCCCTCCATCGCGGCGGTGCGCATGGAGCACGGAAACGCGGTCGACATTGACAGCCTGGAGGATTTTGTTGCCGCCGAGCGCAAGTTAAACGAAAGCAGCAAGCATGCAGCAGCGTAAGAACCCCTCCCTTGAGATCGCACCGGGCGTCGAGGTCGGCCCCGACCACCCGTGCTTCATCATTGCGGAGGCCGGAATCAACCACAACGGCTCGCTTCAGAAGGCTAAGGAGCTGATCACCGCGGCGCACGCGGCCGGGGCGCAGTGCGTCAAGTTCCAGAAGCGCGACGTTGACTCACTCTTCACCGTGGCGGCCAGGAATCGGCCCTACACCTCGGGCAACGCCTTCGCCCCCACGTACGGGGAGCACAAGAAGTTTCTCGAGTTCACCGAGGAGCAGTTCGTGGAGCTGAAGCAGTTCGCCGACCACACAGGCATCCTGTTCACGGCCTCCCCCTGGGACGTGAAGAGCGCGGACCTGCTGGAGCGTGTGGGCGTACCCTTCTACAAGGTGGCGTCGGCCGACCTCTGCAACTGGCCGCTGCTGAGCCACATTTTGGCGAAGGGGAAGCCTGTGGTGATGTCGACCGGGATGGCATCCATGGCCGAGGTGTCTCGCGTGGTGACCCAGGCCGTGCGGGTGAACCCGAGGGTCGTCCTGTTGCAGTGCACGTCGACGTACCCGACGCCACCGGGGGACGTGAACCTTTCCGTAATACAGACGTACGCGCGCGAGTTTGACGGCCTCGTTGTCGGCTACTCTGGCCACGAAAATGGAATCGCCCTGTCCTTGGCGGCAGCCACCCTGGGGGCGAGCGTGATTGAGCGTCACCTGACGCAGGACCGATCCCAGAAGGGGGGTGACCACGCTGCCTCACTGGAACCGGGGGGACTGCGCAAACTGGTCAGGGACATTCGGACGGTGGAGGAGGCCCGCGGCAATGGGGTGAAGCGCGTGATGCCAGGCGAGGAGGCTGTGCTTTTGAAGCTGGGGAAGTCCGTATGCTCAACGCGCAAAATTGAGGAGGGGGAGGTGATTGAGGTCGGCATGCTGTGCTGCAAGTCCGACGTGGTGGCGGGGGTGAAGCCTCTCGACCTCGACTCACTAACAGGGGGGGTGGCCAGCCGGACGATTCCGGCAGATTGCGCCGTGCAGCGCTCGTGGTTCCAGAGTGCCCAGTGATCAAGCTGTAGGAAGACGTGCGTCGCACTCCGCCGAGACGTGCACGCCGTAACACATAAACATACACGTACACCAAACACTTTGTTGCGTAGGCATACAGTGCGAGAAGCGCTGAGGGATAAGGTGACATTGAGCACATTGCGCTTATGCGACACGGCTTCAACTCGCCGGCGGTGCGCACGCGAGCCCTACGGGCTGCCCTCAAGTATATGTAACGAAGGGTGAGAGTAATGGATGGAAGGAGTAGTTTTACACATGAATGTGTGAGGCTGAGGGGGCGCGGGACTCTAGGTTGACTTGGCGGACTCGTAAATCAGACGGCTCACCTCGTTCGCGAGCTGCATCGTCTTGACCGGCGTCTTCTCGCCTCGCTTGAGGAAGAAAAATGGCCCGTCTTCGCTGCGCTCGCCGCCGGGGTCCATGCTCAGCAGACGTCCACCGCGTCCACGCTTGATCTGCATGTTTGACCACCCCTCGTAGCACAGCAGGCCGCCTTGGTTGCGCGACGGCTGCAAGACGAGCAGGTACATGGCAATCGCCAGCAGCTGGTCCGACACCAGGGCGTCCAGAATGGGACTGCCGCCGTACTGCGGCTGGAAGGAACGGGCCTTCTTCGCCTTCAGCTTCAGACCGCCAGCCGCACTGATCGCGGGTAACGTGGAAAGCTCCTTGGCGACGGCACAGAGTTGGTCACGGTACTGCGTCATCGGTCCAAGGTCGTCCGGGTTCTGCCAAGCCTTCTCTTGAAGCTTGACCAGGTTCTCCACGAGGGCAGTGACACGCGAGTGGGAAGTGTGGTCGTACAGCGCACCGTTGACGGGGGTGTCGTTGGCTGTCTCAAAGAGCGGGCTGGCCAAGCGCATGGGGCCCTTGCACTCCACCGGGTTCACGCTATCGTAGCTGCGCGAGCCGTCGGGGTTGATCTTGCGGAACTGAATCCCGGGCCCGAACATGTCCCGGGTCTGCAGCTTGCGCTGCTCGTTCACGTACCTCCCAAGGACGGTATGGGACAGCGAAGCCCTGTCATCGCCGCGCCGTGCAGCCTCTCTCGCGTACGCAACGTGGGGGTTGGACATGTGCGGCACGTCAGCGTCACCGTCACCGACAAGGCGGTACCTGCTAGTGTCGATGAAGGTCGTCGATGCAGACTTCGCTTGGTGGCGTTCGCGGGTCCACTCGGCGACCTTGTCGAGTCCGTTGCCCGCGTTGTGCTTGCCCGTGTAGGCATTGATGTGCACGCGCAGGTCAGGGAAGTCCCGCACCGTTGACTGCAGGGCCTGCAAAATGGCCCCGTCCATGTCCGGACAGGTCAGCATGAGGTGCAGCGACCTGTACGTGGTACCGTCCTTCATGTTCTTGCTCATCGCCGCCTTCAAAAGCGTGGTTCCGCTGCTCACGCCCTTCGACTTGGGGTCCGAGATACTGTAGCTCCCGTAGTTCTCGATCTTGTTGCTCGTCACCACCCCGTACTTGGGGGTCGCCATCTTCAGCTTCAAGGCGGCAAGGCTGGCGCGCTCAGCCGTCTTCGCTTCGTACTCTTTGACCGAGAGCTGCGTAATCACCCGCACGCCACCGATCAGGTCCTGCATGCACATGAGGTTCAGCAAACTGAGAAGGCCGGCATCGTCCCCCTCCGCGTCGCAGACGAACACAATGACACTCTTGGTGTCAATGACCTCGGTCTTGATCATGTGGGCCGAATCGCATTGCTCTGTCCCCTTGACGGGGTCCATGGTGTAGAGGTTGTGGCGCGTGACTTTCTTGGTGCTGTTGAGAGCTTGGTGGTGTGGTTTTGGAGTTCTGTGGAGAAACCTGGGAGATACATCATTCCATCGATTTCGCAAACATTGAAGGTACCTTCAAATCAGGAGGGGGGTGAGAAAGATGTTGCAATCGTAGCTTGCGTGTCCGCGGAAGCGTTTATTCCAATGAGGTACACAACGTTCACGCTCTCGCTACTCGTGATCCTTGCGGGGGGAAGTGTTCTTGTTGTGATGAGCACCAACCCCGACTACGGTCCCCCCCACCCCGGGGTGTATCTCTACCCCCGTGAAAGCCCTTTCCGCAACGCCACGTGTGCGTACACCGGTCCACCTTGGTACCCAAGTCAGTGTGCATGCCTTTCAAGTGCGCGGCCGCCACCGCCAAGCTGCTTGAGCTTGGCGGCCATGGGGTACGCCGTCGCGGTGCTGGCGACTACGGCGGCGTTTATTCTCAGTTTGCGGTCCTGTGATACCCCATCTACCACCTTCCGGAACATGCTGCTGGGTGTGGTGATTGTGGCTGCCACCCTCGGCGTGCTGGTACTCCTTCTCTTCACCCCCTCAGGCACACATGAGGTCAACGTGGATGGCGTTGCGTACCACTCGTGCCTCGCCATGTATTGGGCGATGAACGCCCCTTGGACAATTGTGACAGTGGCGGCCACCACCATACCCATGATGCTCCTCTTCGTGACGTTTGCGTACATGTTTCTTCGCACGGTCAACGTTGTGTGTTCAGGCATCGTCCTCTCGGCAGTGCAGGGCGCGCACGTTAACGAAGTCGACATCGTGATTTAGTGTGCGGTGGCTTTAGCTTTGTTCCAGATCCACCTTGATGATCGTGAATTGTATGTCACCAACGTCTTCTGTGTCGGCAACGTTCTCCAGTACCAACCGTAGCGTTGGACTTTCCACGGTCGGAGTATACGTGAACGCAAATGTGACGGTCCCTAGAGACGAGCTAGGGTGGCCCGCGTGAGATGCTGTCAGAGGGCTGTACGATTCCGCGGGATCCTCGTTGGTCTGAAAGTACATGTCTCCATTCACCAGGTCGGTCACACTGTTCCTGTAGTGGAAGTTGCCAAAAATGTAGTAGGATTGGTCTGTAGCGAAGCCTTGGAGGTAGCCGTTGGGGGTTACCACCGGAGGCTCCTCCTCGCTCATGTCTACCCCCTCGGTGATGTGAGAGTTCCCGCAGTTTCCGCGCTCGTAACCTACGACCTGGTTCAGAAGGCCCACGGTACCCGTCACCTGCCCCTTCACCCAAAATATGTCCATACCAGGGAGGGACTCCAAACTGTCAACCTGTGCCTGCAGCCCGTCAGCATCCAGCTTAGAGGACTCCGCATCCGCCAGCGCGGCATCCAGAGCCGTCTCCAGTTCCTGAATCGACGTCTTCACGTTCTGATTGTTTGTCAGGATGGACCCGTTCCATACACCAAGGTGCGTGCCACCATTGCTTCCCAGGGCCCCGTGCGCAGCCTCCACCTGCCTCTCCACCTGGGTCAGGGACTGGGAGGGTTGCACTGACCCTGGTGTGATTGACCGCAGAACCGCTCCCACATCGATCTCACTCGGCGTGTAATGGTGCCCGGGCAGGGAGTGGTCAGACGTCAGAGTGGCCACGGAGACGGCCATGGCCACCCCCGCCACAATGATAGACAGGCTCACGATCAAGAGAGTGTAGTTCATCTCTTTCTACTTCTATGAGCTATTGCATAATCATCGGGGTCACCTTTACTCTATTTTCACAATGGATATGTGAATGTTGCTAATATTGCTAGAGTCCACATTATCTAGCCGCAGCCGCAGGGTTGGGCTCTCTCCGTCGCTGGGGGTGTAATCGAACGCGAATTCAATCGTGCCCCCCAACTCGTCCCCTCTAAGTGCGGGGTAGGAAACTACGGGGTCCCCATTGTCCACAAAGACTATATCCGAGCTGAAGAGAGTTTCTCCAGCACCGTTGTAATCATAGTGTCCAAAGATGTAGTAGGATTGCCCCGCGAGGAACCCCTGCAACTCTCCGTTCGGAGTTTCAACAGGCGGATCGTCCTCGCTCACATCCACACCCTCCGTAACGGAGGTGCCCTTCCCGCAATACCCGCGCCCGTATCCTGCCACAATGTTAAAGCCCACGGTCTGATGCACAGCGCCTTGGAACCAAAATACATCCATGGTGGGGAGAGACTGCAGAGTTGCAAGCCGGGATTGTAGCTGGAGAGAAGTCACCTTTGACGACGCGGCATCGGACATTGCTGCCTCCAAGACCATCTGCAGCTGCTGAATGGAACCCTTCACGCTTCTGTGTTCCGTCAGTGTCGATCCCTCCCACTCACCAAGGTGAGGCATACCCCTGCTACCCAAGGCTCCTTGGGCAACTTCCATACCCCGCTCCAGCGTCGTGAGCGAGTTTGATGCATTCACCGATCCGGACGTGGCTGAACGCAGTACTTCTCCCCCTTGAAGTTCACTCGTCGTGTACTTGTGCCCTACCACGCCGTGGCCCGTCGAAAATGCGACCAAGGAGACGGTCACGGCCGCCACTGCCATGGTAATGGAAAGGAGTGCAAGAGCAAGGGAGGCATTCATCCTTTAATTGATACAGTGAGGAGGACGTTGTGAGGTGTCGGCTGTGTGTTTTTAGAGTTATGTCGAGAAACCTGTAAATACGCAGCCGTCTGTGTAACCTGCAACCTGTCGATCCTAATCGTCCATTCCGAACAGGACCCATTGAAAGTCATCCGCGGCGAGGGGCTCGAAAGCCTGCAGAAAACCGTTCACCTCACCAACAAAGACCCTCAGATCGGACTCCTCCCCCTCTGTCAAGTCTACAATTACGCTCCTATCCAGTGGTTCGAAGCCCGCCCCCCCGTAGTAGACAAAAAGGGTGGGCCCCACGGTCTTGAAGATGACTATGGCGCCGTCACCCCCGTCCGTGACGATGATGTGCTCGGCCGGGTCCACTTTGCGATCCAATGCCCACCGCTCCACCTTTGCCCAGTCGATGTTTTTGACCTGCACGCTGCAGGCGTACGCTATTTGGATTTTGGCGGAGGGGGACATCACCAGATGCGAGGGCGGGGCGGGGGGTTGTGCTCCCCGCGTCACCCTGCGGCGCGCAGAATCGAAACAATATACGCATCACTTACACTTTCAGCCTGAAATTTGAATTCACGCGTACCGGTGTGTATTGTGCACGCTTACCACCACACGCACCCGCAAACATGGACGAGGTTCGCAGCGCTGTCAGGACGGCCCTTTTGGCGACCCAGCCTGTGGTCTTGCATACCGCGCACTTCAATGATCTTCTCCGGTCGTGGCTGCCCAGCATGATTCGCGAGCACGTGGCCATCGACACCATATACGAGGGGGGGGAGGGTGGACGCTACCGTTACGTTGTGCACGTGGACAATTACAGGTGCGTGCGACAGCACGTGAGCCCTGACGAGTGCCACCTCCGCAACATGAACTACGCTAGCGACATCGTCATTGACGTGCACATGGCCGTGTACCAGCTGGCGTCGGCCAAGCGGTGCGCGCAGTATCTGGAACAGCACCAGCCCCCCCCCGCCATGGAAAAGCGCGACAGGACGTGGGGGGGGCAGCCCTCGGGGAAGCGCCGCCGCACAGGCGTCGCGACCCCCCTCCCCAAACGGGGACTGCGGACGAAGGTGGGGTCCAAGCTGCCCGAGAAGCGGACGTTCGAGGAGGAGGGCCTCATCAGGCGCCTAGACGAGGAGGAGAGGGTCCTCGTGCACACGGAGGATCTGCTGAACCACATCCTCGTCTCGTTCCCCAACATGCTGCACAGCGTGGGCTGCAAGCTGAGCGACGCGTGCGGCACCCAAACGCGCCTGCAGAAAGAGATGGGGGGTAGCTTCGTGCTGCGGGGGAAGCGCCGCTTCGTGCCCTTCATGGAGCGTCTGCAGCACAACCTGCCCTTTTTTTTTCGCATCAAGGGCAAGCACCTAGTGGAGATTCGCTCGGAGCACTTGGACCGGCGGTTCAGGAGCACGTCCACCCTCAACGTGGTGCTGAATCCCAGCGTGCGCGGTAAGCACGTCGGCCACAGCAAGATGATCCACGTCTGCATTCCCTTCCTGGAGCCCCCCGTTCCCCTCCACGTCCTCGTCCTGGCCTTTGGGTGGAGCTTTGAGCGCTTTGAGCGCTGCATGTATACGATGGCCACCGAGCCCGAGAGGTTGCGCAGCCACGCCGCCCCCTATATGAACCGCATGCGGTTCGCACACCACGGGTGCACGACGAGGACCGAGGCCCTGCTGTTTGTCGCCCACCTGTACGGCCGCTACGACGCCTGCCAGCGAAAGCTGATGCAGTCGATGGAGAACGTGTTGCACTCGGAGGTCCTCCCCCACCTCAATCACAGGTACGAGGGCGACGACGAGCTGGGGCGGACGTGGAACCTGAAGATGCAGTACCTGGCGTGGCTGTGTGGCATGCTGTTCAGGTTCGGCTCCGGCGAGGTGCGGGAGACACAGCGCGACTCCTACGCTCACTTGGTGGTGGACGGGGCAGCAGAGCTCATTGCGCAGCTCTTCCGCCAGATCCTGCGGGAGTTCACCAAGCAGGCCATCAAGACCATGCGGCGCGGCCTGGCCATGTGCCCGACTAAGCCCAAGCGTGGCGCCCACCCCGCCCCCAGTCGTGACGACAGATCCGTCGCCCCCTACCGGAAGTTCACGCTGTCCAAGGTGTTCAACCGGGACCGGCTGACGCCGCGAATCATGAGCGCCCTGTCAACGGGTCGCTGGTCGGACCAGAAGCGCGGCGTCAGCCATTCCATGCGCACCATCAACCCCACCATCATCCTGTCGCAGCTGCGTCGCCTGTCCAGCTCGTACCTCAGCAACCAGGGGAGGCACGTGGGCCCGCGCATGGTGCACCCCAGCTCGTACGGGTACGTCTGCCCGGCCGAGACGCCGGAGGGGGAGGCGTGCGGCCTGGTCTACACGCTAGCCATGACGGCGCAGATCACGGACGCGTCCGACCCGGAGGTGCTGACGGAGCTGCTGACGGACGGGGTGCTACGGGACCTGTTCATCCCCCTCAGCGACGGCGTGGTGGAGGGGGGGGGCGTCTCGGACGCGTGGTGGAAGCTAGTGGGGCCACAGGGCATGCTGTGCGGCTGGCTGACGGACGCCGGGGAGGCCCTCCGGCGGGTCCGCACCATGCGCCGCCAGCAGGGCATCGACGCGCACGTTTCCGTGCACGCCAACGAGGGGCACCACACCGTCTACGTGCTGGCGTCGGCCGGGAGGTTGACAAGGCCGCTCATCGTGCTGGAGAACGTGCACGCCCTGTACGGGCTGGTGAGGAGGTGGGGGGGGCGGGACCACGCCGGGGTGCTGCTAGGCACCCTGTTCGCGCACGGGGTGGTGGAGTACGTGGACGTCGCGGAGGGGTGTGCCGGGGGGGGGCAGGTGCACGTGGCATTCGGGCCCCGCGACGTCACCCCCCACCACACGCACATGGAGGTGACGGACGCGGCGTTCGTGGGCATTTGTGCCTCGTACCTGCCGTACTTTCGGAACAATCAGGGCCCGCGGACCGTGTACCAAATCGGCATGCAGAAGCAGTGGATATCACCTATGGCCCTCGACGACTACGGGGCCAACAAGACCCACACGCTCCACCACGGGCAGCGCCCGTTGGTGACCACGGCGACCGAGCGGCACGACCAGTGCGACGGCCTCAACGTCGTCCTCGCCCTCTACCCGGACGAGGACGCGCAGGAGGACGCGCTGGTGATGAAGCGCGGGTTCGCGGAAAGGGGGGGCTTCGTCAGCGCCACACGACAGACGCACACCGCCACGCACACACCCCGCAGTGCCAACCACGACCAGGACCGGTTCGAGCGCCCCGGCGACAAAACATTCGGTCTCAAGGTCAACGTGGACTACTCCAAGATTGGCCCCGACGGGATGCCCCCCCGCGGGTTGCGCATCCACCCCGGCGACGTGATCATCGGCCGTACCATCCCCCACGAGCACATATCCATGTCCGCCAAGGTCAAGGTGCCGGCCGAGTGCCGCGAGACCTCGTACGCCGCCTACCGGCGCGACGCCAGCGTGTACGCCAAGAAGAGCGAGGGGGGGGTGGTGGGCGACATCTACGAGGGCCCGGGAATCCGCAAGGTGCCAGTCGTCACCCAGAGGCCCACCGAGCAGGGTGACAAGTTCTCCAACCGCCACGGGCAAAAGGGAACCGCGGGCCGCATTCGTGACGACGTGGACATGCCCTTTTGCGAGCGCACGGGCATGATTCCCGACATTGTTGTGGGCCCCACCGCCCTCCCGTCCCGCATGACCATGGGCATGCTGATCGAAATGCTGGTCGGCAAGGCCGTGGCCGCGTCCGGCTGCATCGAACTGGGGGTGGACCCGCAGTCGTTTGAGGACGGTATCACCGAGAAGAGCATCGAGGCGGTGGGCCGCGTGCTGCGGAGGCTAGGATTCAAAGGGAACGGGAGGGAGCGCATGCGCGACGGGCGCACGGGGGAGCTCCTGCGGGCCGAGATCTTCATCGGACCCATCTTCTACGGGAAAATGGTACACATGGTGGCCGACAAGGTTCACCCGCGGGCGGGCGGCGCCAGGCAACCCATCACGCGGCAGCCCACGGAGGGCAGGCGCAACAACGGTGGCTTTCGCCTGGGGGGCATGGAAATTCACGTGCTGGGAAGCCACGGCGCCTCTGCCGTGGGCAGGGAGCGCACGTGCAAGGTCTCGGACGAGGTCAAGATATACCGGTGCAAGCAGTGTGGGCTGGTGGGGGACGGTAACGCGGCCATCGACCTCTTCGTTTGCCGCGTGTGCAAAACGTCAGAGCACATGCGCACACTGAGGCAGTCGAACTCCACCAACGTCATGCTGACAGAGCTTGCGTGCAGCGGCATTGCCTCCAAGCTTTTGTTGAGGGACGTTGATGAGGCTGTGGCCGCGGAGTAGGGGGAATTTAAGGTTTACACGCGTTACTGTAAAGAGTGTTGGCAATGGAAGGCGGGGAGGTTGTGCGGCACGCCGAGTATGACGGGCTGGTCCTCGAACTCCAGCGACAATTGGACGACGGGTGGGGGGAGGAGGCGGGGGCGGCCGAGGTCGAGAAACAGGGGGGGGAAATTGATGCCCTCCTTCCCGATGAGGACAGCCTGTGTAGAATGAGTAACGGGGAGCTGGTAGCCGAGGCGCGCAAGCTACGCGAGGAAATCGCGGTACGCGGGACCCTACTCAACAGTGCGGCGTACCCGCTTAAGTTCTTGGCAAACACGGACCTGGAACAAATGTACTCGCGGCTGTCAATTCACCACCGCACCCTCACGGTGATACCAGGGGTGATAAAGTTAAGGGGGAAGTCAAAGTACCCCGCATGGATGAACTGTGTCTCGCAAGGGCTCACCGCCTCCAGCGTTGCATTGAAGCGGGCATCTATCAAACTGGACAAGTGCGCTTGCCAGCCCGCGCATCCGAGACCAAGGGAGTCCCGCAGGTGTGACACGTGCGTCGGGCGGGTGGACGGCGCACTGAAAATTGGCGGGGTGGGGGCGGGAACCGTTGCCGCGATGCACACGAACAGACTGAACTCTATGTTGATGAAGAGCCTCCGGTCGTGTGCTGAGAGGTTGCAGGTGATGTACGACGAGGTGCGGGTGGGGAACTTGAAGATTCGCGACGCTCTGCGTCATATTGCGGAATGCAAGCTGTGCCGTGCGGGTGAGGCCGACTGCCTTCTGTGCCTCGATGCTCGCTCGCGTCTAACTCGTGCAGGTCACAAGGTCATCGTCCATAACGCAAAGGTTGCGCTGATGAAATGTATGATGGGGCTCCGTGACCGATTGAAGGTTTGGCGGCAGGGGGACCGGACGGATGTGCGGGCCAAGTCATCCATTTGGGACGCCATGGACACGGAGGACCTGAGGGCGCTCTTCGACATTATCGTCAGCAAGGCCGAGGGGAGGGCACGCCTCCAAGTGATAGGAGGGACGCTGCCGCCCTGTTCGCGAAACAGCCAGTGCAATTCTCACCTGATCTTCTGCATGCAGTGCCACTGTTCCACGCCAGTACTTGTGCTGTATGCCGAAGACGGCAGCCTGGAACGGCTACTGGAAGACGTCGAACGATGGCTGGACAGGCTGTACGATATCCGGAAGACGCTGAGGGAAGATTGGGCGGACTTGCTCGACCCCCGCCCGGACGACGTCGTGGGCTACCAGTACGTAAGCGACGACGAACGTCTACGTCTACGCACGTCTGCGGTGCAGAAGGTCATGCTCATGGATCCCCCCCCCGTGTATTTCATCATCTGGGCGACCGTCCTGAGGGAATTTGGTCCGTACGGCACCCTTACGATGCATGAACTGGTGAACATGTTTGGCGCGGCGTGGTCCAATTTGGTACTGAGTAACGTCAACAGGTGGGGAGAGATCGACCTGTTCAACCTGGACGAGGGTAAGATATCCGCCATGTGGGAGGGGGGTGCGCCACTGATGGAGTTCATTTATCAACACAAGGTGTTCTTCAATCGCTGCAACGAGTTCGTGGTGCAGCACAAGCGTGAAATGCAGGACGCACGATGAAGACCGCACAAATAAGTGCAGCCGTCCTGATTAAAACAAAGCATGCACTGGGGTATTGTAATCCTGACCGTGTTTCTGGTTGCCCTGCTGCTGTCACTGCTGGTGCTGATTGCGGTGATGTTTACCAACCACCCCAGCGACCTCGAAGACCTCAGCGCCGATGTTGATTTCGCAGAGATTAGGGCCGGGCACAGCCAGGGGGGGTACAACCTGGTGGGGGGGGAGCTGACCGTGGAGGGGGACGGGTCAGCGAGCGGGACGCTCGTGGGGTCCACGTTCGACACGGGGGCGCTGGAATTGGAGCTTCGTGGCATTTTGGCGGGGGGGGTGGACGGCGCGGGGGAGGAGGGGGACGTTCCCCAGCGTGCCGGGAGACTGCTCTCCGCCGTGACGCATAGCACGCAGCGCAGCCTGATGCGCGGCCCCAACGCGTCCGCCGGCGACGGCGACGGTGTAGTGGTGTGTGCAGGCGGCTTCAAGTACGGAACGTGCGCGTACGTGCTGCTCCGTGAGCTTCGGGCGGCCGGCTGCCACCTACCGGTGGAGGTTTGGCACTTCAATGACGAGATGAGCGACGAGATGAAGGGCGCGTTCGAGGCCCTAGGGGGGGGCGACTGTGGCGACGTCACCGTCCGAAACATTGAACAGGTGGCGTCCATCAACATCCACGGGCGCTTCGCGGTCAAGCCGCTGGCAGTGTTCTACTCCGCATTTCGGCGCGTCCTCCTGCTGGACGCGGACATGGTGCCGGTGGCAGACCCGACGCCGCTGTTCGAGCACCTGTCGGACTCCGCCCCGGCACTGTTCTGGCCCGACCACTGGCACCTCGACCGCAAGGCCAAGTGCTGGGAAACCCTGTCTGACGTGCAGCAGGAGCGCATGACCTTTGCCTTCTCGCAGGACGGTGGGCAGGTCCTCCTCGACAAGCGGCACTGCACGAACGCCCTCAACCTCTGCTGTAAAATCAACGTTCAGCTGCACGCGCACCTCGGGCGCCTATTCCCCAAGCCCATGAACGAGAGCGACAACGACACGTGGACGTTCTCCTGGCTGGCCACCGACACCCCCTTCGGCATGATTTCCCACCGCGCGGGTGGCGCGGGGGCGCGGGACGACAGCGGGCAGTACGTTGGCAGCACTCTGGTGCAGCACGCGCCCGACGGTCAGGCCGCGTTTCTGCACACGCGAGGCGCGAAGTGGGCCATGCAGACGGAACGGCCGCAGTGGACCGACGTCTACAAGTTTATGAACAAGTCCCGCGGCCACGTGCACAGGTGGACCTCGAGGTTTGAGAACGGCCCGGTGACCCGCCAGCTCTTCTCCGAGGCGTTCGGGGACCTAGAGGACAGGTGCTGGGAGTACCTGAACGACATTCGGGGGAGGGAATGGTACAGGACGCAGTACACAAAGCAGATGCAGGACATTGGCATTCCCTAGTGGGGGGGGGGAGGGCGCAACCAACCCGTACGCACGCAACCCGGTGCATACAAACGCGCCGCGGTGGCAGCATCAGGCGGTGTGCGGAAACAATAAACAACGCTAGACGCAAGTGCACGAATGCGGAGCGTGGAATGCAAGTCCGTGGACGAAGCGCGGAAACTGATGCGAACGTACCCCATTGTGTGTGCGGAGAGGGACGATGACACGCCGACGGGTGTGGGGGGGGTGACATTCACCTTTGAGGCAAGCGCCTCAAAGTCTGCTGACGTAGCGGACGATCACCGCGTGCGCTGGTACGTTCGCAGACACTACGCGGAGGATCTGACCACCCTGATGGTGTTGCTCAGCAAGGACGCCTACACCGCGGTGTGGGATGGCGCCGCGTGCGCGGCCATGCTGTCGAAGAACCTGGCGGTCGTCTGCCACCGACTGCTAGGGAAGGTCAGCCGGCGGCTGGAACACTTGACCAGGTCGGACAGGTGGCACCGCGACCAGCGGAGGGGGACGTCCCGGTGGAGGGGTGGCGGCGGTGGACGAGAGGACAGGTGGAGGACAAGCGCCCCCCGGGGGCGGGACGTGGGGAGGGGGGACACGTACAGGAGCCGCGAGCGCAGCCGCAGCCGCAGCCGCTCGCCGCGACGACGCAACCCCGACGCATTGCAGTAAGGGTGTGTGTAGGGGAGGGGGTAAGTGTTACTTAGGCTCTACTTTGAAATGACGTCAACGGCGCTTGGTGACGGTCACGCTCACAGCCACAATGATGCCGAGGGCAAGCAGCGCCCCCACCACGATGCCCACAATGGCCGCGGTCGACAGCCCGCCCTTCGCTGCAGTACCGTTTTCGTCCTCGACCGCCACTGCAGCGACTGACGCGCTGGACGACGGTATCAGCTCTCCACCGTCCCATTCGTGCTGCTGAATGGTGGACTCTGAGGAGAGAAGTGTCCTCCGCATGAAGAGTGCCTGCTCGGCGCTAAACATGACAAGGTGGTCGTCCCCCCCGTAGTCCATGAAGTTACATCCCTGCTCAAACGTGCCCGTGCTGCAGTCGGTATCGCACTGGCTGGACCCGCCGGGCCCACAGGGGTTACATGAGTAGGGGGGACTGACACCGGGGAGGGTAGCAGACATGTCGCCGTCTGCGTATATCCTGCAGTCGCGGTGGCGGTTACAGCCTGAACCGTCCCACACCCCCCCGCTGTTGGACAGCTGGAACAGGTAGTTCGGATCCCGCTGCGCCGGGATGTCGTCAAAGATCTTGTCGCAACCACCGTCTCCCCACGTATGGGGGAGGCCGAACAGGTGCCCAATTTCGTGTACGGAGGTGACGCCTTTCGAGTACGTTGGAAGGCTTCCGGCAACTAGCTCGCCGCCCACGGACGCCGTGGTCGCGCACGCGATCGAACCCCCCACCTCGGCCTCGCCAAGGATCGAGGACATGGGGCAAATGATGAGATTGATGTTACTGCGCAGGAAGCTGTAGCCAAGGAGGGACAGGTAGTTAGTGACGTCGTTCAGCCCGGAAAAGTCACTGCGTCCCCCTGGTATCCGCGTGACCGATTCCTCCGTCAGGTCCGTGTAGGCCGTGGGCAAAAACACAACGGACGTCTTGCCCACGACAGACGCGAAGTTGTAGCGCCCGCTACTGGGCACCCGTCCCAGTGCCTCGTGAATGTTGTTGAAGGCTGCGTTGATGATATGATGTTGGCTTTTAAGAAGGGCAAGGGGGGGCTGGTCGGGCCCCACCACAGTGTAGTGTATGTTCACGTACACGGTATCCCCGCTGGCGGCCTTTTGGGCGGTGGTCGAATCGAGCGCCCGGGACACGTTCCGCATGATTCGGCGGGCGTCTGACGCCCGCACGGGGCAGGCGCAGCGACGAATGTCACGGTCGTTCCCTTGCGCTGGCGCTGCCATTTCTCATATAGGGGCATGGTAAGGAAAAACACCAAGGTCAAAAGCATGTGCTCGAGGGCGCTGTCAGACCACGGGATCGTGGTGGACAACTTTCGTCAGCGGCCAGTGCCGCAGGGTTCGCACTTTTTCCTCACCCATTTCCACACCGACCACACCGCGGGCCTGACCGCCGAGTGGTCCCACGCCACCCTGCACGCGTCCTCCACCGTCAGGTCGCTGATGAGGATGCGGTACGGGGGGAACGCCAACGCCGTCCTCTGCACGCGGGCGTGGCGGGTGGAGACGTGGTGCACGGTTCGTATTCTCGGCAAACTCGTCAAGGTGTGCTGCGTCCCCGCCAACCACAGCACGGGGTCGGTGATGTGGTGCTTCAGGTTCAGGGCGCGGCAGAACTCCACCGAGTGGACCACGGTCCTGCACACGGGCGACTACAGGCTGACAAACCGCCTGCGGGCGTGGGAGGGCTGGAAGACAATGAGACCCTTGAGCATGCTCTTCTTTGACAGCAGCATCCACGACCCCCGCATCAGGGTGCCGTCGCTGGACCAGTCGGTGACCGCCCTGGAGTGGGTCTTCAAGCGCCTCGGCTCACGGCAGCGAATGGCCGTGATCATGCACACCAGCGGCGTCGAGCAGCTCATTGTGACGTGGTGCCAGCGTTACGGTCGCACGTGGTACCTCGACGAGGAGTCGTGCAAGAACCACGAGGAGGCACGGCTGGGACTGACGGAGCAAGGCTCCAACGGGGAGGAGTCGGGCAGCCACAGCGCCGCCGACGTGTGGTGCGTCGGAAGCTCGTTCCGGAACGCACGGTCAGGCGACAGCCGCTGGGTATTTGTGAAGCCGTCGCTGATATGGTTCATGTGTCACAGGAACGGAATGCCAAGCGCCAAGAGTGAAAAGTCGCTGATGACGAAGGCCGTGCCGGACGAGACGAACACCTTCCACGTGCACTACTCCAACCACGCCTCCTACGCTGAAAACATGGAGCTGCAACGGATGCTGCAGCCGGTCATGACGTCCCAGTGCGTAAATTCCATTGTCCCCGACCCCGACGCGTGTGCGAGGTCGGGGTCAGCGCTTCCCAACGGCCTGTACCTCTCGCAGCTGCTGAATCGTGCGGGGAGGGGGGTGCTGCTACCGTTCCAGTCGCTGCGCGGCAGGGGGAGGGGGGACGAGAGGAACTCTCGTTCAAACTAGCAGAATTCTAAAGTCTGCGACACGGTTTGCGTTTACTGCACTCTCTCTTTCACCCTCACGATAAGAAACCCACAATGACCTTCAGATTTTATGGTTTACTGCAGCGCCAAACTCGTGGTGAACTCAATAATGTCGCACTGGAAGGGGCGGATAAAGTCACGCGGGTGTTCCATAAGCCTTTGGTTGACAAACGCAGTGGTCGATATCCCGTTTGTGAAGGTATATAAACATTCAATATGCAACCTGCAGACGACACTTCGAAGCCCCGCTCTGCGGAGTCGACGATACACACGAGGCTGGCGGAGGTACGTGACATTGCCAAGTGCGAGTTTGCCGATGACGAGCTGGTCAGCGCAGTCTTTTACGGCGCGCCCTACATGGGCGTCACTTTGCCGGCCGACAGGGTCGAGACGCTTCTGCAAACGAGACCCGAGAAGAACGCCCGGTACGCCCTTCTGAACGTCGCGGGTGCACTGCTGACGCTGGCGAAGCCGAGCAACGAGAAGGAGAGGAAGCAGGTGATGGAGGCCAAGGGCATGCTGGCTGGCTTGCTGTAGATTGAGGCGCGGTGTTCAGCGCCACCTTTGCGGCCAGTTTGCCGCACTCGTACCGTGTACGCGTACTGACGTCCGTAAAGACGCCGTATAGACGTCCCAATGTCGGAGGACGCCTGCGTGTCCTCCTCCCCCTCCTCCCCCTTGGCCCTCTTCACGCCAGAGAGCTGCCGAGTGTGCAACATGTTTTGCGCAGCCGACGTACCAAGAAAGAACAATGAAGTACGTGCTGCTGTGCACGAGCGCTGCCATGCACCGCCCGCTCGCACAGGCGCTCGAGACGCTCGTGGACATCCCTCGGCCCCGTGGCCTGATCGACACGCGAGGGGGCCATCAGTTGCTATTGTTGCGGTTCGAGGAGACTCACACCGGAGTGTTTTTGTCCGAGGAGACCCCGTGGCGTGAGGGCATTGTCAAGGAGGACGTTGGGTCTTTGGTGGGGGGGTCGGGCTACCGATTGTTTGCACAGGTTGAATAGAGCATCGGACACGCCGGATTAAACCTCATGTAGCCGTTGCAAATCACCTCGAACTGTGCCGTGACTAACAGAGAGTCTTCATCGTTGCACCAGAAGACGACTACCCCGGCGCGACGATCCTCGATATCGCGCAGGGGAGGGGGCATGAGGCCCAGCCCGCGCAACACGGCTGAAGAGACCTCGATGGTCTCATGGCACTTCAGCTTCTGCATTTTGGCTTCCACCACTTCATAATCAGAAGGTGTAATGTGCCAGCGATCATACGACAGCAACTTGAGTGCGAACTTCGCAATCGTAGACTCTCCAACGTTCAAGATGGTGAACGGGTTCCCACACGCGATATTTTGACAAACGCACCAGCGGCGACTCTGCATTTTTGATGTTTGCGAAATCAATGGAATGTCCACAACCTCCAACCTTCAATAACCACAACCTCCAACCTTCAATGTTGTAGTCACGTGCTCACACGGCTCGATAACGGTCAAAATCTCAAAACTCAACACTTTTCTCTCACCCCTCCCCTCTCCAATCTCGATTTCTCCGCCATGCTACGCACAAGGAAGAGTCCACGTGCATGCGAACCCCAACCGAGGGGTGTGGGGTTTGGGAAGAGCCCCGAAGTGATGGGCATCCCGTGTAAGAGCCCCGAAGTGATGGGCATCCCGTGTAAGCGTCCGCACCGGTACCGGCCGGGTACCGTGGCCCTGCGCGAGATGCGCCGCTACCAGAAGAGCACGGATCTGATGATCCGCAAGCGGCCGTTCCAGCGCCTGGTCCGCGAGATTGCCCAGAACTACAAGAGCGACCTGCGCTTCCAGAGCTCGGCCATCCTGGCCCTGCAGGAGGCCTCGGAGGCCTACCTGGTTGGCCTGTTCGAGGACACCAACCTGTGCGCCATCCACGCCAAGCGCGTGACCATCATGCCCAAGGACATACAGCTGGCCCGCCGGGTCCGCGGCGAGAGGACTTAAATCTGTCCATCCTCCACCCTCAAGTTCGTTACAGACGATAAAAAAGAAACGCGCTTACCCTCCTTATGGGTGTCAATCACACAAAGGAACTGCTGCGAGCAGCCTTCGACAAGGACGATTGCAAGCTGGATGCTGTTCACACGTACGGTAGCACCGGCATCCTTGCCGTGGCCCACACGCGCAGGGCCATGACGTACACGGACCACGGGCCCGACGTGTATCTAGCGGCAAAGCGTGTACTGTCCAACGGCGGGGTGCCGAAGCGCGTCTATTACGTGAGGGGAACGCCGCGCGAGATGGGCTACCTAATGGGCTCCGTGGCGTGGGGGGGGGTGGAGGACATGTGCACCACGTGGGTGGAGCACCTCCCCCCGCAATTTGTGTCCGAGTCGCTGGACGTGACCATGATGGCGCAGCCCGCACTCTTCCAGTCAGCCTACCAGCTTGTTCTGCGCACAATCACCGACGTTCTCGTTGAGGGGGCGGTATCATCCTTCAACGAGGCCGTACGCGCGGGGGATATCCCCACCCGCTTTGTGGAGGAGATGAAAGGGCTGCACGATGGCGTCCGCTCGGTTCGCACCGTCAGCAACGTGACGTGGGAGCGTGTGATTGCTGCCAACTACGGCATGGACTACTTGATGAGGGAGGTGCTGTCGGGGCGTTTGCTGGAAAGGATACAGGGGGTATGGGAACGTTTGCCGACAGAGGTCACTCGCCTTGTCCCTAAGTTTCTGAGCAAATACCTTGTGATTCCTGACATGTGCAACGCTGCCATGGCGTGGGGCCCCGCCACACGCAGCGGTCACGACGTTTTCATGATGCGGGACTTTCAGTTTCATAACGCCCGCGTCTTTCACCGCCGCTGCACCATGATTGTGCGCATCCCCCTGGGACACGGATGCAAGCCCCACCTCGCCGTGGCCATGCCCGGCATGGTGGGACACGTGACGTCCGTCAACGCGTCGGGAGTGGCGACGGGGATGAACCTTGTGCACAGTACGGCAGTCGACACGGACAGGCTGGGTGCGGGGTGCATGTTCATGATGCGGCACATTGCGGAGACGGCGGATTCCTCCGCCGACGTGGAGTTCGAGCTGCGCCGGCACCACAGGGGGGTACCGTGGATATATTACAGCATCGACAGCAAAGGAGACTGCAGGGTGTTTGAAACGTTTGCGAAGAGGTGGGAGGGACACCTGACCGCCGATAAGTGGGTTACGCGGCACCGTACACGGCTAGACGCCCCCTCCCCCCAGGAGATGGCGGCGTGGGTGCCTCCCGGGGACTCCTCGCACGGAGTGTGGAGGCGGTCCCTCCCCCGAAGTTGTCCACCGAAAGCGGCTGAAGACACGCTGCGTGCGTGGACGAATCGCATGGCCGGGCCCTTGGGGCACCCCGAGATCAGTCAGCCACAGCGATGGGACGACGGGGGGGCGCTCTTCAACTCTTGGGTGGACGAGAAGAACAGTGTGGAGGGGCTGTCGTATCAGTACTTTCCACCGTGGCGGAACCACTCCCCCGGCGTATGCGTGGTGAACAACTCCTTCCTGAACCCGCTGCTACGGCTGACACAAATGAGCCAAGGTGCCCGGATGGCCTGTCGCTCAGCGACGGGGAACCAGTGGAGATACGACACGCTGAGCAACCTCCTCCTCCAGCGGTACGGCGACATTGACGGTGACGTAGCCACAGGCATTGTTGACTTTCTTAGCCCGTGGAAGCGCCCGCTGTACCCGCAGAACACGGGGCATCGCGCGCGCCATCTGACACTCCCACCCTTGGAGGGGGGTGGTGACAACCCTGACAAGGAGGGGGTGGTGGTGGCTGGCGCACTCAGCATGGTGGACGCGGTGCGAATGTCGATCAAAACCAAGACTGGGTACTGGGGCTGTCAGTTTTATACGCTCACCCTTACACACTACTTGTTTACGACGGCGTAAAGTGAACCGCATATAGGACTACCGTCTCGAAGTCCGTCGTGGCGTAGTTGGCGGGCTCCGTTCCGGAGTCTTCGCAAGGGGGGCTGTGTCTGCGGGCCGCAACGCGAGGGGCGTGGTCACGACCAGGTCATTCACCATGGCTAAGAATAATTGATCGTACTTACGTCCGTTCTTCCTGCGAACGTGGTGGGCATATTGCAGCATCTGGTGCAATTTCTTACCATGCAGCTCATTCAGCAACTTCATCTCCTCGTCACCGAGCACCTTCACCTTCGACATAATGTTCCTTTCCTGCTCGTTAACGTACACCTTCCCCACCAACTCAATGTACGCTTCCTCCGTCTTCACCATGCGTGCCCCCTTCGGGGCTCTCTCGCACATGTATTTCCACGGCCTCATATCCTTAGTATTCCTCAGTATACTCATCGCGTCGTACAAAATGCGAAGCTCAAAGTACTTCAGTGCATACTCTTCAGACATAGATAGTGACGGCCACGCCTCGTTCTCCCGCCGCCTCCCATCGACCCGTCGTGTTCTATCCTTGTGCTTCACAAACTCCTTCATATGCGTCAGTACATTTTTCTCCCTCGTAGTCAATCCACTGCCGCCGGTTTTGTGCATGCAGACTGATCCGTTGTGGATAAAGCGGCGTGCCTCGTCGGTGGTCATTGGATGTATCACCTTCGCTTGATTTGAAAACGACTTGCATTCGGCGTGCAGGATAGGGTTTTTGATGTCTATATGGTGCATATTAAGTTTCCTACCATTCTTCTTTTTCGTTGGTGTGTCCCCACCCTGAGTCAGATAAAGCATAAGTTCCTTGAGGTCCAGTATTCCACTCCGCACAGCGTGCACAAATACCATTTTGACATCATGTATCTTTTGGTAATCGACCACCACTTTCTGTACGCGTTTCATAATATACTTGTAGTAACCAGTATTCTTGTAGCTGTAAAAGATGAACATCCGGTCATGTGTTTTGGGATTGGTCATCACCGACTGTGGTACAATGTGGACCACACGGTCCGTCAACTCGTCGCCATGACTCATATCTGACTCGGGGCTCGTGTTCTTTTATATCAACTAGACTGACTGAGTTTTTTGAAACGGACGTGACGACGTACAGGCGAACCTATCGCACTTCGCGAGAGGGCGTCAGACTAACATCTCATCAAACTCGTCGTCTGTGGTGTAAGGGTCGCTGGCGGGGCTCGCCCCGTCGCTCTCGTCCTGACTGTCGTGCTGCAGCAGATTCAGCGTTCCGTAATGGTACCACCCACCGACGCCCGACCACGACACCGTCGCGAGGCGTTGGAACTCGAGGATCGCGCTGGCGCGAAACAAATGGTACGTGCTGACCCGGCGGGATACGCGGACGGGTAGACGGTACACACCGGTGCACTGGGCCTCTTGCGCGGTGACGGTAAGCTGGTGTAGGACATATGAGGTATGGATCACTTTTGCTACGTCTTCGGACACCGTGATGGTTCGCCCTGCGAACTGTCGTTCCCCTCGCATTGTTTGTTTGTTTTGTACGAAACTTAAAGAGAGCAAGAAGATATAGTTCGTGTTGGAAGGCACGTCTATGACTCACGTCCATGTGGTAGACTGGGACGGCACGCTGTACCACCCGCATATGGACCGCGAGGACCTGGCCTGCGCCATTTTGGAGCAGTGCCTCTCGCGGGGGCCTACGTACGTTGTCACGAACTCCATGAGGGGCTGGGTGGACGAGTGTGTGGATACTCGTGGATGGTGCCGGATGCGGACGCTGCTGGACACGGTGGTGCCCGTGGTGTCCGCGCGAGACCTTCACGAGCGCGCTGTGAGCGATGCCTTTCCAGGAGGCTGCATGAAAACGTCCTGCATGCAGTGGAAGCTGAGGGCGTTTCGTGATATTTTGCGTACGCACGAGGGGCGCCTGGAAACCTTTGTGAGCGTGGGGGACAGCGAGTCCGAGAGGTGTGCAACGCTGGAGCTGAGGCGCACGTGCGAGGGGCGGCTGGCGGGCGTGTTGCCCACGCCGTTATTTCTCACCTTCGTGGCGCCCAGCGACCACCCGCACCAAGACCGCGTGATGGGCTTTTTGAGAAACGTGTGTGACCCGCGCTTTATGTACGTCGAGCGCTCCATCGACGTGTACGTTGTGGCCCAGTGCAGCATACTGCACGGGGGGCCGTATATGCGGTGCGTGCCCGCGCAGAGTTACCGCGGGGGCACTGCCGCTCGCCGTTGCGTGGCCGTGTGCACGTGCCGCCCCCGGACGGGGGCCGTTCGCGCCCCTGACCCCGATTAGTACTTATTGATAATAAGGCGCTCGTTGTCCTCGATCAGGTCCGTGTGCGTCTTTGGTAGGTACTTGTGGGCCCCTAGGGGCAGCTCGTCAGTTTCGATCCTCTCGAAGAACAGGCGGGCTGCCACCTCCCGCGTGGGGAGCACCACGCCGTCCACTTGGTCCATGGCGTTGGAAAAGTACACGTCCTCGGCCGCGTACGGTATGCTGAGATACGGCACGTCGGTGGTGATCGCCACCATCGTCGATCGTCGGCGCAGCGACAGCCCCCCGTTCCCCGCCCACGTGTGCTTGTCCAGTGCGCGAAACATGAAGGCGTTGCGCACGTAGTAGTGGTACAGGGTGTGCCACGGGGCCCCGACGTAGTCGTACTTGAAGTACTGTTCGATCTGAACCTGACTGTTGGTGAAGAGTACCGAGTCGGTCTGGAAGACCAGGACGTGCCGAGCGTGTATGTGGTCCCACAGCTCCGGCCTGGTCATCAGGTAGTTGTACTGCTGGATGGTGAGGTTGTCACTTTCCAGCGGTATCATGTGGACCCCGGCGGGGTCGTCCCCGTACCGCTCCTGGAGCCAGTCCTTGTTGGTGAGCCCGTGGAATATGTAGATGGGCACGTCCGGAAACTTGGCCCTGAAGTTGTCCATGACCCCCCTCAGATTGTGGTGGTCTCTCGTCTCGATAATCAGCCCGGCCATATCGGGCTCCCCCTCCCCCTCCTCCACGTCCGCCGCCACCTGCTTCTCGAACGCGATCATCAGGTGGGGCAGCGCCTCCGTCACCAGCGGCGCGTCCCTGAACGTTTCCTGCATCAGCTTCATGTGCTGTCGGTCAAGCGCAACGTAGACCGAGAACAGAGCGGCCGTCAGCATCAGCAGGCACGAGACCACAATCAACGCGATTTTCGTGCCCTGCATGGTGGCGTTCGCGTTTAATTCTCCCCGTGACCGCGACTTTTCCTGCGAACCGCACGCACCCACGCCTCCACCTCGCCGGCGTGTTTGCGGCGATCGCCGGCACCGGGGAGGGATCGGTGGTGCCTGTTCAGCGCGTCCGCCCACGGGCGGTCCATCTCCTCCTGAAGCTCCGCGGGCTTGTCCCTCAGGCGCTTGGCTATAGCCTCCAGGACGTTGCTGGGGGGGCACGTGTAAGAGCCGTCTACAAACAGCAGCGCCCGCGGGTAGCTCTGGCCCTCGCGGTGAAAGCCTGACAGCGTCAGGTTCTCCACCCGCGTGACGCGCGACATGGCCACGTACATGCTGGCGGGAATTCTCTCCATCATGCGGCAGTCAACGTGGGTGGGACCCGTGATGGTGGCACCCTGGCACTTGTGCACGGTGGCCGCAAAGGCGAGGCTCAGCGGGACTGCGAAGATGGATACCTCATCTATGACCTCGTGGTTGCGCCCGTAGATCACACGCTGGAACTCGTACGGTCCCACCATTACCAGCTCCTCCGTGCGGTCGAAGCTGACCACCGGGACTAGGTTGACACCCTCACCGCCGCTCCCGTCAAGCATACCCACGCCACCGTCAGGCCGAATGAAGTCCGTATCCCCCCCCCTCCTCCACGGCCCGGCGTCCCGGAACCCCACCACCGTCCCGCGGTCCCCGTTCACGTACTGCACCGACTCTTCCCCAAACGTGATACGCACATTCACACCCAGCATCACCCGTGCCCCCACCTTGAAGGTCAGCTCACGCTGCCCGCGGGGAACGTACAGCCCCTGCTGCACGTCCTTCCACAGCGCCATCAACATGTCCCTGTTCGTACCCTCGGTGGAGAAGGGAAACCGAACGCTGACCTTGCGGCTCTTCAGCCGGTCCATCATTTCCATGTTGGATTCAAAGACGTCGCTGCGCTTGACCATAATGCGCACGGCGTTGCTGGGGGCCTCCGGCCGGTTGAGGGCGACCAACATCTCGCGGTCGCCGATGGCCAGCGCCCCCCCGCGGCGCAGCGTGTTGCAAATGGCCGCGAACCGCGGGTCCGCCTGCCGGTAGATAGTGCTCAGCGTCACGGTACGAATGTCGGCGGCGCCCCAAACCGGGCTCTCGAATGCGTACAGCTTGGCGCGGGGGTGGGGGGGAGGCGTCTGCCCCGTGTCGTATACGGGGGGGAGCTGCAGGAAGTCTCCGACCAGCAGGAGGGTCACGCCGCCAAACGGCTCGTCGGCGCACCCCCTCCACACGCGCAGGCGGACGTCGAGAAGCTCAAAGAGCCACGCCGAGCACATGGAGATCTCGTCCACCAGTAGAATGTCCGCGAGCCGGGCCTGGCGGACCTTGTCGCCCATGGACCCCGCCATCATGGAGGTGGCCCTGCTCATCTTTACCCACGCGCTCAGCGAGGGGACGTCCTTGACAGGGAGGGCGAAGGCGGAGTGCAGCGTGAAGGCGTTGGGAATGTTCAGGGAGGCCACCCCCGTGGTGGCCGCCCTGATCACAGTCACGCTTGGCGGCATGGAGGCCAGCAGGGCACGCGTGCTGTGCGTTTTCCCTGTCCCACCGGGACCGGTCAGAAAGCAGCTCTTCCCCACAAGCAGGTGGGACCTCACCTCCTCCACGACGTTTGGGGGACCCACGGCCATGGCGCCCTCTCAACAATCTACCGTTTGTATTCTATCACGCTCCCACCCTCCCCCCCAGCTCTGTAATATTGAAACGATTACGCTTCCGGGTCAGACGCGTACTTGTGCATCAGCTCCAGGGAGCACGTACTGAGGGTGGAGGGAGTGCTGCCCGTGAGCTTGGCCAGGGACTCTTGCGTGAGGGATCTCCCTATACCCAAGCTCTCGGATTCGGTGTCCGTGTGACACGATCTGAAGCCGTCGTACACCATCCACACGCACCCGGACGCCACGTTGACGACGTTTCGCGTGCGGGGCACGCCGACCCTAGCCACCACATCGCAACACATGGCCTGCAGTTTCTCTCGCCCCCAGTAGTTGTCGCATATCTCACGTATACAAGCCCTTGTGTGCAGGAGCATGACCGTGGCGAGGCTGGGGAAGCCCTCCACCTCCTTGCGAAGCTTCAAAATGATCGATGCACACCCGTCGACCTCCCTCTGAATGCACTGCATGCCGCCAACGTCCTCTTCCAACACGAGAAGCCAGTAGGTGAATGCTGCGTGGTACTGCTCCCTGCGTTGCCGGCGACGAAAGTCCTTGTGCGCGCGAACGTATCGCTTCCACCCCTGCTGCACGATTCGCATCTTCAGCGTCAGTCGTTCCTGAACGACTGAGCGAAGGGAGTTGATGCATGAGCAGACGCGGTGGAGGTACTTGATGGCGCGGTAGCCCGCAACCACTGTGGCGTTGGTGCGTTCGGCCTCAGGCCCTGCCATTTGGTTGTACGCGTCGTCCCCCCTGTGTGTGGCTGAGAAGGTGACCAAGTCTTCGGACTCCTTTCGGGTGTCGCGGGGGGGCGTGGACTGAACGTAGCCTGCAAAGCCTTGGCGCATCCCGCACTTGACACAGACGATGAACCCCGACGGGGTTTCAATGACCGAGTTCCTCAGGCGGCGTACGGCGCACGTCTTGTTTTTGCACTTCTTCTTGGTGACGATCCCTGTGGGGGAGCCCTTGCGCGTGGGTGGTGCGGGAGCCAGCCGACGTCTCATCAGGGGCGGGGTGGTGTTTTGGAATAATATCTGTCGCGTACCTACATGATCATGCGCATGTATTTAATGAACCATATCGCTTGCACTTGCATATTCAACTCACAGTGCAGGTACACATATTGGCAGCGGCGTTACAGAGATATACCTGCACCGCCCACATGAAGCGCCGGCGCTCCGCGGACATGTCGAAGCAGCGCCCGCGCCGCCGTTCGTGTGCTAACGCGCCCTCCGGGTTCAGGTCGGTGAAGGAGCTTTGGGACGCGGTCCCAGACCACGAGAAAAAATGCGGTCTCGCTCCCACCGCGGCCGAAATGGACGTTGTGGACGGTGCCATGACTGAGCGCGTGCAGGGGTACTCCCGCGCTGTGGTCAGCTGCGGGCCCGACCAGATCACTTTACTCCAGGGGGGTAGGGATCGGCTCACCGACGTGTTGTCGTGGACGATTTCTCGCGGGTGGATCACCTTCCCGTGGAAGCGGCTGTACCTCGGCAGCCGCGCGCCGAACATGATGAGTGAGCTGAGGGCGCTCCAGCCCTCGTCACGCGTGGACCGTGGGCCGGGGACGACTGCCATGCGGCCCCACAACGTCAGGTTTCACTCCCGTCTGCTTCAACCCCTCGTGTACTTTGGCGGGGGGTGCCGCCCGCTGGTGTGGAGGTCCCGGGCGGACGACTACGCGCAAATGGACGTGCTGGTCGACCTCTACCAGGAGGGCGAGCGTCTGGAGGCGTGCCGCAAGGACCAATCCAAGAGTCCGATGGAACTGTGGCGCACCGACCCCAGATTCGTGAAGAGCGTGCTGCACAGCGCCTTGCACCGCACGGGAGGCCTGTCCTCCGAGGGTATACGCGAGTCCGTGTACCGGCTGTGCAGGGAGTGCACGCAGTTCAAGCCGTCGCTGGCGGTGTGCGTCATACGCCACCTTGGGGCGCGGCGCGTCCTCGACATCAGCGCCGGGTGGGGAGACCGCATGGCCGGTGCCATCGCCGCGGGCGTGGACCGGTACCTGGGTTTTGACCCCAACCTCAACCTGCGGGCCGGCCACGAAATGCTTCTGGACGCGCACACGGACAAGAGGGAGGAGCGCGACCGCTTCCGCGTGGTGTACGAGAGCTTCGAGGACAACGAGGGGGTGCTCCCTGCCGAGGAGTGCGACCCTGACTTTGACCTCGTGCTCTCCTCGCCCCCGTTCTTTGACTTTGAACGGTACACGACCCTGCCGGGACAGAGCGCCGACAAGTACCCCCACCTCGTGGAGTGGCAGGTGCGCTTCCTGGCGCGCGCCATGAGCAGGGCGTGGCGGTGCCTGCGCACGGGCGGGCACATGGTCCTCCACCTGACAGACGTGTACCGTGATCAAGTCTGCGAGCCCACGGGGCTGCTGGCCGTGTGGTTGCTTCCTGGTTGCCAGTACAGGGGCGTGATGCTGTCAGTCGGCGCCGCGGGGAAACCCCGCCCCCTGTGGGTGTTCCGGAAGGGTACGGCCTCAGGCGTGGCGGGGGAGGCCGCCTTGGAGCTGAGGGTACACTTCGGCCCCGTGTGGAGTGAGGCCCTACGGTGTCAGAGGGGGGGAATGTTTGCGCCAGGCGCCCACGAGGTTCCCCCCGCCCCCTCGCCATGTGCGCGGTAACGCAGGGTGGCGTGTCGATGAACCTTATCTGTGCACATTATCTTTACTTGTTTTTCAAAATCTCGGACTCGTACAGGGAGAAGAGGTTTTTCAGCACTCTCTCAGGGTCCTGCAAGGTCTCGTACCAACTCTTCGCCATCTCACCGTCGATCCTCCTACCCTCCTCCTTGAAGGGCTCCCCATTCACTTCCATCCGGTAAGGCATACCCCGAAGCTTCTTCATCACCACGAGAGCTTGCTTTGTGTCTTGACAACGGATTGTGAGCACACGCCCAGACCTGGCCGCCCTGCTTATATCGTAGACGAGAACGTCAGGAATACTGGCAACGACGTTTACGAAGTCTTCTGCGCCGTCCTCGATTCCGTCCACGTCATCCGCCACAGGGATGTTCCACCTCCACGAGTTGCTCTTAACAATGGTGACGTGGGCTTTGCGCGGAATGATGGACGTCCAATTGTCCGCGGCCGGGTGCTTCCCGTAGACCTGAATCACGTTGTATGCCACGGAACTTACCGCGTTTACCACCTCGTCAAGGGTGGACGCAAGCGTGATGGGGTACTCACTTAAGTCGCCGATGTGAAGATTGCTGAGATCCACACTACCCTTCAACCTCATATCACTTTGGTCGCTGAACCATATCACCTTCACAGGTGGTCGGTACAAGGTCCCCAACTTGACGTAACCGATCTCCGAGTTCAACGCGCCGGCGTCAGGGTTGGTTGACCTCAGCATGCTCCTCATGAACGGGTACGCCCGCAAGGAGTCTTGGAATAGGTCGAACTGACGGTCCAACGCGTCTGGGCGGGCCTTGATACTACTGTCCCACGCGTAGTCGTTCATTGATGACTGCATGGATATTCCAGCAAGGTATACCAACGTGCGGTCTGTGGGGCACCCGGCAAGCTCCGCGGCGTTGACAATGGCCTGCAGCGTTGTGAAGTGGTATGCTTGGTTGTAGTAGGTCACGACCCGCACATTGTTCTTTTTCAAGAAACCCCTGACGGGGTCAGCCTGTTCCTTGGAGATTTGGCCCAGTAGATAGTAAAAGTACTCGTCCGTGACCAGCCGCGTCCCGGTTGGGATTTCAACCTTGTTCTTCACCATTTCATCGATGATCTCTGGGTCATGGAAGTAGAGGTAGTTAGGCCAGAAGTCGAGATAACACCGGTTAATCCCAATCACGATGGTCTCATGATCAATTCGTGCACTCTCTACCTGTTTGGAATGCGGGCTGTTTCCCACGATGAGCACACGTTTGAAGGCTTGCACACGGCTGTCCGAAGGTCTCTGGTGGAGTTGGTGGCTGTTGAGGATGTGACGTGCGTCGCAGTCCAACCCCTCGACCAACTCGTCACATACGGCGTCTTTGTGATTGTAGTACAATAGGGTGCACAGTGTGGAGGTCACCAGACCCAGCAGAAGTGCAGCCGAACTGATAATAGTCAGGACAATAAGCAGGTTTATGCCCATACAAGTCCACTTTATCACTCCTACACTGATTGCTTTTTGTGTATTGCTAGCCACGCGCTCACAACTGCTTGGTTGCACTCCGTGCTCCAGCGCTGCGCTGTCTTGTTCAGAGACGCCACGGTACCGCACGTGCCTCTAATGGTCACAAGAGGACGCGTACCCATGCGCCCCGGACGTACGGCTTCTATGGTACCCCGCAGTTCTCGACGGCTCTTGAATCTCACATGGGACCCCACGAACGTCCGTGGCATCCCGGCGTCCGTAGATTGTGAATTCTATGTTTACGAAATCGATGATTTGATGACACAGAGTTCCGAGATTGTTGAGCTCGCCACGTGTTTGGCGCTGCAGTAAACCATAAAATCTGAAGGTCATTGTGGGTTTATCGTCACCCAGCGTGACTTTGTCGGCCCTTGCATTCCAACAAATGAATTCTATGTTTGCGAAATCGATAATTTGATGACACCGAGATCTGTGGAAATTGTTGCGCTCGCCACGAGTTTGGCGCTGCAGT
>Ga0306910_1000202_pt1 | contig 35211 bp, 23 predicted proteins | sample AntRauMFilla2698_FD_190438 | JGI IMG/M metagenome (GOLD analysis project Ga0306910, IMG submission 190438) | Saline lake microbial communities from Rauer Islands, Antarctica - Metagenome Filla 2 #698 (v2) (version 2) | ecosystem: Environmental > Aquatic > Non-marine Saline and Alkaline > Saline ... | reverse complement strand
CCCGTCAGGATGCGGATGACCTTTCTATGCCAAAGCGATTGCAAAAGCAGGTAGCCTATCTTGATAATAACCCTCAAGCGGGCCTTGTAGCATGTAAAGCTAAATCAAACTCGGATAGTGAGGAATATGCCGGACTCAACCGCTGGATTGGATGGAATAATGAGCTTCAAACGCAAAGTGAGATTAACAGAAACCGGTTTGTGGAAAGTCCTTTGATACATCCCACGGTGATATTCAGAAAAGAGCTGTTTGACAAGTTCGGAGGATACAAACAGGGAGATTTTCCGGAGGATTATGAGCTGTGGCTGCGCTGGCTGGAACAGAAAGTAAAAATGGAAAAGCTGGATGTTACGGGATTAATCTGGAGAGAACGCCCTGATCGCTTAACGAGAACAGATGAGCGTTATTCGAGAGAAGCTTTTTTTAAGATAAAGGCAAAGTACCTCGCGAGCTGGCTTAAAGAACACGCTGAAACCTGGCCTGAAATTACGGTGTGGGGGAATGGGAGAGTGACACGAAAACGAGCCTCCCGGCTTGAGGAATACGGCGCAAAAATTACCACGTGGATCGATATCAAAAAGAGGGATAAAGTTATTTATTTTGAGAAATTACCTGAGGTGAAACACGATTTCATAGTTTCGTATGTTACCAACAGAGGAGCGCGTGAAGAGATCAGGCGTTTTTTAAAGCGGCACGGCTACCGGGAAGAAAAAGATTTTATTCTGGCAGGCTGATTCTGATTATTCGCTGAATTTCAGAACAATTATTAGTGGTAAATCAAAACGGAATTTTTAAAATGATGGTGCCGCATCTTGATTCTTTTTGATTTGCATGAAAAAAACTACACGAAAACATCCTGTAAGCACGATATATTTCATAACCCCGGGTGAACTCCACAACGATCACGAAATTTGACCCAACATAAATTCTCCAATAAGAACCAGCTTTGAGCTATCATTGAACCCGGGGATCAGGCACAACCCAAAACCCCATGCGAGGAGTATTCCAGCTGACCATCGCTCAGGCTTTCATCGACGAGCATCTGCTTTCCAGCCCGAAATACGGGACGGCAGAGCCATCCCGGGAGATATTTAGTGTAATGCACCCATTCACTTGGATAGAGCTTTTTGTAATCTTTGAACTCTTCCTCAAGATGTGTGGTCTGTGAGTAACTCATTAAAGATAAATCTGCCGTGATATTATCCGTCGATTTTTTAACTCTTTTCTGTCGGACGAACCGAGTGAAGTCAGTAATTTCCTGTAATGTCTCTTTGAGCAGTCCCTTTGTGTATAGAAATAAATCAGTTGCTGAGAGTATTGAACTATGTTTTTTTGAATTTTTTTGGCTGAAATGCAAGAACAAATATGAAAACCACTTTTAAAAGCAGGTACTATCCCGCCTCATTAAATTCTGTGCTGGAACATCAGCGGCGCTCGCTGCTTAATTTTTCGTATGTGGGATTTTTCCTCATCATCTTCACCTTTACCTTTTTGATGGCTGAACAATTATCATCTTCTCAGGTGATTCTCACCATTTTTATGGGCTATCTGGCAACATCAATCTATACGTGGTTTACGATGGATGGGGATCTGGCCGAGCTTGTGATAACAGAATATGGCGCAAACGTGTACAGTGTGCGGGATGTGCTGAAAGCTTCAGTAAACGGCGTCGTTTTTCCTATAAACGATATCAAACGACAGCCTTATGGATTTGACCTGATTCTGAAAAATGAGATCTATGTATTTGAGGACAAAGACTGGCCCGAAATCATAGAGATGGAGCGGACGTTGAGAGAAATGGCTTAAAGATGAGATTTTGGGCATTGGCAAGTAAGTTGGCAGGAGAGCTGTCAGTGGAGCCCGTAAACGTAGTTAAAAGCAATATTGTGATCGACACTGACTGAGAGGGATGAGAGAGGGAAAACTATCTACAAATCCAGAACCAATTAAAAAGTTCTGTCTTTATCCTCTCAGTCACATTCGTTTGAGTTGGCGGGTGTGATTATAGCTTTCAGTCTCATGTGACAGCTCTCCTGAATGAGATATTGGCCATTGGCAGGTAAGTTGGCAGGAGAGCAATGCTCTCCCGCCTAAAAAACCCAGAAAGGTGTCAAAACTAAATCTGGGAGAGCTGGATCCGCTGCTTGCAAACCCAGAAAGGTGAGAAATTAAATCAGCGGAGCCTGAGAGGGATGAGAGGGCGCAAACTATCTACAAATCCAGAACCAATTAAAAAGTTCTGTCTTTTCCCTCTCAGTCACATTCGTTTGAGTTGGCGGGTGTGATTATAGCTTTCAGGCTCATGTGACAGCTCTCCTGAATGAGGTTTTTGGGCGTTAGTAAGTAGGTTGGCAGGAGAGCATTGGTTGCCCAGCGCAAAAATTAGAAGGATTACCCTTTTTTTCGCGCGCAGGATATGCACAAGAGTGTATCAGGCATATAAAGCAAACGCTTGAACATAATTTCCTCGCCGCATCTGTTGCATTTACCTAAATCAGAGCTTTCGGCTTTATCTAATACCCGTTCGAGGCGTTTTATGCGCTGTTTGGCTTCGCGTAATTTTCTGTCCGCGAACGTTTTGTTATTAATGGCATCCATGCGTGAAATTCGTCCGATGGCGTTATCGGGCGCCACAGGTTTGGCAGCTTCAGTAAATTCTGTAATCTCAAGCCCGGTCTCCGCAAGCGTTTCTCTTACTTTATTGAGATATTCGTTACGTTCAGCGTCTGTCATAATATTTTTGTCCGTTGCTTAAAAAATCTCAAACTGAATGAAGCGAAAAAGTACACAACTTAGGGTTCTGATTGTAGTGATCTTCACAATGATGATTGCTGACCTTCATGCGCAGCAATATCGCCCCCGCACGGTGGACTGGTATCAGCTGAAAACAGAGCATTTCAACATTTTATATCCTCAGAACGAGAAAATCTACGCGGAACGGGCTGCTGAGATTTTGGAACAGTCCTATCCTAATCTTAGCTCTTACACCGGGGGAAAACTTTCTAATCTGAATGTGATTCTGAATTCAGAAAACGACCGCAGTAATGGATTTGTCACTTCCTATAATTTCAGGATGGAGGTAGAGATGCCGGTTTTTAAGGGAAAGTCGCTCAATCCTCAAACCGGAACATGGTTCGAGAATGTATTTCCACACGAATTGGTGCACGCCGCGCACATCAATAATGTTCCATGGATTGGTTTAGGCGGCGCACTGAAACTACTCTATCCTGATGCGGGCAGAAGTTTGCATTTTTCCGCTCCGTCGGGATTTCTTGAGGGAATTGCAGTGCACAAAGAATCTCAGTGGCGAGAAATGGCCGGAAGAGGGAATTACGGCTGGTTCACCAATCAATATAACAGCATTATGCGCAGCGATGATGCCTGGTCGCTCGGGACATCTGTATCAACCGTAACGCATAATCAGCCGGGAAACAGGCATTATTTGGGTGGATATCAGTGGTATCACTTTCTCCAGAAAAAATACGGCGAAGAGGTGGTGGATGATGTTATCGACCTGACGACAAGAATTCCATTTACGGGACATGGAGTCCACGTGTGGATGGCAACCGGAACGTGGCCGGGGAAAGATTGGAAAGCATTCCGGGAAGAAGAAAAAGAGCGTTTTGAAAATGAAAATCAATCGGTAAAAGGAAAGATAATTGACTTTTCACCTGATGGAGAACGGGTGCGTCAACCCTTGTGGGATGAAAAGGAAAATACACTGCTTTTTTATCTCTCATCTTATTCAGAAAAACCGGGTTTTTTCCGATATCATCCAACGAAAGACAAGCTGGAACGGATAAAAACAACCTCAAGCGTATCCGATTTTGAGTTTGATCTGCACCCGAAAACAGGAGAATTTTTTTATTCGAGATATAAACCCGAACCCACCACCGACGCCACATCAAAAGCACGTATTTATAGTTTTAAGAATGGAAAATCAGAAATCGTAAAATCTGTAGATCGCGTTTGGCATCCGTCTGTCTATTATGATGATGAAACGGGAAAAACAGAGATTCACGCGCTTCAAACCTTTCACAATCGCAACAATTGGGTTTCAATTACCAATAACCGTGTTGATAAGCTTTACACAGCTAAAACAGGTGAAGAACTTGTTTCCATTCACCCCAATCCCGCTCCATATTCTAAACAATTCGCGGTAATTATCAATCGTGGAGGAGATCAATCGGTGTATTTGGTTGAAAGAGACGAAATTACATCATTGGAAAACCAGAAGCCTATTCTGAGTCGCCCAAACAACGCCTTTTTTGATGTAAACTGGAGTTCTGACGGATCATCATTTTTGTTCACCATGGACGATGGAAATTCAATGCAGATCGGGGAGTTTGTGATAGAGGACAGCGCTGCTTATCAGCTCACCCAAAATGTTGAAAACAGTTTTGAACCTGCTTATGGTGATGAAGATCAGATTTTTTACGTGATTCAACATCGCCATGAGCAAAAGCTGGTGATTGTAAATCGCTCAGAGTTAACGAGTGAAAAACTTCAGAAAATCTCCCAAAAGTCAGAAAAGAAGACATCTGAAAAACACGAGTGGCTGGCGGAAGAAAATTCTACGATAGATAAAGATAAATGGGAGCATCAACCGCACAAAGATTATAGCTGGCTGGTGCGTCCGAGAGGAATAATTCCAATCTGGAATACAGACAGCGGTGAGTTGCTGGACGATCAGTTTGGATTCGCGGCTGTTGGAATGAACGCTTTAAATACCCATTACTATCAGGCTGAAGCCACGTTTTCAAATAGTGAAGTGTGGACAGATATTACGTGGAATATGCGCTCGGTGTACCCGGGAACAACGGCTTCTGTGTTCAGAACACCGTTTGAAGTCACAAACAGGTTTTCCCTACCCGATCAAACGGATCCTTTACCTGTTTCAAGTATTTTGTCGCGGGCGGGATTTGAGGCCGGACTTGAGTTTCCCTATCTGGTCGATCAAAATGTGTTTACCACGTATTCTTATCTGCGTCCCACAATTAAGTGGTATCAACAGCGGTTGGTGGCGAGTGATCTTCCTGATCAATACTCCGGGGTGGGATCGGTTTATGCTGATGAGGTATGGGCTTTTAATGTGTTGGGTTCGTTTCAGTGGAATATGTATCAGCATCAACGGGATCTACAGCCGATGCAGGGAACGGTTCTGTTTGCCGAGATGGAACAGGATATCAGTCACACTTCGGATGTTTTTGGTAAACGAAGCGGGATTACCGCGGGAATTGCGCAATATGTTCCGGTTTGGGAATCAGCGCATCAGTCGCTTAAATTTCAGCTCAAAGGATTATGGCAGTCGGATGCACCCGCGTTTTCAGCCACCTCGTTTGCGTCCGATCTGTACGACTCAATCTATGATTCTGATTATCGACGAATGGTCTCATTTGAAACCCGCTACACTATTCCGTTTGGCTATCCTGAAAACGGCGGATTTGTCATTCCCTGGTATCTCCAAAATATGTATGGGGTTTTGTTTATGCAGTCGATTGGGGATATGAATGACGTCTTTCAACCGGGAAATTTGTATCATTTAGCCGGGGCCGGAGTAAGGGTTTCCACAGGATTTACACAGTTTCGAATTGACATAGGAATCTCCTGGGTATTTGATATGTTTAGCAATGAACACAGTTATTATATAGGGGATTTTTAATCCTCACAAACAGGGTCAATTTCATCAGACTTACTATTATGATGAAGAAAACCGTAACCAAAGATCAAGGGTAATATATTATGAAGGTGATGAAGAGAGTATTAAGCTCAGCAATTTTATGTTGTGCGCTTATTTTTGCCGCACAATCGGTATCAATGGCACAAAACGCGGTAGAAGCTCGAAAGAGTCCTATGGCGATGACGAATCTGCTGTCGGGAGAAACTTATGTGAGCATTGTGTACAGTCAGCCTCACATGCGGGACAGAAAAGTATTTGGCGGCTTGGTGCCTTTCGGCGAGATCTGGCGATTGGGAGCTAATGAAGCCACACAAATTACGCTTACATCAGATGTTGAAGTAGGCGGAGAAACACTTGAAAAAGGAACATACACGATGTTTGCCGTACCGGAAGAAGATAAATGGACTATTGTGTTCAACTCGAAACTCGGACAGTGGGGCTCGTACGACTATAACACTGAATTTGACGTGCTGAGAGTGCCAGCTGAGGTTGAACAGGTTGAGGAGCCGTGGGAAGCATTTACCCTGAATCTGGAGGAAGCTGAAAACGGGGCGATACTCACGATGATCTGGGAGAATACACAGGCGATGTTGCCGATAACGTTTTAGATATTAAAAGTGTCACGCAGACCTGACAGGTTTATAAAACCTGTCAGGTCTTGCGTGCGCTTTTATCACTTACGTTCCCAAGGCGTCCATTCATCGCCCGTAACGTAACTCTCAATCCATTTGATCTCCTCAATATCTCGTGTCCGCTGATTTCTCGGCTCACCGATGCCGTGCCCCTCTCTTTTTAGCAACACGTAACGCGTATCAACTTTTCCAATATCTTTTAGATACGTAAAGAAAATTAAGCTTTGCTGAGGTGTGTCAACCCGGTCTTTTTCACCGTGAATAAACAGCGTTGGAGTAGTGACTTTTTCGGCATGCGTTGTGGCAGAACGGTTTCTGTAGCCTTCCGGATTTGTCCACGGCTCACCGCCGATGTACCATAAACGAACGTCGTAATTGAATCCCATCGCGTATTCTGAGCTCCAGTCAAACACGCCGGCACCAAGAGATGCAGCTTTGAATCTGTCGGTTTTGGTAATCACGGTGCCGCCTAAAATTCCACCGTAACTCCATCCTCTTACGCCCATTTTATTCTCGTCAATAGCGTTTTGGTCGATGAGCATATCAACGCCCGAAATCAAATCCTGATAATCACCATCTCCGATATCATTCATGTTTCCGCGTAGAAAATCATCTCCGTAAGCGGTACTTCCACGAACATTAGGAGCGAGCTGAACATATCCCAACCCGGCCCAAACGTGGTATTGAGCACGAAAACTGTTGGTGAAAACACCTGCCGGTCCACCATGAATGTGAAGTAGAAATTTAGAGCTTCCATCATTATTGTGATCTTCAGGTTGATACTGTATGCCCTCTATTTCAAGTCCATCAGTGCTTTTCCAGCTTACGACATCATAATCAGCTAACAATAAACTATCCTGAACCCATGGGTTTAAATTCGTGAGGCGGATGGTTTTCTCAGGGTTAGAGAGAGATGCGGTAAAAAGATCGGGTGGAGTTGTGATCGATTCTTTCGAGAGCAGCAGCTGCTTTTGCTCAGCGCTGTAATCACGGACATTGAAAGCGCCAATAAAGTCGGTTAGTTGTTTAATGTTACCGTTTTTAAGATTCAGCTTGAATAAATTAGTGTTGGTTTTAATCAATCCGTTGAAATAAACCGTTTTGCCATCATCAGACAGTTCATAACCACCGATTTCCCCATTAAAATTACCGGAAACCATTTCATAGGATTTGTCCTCAATCGCCATTTTCCAAAGCTTCGATTGGCGTAATTCCCATTCAGAATCACTGTTGGCACTAAAAAGAAACTCTTTGCTGTTTGGCATCCATGTCAATCCGCCTTCAGGACCTTCGTTATCAGTAAGTTGAACGGCCGTGCTGTCGCCAATCTCAAGTAAAAAGATTTCTGATAAATATCCCTGATTGCGCCTGTTTTCAAACCGACCGGTATAAAGAACGTTTTTCTGATCGGGAGAGATGGTGAAATCACCAATTCGCACATCTTCGTGAATGAGTTTTTGAGACTCTTTAGTCTCGATATCTATGGACCAAACGGAATGCCATGATCCTTCAAGTTGTCCGTTTGGGGCTTCATCAACCAATACGTGGTCATATCCGGCCTCGTAGGTTTTCTCTTCTTCCTCCGTTTTTGGAATATCAGATTTGAAATAGATGGTTTTGCTGTCTTTGCCCCATTCGTATGATCCCACGCTGCTTTCATGCTCTGTAAGTTGAACAGCCTCGCCGCCATCAACAGGCATCAGGAAAAGTTGAGATTTTTTTTCAACAGTACGCTTAAGCGCAAGAAATTTACCATCAGGGGAAAATGAGAGTGAAGATCCACCTTCCTCACCTAAGTATTGGTACGTGTTTTTTCCATCAGAAGCGGTGTGGAAAAAAGTGGTTTCACGCTTATTCTCCTCCCAATCCAATTCCGATTTTCCCCAAATGACAAAATTGCCGTCAGGTGAAATTTTAGCTTCTCCGAAATCAACCATGTTGAGAGCGTCGTCGGTAGTCATGGCTCTTTTTTGGGCTTCAGCCGTAAACAAAATGGGAGAAAGTGAGAGAAATAGTGTTAAAAGCAGCAATTGTTTCATGGTAATAGAATGGATTAGCGAGAGTTTTTCTTTTTGCCAAATGAAGATGAGATAATAGCAAGAAAAAGCCAAAGATAGGCGAAGGGAATACATCAGATTCTTTTTGTAAAAAAATCGCCCAGACCTGACAGGTTTTTAAAACCTGTCAGGTCTGGGCGACTCTTATTCATACTTCAAAGCCGCAGCCGGATCAATCGCCGTGGCTCTTCGCGAAGGCCACCGGCTGGCAATAAGACACAGGGCCAAACTTCCGCCAATTACAATCGAGACATCAGTCCACATAATCATGACAGGGTAAGCATCAATAATAAAGGCGCCGGTGCCCGAGAGTTTAACCAAGCCAAACGTTTTTTGAAGCCAGCTGAGAAGAAGTCCGAGTGCTCCGCCCAATCCGCTGCCAATCACGCCAATAAACAATCCCTGGAGCTGGAAAATTTTCTTCACTCTATCAGGCGTTAATCCAATTGCCATCAACAAGCCGATATCCCTGTTCTTCTGAATTACAATCATGGTTAATGAGCCAATGATATTGAGTACGGCTACCAGCACAATTATCATCAAAATAACGTACGAAGCCCATTTTTCCAGCTTCATGACATCATACAAAGGCTTTTGCAGATCGTACCAGGTTTGAACAGAAAAATCATCACCTAACACCGCACGTATATCAGCCGCAACATTTTCAGCCACTTCATGTGAAGTTAACCGAAGGTCGATCCCCGAAATCTGTCCCGGCATATAAAACAGCCGCTCTGCGGTACGGATATTCATAATCACCTGTGGGGCGCTGTTCAAATGACTCGTTCGGTACATTCCGTTCACATTATAGGTGATGGTGCGCGGACCGCTGAACTGAGTGAGACCCTTCACAATTCCTTTGGCACTCATAAGCGTGAGGCGACTTCCGATATAAAGATCGGTGGAGGTCATAAGCGGTTGATTGAGCAGAATTCCGGAAATGCCATCTCGTTGACTTACATCAAAAAAACCATCGAGCAAAAAATCATCGCGCTCAAAATTTGGGAAATAGCGATCAGGAAAAATACCCAAAACATCCACCACGTTTTGATCTCCTGAAGCCGTCGATAGAATCGCCTTGCCCTTCACATAGGGATTAAGATAGGTGATATCATCATGTTCCTGTAACACATCCGACTCAACTACATTGTAGGGGAATCCGGAGCTCACGGTGCGCTCAATTCTGATATCCGGGTCAGAACTCAATAGTAATCCCTGAATAAGGTCGTGGAAGCCATTAAATACCGAGAGCACAACAATCAATAAAGCTGTGCCTATAGTCACACCGCCAATGGATATAAAAGTAAGAGTGGAAACAAGTGAAATTCCCTTTTTTGAAAAAAGATAACGTAGTGCTATAAGTCGTTCTATCATAATGGGCAAACTTACAATTCTGGACGCTTACAGACACAATAAAGATGAAAATAAGTGCTAATATTCATTCACTTCCAAAAAAAATGAAAGCGCTAACATTGGGGATAACATGCGCTATTGGTAGATTTTGGTAAATTATTTAAGACAATCGAAGCCGAAATCAGGGAAATTCAAAGAGAGACATCTGTGCTTACGCGAAAATTATTTATTTTCTACCCTACAACCATAAAAAAATAGTGATGAAGTGCTGGTAGATAAAAAAATAGTAAAACTCATTGAGGAGGGTCGGTTTAACGATCCATTTTCAATCTTAGGTAAACATAAAGATAAGTTTGAGGGAAAAGAGGTAACGGTATTAAGAACCTATCAACCCGATGCGGTTGAGGTGATAGCGGTTTTGGGTGGAAAAAAGAAATCAGCACCGCTGAAAAAATACCCCGATTCCAATCTTTTTGAAATAATTCTCGAAGATGATGAAGTGGAGGATTACTCATTTCAGGTTTCGTATGAAGACGGAACTGAAATTTCTATGCATGACCCATATGCCTTTGAAAAACAAATTCCGGATTTTGATCTTCAGATTTGGGGAGAGGGAAACCATCGTCGTGCCTATACTTTTATGGGTTCTCATCCGCGTACTATTGATGGCGTTGACGGTGTGTTGTTCGTGGTTTGTGCCCCAAGCGCGAGCCGCGTAAGTGTGGTTGGTGATTTTAACGTGTGGGACGGACGCCGCCATGTAATGAGAAAATATATCGATCAGGGTTTATGGGAGATTTTTATTCCCGGACTCAAAGTCGGAACAAAATATAAATATGAAATCGCCTCGCCTTACGGAGGCCCGCCGTCTCTAAAGTCAGATCCCTACGGATTTTATTATGAAAAACGTCCCCAAACTGCATCAGTTGTTCAGAATATTGGTTCATACGACTGGCAGGATGAAGACTGGATTGAGGACAAACGAGCAAATAATCAACGGCTCGACGGACCTGTTTCAGTCTATGAAGTACATCTCGGATCGTGGAAACGCAAAAAACCGACTGAAGATGATGAGGATGGGTTTCTTACCTATCGTGAACTGGCAGAAACGCTGATTCCGTATGTAAAAGATATGGGCTACACGCACATCGAACTGCTGCCTATCGCCGAACACCCTTATGATCCAAGCTGGGGATATCAGATTACAGGATATTTTGCCCCCACAAGTCGATTCGGCACGCCTCAGGATTTTAAATACTTTATCGATGAATGCCACAAGGCTGAAATTGGTGTACTTATTGACTGGGTTCCCGCCCACTTTACCAAAGATGACCACGGACTGCGCAAATTTGACGGAACCGCTCTTTATGAGCACGCCGATCCACGTCAGGGAGAACACAAAGACTGGGGAACCAAGATTTTTAACTTCGGCCGAACCGAAGTAATGAACTTCCTCATCTCAAACGCCGTTTTCTGGTTCGATGAATACCATATTGACGGAATTCGTGTAGATGCTGTTGCTTCTATGCTTTATCTCGATTATTCCAGAGAAGATGGTGAGTGGATACCCAATAAATATGGCGGAAGAGAGAATCTGGAAGCGATTGAGTTTCTGAAGCGCTTTAACTCCGTTGTGCATCAGGAATTTCCCGGAATTGTAACTATGGCGGAGGAATCAACCGCCTGGCCAATGGTTTCACGTCCTACCGACATTGGCGGACTTGGCTTCGATTTCAAATGGAATATGGGCTGGATGAACGATACGCTCAAATACATTGAAGTTGATCCTATCTTCCGAAAATATCATCAGAATCAGTTAACCTTCTCGATGATCTACGCATTTACTGAGAATTTCATTCTGCCGTTTTCGCATGATGAAGTTGTTCATGGAAAGCGCTCAATGCTGAGCAAGATGCCTGGTGATGACTGGCAGAAAAAAGCAAACTTGCGGCTGCTCTACACCTATATGTATGTTCATCCCGGGAAAAAACTGCTTTTCATGGGATGTGAATTCGGACAGTGGCAGGAATGGAACGCCATGGAAGAATTGCACTGGGAGCAGGGAAATCACCCATTCCATGCAGAAATTCGCGAGTGCGTTACAGATCTGAATAAAGTTTATAAGCAAGAACCCGCTCTCTTTGAAGTTGATTATGATTGGGAAGGTTTTGAATGGATCGATTTTTCAGACGCTGATAATTCCGTGATATCATTCCTGCGCTACGGAAAAGAAAACGAGACCAATGTGGTGTGTGCGTTCAACTTTACACCTACTGTTCATCATTCGTACAGAGTTGGCGTACCTGAAGGTGGAACCTATACCGTTCTGCTCAACAGCGATTTGGCAAAATATGGCGGAAGCGATGCGGGAGAAGCATCATACAAAGCCACCAAAGGAGATTGGCAGGGACAACCCTATTCTATTGAAATTACATTGCCACCACTCGCCGGTATTATTTTGAAGAAAAAGTAACCCATAACACTGAAGTAAAATTTTATGAGATTCAGACGTTCAAGCGGAACGCTGGTGCATCCTACTTCTTTTCCAACTAACTACGGAATTGGAGATTTAGGCCCGTCCGCCAAGAAGTTTATCAACTTTCTGCAAAACACCGACCAATCTGTATGGCAGATTTTGCCGTTGGGTCCCACAGGCTATGGAAACTCGCCATACGCCAGCTATTCAGCTTTTGCCGGAAACAGCTATCTCATCAGTCCCGATATTCTGATTGAAAAAGGATTGTTGCGATCTGAAGATATTACACAAACTCTGAGGCCTTCTACCAAAGTGCCGTACGAGGAAGCGTTTCAGCTGAAAGATCGATTGCTTGAAATAGCGTCTAATCGTTTTTACAACGAAAAGCTGGATGAGTTCGCCACCGACTTTAAAGCGTTTAAAAAAGAAAACAGCCATTGGCTCGACGATTTTGTCCTCTTCATGGCAGCGCTTGAGCATTTTGATAAACGTCCGTGGAATCAATGGGATTCTGATATCAGAAAACGCACAAAGAAAGGGCTGGAAAAGTGGCGTGAGAAATTAGCCGACCGCATCGACTATCACTATTATGTGCAGTTTGAATTCGCTCGGCAATGGTTTGATTTGAAAGCCTATGCCAACGAAAAAGATATTCAGGTAATTGGTGATATCCCGATTTTTGTAGATCACAACAGCTCTGATGTATGGGCCAATTCCAAATATTTTGCTGTAGATAAAGATGGAAACCGCACACTTGTAGCAGGTGTGCCACCGGATTATTTCAGCGAAACCGGTCAGCTCTGGGGGAATCCCCTCTATAAATGGAAAGCCCTTGAAAAAGATGGGTTCGATTGGTGGGTAAAACGCTTTGAGCAAATGTTTACGCTCTATGATGCCATTCGCGTAGATCACTTCCGCGGATTTGATGCCTATTGGGAAATTCCAGCCGATGCCGAAACGGCAATTCACGGACGTTGGGTAAAAGGTCCCGGACCAAAACTCTTCGATACGATTAAAGAAAAATTGGGCGAGCTTCCAATTATCGCCGAAGATTTGGGCGTATTGACGCAATCGGTAAATGCACTGCGCGATCGATACAACTTCCCCGGCATGAAAATTCTTCAGTTCGGGTTTAATGATAACGCTGCCAACGGTTTTCTGCCGCATAACTACGAAACGGCAAATTGTGTGGTATACACCGGTACTCACGATAACAACACCACCCTTGGATGGTATCGGGACGGCACAGATTTAGAAAAACATCGCGTACGTGAATACACCAGAAGTGATGGGAGTAATATAAATCAGGAATTAATTCGACTTGCTATGCTCTCCGTAGCAGATATGGCTATTTTTCCGCTGCAGGACTATATGAATCTCGGAACCGAGCATCGTATGAATTACCCTGGCACAAGCTCAGGCAACTGGGATTGGCGTTTTACTCCGCAAATGCTCGATCAGGTGGATAAAGAACAGATCAGATTTATGATTAAAATCTCAAACCGAAATCCACGCATTGAACACGAAGATGCAAACCTTGTGGATATAAAGGCGGATGAAGCATAATTAATTCGGTGTTTATCCTATAAATGTAATTCTAAAGAAAAGAGTTTGAGAGGCTTCTCTCGGGCTCTTTTTGTTTAGGATGTGCCGAATTACAGCTGGTAGTTCATAAATACTTTATAATGCAATTTAAAAGCCCTATTTTCATAGACTGTGATTCAATCGTAGCGTTTACAACACATTTCTTATTCGGAGCCTGAGCAATAAGTTCAGCTCCGATTAGTTTTTATCCCTGCGCTATGGTATGAATCCGTGCCTGGACACAACAAAATTCAATAAAAGAACATCCATATGAAAGTTTTATACGCTGCTGCTGAAATTTCCCCATTTGCTAAAATGACAAGCACGGCCGATTTGCTTCGGTTTTTACCCGCTTCTCTGCAAGACAAGGGGTTTGAGATCAGAATTCTCCTTCCAAAATATGGATCTATCAGTGATCGCCGAAACAGATTGCATGAGGTTATTCGTCTCTCAGGTATTGAAGTTGAGGTAGGCGAAGAAGTTGAAAGTATGCGTATTAAAGTGGCTAGTATTCCCAATGCTAAACTTCAGGTATATTTCCTTGATAATGACACTTATTTCAAGCGTAAGGCCATGTTTGAGGATAAAAAAGGAAAGTTCTTCGACGATAATGAAGAACGAATCACGCTGTATAATAAGGGAATGATTGAAACCATCAATAAGCTGGGATGGAAGCCAAATATTGTTCATGCTCACGACTGGCCAGCCGGAATGCTTCCATTAGTAATGAAGCAGGTTTATGGAGATCTGCCGCTTCTTGAAGATACCAAGACCATTTACAATCTGCATACACCAGAGCACAAAGGATTTTTTGATCCGCGCATTTTTAAGTCACTTGGTTTTGAAGAAGGATTTGAAGATCCGGATATCATGACCGATGGCAAGGTTGACGCCGTAAAAGCCGGTGTTAAGTATGCCGATATTGTGGTGACCGGAAATTATGTTAATACAGAGTTTGACGAAATATTTGAACAATTTGGTGTTGAACCTGTTAAAATTCAGGGAGCGCCGGCCGATGTTTCTGAAAAATTCAGCGAGTTCTATCGTGAAATTGCGGGTGAAGAAGCCTAAATCATCGATACATCTCTTATCTTATTTATTGCGAAATCAATCGAAAGAAGACATTTACTTGAAACGTAATCCAATTACAATTACCGCTGTTCTTGCGGGCTTGGTTCTGCTGATCAGCGCATGCGGGAAAGACTCTCCGCCATCCTCTACATCCATCGAACCCGGAAGCCGTCTGGTTGCCGATACCATCGCTATCACCGATATTGATATCAGGGAAGTTGGTGGCTATACAGGAAACCTCAGCAATGTTTCCTTTGGTGCATACGATGATCAGGCTTTTGGCGAGATTGAAGCTTCTGCGCTTTGGAAACCAATATTCATCACAGTTGACAGGGTGGATACGCTCACCAACAACGAGCAATTCTATCTTTCATTTTCAATCAGCAGTCAGTATGGAGATACGGCTGGTACGGGTGAATTTGAAATTTACGAAATAGCGCAGTATTGGCGTGCCACCTCATGGCGCCCCGACTCCGTACTTGTTACCGAGCAGAACCCTATCACCTCATTTACCATTAGTCAGCAAGATTCCATTGCTGTTCCTCTTCCATCCGCATGGTCGGATAAATATGTGGAATACTATCGCAACCGTTTCGATTCTACACTCACCAACTCAATCGATACGCTGTACCGTGATAATTTTCATGGATTGGCTATCCGCCCGGCAAATAATCAGTTACAAAAAGTTGTTGCCGCGAACACAAGTAGTATGAAGATGCTGATTTCAAATCAGGATACAACATACGAGGTTGCAACTCAGAAAACGGCCACTAAATTTGCTCGTAATGCTGAGCCAACCTATAGTGACGAGGGCAAGGTGGCACTTCATGGAACATATGAACGAATGCTTGGATTTGATTTTGGTCTTACTACAGAAGATTTTTTGGTGATAAATGGCCGGGAAATTCCTTCTAAATCAATTGCACGGTTTGAAGTGGTATTTCATCGTGATACAGAAACTCTGGACGCAACGTTGCCACAAAATCACAGAAGACCGGGAAATTCCCGCTACAACATATTCTCAACCGATCCCAACACACTTTTCTATGCTATTGTTGGTTCACCTTTATATGCCGCATCATATGATGAGGGCAAAGGAACCTACCGTTTGAACCTGACAAATTTGGCCAACAGTATCATTTTGGGTGGTGAGCAAACAGAAGAAAGATATTATGCGGTTCCTGTAAGTGGTGACGGAATCATTCGCTCGGACTTGACCTATCTGCCTGATCATCCTGAAAAATTCCCAAAGATTATTGTTACTTATGCTGTCTCTGATGAAAATTAACATAAAACTGACGTCTCTGGCACTCTGTGTCCTGTTCGGAGTTAGTTTGTTACCAACAGATTCAGCTTTTGCTCAGGATGAGAAATTCAGCTATGGTTCTACCTATTCAGCTTTCGGGGCCGGACTTCCGTACGATGTCTTTGCGCCAACCACAGCGGGTTCAAACCTGTTTGGATTGACCAATACATCCGGAAACTCTGCTAATCTGACCAACCCTGCCGTTTTGGGATTTTATCAATACACCAGTCTTTCGGGTGGTTTTTCCTATTCTGAATACTCAGCGGAAGTTGATGGTGGCAGTACATCCTACGGAAATTTTGATTTCAAACCTTTTGCCGGTGTATTTCCAATTCTGAAAAACCGATTGGGATTTTCAGTGGGAATGTATCCTAAAACGGAGATGAACTTTCGAAATACATATAATACCATTGTGCCCGGCGACACTACTCAAGCACTAAATGAGTTGGTGGGAGAAGGTGGGATTTCGGCATTTGAGCTTGGTTTCGGCTATCGCATCAATAAAAACTGGGCGATTGGTTATACCCCGACAATTTTAATGGGTTCAACGGTACGACGTTCAACAATTTATATAGAAGGTTCACGATACATCACTCCGCAGATTTCTAACACAATAAGTCATTTGGGTTACAGCCAAAAAGTGGGACTGCATTTTCAGGCTTTTGACGCATTTAAAGAAGATGATCGCTTTACTTTTGGTATAGTCGCTGAAATTCCGCTTGAACTCACCACTGAAGGATTCGAAAAGACAACTATCCTTAATAACAATGGATTTCAGCAGTCGGATGAAGTTGAGCTTGGGAAATCGAATGTTACTATGCCGTGGAATGTAAAAGCCGGCGTTACCTATCATGTAAATCAGAAATGGAGTGTTGGGACAGATTTTCTGTATGAACCATGGGGTGAGTATGTTTCCTCCTCGGGTTCTGCAATTAATCAATATAAAGATCGCTGGCGCATTGGTGTGGGATCAAGTTTTTACCCCGATCTTCAGCGTACAAGAACATATTTAGCCGGATTGGCTTACAAAGTGGGTGTTTCCTACGATAGCGGCGCTATTACCGTTGCCGGAAATGATATTGATGCAATATCCGTAAGTGCAGGAGTAACATTGCCTTCGCAGTATAATAGATCGGCCGTTGAGCTTTTATTTAACTATGAGCGCACCGGTACTACAAACAATAGTTTGATTCAGGAAAATATATTTACTTTCGGAATCGTATTTAATGTGTCTGAATTGATGTTCTTCAGACGTAAACTACAGTAACCAGATAAGAAGCTATGAAAAAGCAGTTACTAAAAATAACAGGAGCCGTAGTGCTCGCACTTGCTATTACCACATCAGGGTTTGCACAGGAGGATGAAATTCCACCGGCACCATACAGCATGAACAACATGAATGTATATGCTGTGTTTGTATCGAGTGCCAAAACCAAAGATTATGAAAACGCGCTGCGTTATGGCCGATGGTTATACAGATATCATACAAATACGCTTGAAGGTGTAGATCAGTACGATGGTCCCAGAACTTATAAGCGCATGATAGAGGTGTACAAAGGGATTGGAAAAGACAACGAAGATCCTACTATTAAAAGCACCTATTTCGATTCAGTAGTGGTTGTGTTCGATAAAACGTTACGTGTTTTTGATGATGAAGAGATTGACCGCTTTGACTGGCTTGTTGATCGCGGGCTGTTCTTTCAAAGAAATGCTTCCTATTTGGATAATGCTTATACCGAAGCATATTCTAATTATATGACTGCATTTGAGATGGATCCTGAGCGTTTAACTCAGCTTGGAAAAGGATACTACGTTCGAATAACGCTTTCAAACCTTGTCGGCCGCAATGACAAAGAGGAAGCTCTTGATATGATTGAAAAAGCAGAACCACACGCAAGTGAAGAGTTGTTGGCCTTTTTTGATGAGCAACTCAACGAGCTGTTTGAAGAGCCGGAAGAGAGAATAGGTTTTCTCCAGGGTAAATTAGAAGAGACTCCGGAAAATGTTGATTTAATGGCGGAATTACTTGAGCTCTATAATGAAATGGAGATGTACGGAGAAGCTTCACAAATGGCTGAGAGTCTCTATGAAACAGAACCTAATTTGGAAAACACTCTCCGACTTGCACGAACAGATTTAGCTAACGCACGTTACGAAAATGCTATCAAGTATCTTTCTGAAGCGTTGGATAAAGCAGTAGATGAAGCAGTGAAAAAACAAATTTACATAGATCTGGCTGAAGCAAACCTCAATCTTGAAAATCTTCAAACAGCCAGAAAACATGCGCGCGCGGCTTCAGATATTGATCCCAAATGGGGAGAGCCCTATATGAAAATTGCCGAAATTTACGCACAGCTTGTGAGTAACTGCGCCTCCAGTGAGATGACGCGGGAAGACAAAGCCGTGTATTGGTTGGTGGTCGATTACCTGAACAAAGCTATGAGCATTGATGCTTCGGTTACAAACAGAGCTAACGCACGTGTAAGAGCATATCAGGCATCATTCCCGACAAGTGAAGAGAAATTCTTTAAAAACTGGGAAAAAGGCGACACTCTTAAAATTAACAGCTCGCTGAAAAGCTGTTACAGCTGGGTTGGTGAAACCACAACTATTCGTTAAGGAAAGAAATCTTTTCTCAACGTGACAAAAAGCTTATCTTAAGGACAGATGAACAAATCATCTGTCCTTTCTTTTTTGTGTAACACAGGCCTCTCTTACACATTTTTTACATCGTTTATTAAATCAACATTCATTTATGGCTAAAAACAACAAGCGCAAACGCCGCAATAAAGGGAAGAATAACCGCTCGAATAAAAAGAACAACAGCGGGAACTTCAACAAACCAAATTTTATCAAAAATGAGCACACAAAGATAGGCGGAACCTATTCCGGTGTTCTTGAGGTAAATCCTGCTAACTATGGATTTATTCGTGAACTGGATTATGAGTTTTCAGAATCTAAAAATGATCCATTTCTATTCCCTAAAGAAGTGCTGCACAACTCGTTACGCAGCGGACTGGTACTGGAAGGCCAGTACGAGGTTGATCAAAAAGGGAATCGACACGTGGGCACCATTCAAACAGTGAATGGAAAATCGCCCGAAGAATGGTCGAGTGTGTCCAAGTTTGAGCACCAGGTCCCGATTATGCCCGATGAACAAATTGTATTGGGACAACAATCGGACGATACTGAGATGCGCGTAATTGATCTTATCGCTCCAGTTGGAAAAGGTCAGCGAGCATTAATTGTAGCACCACCCAGAACGGGAAAAACAGTTTTGTTGAAGAAGATTGCCCACTCAATTGAGCAGTATTATAAGAACATGGAATTGGCCATTTTACTCGTGGATGAACGTCCCGAAGAAGTGACCGATTTTATGCGAACAACAACAGCCAAAGTATTCGCCTCCTCAAACGATAAAAAGACAGAAAGTCACGTTCGTGTTTCCGAACTGGCGCTGGGCTACGTTAAGCGAATGGCTGAAGAAGGCAAAGATGCCGTTTTGTTAATAGATTCAATTACACGAATGGGTCGCGCGTACAACGCAATGCAATCCAACAGTGGACGAACCATGTCGGGTGGATTAGATATCAGAGCGTTAGAAATCCCTAAAAAAATCTTTGGCTCTGCGCGAAATATTGAAAATGGCGGATCACTCACTATAATTGCTACCTGCCTGGTTGAGACCAATTCAAAGATGGATGACTTTATCTTTGAAGAGTTTAAGGGAACGGGAAATATGGAATTGGTGCTCGACCGTGAAATCGCCAACGACCGAACTTATCCTGCCATCAACATTATGGCTTCAGGAACACGGAATGAAGAAAAATTTATTAGAGATTCGTTAGAAGAACGCAATTTAGTGCGCCGTTATCTGTTGAAAAAGTCTCCGAAAGAATCTATGAGTAGTTTACTTCAGGTTCTAAACCGGACATCGAGCAATCAGGAATTATTAAACCAGATTGCGGCAAACGCATAAGATCTTTTTCAACGTTTTGATACGGAGTGTAATCTCATGATCTCTAAACGGGTACGGACGGGAATAGTAGCAGTGCTTTTGGCGTGGCCAATGGTTTTGTCTGCGCAATTATCCAGCCGTTCTGTTGAACTGTCGATTGGGATGAACAGTTATTTGGGAGATTTTATTAAGCGCAGCGGTAATTGGTGGAATCCCACCTCTGAACTTGGGAAGTTAAATGTAGGAGTTGGCTACCATTTCTATTTAGATGACAGAACCGCGTTCAACGCACATGTACATATCGGAAGCATAGAGGGAAGCTATGGTTTTGAAAGTGATATGGATCCGGGTGTGTATAATGAAGTTCCGGGACTGAATGATTATTTCAAGAGTAGTTTTCAGGCAGTTGAAACAACATTAAATTATACCCTCGCACAGTGGAATATTGCAGATTGGTATGCCGGCGTTGGCATTGGGTTCTTGTTCTATGATATTGAAGATGAAGAGGGAAGAAATCTGCGTCTTCTCGAGAGCTCGCGTTTACCAAATGAAACCTACGAAACTCAAACTGTATACATGCCGCTCAAAACCGGGTTTATCTTTTTTCAGGATGCCGAGTTAAGTTTGATATATGAAATGTCGTGGAATGTGCTCAATACCGATTACATTGATAATATCGGCAAGCTGGGGAATAATGAAAATGATATGATATTTCGCCAATCTCTGGTTGTCAGATATCATTTTTAAAGGGCTTAGTAAAAGCCTCTGTTAGTGAAAACAAACACTTTTCTGAATTCTGTACATACAAAAAAAGTCCCGCAACGTGAATTGCGGGACTTTTTGCTTTTTGTAAATCTGCTTCTATTTCGAAATTATCGAAGTAGAATTAAAAACGATGATTATTCAGCTTTCTCTTCTTTGCAGAATGCATCAAAGACCATCAAAAGATCATCCGCTACTTGTTGTGCGGTTCGTCCTTCTATGCGCTGACGTGGAATCATTGCTTTTATTTCGCCATCAACAAAGAATGCGAAAGATGGAGAGGATGGTGGATATTCGGTAAAATATTCACGTGCTCTCGCGGTTGCTTCTTTGTCTTGTCCGGCAAAAACGGTGAACAAGTTATCCGGCGTATGCTCATTATCGAGCGCTATTTTAACTGCGGGGCGGGCGTTACCTGCGGCGCAGCCACACACGCTGTTAATTGCCAGAAGTGTTGTTCCATTCTTGGCTGTTTTCATGGCCTGATCAACCTCTTCAGGAGTGGTTACTTCAGATACGCCAAGCTGTGTAAGCTCTTCACGCATCCAGTTAACATCAGGTCCGATGCCAAATCCAAATTGCATAATCGTTGATTTTAAAGGTTACTTAGCTTTGTTGTATAGTTCGTTCACTTTCGCCCAGTCAACTACATTCCAGAATGCGCTGATATAGTCAGGACGACGATTCTGGTAATTCAGATAGTAAGCGTGTTCCCAAACATCTAATCCGAGAACAGGAGTCTTGCCATCCATGAGCGGGCTGTCCTGATTTGGAGTAGAAGTTACTTCAAGGGTTCCGTCTTTGTTTACGACAATCCATGCCCAGCCTGAGCCGAAACGACCGGCAGCCGCGGCTGCAAAAGCTTCTTTAAGTTTGCCAAATCCGCCAAATGTTTCGTTGATGGCATTTGCAAGTTCACCTTCAGGTTCACCGCCACCATTTGGTGACATCACCTGCCAGAACAGAGAGTGGTTGGCATGTCCGCCTCCACTGTTAATAAAAGCCTGACGTTTGTCGGCTGGTACCTGATCGATGTTTCTGAGCAATTCTTCAACAGATTTATCTTCTAATCCGGTTCCTTCGAGAGCGGCATTTGCCTTGTTCACATATCCCTGATGATGTTTCCCATGGTGAATTTTCATGGTTTTCTCATCAATATTAGGTTCAAGAGCGTTGTGAGCGTATGGTAATTCTGGAAGTGTAAAAGCCATATGGTTTTTCCTCCTTTTAGTTATTAATTATATCTAAGACACGTAACACACCATGTGTGTAAAACATTTCAAAATAACGATTTTAATGGTATAGAAGTATGAATTCTGTCTATGTCACTTATTGGCTCCGTTAATCTTAACCGCATAAAACAGGAATAAAAGAATGAAACAGGAAATCGTGCGTTCAAAATTTTATCTTAGCATGATTTCAACCATTAATAAGCCCTAAGAATATATATGTCACGCGATTTTGATGTTATTGTTGTTGGCAGCGGTCCCGCCGGATACAGCTGTTCTATGCAAGCCGCCAAATACGGAAAAAACGTACTGGTTGTGGAAGCCAGTATGGATGATTTTGGAGGCGCATGGATTAATACGGGAACAGTTCCCAGCAAAGCCCTGCGCGAGGCGGCCTACACTATTCACAAATATCATAAACTGGTTGAGAGCGACGAAAAGCCATTTATGAAATACCGTCTGAACGATCTTTTAAAATTTAAAGATGGCGTTCAGGAGCAGGAGAATAAATCAGCCAAAAATTACCTTATCAAAAATGATGTAAAAACACTCCGCGGATATGCCACCGTAATTGATCCGCATACTATTGAAGTGAAAACACATATTGGTGAGACCAAGCGCTACACCACCGATTATATGCTGCTTTCAACCGGTAGTAAGCCTGTGCCCCCAACGGCATTTGATATCGATCATACCACAGTACGTGATATCACCTCCATTCTTAAATTGGATCACTTTCCAAGGCGGCTGACCATAATCGGGGCAAGTGTTCATGCCATGGAATATGCTTCCATCTTTACCGCAATGGGAACTATTGTTACCATTTTAAATCCAAATAAAGGCTATCTCAATTTTCTTGATGAAGAAGTTCACAAAGTAGTGGAGCAGTCATTTGAGGATTTGGGGATATTAATTATAAATGAAGCCACAATTGACGGAGTTGGATTCAACCCGTTACGCAATAAAACGGAAGTGAAATATCACATTGAGAATAAAGATGAACTCGAAGTGATTGAAACGGAGCAGGTTCTGTATATCGGTGGTCGTGTTCCAAATACCGACAAACTCGGATTAGAAAATGTTGATACTGATGTTGATGAAAGTGGATTTATTAAAGTGGATGATGAGTATCGTACGGCATGTCCATCTATTTTTTCCGCAGGAGATGTGATAGGATATCCATCATTAGCTTCAGCTTCGTTCTCACAGGGACGCCTTGCTGCCTGCCACATGTTTGATATTCCCGCAGCTAAAGTTTCTTCGTTGATCCCATTCTCAATCTACACCATTCCTGAAACCGCAAGCGTTGGCATGACCGAGCAGGAAGCGATTGATGAAGGATATGAAGTAACTGTGGGACGAGCCTATTTTGACAACCTTACACGGGCGCAAATCAGCAGCTCAAGCCTGGGAATATTAAAGCTGGTGATTGAAACCGATACCTATAAACTTTTGGGAGTTCATATTGCGGGTGATAAAGCTTCAGAGATTATTCACCTCGGACAATCAGTGATCACAAGCGAGGAAACGGTTCATTTCTTTATCAGGAATATTATAAACTATCCAACCTATTCACAGGCGTATCGCACAGCTGCGTTTAACGGAATAAACCGGATAAATAAACTTGGAAAGAAATATCAGCAGAAGTAAGATTCTGTAGATGTTTTAAAAATTAGCAAAAGAGCGGGATGATATATCTTCCCGCTTTTTTTGTGGATGAATATTGATGAAGATGTGTTTCTGATGTTTGTGGTAAAGAAAGAAATTTATTTGAGGAACTGATGAACCACTCTCAAAAATTTTTAAGATCGTTGTCTGCTACCAACTACTCACCCACCAAGCAAAAAGGACTTAAAATCCTTGTATTGATTGCTCATTGCGATAGAAACATCCTCACGATCGAACATGTCTTTTACGTGGTCGGGAACTTCAGCTTTTACACCCGTGGCTTCTTCAACGGTTTCTGCAAACTTGGCTGGATGAGCGCATTCCAGGAATAATCCTTTCCCATCAAATGAAGAGGTTGCTCCTAATACTTTTTCAAGTCCGGCGGCGGCTACGGCTCCGTGAGGGTCGAGCAGGTAGTCGTGTTTTTCGTAATAATTGCCCATCATCCGAATGGTTTCGGAATCGGTGAATGAAACTCCGCTTACGTGTTCAATCATTGAATCACGTTTCTCGCCAAATATGGCCATCAAGCGCTCAAAATTACTTGGATTTCCCACATCCATCGCGTTTGATAAGGTTGGTTTGGAAGGTTGAGGCTTGAAAACACCTGTTTGAAGATAGTTTGGGACAATTTTATTCACATTGGTTGAGGCAATGAAGTGACTAACGTTTAATCCCATCTTTTTGGCAATAAGTCCGGCTGTGAGATTTCCAAAGTTTCCGCTGGGAACAGAAATTATCACATTTTCATCATTTCCGCCCAGCTGTCCGATAGCGTGGAAATAGTAAAATGACTGAGGAAGTAATCGCGCGATATTAATAGAGTTGGCCGATGTTAATCTGCGCTGTTTTTGTAACTCTTCATCAATAAACGCTTCTTTAACCATGCGCTGACAGTCGTCAAACGTACCGTCCACGCGTAGTGCTGTGATGTTTTTTCCTATGGTGGAAAGCTGCTTTTCCTGAAATGAGCTTACTTTTCCGTCTGGAAACAGAAGTACCACGTCTATGCCTTCCACATCTAAAAATCCCTGAGCCACGGCGCTTCCGGTATCTCCCGAGGTGGCCACAAGTACCGTTACACGCTCTTTCTCAAACTGCATAAAGTGACTGAGCAGGCGAGCCATAAATCGCGCTCCCACATCTTTAAAAGCCAGTGTGGGCCCGTGAAAAAGTTCGAGCGTATAGCGATTGGTTTCGCTCATCTGAACTATTGGAATGGGGAAGTCGAGGGCGTTTTCCACCACATTCTGAAGATCGGCGTTGGAAAGATCTGCCCCGAAAAACTGTTTGGCTACCTCGAAAGAGACTTCCGGCAGACTTAAATCTGACAAACTGCTGAGAACAGATGGCCTTAGCGCTGGAATTTCTTCCGGCATGTATAAACCTTCATCTGGAGCAAGTCCTTGAATGACGGCGTTTTTAGTGTCGGTGTAGTGATCGTTATCTCGTGTGCTGTACCACTTCATAAATTAACTCTGAATTTCTTCTAATGTTGGACCGTGTGTGTTTATCTGAGAGACGTAGGTTAAAACGTCGATACCAAGATCTGTGAAAACACGCTCCATGCTGTTTACAATCTTCTGTGCCTTTACGTTGTCGGTAGATAGCGCGAACATTGACGGGCCTGAGCCGGAAATGCTGCAACCTAATGCTCCGCTGTCTAAAGCCGCCTTTTTTGCGTCCTGAAAACCCGGAATGAGTAGTGAACGAATGGGCTCAATAATCACATCGTTAAGTGAGCGGCCAATTAAATTGACGTCGTTTTTCATGAGTCCGGCTATAAGTCCCGCCGTATTTCCCCACTGGACAATGGCGTCCTTAAGCTGAATCTCTTTGCGTAGAATATTCCGGGCGTCTTCGGTTCTGACCTCAATTTGCGGATGAATTACGCTTACGCTTAACTTTGGTGCCGGTATTTCTATAATATCTAATGGCGTGTAGCTTCGTACCAAAACCACGTTTCCGAGCAGGGATGGCCCTACGTTATCGGCGTGAGCGGTTCCGCATGCTACGCGTTCTCCTTCCATGGCAAAGCGTACTAAGTCTATGGTTGAGAGCGGATTGCCCAGAAGGTAATTCAGTCCAAAAACAGCAGCGGCGGCTGATGCGGCACTTGATCCCATGCCGCTTCCGGGGCGAATTTTCTCTTTTATAATAATCGTTACACCAATTTGCTCACCGATGTTTTCCAGAAAGCTCATGACCGCGACTCCGGCTGTGTTTTTTTCGGGTTCGAGCGGCATATTGGGGAACACATCCATCGCCTCGTTTTTTATCACGATTTTGTGATCGGTGCGCAGCGACATTTCAAGCACATCGCCGGGCTGTTCGAGAGCGAATCCTAAAATATCGAAACCAGCGGCGACATTGGCCACGGTTGCGGGCGCCTTCACCCGGATGGTTTTCATAGCAGGGGTTTTTGTTTAAGAATAATCTGTGTTTTCATAATCATCATCATCTCTGTCAATGTAATCAAGGCTGATTGAGGATACGGATGATGTCGGCAAAAACGCCCGCTGCGGTGACTTCAGCTCCGGCTCCGGGACCTTTCACCATAAGCGGATTGTTTTTATAGCGCTGTGTGGTGAAGGAGATGATGTTGTCGCTGCCCTCGATTGAGTAAAACGGATGGGCTGCATCAATTTCTTTAATCTCAGTTTTGATATCCCCGTTTTCGATAGTTGCGACATAGCGCAAACGCTTACCCTCTTTTTCAGCCTGAGCTAAACGATCGGCGTAGAGTTGATTTTCATTTTCTTCCAGCAATTTCCAGAATTCATCCATATCACCGGATTTTTGTGTGGCTTCTGAGAGACAGTTTTCAACGGATACCTGATCAGGTTCCACAGTCATTCCCATTTCACGTCCCAAAATAAGTGACTTTCTGGCTACGTCCATTCCGTTGAGGTCGAGACGCGGGTCTGGCTCTGTAAATCCTTTTTCTTTGGCTTCTTTCACTGTATCAGCAAATGGTTTTTCTTTGCTAAAGCTGCTGAAAATGTAGTTGAGTGTCCCGGAAAGAATGGCTTCGATCTTGAGAATTTTATCCCCTGAATGAATTAAATCCTGTAAAGTTGAAATAATCGGGAGTCCGGCGCCAACATTGGTTTCGTATAGATAATAGACACCTCGTTTGGCCGCGGTTTTTGTAAGCTCATTGTAGATTTCTGAACTGCCTGAGTTAGCGATTTTGTTAGGGGTGACAACAGAAATGCTGGCATCCAGAATATCATGATAGGTTGCGGCAACGTCTGCATTGGCGGTGTTATCGACAAAAACGGTGTTCCGGAGATTCATCTTCTTCATTGAGCGGATGAACTGATGAATATCTGCCTTTGAGCCGTGCAGGTGAAGCTGATCGTTCCAGTCTTCGAGGTTAATTCCTTCTTCATGGAACCACATTTTCCGGCTGTTTGCCAATCCAACAAGGCGTACATCAATATGCATCTGCTCGTTGAGATATTCTTGCTGTTCGAGAATCTGACTAAGTAGTGTCTTGCCGATTGTTCCGGTTCCGACCACAAAAAGATTGAGGCGTTTTTTCTCGTCCAGAAAGAAACTTTCGTGGATGGCATTGAGCGCTTTTTTCTCGTGAAAACGATCAATTACAATAGAGATGTTGAGCTCCGAAGCTCCCTGAGCTGTGGCAACCACACTGACGCCGTTTCTGGAGAGCGCATCAAAGAGCCGGGCGGAAATTCCGGGTGTGTTTTTCATGTTTTCACCTACCACGGCTACAACAGAAAGATCGCGATCGAGCTTGATCGGGTCGATCATATTAAGTCTGCTTTCGAGCGCAAACTCCTCTTCAACCGCTGCTTTTGCTTTGTCGGACTGGTTGGGAAGAACGGCAAAGGTGATGGTATGTTCTGAAGATCCCTGCGTAATCATAATTACGTTGATCTCAGCTTTGGCCAAAGCGCCAAATACACGGCTGGCAATTCCGGTCACGCCCACTAAGCCACCGCCCGAAACGGTAAGCAGGCAGACATTATCAATAGAAGAGATTCCGCGGATATAATTCTGTTCGTCGTCGATATGCTCGGTAATGAGCGTGCCTTCCGACTCGGGATTAAAGGTGTTTTTGATGCGGATGGGAATGCGTTTATTCAGCGCGGGAAGAATAGTGGGCGGGAAAATAACTTTGGCGCCGAAATGACTGAGCTCCATCGCTTCCGCATACGAAACCTGGTGTACAGGATACGCTTTGGAAACTTTTCTGGGATCAGCGGTCATCATGCCATCCACGTCGGTCCAGATTTCAAGAACGTCGGCATCGAGAGCGGCGGCGTAGATAGAAGCCGTGTAATCAGATCCGCCCCGGCCCAGTGTGGTGATGCGCCCGTCAAGGTTGCTGGCAATAAATCCGGGAGCGATGTGAAGTCCGTTGTGTTGCTGGAAATAATCGCTTAGCGCTTCATTGGTCGTTTTGAAATCAACGATAGCGTTGTTGTAGTTCGAATCGGTTTTGATAAACTTCCGTGAATCGAGATAGGAAATTTCGTGCCCTTTATCGGTAAATGCTTCTTTAATGATGACTGAAGATAGTCGCTCCCCAAAACTCTGGACCATATCGAGCATGCGCGGGGTGACTTCCTGCACGAGTAATATTCCGCGAAGTACATCGTCGAGCTCGTTCAAAAGCATTTTTACTTTGGCGATAACCGAGCTTTGGCGGTTAACATGAATAAGTGCTTTTACGACATCGTAGTGACGATTTTCAATCTCTGTGAGCAGACTTTTATACCGATCATTGCCGTTTTCGGCCAGATTGGACGCCTCGATAAGCTGATTGGTAATCCCTCCCAGAGCCGATACCACCATAATGATATCTTTATCGCGCTGATGGGTTACGATGTGAATGACTTTACTAATGTTTGTAGCGTCTTTAACGGATGTACCGCCAAATTTGAGCACCTTCATGGGCTGAATAAGTTTATCGTGATCGAAATTTCATGGTTGAACGCACTAAGATAGAATGTTCTTTGGAAAATGGAACCCCAAATAGAGAATCTGTTAAAAAAGTGTTGGGAAGATGGGGAGTGGCGTTGATTCTATGACAACAGCATAGAATAACCGTCATTCCGCACTCCGTTGCGGAAGGTGACCTGGCAACCAAGCGTAGAACAGTCCCAATAACGCAGCCAACACGTAAAAAACAAAGCATGCCAACCTACTTTCCCACACACACAACCACTAAGCAGGCCAGATTCCGCAATGGGATGCGGAATGACGTTTTTGCTTTGCAAAAATCGGGAGTGGGATTAATTCGATGACAAAAGTATGAACAACCGCCATTTCGCTTCGCGGCGCCTTCCACAACGTGATGCCGTTGGCACGGTGTCGGCCACCGTGCCGGAAGGTGACCTGTCAACCAAGCGAAGAACAGGCTTATGATATTATTCAACCCACCATCACGCTTTTCTGTCCTCATGTTCCGCTTGGGGCATCAGAAGATCTTCGAGGAAGAAAGCTGACAGCGCTGAGCGCCCGTGCAATCCCGACTTGGAATAGATTGCGTTGGTTTGAGTGCGAACTGTTTTTGTACTCGTATTCCGAAGAGATGCAATTTCCTTGATACTGTGCCCCTTTAACAACAGAAAGGCGATCTCTTTTTCCGCGGTTGTAAATTCCCAGCGATCAAGCTGATTCTCAATCTCCACACTCAATCCCTTAACATAGGTGTCCGAAACATTTTTCCACTTTTGAGCTTCCAGGTTGAGCTCATGATTTACGGATTTCTCATCAGCCAGAGATTTTTTTAATTGGAACGTGTTGCGAATCAAATAAAATGCACCCAAAAGAGCAGACGTGGCAATTGTGCCTTCCAGAAAAATATGCCAAGGTGCCACGCCCTCATTATAATCGGTATAAATATCAGCCACATTCAGCATCGCAACAAATACGAGAATCCCGGCGATGAAAAGGCGTTCGGTTCTACTCATACTGTATGTGACTGAGCGTGATTAATCATCATGATCTTCATCTTCTTCGTTATCTTCATCATACTCTTCTTTGGAATTGGATGTGCCATTTTCGTCCTCGGCTTGTTCTCCAATTTGATAGGTTGTTCCCAGGAAATTAAGGCTACGCTGTGATGTATCGAAATTCAGAGTCAGAAATATTACCCAAAGCGCGAAGATCCCCATAAATAACACACCAGAACCTTTTTTTGAACTGGAAATACCGGGTTCATTTTTAACGGATTCTTTCTTTCCGTTTATCATTGATAAATAGATAGAATCGTGGTGGCGCAGATGATGAATAATGATTCCCGCAATATGTGCAATCACGATGATCAGAAACAGGTTCGCGAATATTTCATGGAGTTCTTCAAATAGTTCATGATAGGTGGGGTGTGACATATTAATTCCGGTGATCATCAATCCTATAGCTAACAGAAACATCAATACTGCCGCATAACTTGATGCCGGGTTGTGACCCATCCAACGCTTCGTTTTTGTTGTAAACAGATCTTTAAAGTAGGTGATGAGTTCAGATGGACTCAGCCGGAAAGATGAAAAACGGGCATAGATGGTTCCGATGAATCCCCACACAATACGTAAAGTTAGGATGAACCCGATTGAGAGTCCGGCCATCATGTGATAACTGAAGAGTGAAGAATCGTCGTCAACAGTTTTTCCCATCACAAAAGCGGTGACAAGCAGAAGCGCAAATAGCCAATGGAAAATTCGTAGTGGGAGATCGTAAGCGAGGGATTTTTTCATAATGAGTGTAAATTAATTCGCAGATATCGATAAAAAGATTTATTTGTCTTAAATGTGCGAAAAACTTTACTGAATGGCATCAGCCATTTGGTGTATAGCGCTAAAATTATAGCCTCAGGCTGGAATATTATTTTGCATTCAAAGAGTGCTATCCAAAGTTTGGGCTTGTGGGCAGGCCAGACCCCGCAATGGGATGCAAGGTGACGATTTTGCGGTTTGCAAAAATCGGGAGTGGCGCTGATTCGAAGACAATAGCAATAACGACCGTCATTCCGCACACCGTTGCGGAATCTGTCCTGGCAACCAAGTGTGGACAGGCTCATGATGTTATACAACCCATGCAAAACAAAGCATGCCGGAGTGTTTTCCAGAGTTTGGGCTTTTTGGGCAGGTCAGATTCCGGTATAAAACCGGAATGACGTTTTTGTGCTGCGCAAAAAACGGGAGTGGAGTTGTTTTGATGACAAGCGCATTAACAACCGTCATTCCGGCCCCGGTGCCGGAATCTGACCTGGCAGCTAAGTATAGAACAGGCTCATGAAGTTCTTCAACCCAAGCAAAAAAGCATGTCGGAGTGACTATCCAAAGTTTGGGCATTTGGGCAGGTCAGACCCCGCAATGGGATGCGGGGTGACGATTTTGTGGTTTGCGCAAAAAACGGGATTGGCGCTGACGTTTCATCACGTTTAAATCGAGCCGATTAACCCCCGCCTCTCCCGAGACTACAATCTCCCTGAAAATTTGTGTATTTTTGGAGTCTGTCCCGTTTTTCAAACACACATTGTTCAATTAATCAGATTTTATTCATTCATGGCAGATTCAGTTATCGCCAAAGAGCGTCAACAGCGACGCACCTTTTCAATTATCTCTCATCCCGATGCCGGTAAAACCACGCTCACCGAGAAACTTCTGCTTTATGGTGGAGCGATTCGTGAGGCCGGTTCTATTAAACAGCGAAAAGCCGCCAAGCACGCCATGAGTGACTGGCTGGCCATTGAGCAGGAACGCGGGATTTCAGTGACGTCGTCTGTGATGCGCTTCGAACACGAGGGCATTAAATACAATCTGCTGGATACGCCGGGTCACAAAGACTTTTCCGAAGATACCCTCAGAACTCTGGTGGCAACCGATTGTGCTCTCATGGTTATTGACGTGGCAAAAGGTGTGGAGGAACAGACCGAAAAGCTGTTTGAAGTGTGTAAGATGAGAAATATCCCCATTATCACCTTTGTGAATAAGTGTGACCGCCCCGGTATGGACCCGCTGGAAGTACTTAGCAATATTGAGTCGAAACTGGGCATAAAAGCCGTTCCCGCAACCTGGCCTGTGGGATATGGGTCTGATTTTCAGGGCGTTCATGATCTGATTAACGGTGAATTGCATCTGTACAGAAAAGAAAAACATGGTGCTCGTCAGGCCGGGACAGAAATTTTTAATGATTTGATGGAAGGACTCGATACCACAACTCTGAGCGATAATTACAAAGTGGAGTTGGAAGAGATTGCCATGCTTATTGAGGATGAGTTTGCTAACATGGACCGGGAGAAATTCCGCCGCGGAGAGGTTACCCCTGTATTTTTTGCCTCAGCGCTAAACAACTTCGGACTGGATCTCTTTCTGAAATATTTTGCTGAACTGGCGCCGATTCCACAGCCGTATAAAGCAGTGGATAGGGGTTTGTATGAAGTGGAAAATGATTTTTCAGGATTTGTATTCAAACTTCAGGCGAACATGAATCCCGAGCACAGAGACTGCACCGCGTTTTTCAGAATCGCTTCGGGAGTATTTGAGCGCGGGATGAATGTAAGACATCAACAAACGGGAAAAAGCGTTAAGATGTCGGCTCCGCACTCCTTAATGGCCGACGACAGGGAACTACTCGAAAAAGCTTATCCGGGCGATATTGTGGCGCTCTTTAATCCCGGTTATTTCCGCATCGGTGACACCTTATTTGGAAAAGAAGAGGTGCTTTTTGATGAAATTCCGCTCTTTACGCCCGAGCATTTTATGAAGGCGATGTCGAAAGATCCTTTTAAGAGAAAAGCATTTCGTGAGGGTTTGCAACAGCTTTCGGAAGAAGGTGTGGTTCACGTGTTTGAGGTTCCCAATGGAGTTGGAAATGAATTACTGCTCGGAACAGTCGGTGCTCTTCAGTTTGATGTGGTAAAACACCGAATTCAGGCCGAATATAAAGTGGAAATTGACCTTCAGCCAACCAACTATTACGCAGCCCGCTGGCTTCCATCAGCCGATATTGCTGAGAAGCTTGAAAAAGCATATTCCACCGAAGTAACGCGCGATCTGGAGAATCACCCAATCGGATTATTTCAAAGTGCATACGCCCTGCGACAAGCCGAAGAGAAAGTAGGAGCTGATAACTTGTTGAAATTCAAGAAAGCCACCATTACGCAAGGGAAATAATGTGAGCCTTAATTTATGCCAAACTATAATTGAACTTAACTTGGTTCAAATTGTTTCATGTTAAAGTAATATAAACCAGCTTTTTATAGATATATAAAAGAGTTTTTTGTCATATTTATTTGTAAACTAATCTTTAGAATATAGCAGTTTAAAAAGCTGCGCTAACTCGCTAAGGATGAGGTTTAATATGACACGTAAATTACAGCAATTCTTTTGTTTGATAATTGGGAGTCTGTTCTTTCTGGGAACAGCTAATCTCAATGCGCAAGACACTCTTACTACAGTAGGTGTAACATTCCAGGTTGATATGTCGCAGGCTATCGACTCAAGCCATTTCGATCCAGCGGTTCATTCGGTTTGGGTGGCCGGTTCATTTAATGGCTGGGATACGTCAGGATCAATTGATGTGATGGACAACACGGATGGGGGCAACATATTTTCCATTACTCTCGATTTAGTACCGGGGGACATAGAGTATAAATTTGTTGCTAATACTCTTGAAAGAAGTGTTCTCTGGGAGAATAATGAAAATCGTCGGGAGTCAATCAATGAAATTGTCACGTTACCGGTAGTGCCGTTTAATTACAACTTCTATGATTTGGCTTCAATACCAATAATTGAAGGTAACCTGGTGATCAACGGTCATTTTGAAGCAGATCCGGATGATTTCTGGTATGGAAATGCTTTCAATATTCAGACAGATGGAGATAATAATTACAATTTTGCTGATGTTGAAGTTGTCGGAAATCCATGGGATGTCAATCTTAGTCAGGATGTAGATCTTATTCCCGGTCAGTATTATGAATTAACCTTTGATGCTGCAACCGAAGCTGACAGTACCAGAGAGCTGATTGCAGGTATGGGTTCAGCTCAGGAGCCATGGTATATATCTACTGATATTGTAACCCTTACAGGTGAAATGGAAACATTCACGTTAGGTCTCTATGCAACAGATAAAACTACGGGCACTGATTTTGGTGAAGCTACCTCACGTGTTTTATTTGATATGGGCGAAGATGCCGGAGTTGTGATTTTAGACAATGTATCTCTTGTTACCGCCGAAGAAGTTCCCTACGAACCTGTAGGACCTGAAATGATCACACCGCTGGCCGATGCACGATTATTGGTCGATCAGGATACTTCTGTATATGTAGAATTTGTGGTTACATCTCCCGATTACGGTTTTAATAACGCCCAGTTCTATGGACAGGATGAGTCTGGTGGAATGTATTTCTTCATTCAAGGTGAGGGTGGGGAAGTAAATGGTCCCGCTGTTCAGCCCGGAGAAGTTGTTCAGCTATTTGGTCACTTGGAAACCTATGCCGGATTTGTGGAATTTATTCCTAATGACGGAACTGTGGTTGGAACAGCTGCAATTCCTGATCCCGTTTATTTGAATCCCGCCGATATTACATCCGATTCTCCATATCTGGGAATGCGCGTAGTAGTTGATATGGTTGATCTACTGGGTGATAACTGGCCAAGACATCCAATTAGCGCAGGTGGCATAGTTACAATTCCGGCATGGGCCGACTCTACTGCTGAATTTGATTTACTAATTGATCGCGGACAGTCATTTTATGATGGACATCCAAAGCCACTTAACGGGTTTACTTTAGCCGGAAACATGGATGTTTTTGGTGATGAAAATCCACATGTAACTATCAATCCATTCTTCGAAGGCGACATTGTTGGCGATTTCGAAGAACCCGTGGATCTTAATTTCCCGATTACGTTTGAAGAAGACAAAGCATGGGAAAATGTGATTACAAATTTTGACGGCGGGATTGCTACCGTTGTCGATAATCCGGATCAATCAGGTATTAATGAATCAGCCAAAGTTCTTGAGCTGGTAAAAGGATCAGGTCAAACCTGGGCAGGAAGCTATATTCATATGCCTCAACCGCTCGTTACGGGTGAAGGGTTAGCCATTACTCTGAATGTACTGGCACCAAGAAACGGTACTAATATGCTCCTGAAGATCGAAAACGAATTAGATTTAAATATCTTCGTTGAAGCAGATCAAACGATTCCAGAAGCAGGAATATGGACGGAAGTCACATTTAATTTAAGTGATGTCAATATGGAGATTGACTATCATAAAGTTGTTTTCATTTTCGAACTCGAAACCATGGGTGATGGAACACCTGACTTTACCTGGTATGTCGATGACTTACGCTATGATGTTGTGGAAACCCATAATGTGCATTTAACCTTTGCCGTTGATATGACTGACGCCATCGATAAAGGTATGTTCGATCCATGGAAGGATGATTTAGCTGT
>Ga0306910_1000198_pt1 | contig 35525 bp, 18 predicted proteins | sample AntRauMFilla2698_FD_190438 | JGI IMG/M metagenome (GOLD analysis project Ga0306910, IMG submission 190438) | Saline lake microbial communities from Rauer Islands, Antarctica - Metagenome Filla 2 #698 (v2) (version 2) | ecosystem: Environmental > Aquatic > Non-marine Saline and Alkaline > Saline ... | reverse complement strand
TAATAAAATCAAAAACTTAATAAATCGATGACCACCACATCAACACCTGTTCTTTTTGTACCGACAAAAATAACCAATCCGTCCAGCCGGCGGACTCCCGCTGCGGTTATTTGTCCGGCAATTGGCAGGCGCCTGGCGGAGCCAAATTCCCGAGGCGGACTGGAAATATTATCGGTTACATGACGAAAAATGTGTCATTTCAAATAAATTGAAATGACGCATTCTCTATTCTGTCATGATATAATGATCTACAGAAGGTTTTTCGCAAGTATATCAGATCAACCGGTACTTTTAAGTCCGCCTGAAAGAGCGTTCACGGTTAGCAAGAGGTGATTTATAATATGTACACTCTCTTCCTCCGATGTCTCATCTGTAATCGTTCTTTTCTTGCTCAAATAGCGAATCTGAAGGTTGTGAAGCATGTCCAAAGCCTCTTTTCTCAGATCAGAATCTTCAATTTTGGAAAATCTACGCTTTGATCTTTTCCCACTCATAATGTCATCTGTCTGCGACAGCGCCGATTTATAATCGCCCATTATCAACGCCATAATATCTTCACGCAGCGACTCATTATCGACATATCCGGCAAAACGTTGCATGATATCAGGATCGGCATTCAGAAGATTACTTTCTATCTGTATGATCAGGTATTTGAAAAACGGCCACTTTTCGGCGAGCTCTTTAAAGGTATCGTAGGCTTCCGGGTTACTCTCCTCAATGGATGAAAATGCAGATCCAAAGCCAAACCAGCCCGTCAGGTTAAATCGCGATTGGTTCCAGCTAAAAACCCATGGAATTGATCGCAGATCATCAAGAGAACGCTGTCCTGTTCGGCGGGCGGGACGTGACCCAATTTTGCTTTTTTCGAGCACGTCGATTGGCGTTGCCGCACTGTAAAAATCGATAAATCCCGGATGATCTAACAGGGATCGATACGTGCGATTGGAGTTGGCCACTAATTCATCCAAAGCATTAAAGGAATCTGAGAATTCATCATTTGTATCACGCTGAACAGCCTGCTTTGCAGTGCCTGACATGAACATCTCAAGGTTGTACGTTGCGTTCAACAGATTCGCAAATTGATTGGCGATCGTCTCACCCTGAATGGTCATTTTTACAGATCCGCTTACTGAACCGGGAGGCATACTTTCCATGAATCGATGGATTTTCCCGCCGCCACGACTTATGGTTCCGCCCCGTCCATGGAAGAAAGTCAGCTCCACATCGTGCTCTCTGGCTTTAGCCGTCAGTCTGGCTTCTGTTTTGTAGATCGTCCAGCGGCTCGATAGAATTCCGCCGTCTTTGTTGCTGTCGCTGTAACCCAGCATCACTTCCTGCTTACGCGCGGATGCTTTATTTAACCGCTCCTTATTTTTAGGGTGCGTCAGGAACGCTTCGAGAATATCTTCCCCGGCTTCTAAATCTTCAATCGTTTCGAGTAGCGGGACGACCTGAAAGTCAGCTGAATCCAATCCAACTTCCCGCAGAAACAAGTAAATGACCAACAAATCACTCAGACTTCTGGTCATACTTACAATAATTGAACCTATGCCGTCTGTACCATATCGATCTGTAAATGCCTTAATCACGCGAAAATACTCAAGTACATTATCGGCTTCCTCACCACACGAAAATTTTGAGGGCAGGAAAGGGCGATTCGTCTCAAGTTCTGAATTGATAAACGAAAGGCGATCTTCCTCACTCCACGACGCGAAATCGAAGTTTTTAAATCCGGCAGCCTTCAGAATCTGACTTAAAGCTTTATCGTGATATGAGCTGTTTTGACGGATATCAAGTTTCACGAGATGAAATCCAAAACACAAAATCTGGCGCTTCACGGGAAAGATCAGATCTTCAACGATGAGTTTTGAACCGACTTCTTTTAGAGCTTTTTCGAGAATATTAAGGTCAGCAAGTAATTTATCAGGCGTTAGATAAAAGGTTGCGGGATCATCGGCATTATCCTCAAATGTTCTCTCCATTCTGAGAATGAGCATATTTGTGAATTGACGCCAGGGCTCATTGGGATTTCGCTCAACCGCTTCAATTCCTGCTTCACCAAAGATTCTCACCCGATTGCTTATGACTTCTAAAAACCAATCAGGAACTTTGGCCAAATGTGATGAAAGGCTGATTTTTCGCGCTAACTCTTTCAGATTTCTAAGATGTAGATCGAGCGCGACTTCACGATGTTTAAACAAGGTGTCTTTAGTAAAAGCGGGAGTCACAAACGGGTGACCATCGCGATCTCCCCCAACCCAGCTACCCAGTTTTAACATTGGAAATTGTTCAGCGTTGTTCAACGTATCAGCGTTAAATCCGGCATTTTTCCACGCAAATTTAAGCCGCTGATCGGATACATTCAGCGCCTCGGGAAACACATTCGCAAAGTAATAGAGCAGGTTATTTCGCTCATCAGCCAAGTCAGGTTTTTCCAGATAGATATCTCCTGTCAGCCACCAGCGCTCCAATAATCCAAGAATCTCATGGTGTAACAGGTCATGTTCCTGCGGCGACCAGTTTGGGTTTTCACGTTTAACCAATAAACTGTACAGTTCTCGCTGAATTTCCAGAACGGTGACTCGCTTGGCTTCCGTCGGGTGAGCAGTAAGCACGGGCATCACGTCAAGCTTGCCGAGCACATCAGCTATTTCTGTCTGAGAATATCCTTTCCCATCAAGTTCTTTCAGGGTTTCTGCCCACGAACCACGAATAGATGCCGGTCCTCGAAAGAATTCTGATTTACGGCGATAGTGCGTGGCGTTGTTTTCTTCAACCAGATTAAGCATTTGAAATCCGATACTCAGCGCCTGAATCAGTTTTTGATCAGAGACAGACTCCGATGACAGGCGTTCTTCCTCCTCGTTTACCCACGGCAGAGATTTCGCCAGTTTGGTCTCCCCGACGGATGTCAACATCTCTTCGAATGTCTCCATCAGGTAGATGAAATCGTCTTTTATTTTGTTAAGGCTTTGGCTATCTAAATGTTCTTTTTGCATGATATCTATTATAAAAAATAATTAGTTGATGATATTCCTAACACGATTGACTTGCTTCGGCTTCTAAAATAAAGGAAATAACATACCTTTCTATCCGAAATAGCTGATCTTAATATTTAATTAATTTATGCTGTGGAAAAGTATTTTTAATGATTGGGGAAAATGGGCTAAATAATCTTAGTCTGGTGCTTCACAAAAATATTGGAGCTCCCTAATCCACGTTCTGTGGCACGATGAACAATAAAAAAGGGAGAAACCATATGGAATCTCCCTCAAAAAAATAAGTACGTTAGCTTTATTTAGGCGAGCGCCTTGGAAACCGCTTCCGCTGCTTCTTTCAACAATACCGCTGAAATCACATTGAGTCCGCTGTTGTCGATGATCTCCTTAGCTTCTTCAGCGTTGGTTCCCTGAAGACGGACAATCACCGGCACAGTTTCCAGTTTCTCTTTGATCTCAGGATCTTTCACCGCTTCCACAACGCCGTTTGCCACACGGTCGCAGCGTACAATTCCGCCAAAGATGTTGATCAGAATTGCTTTCACGTTTTCATCCTGGAGAATGATGCTAAATCCATTCTTAACGGTCTCAACATTAGCGCTTCCGCCTACATCAAGGAAATTCGCGGGCTCACCACCTGAAAGTTTGATGATGTCCATCGTGGCCATTGCAAGTCCGGCTCCGTTCACCATACATCCCACATTTCCATCAAGTTTGATGTAGTTGAGATTGTATTTTGAAGCTTTCAGTTCAAGTGGATTTTCTTCAGCTTCATCACGCAGATCAGCCCAGTCTTTGTGGCGGTATTCGGCGTTTGAATCGAAGTTCATTTTAGCGTCAAGCGCCATTATATCTCCCGATGGCGTGAGCACGAGCGGGTTTATTTCAACAATAGAAGCATCGATAGCTTCAAAGCATTTGTAGAGTGAGTGAATGAATTTCACAGCTTGTTTGAATGAGTCGCCTTCTAAACCAAGAGCGAAAGCTAAACGACGTGCCTGAGACCCCATCAAAGGAAGTCCGGGCTCAATCCACTCTTTCACAATTTTTTCGGGCGTTTCTTCGGCTACTTTCTCAATCTCAACGCCGCCTTCGGTAGAAACCATGATCACATTTTTGCCTTTGGCACGGTCGAGGGTAATTCCGAGATAAAATTCCTGCTCAATATCAACGCCATCGGTGACATACAAACGTTCTACTTTCTGTCCTGCTTCTCCGGTTTGGATAGTAACAAGAACATCATCAATCAGATCTTTGGCAACCTGTTCCACTTCATCAACTGTCTTGCAGAGCACCACGCCCTTTTGATTACTGCCTTTGGTGCGGCCTTTTCCACGTCCGCCGGCGTGAATCTGTGCTTTTATCACAAACAGAGTTGCGCCTTTATTTTTAAGATCTTCCGCGGCTTTGACAGCTTCCTGAACAGAAAAAACAGGAATTCCTTCCGGAACAGCCACATTAAATTCTTTCAGAATCTCTTTAGCCTGATATTCATGTATCTTCATGAGAACGTAATTTTGTTAGATGTACCATTAATAAATTTCGCCTGAAGTTAACAATAACGGACAGATTACGGAAACTGAATGTACGGGAGAAATTGCCTCTTTTATCAGAGTTTCAGGAATTCAGCAACTAACCGGCTCTTCTATTAACTCAGCTCCATCGATAACTGATTCAATCGGCCTTCAACTTTTCAAAAATGTCGAGCACTAAATTTTTCACACAGCCATTTCTAAAATCAACAGACAGCATATTTTTTTGGACTACCACTCATTGCCATTCAAACTGTACCTAAAACACGCCAAAAGACATTAACAGGACACTCATATTCACAAGCAAAGCCATAACTCACTAATTAACAGAATGCTAATTATTAAATCAATTTGATTTATTAGTTAGCATCGTGTACATTCTCTGAAAGCGCTTTTATAACCTTACAAACCTGAACCAAACATTAAGTTGCTATGAAAGGACTGATTTTAGCATTAGGAGCGGTATGTCTGTTTGCATCGTGTACATCAGATATAAACACCTCTCAGGATGAAACTATTGAAGGCGTAACACAAACTTCAACCTATACAAAAGGTGGGGACGCAAAAACTTCCAGCACCGTTACACAGCTGTACAGTTTTGAGGGAAGCGCATCCGGCTGGAGCATCAGCTCACCAGGAAGCGGACCATGGTCGGTCACAGAATGGTCGTCACAAGGCTCAAAATCACTGAAAGCAAATGTTAACCTGAGCAATCCCAAGTCGTATGTTCTCAACATTGTTAATAATGAAAACTTTAGTGATTACAGTAGTTTATCTGTCACTGTTAAACATGCTTCATGGGGAAATCACGGAAGTGGAACATTCGCAAAATTATATGCAAAAACAGGGAGTTCGTGGAATTGGCACGATAGCGGACCGGTTTTAATTACTTCCGGAAGCGGTACCACAATCACTCTTGACCTCAGTGGTGTGAGTAATACGGGTTCCATTAAAGAGATTGGAGTTCAGTTTTTGATCGCCGGAAATGCCTCAGGATCGTCTGCGGTTTATATTGATGATGTTGTACTTGAGAACAACGCTCCGCCGGCAGTGACACCCGTTACACCAAACTATAACAACGACACGTATTCAATTTTAAATATTCTTGCCAATCTACCCTCTAAAAGTAATAACAGAGTGGTTAGTGGACAATTTTTAGGCTACAGCGGATTTGCTTTTAATGCCGGGCTCATTCAAACGGTACACGACTGGACGGATCAATATCCGGGAATTGTGGGAATGGACATCGCTAACGGTGGAGATGCTTCGCGCGACTATCTTGAGGTGTTCAATTACAGTAACAATGGCAGCCTGGTGAATCACTGGAACAGCGGCGGATTAATTGCTATCAGCCATCATTTCCCAAATCCACTTCGACAAAACGGTAAAGCAGGATTGGACCCGACAGGTCGGGAAACATCATCCAATATCTCGAACATGTTATATGGGCCGAATTCTAACAATCCCGACAAACAGCGTTGGTTTGATGGTTTATGGAAAGTCTATGAAGCGCTACTCGACTTACAGCAGCAAGGAATTACAGTAATTTATCGCCCGTTACATGAGATGAACGGTGATTGGTTCTGGTATGGCGGACTTGGGACTTCAGCTCGTCCCAACAGTTCAGTCCAGGATTATAAAAATATGTGGGATAGTATTTTCAACTATATGACCACGAGCAAAGGTCCCGGCTATCCTGCGCTCAACAATCTGATTTGGGTATATTCACCAGATTATGGGCGTTCAAAAGTAACAGATTACTATGTAGCCAATCAGGTTGATATTGTGTCGCTGGACGCTTATCTGGACAATCCACACAGCAACTCCACGCTGCTAAACCGATATAACCAGATGTTAGGACTTGGAAAACCGTTCGCGTTTGCCGAAATCGGTCCCCGTAATGACCGAACAGATGGTCAATTTGATTTCAATAACTGGATCAACGCCATGAAAAACAGATTTGGCCAAACCACATTTTTCATGGCCTGGGACGCTCAATGGGCGCCTACAAACAATCAAGGCTCGTGGGGATTGTACAATAGTTATAATTGGTCACTAAACCGGGGTGAAGAATCGCTTCGGTAGAATAAAAATGTCATCCAGCCCTCACACCCCTTGAGGGCATTTTCAAGGCTCACGGATAAACCAATTCGTGAGCTTTTTTATTTTGGCCGTGTCAATATTCTCTGATCGGGAGATTCCATTCTAAGTGATACCCGATTTTTATGTTGTAATCCCAGAGCTCCTATTTAATCACCTGTAGTATTCAATGTATAGCCAATTATTTCAATCATTTTGTGAAATGTGATCTGTATATTTCTCAGATAATTTTGTTTATCAACATATGATTACGCTCTCATGATTAAGGCAATCACAACCACTATTCTACTTTTCTTCTTCCAATATTCATCTCTTTTTGCTCAAATCGACCGCGTTGAACCGCTGCATTGGTGGACGGGCATGAATAATCCCGAGCTTCAGCTCATGATTTATGGTGATAATGTCGGTGCTTTTACTTCTGTTTCGGTTGATAAAAACTTTGTTCGAGTGAACGGTGTCCACTCAGCCGACAGTCCGAATTATCTTTTTGTGGATTTGATTGTTACTAAAAAAGCAAAACCGGGAAAGCTCACCTTTACGCTTACCAACAAGAATCAGAACAGATCTCAAACATTTGAATTTGAGTTAAAAAATCGGGCTGAAAATTCCGCGCAGCGCGAGGGATTCAATTCATCTGACGCCATCTATCTCATCACACCTGACCGGTTTGCCAATGGCGATCCATCTAACGACGTAATTGATGAAATGCTGGAAACAAATCTTAACAGAATGGATGATTTTGCCCGGCACGGAGGTGACATTCGGGGAATCATTAACCATCTTGACTACATTAAAAATATGGGATTCACCGCTATGTGGATCACACCTCTACTGGAAAACGATATGCCACGGCAGTCGTATCACGGCTACGCTATCACAGATCTTTATAAAAAGGATCCACGGTTTGGAACCAACGAATTATATCAGGAATTAGCCAAAGAGATGCGCAAACGAGACATGAAACTGATCATGGACCAAGTGCTTAACCACATCGGTTCCAATCATTGGTGGATGGATGATCTTCCGTTTGATAACTGGCTGAATTATCAGGGTGAGGAAGAGTTGCACGTTACCAATCACACTCGTCAGGTGTACACCGATCCGTACGCTTCAGAAATTGACAATCAAAAAATGCAGGACGGATGGTTTGTATCTACGATGCCAGACATGAATCAACGTAATCCGTTCTTGGCAACTTATCTTATTCAAAACAGCATCTGGTGGATTGAGTTTGCCGATTTGGGAGGTATTCGTATCGACACCTATTCTTATCCAAACCCTGAGTTCACAGCTAAATGGACGAAGGCTATCATTAATGAATATCCGAAATTTAACATGGTGGGCGAAGAGTGGAGTACACAGCCATCTGTGATTGCCAAATGGCAAAAGGGATACGAGGGTGATTTTGAGCACAAGCAGGAATTGGGAAGTTTGATGGATTTTCCGTTACAGGAAGCACTGGTAGCAGCGCTTGTGGAAGAAGATAATTCCTGGGCAAATGGACTCATCAAGCTTTATCAGGCGTTGAGTATGGATTTTAATTACGCGGATGCTTCCAACCTCGTCATTTTTCCTGATAATCACGATATGGATCGAATTTTCACCTCACTTGGTGAAGATGTGAATCTCCAAAAAATGGCGCTGACGTATCTGTCAACTATGCGAGGTATTCCACAAGTTTATTATGGAACGGAGATTGGTATGGAAAACACCGGATTCCCCCACAATCACGGCGTAATCAGAACAGATTTTCCCGGAGGCTGGGATGGTGATGAAAAAAATGTATTTACCGGAGAAAATTTAAAACCTTTCGAAGAAGATCTGATTGAATACACAAAAACAATGCTTAACTGGCGGAAAACTTCAGAAGCTGTTCACAATGGGGATCTGCTGCATTTCGCTCCTGTTGATGCCATCTACGTCTATTTCAGATTAATTGAAGATGAAAAAGTGATGGTAGTGATGAATAAAAATGAGGATGGACGTCAGCTTGACAGCAACTATTATCAACAGGGAATAGGCTCTGCAAGCAGAGCGACAAATATTTTTGATCAAACAGTTACAAATTTGAGTGATGGATTAACCATTCCCGGAAAATCTGCTGTTGTTTTTGAACTTGAGTGAAGAGTTGCCTGAATTGACACACTCCCGGGATGGCTCTGCCGTCCCGCATTTTGGGCTGGGTTTTAAAAAGCTCGTCGATCACGTTTTGGGACTTTGGCGACTTGATAGCCTCCTCGCACCGAGTTGGGTGGATTCGTCATATCCCCGGGTTCAATTGTAGAACCGAATTAATTCCTGTTGCGGGTTTTGTCTTCCCACGAAATTATTGAGCTTTGATAAATCCCACCCGGGTTTAGGAAATATTTCGTCCCTACAGGACTTTTTTTGTTCGGAATTGTTTATGCATATTGGCCGGGCTGCTTAATTCTTGCCGGTTTTATGTTTCTTCTGAAGTGGCTTCACTTCCATTATATCTCAGAGCCAGCATAGTTATGTCGTCTGATTGGTCGGCGATTCCCATAAATTTTAGAAGATCTACCAGCAGGCTGCGGATGAGTTTTTCAAGTGTATCATCCTTGTGTTTTTTCAGAAAGTCGATGAGTTGTTCTTCTTCATACATGGTGTCATCAATAGCTGTTGCTTCGGTGACGCCATCGGTGAAGGTGAAGATTTTATCCCCGGGATTGAGCTGAATCACTTTGGTTTCGTATGGAATGGGTTCAATTTTTCCGAGTAGCAAACCGCCCGTATTATCCACTTCCTCAATTTCTCCGTTAGTGCGCATGATGTACGGAAGATTATGTCCTCCGTTACAATACCGAATAGTTCCGGTTTGAGTGTCAAGCACGCCGTAAAACATAGTAACAAACGTTGTGAGGTCACTTTCGGGGATGAGCATCGTATTAACAGTGGAAAGACAGCCCGCGGGATCATCAATTTGTGAGGCGATGGCTTTGAGCATGGTTCGTGAAACGGCCATATAGATTGATGCCGGAATGCCTTTTCCTGAAACATCTCCTATTACAAAGCCCAGTTTGTGATCGTCGAGCATGAAAAAATCGAAGAAATCTCCACCCACCTGTCGCGCAGCGTGCATCTCTCCGTAGATATCAAACTCTTTTCGATCGGGAAATGGCGGGAACGTCTGTGGTAGAATTTTTTGCTGAATTCCGGCCGCTGTTTCAAGATCTGCCTGAACCGCTTCGAGCGTTTTTTTACTCTGAACGCCCTCCCGTATCAACAGAATATCTTTGATGGTTTTCTCAATCGTTGACTCAAGATCGGAAAAGTCGATAGGTTTAGTCACAAAATCGAAAGCTCCGCGATTCATGGCCGTTCTGATGTTATCCATATCACCATACGCGGAAACGATAATGGTTTTAAACATGGGATTGGTCAGCTTCTGCGCTTCACTCAAAAATGTGAGTCCATCCATTTTGGGCATATTGATATCGGATAATACAACCGAAATATCACTGCGCTCGCTGAGAATATCGAGGGCTTCCTGACCATTTTCAGCGAAAGTAAAATCGTACGTCTCTTGTTTTATCTGCTTCCTGAATTTTTGAAGAATCAGCATTTGCAAATCGGGCTCATCATCAACTACTAAAATTTTTTCTTGTCTCATTGATATCGTACTCATAAAATAACCCCTTCTTAATTGTAAATATTTGACTTAAATAACCACCTACACTACTGATCAACTATCACTTATCGTTCAGGTATTGGTTGATTTCATCTTTCAACGAATTGAAATCGATCGGTTTTGTAAAAAAGGCTTTTGCGCCCGATTCTATGGCTCTATCGTAGTTTTCCCGATCCCCGTACGCTGAAATCATACTCACTTTAATATTTGGGAATTGATTTTTCACCTTCTCGAGAAGTTCCAATCCCGACATTCCCGGCATATTAATATCAGAGAAAATGTACATCACTTCGGGTGGCTGTGTGCTGTTAAGCACTTCCATGGCTTCTTTTCCTGAAAACGCGAATACCATTTTAAGAAGTCCCTTACGGATCTCTTTCCTGAATTTTTGACGAAAAAGCATTTCCACATCTTCCTCATCATCAACCACTAAAAATTTCATGGGTTCTGACATAATCCTACTTGTTTTGTTGAATGTTTATACTGAATGTTGTCCCTTCGCCGGGTTCTGACCGTACCTCAAGCTCTCCACCATGAGCTTTTATAATATCGTTTGTGATGCTCAAGCCCAGCCCTGTTCCTTCCGTACCTTTTTTGGTGGTAAAAAACGGCTGAAATATCTTGTCTTTCATCTCCTCCGAAATACCAGGGCCGTTGTCTTCAATTTCAATCTGAACACAATCACCAACCACCTTCGTGCGCGCAGTCAAAGTAGGAGAAAACCCTCCTGAATCCTGACTTCTGTCTTCTGAATTTTGTTTTTCCCGCATTGCGTCGAACGCGTTATTACACAGATTGACAATCACCCTCGAAAAATCCTCTCCTATCAGAGGCACCTCCCCAACCTGTTCATCTAAATCCAACTGAATATCCACATTAATAGGCTCTTTACTCGCCCGCATTCCATGAAAAGAGAGATTGACATATTCTTTCACAAGGGCATTCAAATCTGTCGGCTCCATTTTCCCCGTTCCACCACGAGAGTGCTGAAGCATTGATTTCACAATTGAATCAGCCCGGGTTCCATGCTCATGAATTTTTCGAAGATTGGCTTTGACATCATTGAGAATTTCTTTGGCTTCCGAAAGGTTTTGGGTGTCTGAATCAGCTTTCAGCTGCAGGCTGTAAGCCGAAAGCTCCTCCTCGGCCTCCTCCACTAATTCAATACTGAGATCTGAAAAATTATTCACAAAATTCAGCGGGTTCTTGATCTCGTGGGCAATTCCGGCGGTGAGCTGTCCCAGAGAGGCGAGTTTTTCTTGCTGAACAAGCTGTTGCTGGGCGGATTTTAATTGTTCGTGGGCTTTCTCTAAATCGTGGTAGGCTTTTTCAATTTTTTTGGCCTGCTCTAACTCTTTCTCTTGTGTGCGCTCGCGCTCTTTTCTTGCCAGACGTTTTCTCTGTATGCGATCAACAGAATATAAGCCTCCGGCCAAGAGAATCACATATAATAAATATGCCGGAATTGTATTCCACCAAGGGGGCAAAACTGCAAAATTAATCGAAGCGGTGGTTTCATTAAACGTTCCCGATTGACTTCCCGACTGAACCTCAAAGGTATAATCACCCGCTTCCAAATTTGGAATAAATACAGAACGTTGTGTTCCTACTGAATTCCACTGATCATTTTCTGAGCCCAGAATGCGGTACCGATAGTTTACCGAGGCAGGATCTTTAAAATCCAATCCGATAAAATTAAACGTTATTGAGTTCTGTTCGCTTGGAATCTCGGGTTCTATGGAACTATAGGTCAGATCGTAGATTTCTGAACCTGTCTGTAATGAAGTAATGATAGATGTTCCAACCGGCTGTGTACTTTCAAGATCAGCGGGATTGAATCTGACGTACGAATTGACTCCGGCAAAAATAATTTCTCCGTCAGGAAGAGTTCTTGGAAAAGCGTAGTAGGGCCTGTATTTATCTCTGGGAAGCTCAAAATAGTCAACCGTTTCGGTAAGTGGATCAACCCGAATGAGTCCTTCGTCATTATTCAGCCAGATATAACCCTGATTATCCTGAGTCATCAACCTGATAGTTTTCCGTAGCGGATCCATATTATCCTCAAAGGTCACGCTGTAACTATTATTTATATTATCAACGCGAATTAAGCCTGTGGAGCTATTTATATACATGACACCGGGCTCCACCGTCGATCGCAATGGTGCCTGAATGGTTCTGATCGGATAATCAATCGTGATGTCCTGAGTTCTAAACTCTCCTGTCTCAACATTGTAGATAAAATGTTGTATGATATCACTTTCGGGTAAACCCAAACTATACACTTTTACAAAAAGCTCAGATCCATCCATGTACCAGGTGCTTGTTACCACAACAGTTGCATCTGTATAGATTTGCTCTACGGGAACAGGAATGGTTTCAAACTCTCCCGTACTTAAATTCATTTTTGTGAGGGTTCGATCATTGTAGTGACCTATATAAAGAAAACCTTTGTACTTCAAGCCCTCAAGAGGTGTCAACTCTAATAATTCGGGTAATTTTTGAAGCCTGAATGACTCAGTTTTACGGTTAAAAATGACAAAGTAGGGTATTGAGACATTCACAGAGCGGCCAGGTGTGAGATAGAAATCATCACCATTAGTTGCAATCAAGGTTTGTAATAGATTGAGATTTTCCGGGAGCTCAATGTCACTTTTATCTACAGCGTAATAGGTCTGGTTTTCACTGCCCAAATTCTTAATTAATCCATTTCCTGCGGTAGCCCAGATGGTTTCCTTATCGTCGGTAAATATATCCAAAATCGTGTTCTTGGGATTACCGCCCTGTAATTCGGGAAAAGGCTGCTTCAGCGTATAATTCCAAGACTTGTCGTACATAATACTGGCCCCCAAATAGTGATACCCAAACCACATATTGCCTTCTCTGTCCTCGTAGATATAGTGGATATCAGGCGAATGCACGGTGTTCACATTCTCATCCTCGGGGCGATACTCAGTAAATGAATTTTCTTTGAGATTCCATTTTACAGCACCGAAGAAAGCGCCGCCCAGCCACAGGTTGTCATCAGAATCAACCATCATATCCTGAAACTTGAAATCGATCAATTCCTGATCTGAAAAACTGCCTATGTTTGATACAAATTCCAGTTCACCGGTGTCGGCTTGTATTCGTAATAAGCCTAAAAATGTCGCTATATATAAATTCCCATCCGGACCCGTAAGCATTTCCCATATCTGCGATTCGGCAGCCTGCTTTACCATCTTATTATCTGAACGAATTGCTATGAATTTCTTGTCATATTGATCAAATAAATACAAGCCTGCATCTGTCCCGACATAGATTTGGCCTTTAAACTCTGCCAGCGATCGTATTACGTAGTTTTCATCCTCAAATGAATATATGGCTCCCTTAAGCGTATCTGAAAAATCAGGGTTTGGAATGTGATACAGTTGATTGAGTCCTCCGGTCCACATAGCGCCATGCTTATCAAACAGTACAGCGCGTAGCGTATCTAATCCTTTTACACTGGAGGCAACAGAAACAGGCGAGAAACGGTTTTCATCAATATGAAAAATGTCCAGTCCTGAAATATGACTGACTAACATTTTTTGCTCATCAAGCATTTTAAACCAAAAAATATTGGATGCGCCAATCGCTCCGGGATCATCCTCATCTTCCTGATAATTTGTAAACGTGTAGCCGTCATATTTACTCAGACCCTGTTCCGTGGCAAACCACATAAATCCCAAACTGTCCTGCTCTATCTGATTTATGTAGCCGCTTGGAAGACCGCTTCGCGTTGTAACATGTCGAAACACATTATTTTGCGCCACTAATGGGAAAGATGTGAGCAAAATGATCCCACAAAGAATAGATGACTGAAAAATCGACTCAATTGGTTTAGTTTTCATTATTCAGAATAATTGTGATGATAGTGTTTTCGCCCGGCTTACTTTCGACCTCCAATCGTCCGCCATGAGCTTTAATTATATCGTTTGTGATTGACAGCCCCAGTCCGGTTCCCTCGGTCCCTTTTTTGGTGGTAAAAAACGGCTGCAATATGTTCTCTTTTATGTCGTCCGGAATTCCCGGTCCGTTGTCCTCAATCTGAATGTGAATGTTATTATCAACAAGCTTGGTCCGTGCAATGAGCTTTGGTTTAAAAGCATTCTCTTTAGACTTATCCGCTTTCAGCTTTTCACGCATGGCATCGAAAGCATTATTGCACAAATTCACAAGCACGCGCGAGAAATCTTCAGCAATTACCGGAATTTTAACGATATCTTTATCGAGGTCCAGCTGAATATCCACATTTATTGGTTGCTTACTTGCGCGCATACCATGAAATGTGAGGTTGACATACTCCTTAATGAGTGCATTCATATCAGTCGACTCCATTTTGCCCGTACCTCCCCGCGAATGCTGCAGCATCGACTTCACAATAGAATCAGCCCGGGTCCCGTGCTCATGAATTTTTTGCAGATTCATCTCAATATCATCCAACAAATCAAAAGCCTCAGCACACTTACTACTATCCTCCGAGATCTGACTTTTGATCTCATCCCGAACTTCTTCCACCAACTCAATACTCAGTTCAGAAAAATTATTTACAAAATTCAGCGGATTTTTAATCTCGTGGGCGATTCCGGCTGTAAGCTGTCCGAGTGAAGCGAGTTTTTCCTGCTGAACCAACTGCTCCTGAGCCGAGCGTAAATCTGTTAAGGCTGCCTGAAGTTTTTTATAAGCCTCAGCGTTTTGCATCGCGATTCCAACATTAGCGGCAATAGTTGTGAGCAGTCGCTGATCACTTTCACTAAATCTGTTTTCCAACTCCTTGCTCTGAACGCTAATCACCCCGATTGATTTATTACCCGCTATAATAGGAACACCAAGATAAGACTCCACCATTTCGCCCTTTCTCTCGGCTTTGATTTCATCGTAGGTTTTTTCGATATCGTGATTTACAAGGAGAGGTTCTTTATTCAGGATAATTTTTTCAGTTATTCCATTCCCGAAAGGCCTCGACTCAGCTTCATCTCCATAATAATAAGGGAAATGGAGCATATCGGTTTTAAGATCGTGAATAGCGAGATATACAATATCAGCTTTGAACGTTTCCCGCATTTGCTCTCCCACCAGCTTAATAAGAGCGTCAAATTCCAATTGAGAAACCATCGCTTTACTGATGTTATTCACCGTCTGGAGTTCAGCCGCGCGTTGTTCAGTTTCTGAGAGCAACCTCGTGGCTTCATTAAAAAGACGGGCATTTTCGAGTGCTACACTCATACTGTTGGTGAGTGTTGTGAGCAGCCGCAGATCAGATTCGGTAAAGGCCTGTTCCCGTTCCACATTTTGAAGACTGATGGAACCGATCACACTGTCACCCACAATCATTGGTACAAAAATGGCCGATTTAGGCGGTAATCCTTTGCTTACACCTTGTTCTGTATCCCCGAATTTTTTCGCCGTTTCTATATAACTCTCATTTATCAACAGCGGTTCTTTTGTTTTGATGAGATGTTTATTTGCCCAGATAAACGGCCGTGGATCCACATGAAGCTGTTCTCCGTTCTCAATAGCATATTCCCAGGTTTCTGTTTCTTCTTTATGATTAAATGTGCGAATGAGCATGGTTTGAGTATTCAGCACTTCACAGATGCGGTTCCCGACAAGCCTGTAAATGGCATGCATATCCATCTCCCGCACCAGCCCTTCCTGCACGCTGTTAATAACAGCAAGTTCGGCGTTTCGCTGCTCGGTTTCAGCCAGCAATCGGTTGGTTTCGTTGAAGAGGCGGGCATTTTCGAGTGCCACCGTCATGCTGTTTACCAGAGTATTCAGCAAACTGACATCAGATTCTGAAAAAGCAAACTCCCGATCGAGATTTTGGAGCGTTACATATCCCCGGACTGAGTTGCCAACAATCATAGGAACATAGAGCGCCGACTTTGCCACACGAGTTCCCGGTACGGGCTTATGTTCCTTGCCTAAAATTTCAGATAACGCCAGCTCGGCTTTCTCATTAAACAGGAGAGTAGTCCGTTCACTGATAATTTTCTCTCTGACTTTATCATACGCGCGATCATCTACCTGAAACCGCTGACCATCTTCATACAGATACTTAAATCCTTCTGTTTTTTCTTTGTGATTGAAGGTTACAATTCCGGCAACCTGAGCGTCAAACAGATCACGAACGCGATCACCCACGAGATCATAAATTCCCTGCATATCCATTTCTGCCACCAAGCCCTGCTGCACGCTGTTGATAACGGCAAGCTCGGCATTTCTCTGCTCGGTTTCGTTGAAGAGGCGGGCGTTTTCAAGGGCTACGCTCATGCTATTAGCAAGCGTGCTCAGCAGACGGAGATCCGATTCAGTAAAAGCGTGTTCACGATCGTTATTCTGAAGTGTCAGATATCCACGAACAAAATCTCCCACAATTAACGGAACATAAATAGCTGACTTGGCTAATCTTGTCCCCGGAACGGGCTTAATTTTTTCACCCAGTATTTCTCTGTATATCTCATTGGCATTCTCTACAATTAACAGAGGTGCCTTATCATTGATAATTTTTTCACGAATTTTATCAAAAGTTCTTACTGAAGGATAAATGCGCTCACCTTCATCATAGGCGTAATGAAATTTTTCGGTCTTGTTTTCGTGATCAAACGTTACAATTCCCGTTACCTGTGCATCAAACAGATCCCGGATTCTATCACCCACGAGATCATAAATTCCCTGCATATCCATCTCGGCAACCAAGCCCTGCTGTACGCTGTTGATCACAGCCAGCTCGGCGTTTCTCTGCTCAGTTTCGTTGAAGAGACGGGCGTTTTCAAGGGCAACACTCATGCTGTTGGCAAGAGTGCTGAGAAGCCGTACATCGGAGTCGCTGAAAGCGTATTCGCGGTCATTATTTTGCAGGCTTACATAACCCAATACATTATCTCCCACAATGAGCGGGACGAAAAGCATCGACTTTGGAAACTCTGTGCCCGGCAGCGATTTTGGTGATTCACCGGTAATGGTCGTCCACGCTTCTTCAGCATTTTCTGTGATGTTAATCAGCGTTTTTGTTTTTAACAGCCGCTGGCGAATTTTATCAAGTGGACGAGGCTCGGGATAAACCCGTGCGTCATCAAACGCGTACCGAAAAATTTCTCTTGATTGATCGGTGTCAAACGTGGCAATAATCACTCCCTGAGCGTCGAACAATTGGCGGACTTTTTCTCCCACCAGCTCATAGATTCCATGGATATCCATTTCAGCCACAAGTCCCTGCTGAACGCTGTTGATCACAGCTAATTCGGCATTTCGCTGCTCGGTTTCATTGAAGAGACGGGCATTTTCAAGAGCCACGCTCATGCTGTTGGCAAGCGTGCTGAGTAATTGAACATCAGACTTACTGAACGCGTGCTCACGATCGAGGTTTTGAAGACTTACATAGCCCTGAACGGTATCACCGACCAAAAGCGGGACATACACCATCGACTTTGGAAACTCAGTTCCGGGTGCTGCTTTGGGCTTTTCACCTGTAATATTGGTAAACGCTGCCCCGGCATTTTCCTCTATGTTGATAAGCTTTTTTGTATCGATCAGACGTTTACGAATTCTGTCGTAGGGACGTGGCTGGGGATCAACATGCTTTCCATTCTCAAATACGTACCGAAATTCTTCTGTATTATTTTCTTCATTAAAGGTAGCGATCACCGTAACCTGAGAATCGAACAGGTCCCGTATTTTATTTCCAACAAGGTCATAAATCCCCTGAAGGTCCATCTCTGCAACCAATCCCTGCTGAACGCTGTTGATCACGGCCAGTTCAGCATTACGCTGCTCAGTTTCGTTGAAAAGACGGGCGTTTTCTAAAGCCACGCTCATACTATTTGAAAGCGTGCTCAGCAGTTGCACATCAGATTCGCTGAAAGCATTCTCTCGATCGAGATTCTGAAGGCTGACGCACCCCACCACTTCATTTCCTACCATCAGGGGGACAAAAATCATCGCTTTGGGGAGCCGCGTTCCCGGCACAGCCACGTGCTCCTCTCCGGTTAGTTTGTGGATGATATTATCGGCGTCTTCACTTACATGAAGCACTTCCTTGTGCTCAATCAGCCATTTTCTGATGTGATTCAGCGGGCGGGACTCGGGATATAAACGCTCTCCATCCTCGTACAGATATTCAAAAAGCTCAAGATTGGCGTCCTGATCAAAGGTGTAGATGCCGGTTACCTGAGCGTCAAACAGGTTTCTCAGCTTTTCTCCAACGAGCGTATAAATATCTTCGAGGGTCATGTTGGCAGCGAGTGCCGACTGAACACTATTTATTACTGCCAGCTCCGATTCGCGCTGAAGGAGCTTTTGTTCTGTGCTGTTATCCTTTTGCATTCCCTATCCACTGTTATTTTTTTAAGAAAGGATCCAATATCTCCTGTTCCCTTGTCTAACCTCGAAAGTTACCTTCCGTCCCGCGCGTTGATTTTATCATTTATTACAGATAAAACAAGCCCATTATCTTTCGACCCTTTTTCCGGTGAATTAAGGTTATCGTACCTTTACACACATTTTTCGGAAATACACGACCAATCCTGATCTCACTTTCATACTATCATTATCCTGCATTTTTTATCGAAAAGCCTGGCAGAAAACTCTTCTAAACCCCTATTGTGGTTCCATTTATCCTCATATTTTCTCTTTTAAGTAAAATTCAGAAATACACAGGATTATTTTCCCACCACAAATCTCAGGTAATTAAAGGAATTCCCCTGACACTGTCATGCTGCCGATCGTTAATATGAACATTTTATATCTCTTTTCCAGCACTGATAACCTTTAAATAAACTTCTGTTTATGCACAAATCCATCAAAATCGTTTCGTCATCTATTTATTTTTTCAGGATGATTGAAAACACAGTTTCTCCTGGTTTTGATTGAAGATCTATTGTTCCACCATGCGCATTAATAATATCGTTGGTGATACTGAGCCCCAATCCAGTTCCCGCGGTTCCTTTCTTGGTGGTGAAAAACGGCTGCAAAATTTTGTCTTTGATCTCGTCAGAAATTCCGGGGCCATTATCTTCAATCTCTATGCGAATCTCATCATCAACATGCTTCGTCCGCACAACTAAAGTAGGAGAAAAACCTTCTGTATTCTGACTCCTGTCTTCTGAATTCTGTTTTTCCCGCATTGCGTCAAACGCGTTATTACACAGATTCACAATCACACGCGAGAAATCCTCGGCGATAATTGGTATCTCACCAATCTCTTCATTCAGATCTAATTGAATATCCACGGCTATTGGCTCTTTGCCCGCCCGCATGCCGTGAAAAGAGAGGTTTACATATTCTTTGATCAAAGCATTAAGATTCGTCGGCTCCATTTTTCCTGAACCACCGCGAGAGTGTTGCAGCATTCCTTTAATGATGGAATCCGCTCGCTTACCGTGATGATTGATTTTGCCGAGATTTTGCCGAATATCCTTCAATATGTCTCTGACCTCGTCATTATTTCCCTCAGAAAGTTCCTCAGCGGCTTCGTCGAGCATCTCTTCACTTACTTCCGCAAAATTATTCACAAAATTCAATGGATTCTGGATTTCATGGGCAATTCCGGCAGTGAGTTCACCCAAAGACGCCATTTTTTCTGAGTGAATCAGCTGCCTTTGAGCTGACTTCAGATTTTTCAGTGTGTCATTGAGTTTATTGCTTAGTTTTTTCTTCTCAATAAACCTGAAAAAGGTAATTCCAACCAAAATAACGGCAAATATCATCCCGGCCAGAAATATGTTACGGGTAAATTTTCCACGGTTAATCTCGGCCTGTTTGATAGCCATCATTTTTTCATTGCTCTCTCTTTTCAGCGCCATTTCATTTTCAAACTCCATGACGTTTGTCATTCGGTTAATCTGAGAACGACTTTCAGCTGAAAGCGCCGAATCCTTCACTTCTGAAAATATCAGGCTGTTCTCATAGGCCTTTTTGTAGTCACCGAGATTGAAATAGGTATCTGCGATTTCACGATACAAATTCTCCCTGATCTGCAGATTTGATTCCGGAGCTGTTTGTTCAGCAAACCGGAGCTGGGTAATGGCATTGTCATACTCATCATTTAGCACAGCCACCTGAGCCAGGTTCATTCGGGCTTTCGACTCTCCCGTCCTGTCTCCTATCTCGATACTCAATTGCAAAGCTGTTTCAAATTTTTCTGTTGCTTTAGGGAGATCAGAGATCGTCATATAGTTATAACCCTGTCTCAAAAAAGCATCCACTACTGAAATCTTGAAACTAATTTGATCAGCATATGAAAGAGCCTTTTCGTAGTACTCATTAGAAGCGGCAATTTCTCCCTGCTCGGCCAGAATATCTCCGATGTAGCTGTAGCTCGAAAACGTGTCGTAACTATTATTTAGCCCGAGACGAAGCGCTAATGCCTTCCTGTGATGCACCAGCGAAGAATCTATATCACCCGCCAGATAGTAAGTTACTCCCATATCGTTATGAATACGCGCAATCCCCCATTGGTCATCAGCCTCACGATATATTTTCAGCGCTTCCTCCTGACTGTCAATTGCGTCATCCCACTTTTCAACAAACGCATAAACAAATCCCATAGCAAGCAGCGACTCCACGATAGCAGTGCTGTCATTCAGTTGCCGGCCGGTATTAAGTGATTCAACAAAATATTCGAGCGATTCACCATAATTGCCCAATCCCCGCAAAATCAGGCCTGTATTTGTGACTTGGTACATGTAGCTATATTGATCATCTGAAGCCTCAAACGACTCTAACGCCATCATGCTATATTCAAGTGCTTTCTCACTCTGACCCATCTGCTCATAAGTACTCCCCAACTCTGAATAAATCGCTCCCTTTTCAGAATCTTTAATGTCTTGAAATAACTTCATTGCCGCGAATAATGTATCCTCAGCACCTTTTATGTCAAAACTTCTGAATGCGCGTGCGTAGATCGCATAGCTTTCTATCGTCAAAGCCTGAATTCTACTTAGGTCCTCCTTTTCAAAATTTGCAGACTGAGAATGAAACAATCGGTTTGATAAGTTTAGTGCCTGAGTAGCGTAAAACAAACTACTGTCTGATTCTGACTCGTTGTAGAAATCATAAGCCAGATCAATAGATTGAGCAATCAGTGCGGTATCGGCCGGGTTTTCAACAGACAAATCTGAAGCCTGTAATTCGAAACCAAAAAGAGTTCCTGCGAAGATCAAAAGAGTAATAACGAACTTTTTTCTCATAGAGAGTTCATTTTGGAAGTTGAATAATAAACGTTGTACCGGCGTACTTTTGGGTTTCAATCAGTAATTCTCCGCCACGAGCTATCACACTATTATACAGCTGTATTTGAATAAGCATTACTATTAACATTCCAATCAAAACCTCGATCATACGCTGCTCTCCTATTTGGGAAGGCTGATGATGAATGTTGTACCATTTTTATCTGAGTCAATTTCCATTTTACCACCATGCGCCTTGATAATATCATTGGTGATGGAGAGTCCCAGACCGGTTCCTTCTGTTCCCTTCTTAGTTGTGAAGAAAGGCTGAAAAACTTTATCCAGGAGATTTTCAGGAATTCCAAGCCCGTTGTCTTCTACTTCAATGACCACTTCGTCGCTTTTACTAAAGGTTTTTATCCTTAATTTTGGCTTATAATCAGGATTATCGGCCTTTTTCTGCCGCATAGTATCAAAGGCATTATTGGCGAGGTTCAAAATAACCCGGCTGAAATCTTCTGCTATCAGCGGGATTTCTATCGATCCTTCTTCAAGGTCTTTTTCAATATCTACACTGATTGCCTTCTTTCCCGCTCTCATTCCATGAAAAGCGAGGTTCACGTATTCTTTTACAACTCCATTAACATCGGTCAGCTCTTTTTTCCCACTACCGCCCCTCGAGTGAAGCAACATAGACTTAACGATGCCATCCGCGCGTGACCCGTGCTCATATATTTTTTTGAGATTATTATCTATGTCATTCAATATCTCCATGAGCTCTTCATCATCCCCCGCAAGCTCTTTGGCCTCTTCCACCAGTTCGATATTCAGTTCTGAAAAATTATTCACAAAATTGAGCGGATTTTTGATTTCGTGGGCGATTCCGGCGGTGAGCTGTCCGAGGCTGGCGAGTTTTTCTTGTTGGACGAGTTGATCCTGAGCGGCTTCCAAATCCTCGAAAGATTTTTTCAGCGCCAGGTTGCTCTTTTCCACTGCTTTTCTCTTCAATTCGAGCTCTTCGATGGTTTCTTCGAGAAGGATGGCCGTTGTCCGTTTTACTTTTTCAGTACGATCAAGTTTAAATGATACAATCTGAAGCTCTTTATCAACAGCTTTTAAGTTTTTCAAAACAGATTCCTTCTGTTCAACCGACATGTTCGGGTCTTGTTGAATGATGTCAGTTACATCCTGCAGATTTTTATCCATATCTATTTTTATTTTAAAGCCACTATACAACAGGCATTATTGTGAAATTCATTATTACCGATTTTTGATTTTCCGTATTCCCCATAAGTAAAAAATCCTGCCATTGGCGCATTCCAAACGTTTTGCACCTGTTCTATCTCCTCTTTTATTAAAGCTCCGAACGATAAATGTCTGCTCACGCACGAAAACATGATTAAAGCATCGGCTTGCTGCTGAGCATCGTCCTTAATGCTTTCACATTCTGTAACCACTGTTTCTATGGCATCAAAATCCGGGGGCAATGAGAACTTGATTTGTGAGCCTTCAGGTACACTTCCTGTACAAATAAGGGAACGGTTTTCACTATTGGCAAATCTGGTTGCACGTATCACAGTATCTCCGTTTTCACGTTCCAATTGTAAGGGATAATACCAGGAATTCAGAAATGCTACGATACCCTTGTCGCCCTCTTGCTTTATCTCAACACCAAGGTATTTCATTAACATATCCAAAGCCGGTTTATCATCTATGGTATAAACAATATTACCTTCGCTTTTAGTCGCTGTTTTAGTGGTGCCAATAGCCTCCCAGCCACACGAAGCTATGCCTCTTACATCTATTTTATCCTCATCAATAATGAGGGCAATGATTGCGTCATCCTCACTTTTTCCATTGGTAAAAACAAGTGGTTTTTCGGCTATTAAATCATCTCCGGCCATTCCGCCGAAAACGGTTACTTCCCTTTCTTCTGACGATCGAGGTTTTCCAAATCCTTGTATGATGCCTTCAATTATTTGTTCTCCATCAATGAATACACCACCTGTCGCGATTATGAAAGCAGAATTATTAAAGATTTCTTTACCAATAGCACCCAGTTTTTTTGCATCCTCTAAAGCCGTTTCTTGGTTTATTTCACGAAATTCTAACTTAAAATAAGCCGGATTTATATCGATCAACATCATAGCAATACTGCCTTCCCCAATCTCACCATCAATAAATTCTCCTGCGGTAGTAGCACCAAATATCTGAATGCCTTTTTCGTCAAGCAATCTCGAAACAGCTTCTCTGTCTTGCTTAACAGACAGGAATACTATGGCCAGAGTTGGCTTGAAACCGTCTGCCATGCTTTGCTCAAGTGCAGATTGAATGACCTGTGTTGAGTTTCCTTTTATTGATTTTGCCTTCATTTTATTTTTTCTCCTTTAATGCCACACAGCAGGTGGTAAGGTTATGCATTTCAAGGTCTCCACCGGCCATTCTGCCAAGCTCAGCATTCGAAAACATCCCCGCCATCGGCACATTCCATACTTGCTTAATGCCTTCTAACTCAGCATTCATCATGGGACCAAAGGATAGTATTCGACCAGCGCAGCTGAACACCACCAGTGCGTCTGCTTCCGGCATTTCGGTATCCTTCAGATTTTGAACGCCTTTTACTACTTTTTCCATTACATCCCAATCAGGTGGTAAAGAAAATCGAATCTTTGAGCCTTCCGGAACAGAGCCGCTTGTGAAGAAGGAATGGTCTTCCCAATCAACCACAAAAGGCGGACGCATTACCGGGTCGCCATTCTCACGCTGCAATTGCAAAGGGAAATTGACAGCGATTTCATTTAATACATCCTTGTTATCGGGGGTGATATTTTCAAGTCCGCCATACTTTGTGGTAATATCAAGTGCCGGTTGGTTATCGATAGTGAACACATGATTTCCTTCACTTTTTGTCACCGTTTTTTCTGTTCCAACGGCTTTCCAGCCACAAGTGGCAATACCGTTGACCGCAACTTTTTCTTTATCTAAAGCGATACAAACCATCCCGTTGTTGCTTTCCCGGTTATTAGTAAAAACCCATGTTTCCTCAAAAGCATAATCATCACCGGCAGCCCCACCAAAAGCATTTACTTGCTTGCCGTTGGCTTCCTGTAAACCTAATAACACCTCTTCACCATCGGTAGCAGCATTACTGGTTGCCAACAGAAATGCCACCTGCTCAAAGTCCCTGTTGGCTTTTTGGGCAATGAATTTGGATGTATTGCGATAGTTCTTTGACTTAAAATCGGCAGAATAAATCCTGAAATATTCTTTTTTCATATCCATCAGCAGTATAGCCACCGACTTTGATTCGGTTTCTTCATCAATAAATTCGCCATTGGTTGTGGAACCGAAAATGGTGATATCTGCCTCATCCAGTATTCGGCAAATTGCCTTACGGTCTTGTGCAACCGACAGGAATACGATAGCCAGCGTTGGTTTGAACCCGTCAGCCATGCATTCAGCAAGTGCTGTCTTAATTTCTGCGGTTGATTTTCCTTTGATTGATTTTGCTTTCATAGATCCAGTGATTTTTGGCAAAGATTTCTGAATCACCTTTTAGATAACTGCCCCGGTAGAGTTCGAAGACTTTGCGGACATCCATGTTTTGTTATAGGGTTAGCTTCAAAGTCATTTAACCCGAATAATTCACGAAAAAAGTAATATCAAAATCCATAACGGTGATTTTTATAAACATGCTTAAAGTAAATTATAACTCAATTTTGAGCTACTCCTCATCCAGCACTTGTAGCACTTCCTGTTTTAATGAACCGAAATCAATGGGCTTGGTGAAGAACTCTTTTGCCCCGGAATTGATCGCCTTTTTATAATTATCATCATCACCATAGGCCGAAATCATACTCACCTGAATCTGCGGAAACTGCGCTTTTACTTTATCCAGCAATTCCAGTCCAGACATTCCCGGCATGTTGATATCCGAAAAAATATAGACGACATCCGGTGGAGCCTTACTCTGCAGCAGTTCCAGTGCTTCTTGTCCTGAAAAAGCGAACTCCAGATCAATAATACCCCGGCGGACCTCTTTTCTGAATCGCTGCCGAAAAAGCATTTCAACATCCTTTTCATCATCCACAACTAAAAACTTCATATCTGATTTACCTTGTAGTAATTTTATTAATTGTTAGATGTCTGTGTATCCGGGTCAACCGTAAATTTGCCGGTATTCTGTTCATTGAATAAACAGGAGATTCACGAAAACACCATCCACAGTACCAAGCCTATTGTACCATTTACCCTTGAAATGGTCTTGGACTATTCGTCTGAATATTTGGACTTTTCACTCATTTTATGCTTTTCTGCCGAATAGGAGGGTATATCTCTCGTCAAGTTCCGCATCCTCCGCTCTTTTCCCGGCAGGGATATTCTCTTTGATTTAATCCTAATCATTCACGAAAAATGTGATCATAAATTGAGATTCGCTTGGTCATTTATTTATTCGATCTCTGATTCTTAGTTCAAAAAGGTGATTTTCAAATTTCATCATGAGCTATTCATCATCCGCCTGCCGCAGCGTAATCACTGAACGAAACATGAGCGGCTTTGTATGAAATCCCCAACTCCCGCCCGGCCTTTTTGCCGCTGTAGACAAACCGTGGTTTTTCAATTACCGGCTCGTTATTCAGCATCCGGGTGATGTCTGACACTTTCCAGCTTTCGTTGCTCAGATAGTACTGTTTTCCATGCAATCCCCCTGTTGTCGCAGCTCTGTAAATTGCCCCGGCCACATCGCGCACATCCACAATGGCAAATTCGGTGTCGGTATCAAACAGCATTTGAACAAAGGGATTGGGAGCAATTTTATGCTTGAACAGATACTGAAGTCCCATCGAGGTAGAATCAACGCGCTCTGACAAAGCCGGACCCATCACGCCAACCGGATAGACACTCACCATTTCAACATCTGAATCGGGATTTTTTGCGATAAACTTCTGAACAACCTGATCGGCATAATACTTGGCCTGTGCGTAGGGATGACTCTCTTCACTCAGATAGGGTTCATCGCTTTCATTATAAAAATGGTCGGGCGAACGGCCCGGCACCGGCATGGGATAATCGGTGTTAAATGAACCAACAGACGCAATAATTACCACATTCTTTACCGATGAAGATTCATGTACAACCTTCAGGAAATTCTCTGTGCCTTTTATTGTGGGTTCGAATAATTCTTTTACCGGATCCTGAACATCGAGCTGGAAAGGAGTACCGCCGTGTATCACAATATCGCAGCCATCCACAAATGACCTGACAGATTCGATATCGCGGGTATCCAGGGGACAAATCTCAAGATTCTCCGCACCGGCCAATGCTTTTAGGTGGCTGTACTTCTTCTTCTTTTTGATATCTGTGGCTGATACTTTAACGCTGAAGCCATTCTCAAGGAATGTTTTTGTAACATAGCTGCCGATATACCCCGACCCGCCGATAATGCCTGCTGTTTTCATAGTTACTTGGATAAGTGGTTCAGATTTCTTCCCTTTGTTGTATAAATGTACAGGAGATGAACCACGCAGGTTTGCACTTTTCGCGCGAATGTTTGGATTAACCGGTCAAAAGAGAAGTTGTATTAAATCGATAACTTTCTGAAAGCAGATGGACTCTTCCCAAACTGTTTTTTGAAAGCACGGGAGAAATAAGCCTGATCATTAAAACCCACTTCAAAGCAGATTTCACCAATGGTTTTATTTGTCTGGTTCAAAAGTTCAACCGATCTCTGTAGTCGCACCGACCTGATAAATGTACCGGCAGGCTGATCGACCAATGCATTGAGTTTCCTGTTGAGTTGTGAAATGCTCATGTTGAGTGATGAAGCAAACATATCGTTATTGAATTCTTCATCCGTCAAATGTTTGTCGATTATCATGATCGCGTTTTTAAGGAAGTTTTGATCCACCGGACTTTTCGCAACGGCTGAAGGTGTAAAATAGGTAGCGGAACTGAACTGTTTTTTCAGATTTTTACGCTGCTGAATCAGTGTTTTAACGCGCGTTTGTAACTCCCTCACATGGAAAGGTTTGGTGAGATAAGCGTCAATTCCGGCTTCAAGCCCTTCAATTTTGGGGTCCAGTCCGGTTTTTGCGGTAAGCATGATAATAGGAATATGGCTGGTTTTCTCGTCTTTTCTGATCTGTTCACTAAACCTGTACCCATCCATTTCAGGCATCATCAGGTCGGTGATAATCAGGTCGGGAATAGCCCCCTGAGATACGACAATTCCTTCACGGCCATTTACGGCTTCCAGAATGTTGTACTCCTGCTCAAGTTGTTCGCGGATAAATGAGCGTACATCCGGGTTATCTTCTACAACGAGGATAACTTCGTCATGCTCAGAAAGCAGTAAGTCAAAATCCGGCATTGGCTGGGATTCTTGTCCGGGATCAATGGGAATACGTTCTCTTTCCTCTATTTCATTCTGATGCTGAAAAGACGTTTCTTTACGCGGTAGCTGAAGGATAAATTCTGTCCCTTTTCCAACTTCACTTTGCACGCTTATCGATCCCTGATGAAGTTCTACCAATTCATGAGATAGTGAGAGGCCAATCCCGGTGCCTTCATATTTGCGGGTGTTGGATGGGTCTGCCTGGTAAAAGCGATCAAAAATAAACGGCAACCGGTCTTCTGAAATACCAATTCCCGTATCCTTGATTCGTATCTCAATACATGACGGCTCCGGTGTACCGATTGACAAATCAACTCTCCCGCCATCGGGTGTAAATTTCAGGGCGTTTGATATCAGGTTGAAACATATTTTTTCCATTTTATCAGCATCAAAACACACAGGTATGACGTTGCCGGATGAAATAAAGTTCAGCTGGATTTGTTTTGATTCGGCAAGTGATTCAAACGAAGAAAAGATATTTTTTAAAAAAGAAACCATGTTTTGCTCTTCCGGATGCAGATCCATCTTCCCCGCTTCCAGTTTTGAGAGATCCAGAAGTTGATTTATGAGCGTTAAAAGACGTTCAGCATGGTGATTTGCGGAAACAAGTTTTTCCTTTTTCGTTCGGTTGTCTTCATCATCTAAAAGTGTTTCAATCTGACCGATTATCAGCGTTAGAGGCGTTCGGAATTCATGGGAAATGTTGGCGAAAAAATGTGATTTGAGCTGGTCGAGATTCCGCAGCGTTTCGGTTTGAACTCTTTCAAGCTTCAGCTCATTTTTAAGATTAAAGCGCTTCAATTCATAACGCCGTAACAGATAGAGAGTGTTTAAAAACATGACGCCGTACAAAATATACGCCCACCAGGTTTGCCACCACGGAGGCGAGACAATTACGGCGACAGCCAATCCCTCTTCACTACGAATTCCATCATTATTAGATCCTCTCACACGAAATGTAAAACGGCCATGTGGCAGATTAGTGTAGATAGCTGAGCCGATGTTTCCTGATGAAATCCAATCGCTGTTGAAACCCTCTAATTTATAAGAATACTTATTTTTTTCCGGTGCCGAATAGTCCAGCGCCGCAAACTCGAAGGTAACCACATCATCGCGGTGCGAAAGATGAATTTCGCTACTCTCAGAAACTGCTGCTGAAAGTACATCGGGATCTGTTCGGTTGGATGCATATCGCCCGCCCAGTTTCAACCCCGTCAAAACAACCGGCGGTTTGTGTGGATTATCGGAAATTTGGCTCGGATAGAAGTAATTCAGCCCTCCGATTCCACCAAAAAACAGTTCACCACTATCGCTTCGATAATACGCTCCGGTATTAAATTCATTACTCTGGAGGCCGTCTTGAACATCAAAATTCCGAAAAGTTTCATCTATCGGATTGAACCGGGAAAGGCCCTTGTTGGTACTTAACCAAAGATTACCATCGTCATCAGGCAATATTCCATAAACAACATCATTTGGAATGCCGTCGCTCAAAGTATAATGTTCAAATGTTCCGGCACGATAATCAAACTTGTTGAGTCCACCGGATGTACCGATCCAAAGATACGTTTCGGGTTCTATTGGATCTTCAAGAATAGATTTAATGTGATTATTGCTCAGGCTGTTGGATTGATCGGGATTGTTTTTGAATATGGTAAATGATTCGCTGCCGCTATCAAATCGCAGGAGTCCCTCAGCTGTTCCCAGCCAGAATATTCCGTCCATATCCTGAAAAATAACCGGCCTGGCTATCCCAATTGAATATTCCGATGACTGGTATCTGTAGTGCTGAAATGTGCCCTTTTGCTCAGGGTTCATTCTGCTGAAGTAGTTGTGCGTGGCAATCCAGATGGAGCTGTCGGCGGCTTCAAAAACAGCATTGACGACCTCGCTAAGCAAGCCTGATATATTTCCCGAAATATGCTTGTACAGTCTGTTTTGATTCGTAGCAGGATCGTATCTGAATAAACCCCGGGGTGTCGCAAACCAAAGCAATCCGTCCGACGCCTGAATCATTGAATAAGCATCTGTATTGCCGAAATTATCTATACGGTCAGAGCTCGTTTCAAAGCTTTTCAATTCCCCTGATTTACGGCTCCAACGGTAGAGTACATCAGCGCTGATCCAAACATCTCCGGAGTTATCCTCTAAAATTGAACGAATACTGAAACCCGTAATCCGGGTCGAGGGATCGGGAGCTCTGACAAGTGTTGGAAACCGATTTGCCTTTAAATCAAGAATATTAATTCCGAGTCCTGATGTGCCGGCCCAAAGAATGCCGGTGTTGTCAATCAAAAGACTTGAGATGAGATTATGACTGAGTGATTGCGGATTTAGAGGTTCGTGCCGGTAATAGGTGTAGTGATTTGTTACCGTATCAAAACTCATTAACCCCGCGGCTGTCCCCAACCAAAGCTGCCCTGTATGTTCCTCCACAATGATATTAATACTTCCCCAGCCATATTCGAATACTTCATATTTAGTAGGGTAGAACTCATAGCTACCCGAATTTCGGTCAAATTTTATTAGTCCGCTCTGAGTCCCGATCCAAAAATCACCGGCGCTGCTTACATGCATTGAAGTGACTTTGTATTCACCCGAGCCCGCAGGTATTTTCGGGTGTTTGGTTTCAAACTGAGTCCGGGTAAATGATTCACTTTGTTCATCAAATTGATTGAGGCCTTCCTGCGTGCCAATCCAAAATGTTTGATGTTCATCAAAAAACAGATTTCCGACCCGGTTACTGTTGAGGCTTCGGTCATCGGCCGGGTTGTGCAAAAATCGACGGTAGCTGTAATTGCAGCCGTTATCGTCATCATCAACAAGAATATTGAAGAGGCCGTCACCTTTGGTTGCTACCCAGATTGTGCCATCCGGCCCCTCGGCAATATCCGTAATTTCATTGGTCGTTTCTTTTTCACCCGCCTTATTGACCAATGGAATTTTACAGAAGACTTCAGTTTCCGTCTGAAAAACATTCACATCCCCCGATAACGAACCGGTCCAGATATCCCCGCGACTGTCTTCAAGCAATCTTGTTACATACGCATCAGAAATTGTGGTTGAATCGAAGGAATCGTGCTGATAGACTACAAAATTGCGGCCGTCGTAACGATTCAGCCCGTCTTTGGTACCAAACCACATAAAGCCACGACTGTCTTGCATAATAGAATAAACAGCATTTTGCGACAAGCCGTCATCAATGGTCAGATGACGGAATTTTACCTGCTGTGAAAACGCTTCCGTTGCAAACAGACAGAATAGAATTATTAGAAACCCTTTTACAAACTGCATTTGATTTTAAAGCTTGTTTGATGCTTGTAAAACAATCATTCCCGACAGTTAGTTAATTCACAAATAAGCCTTCGTAAGGTTTTGTTATTACTGCGGTATAGAAATTATAAATGTACTTCCTTTTTCCGACGTGGTTTCAATGAACAATTGTCCCCCATGAGCCTTAATGATATCGTTAGTAATACTTAGCCCAAGCCCTGTTCCTTGCGTCCCTTTCTTGGTCGTAAAAAACGGCTGTAGAATTTTGTCTTTCATTTCATCAGGAATGCCCGGCCCGTTATCCTCAATCTCGATGTGAATTTTATCTCCAACGAGCTTAGTGCGAGCAATCAAAGTCGGAGAAAACCCTTCTGAATTCTGACTTCCGGATTCTGAATTCTCAACTTTCTCCCTCATCGCGTCAAACGCATTATTTACCAGATTCACAACAATTCGGGAAAAGTCCTCCGCGATTAAAGGAACCTCACCAATATCATCATCCAGCTCATATCTGATATCTACATTGATGGGTTCTTTGCCAGCCCGCATGCCATGAAATGTCAAATTAACGTACTCTTTAATAAGTGCATTAATGTCCGTTGCCTCCATTTTGCCTGTTCCGCCACGACTATGCTCCAGCATCGACTTCACAATCGAATCAGCCCGGGATCCATGCTCGTGGATTTTGCGGAGATTCATCTCAATATCATCCAGCAGATCATAAATTTCAGAATTCGAACTTCTGTCCCCTGACTTCTGAATTCTGAATTCTTCCCTAACCTCATCCACCAACTCCACACTTAGCTCCGAAAAGTTATTCACAAAATTCAGCGGATTCTTGATCTCGTGGGCAATACCTGCGGTAAGCTGTCCAAGCGAGGCAAGCTTTTCTTGCTGAACCAACTGTTGCTGCATCGTCTGAAGTTCACTCAGAGTAGCATTCAGCTTACGATAGGCTGATGCATTATCCAGAGCAATAGCTACATAAGTAGCCAAGTTTCGAAGCAGGTTTATATGGTACGGCGTATATGCATTTTTATTGAAACTTTGAGTCGTTATTACACCAACAACACGTTCATGATGAATCAGCGGGAGATAGACCAGCGACATAGGATCTTCTCCAACTATCGGCGGCTTGTATGACTTAATGTAGTTTTTATGTTCATTTGGAAAATCCCCGATTATAATCTCTTTTTTGTTCTTAAAACACCAAACCGCTAATCTGTTGTCTTCATCCAGATTATTCACATAGGGACTTAACATTTCCCCCTTCTCTTTTGTAGCCGGAAAATCAAGAAGGTTTTTTTCTTTATTGTAAATACCTACGCTGAAAATTGCCGCGTTCATCAACTCATTTACGTGCTCATATACCGTATCAATAATTTTGTGAGCGGAAAGGTTTGAAGTGATTGCCCGCCCGATTTTACTGAGTTGCTCGGTGTCAGCCCGCCGTTTGTTTTCAGCTTCAGCTCGTAGTGTAGCTTCGCGAAGCGCTGTTCGTTCTTCTTCTTTCCTTGAAATGCGATACCGCTGAACCCTGTCTATACCAAATACCACGAATCCGAAAGCTGCTGTAAAAAAGCCATAAGCCCAGAAGGTTCTGTACCACGGAGGCAAAATATTTAGCCCCATAGAGATACCGGCATTATTCCAGATTCCATCAGCATTTGCCGCTCTTACATGAAAGGTGTACTCTCCTTCGGGAAGATTGGTGTAGGTTGCTGATTTTTTATTCCCGGCATCAATCCAATCGGGATCAAATCCCATTAATTGATACGAATAAGTATTTCTCTCAGAATTAGCGAAGTGAAGAGCTACATAATCAAATGTCACCTCATTTTGTTCATAGGAAAGTGTGATGCTACTTGTTTCGTTGAGTGATTGTTTAAGCAGTGAATCAGGACCATTAGAAATGGATTCATTCAAAATCTTAACATCAGTAAAAGCAATCTGAGGAGGTATTTCGTTGATGTGCAGTTTTTCAGGCACAAAAGCGGTGACGCCCTCACCACTTCCAAAATAAAACACACCATCTTTGCTTTTTGAGTAAGCATTCTGGCTGTATTCTAAAGCCATAAGTCCGTCATCGAGACTATAATTTCTAAACGTCTCTGTTTCGGGGTCAAAGTTTGATATTCCGTCATTTGAACTCATCCACAGAGTATTGTTTTTATCTACAAGAACACCGTAAAGCGTATTATTGGAAAGACCATCCTCCTCCGTATAATGAGTGACAGTTTGGGTTTTGATGTCAAAGCGATTCAGCCCTCCATTTTGGGTTGCCAGCCACAGCACATCGTTTTCACCATCTCTCTGTGTTAAGCTTGATATTTGATTGTGATTTATACTCGTCGTATCTGTAGAATTATAGGTCGAGGCTATTGTAACCTCACCATCCTGAGATACCCGAAGCAATCCATAGTTCGTCCCGGCCCATAGAATGCCGCTATCTTCTCGGTGCAGACTTAAAACAGCAGGTCCGAATTCACCCCCCAATTCTTCATATGGCAATGGAATGTGTTCATATTGACCTGTTTTGGTATCAAAACGGTCGAGCCCGCCTATACTGCCGATCCAGAATATACTTTCATCTGCAGCCATCGGGATAATGCTAAAAAGGTTGTTTCGTCCCCTGTTTTCTTCATCCTGAGGATGTCTGAAATGTGTGGCTTTTTTAGTTTTTCTGTCAAACCTGATTAGTCCGCCCGAACTACCAATCCAAAAGTTATCTTCCCGATCTTCAATAAAAATTCGGAGTGTACCGAATACAATCGATGTGGTATCATTCGGGTCATGTTGATACCTAAAACTTGCTCCTGTCTTACTATCAAATTCGGTAAGAACATCTCCTGCAAAACCGGTATTAGAACCAATCCATAATGTACCCCGCCTGTCTTCATAAACACCCCACACGATACCTGGAGCAATACTTTGATCGTTTTGAGGATCATTTCTAAGATGAGTAAAATTAACAGCACCCGGGTTGAATGCATCAATTCCTCCAATGGCTGTTCCAACCCAAACGGTACCTGATCTATCAGTAAATAAAGACTCTACAATGTTATCACTTAAGCTATTCGGATCTTTGGGGTTATTTCTGTATTGAGTAAACTTCTTAGTTTGTGTGTCGAATCGTGCTAACCCTGTACCAGGTCCTCCAACCCATAGTATATTTGGGTTTTCCGGGTCAGCTATGATTTTTGATAAAATATTGAGCCGATTAAATACCCCTTCTTCAACCGGATAGATCGTAAACCTTTCAAAATCACCTGTTTTTGTATTTAACTTTACGACACCAACTCCCGTAGCTAACCAAAAGGAGTCCGTTTCACCTGGCGGTATATATTGAGCTAAAATCACATTTCGAGCTCCTCTGTTATCACTGACCGCCGGCTCAAATAGATAGCGTGTGAATTCATCTGTTTCCGGATGAATTCTGTTGAGACCATTAGCTGTTCCGACCCAAATAAACCCTTCGGTATCCTCATTTATAAAGAAGATTCTATCTTGAGATATAGTTGTAGAATCATTTTCAGAATGGGTGAATCTATCAAACTTACCATCTTGACCAGCACGCATTCGATTAAGCCCGGCTCCAATAGTTCCTGCCCAAAGATCGCCACGACTATCTTCGAAGGCTATGTCTACTCTGTCGCTCGATAAAGAAGTAGAATCATCAGGATTATGGTAATATTTTTTGAATGTTCCTGTAGTTTGATCTAACCGATTAATTCCGCCGCCTTCTGTCGCTACCCAAATATCACCATTCTTTGCCTCAGCAACTCCACGTACCCAGCTTTCTGAAAGTGAGGTCGTATCAAAAGGGGTTTGCTGATATACTTTGAATTCATGTCCGTCGTAGCGATGAAGCCCTTGCTGGGTCGCAACCCAAATAAACCCCTTCCTATCTTGTATGATATCTAAAGCGCTGGATTGCTTCAATCCATCACCAATACCGATATTTTCAAATCTCAATGACGGAGCTTCGGTTTGCAAAATAGTCGGATCTTGCCCCAACTCATTTTGAGCCTCTGCGGAAGTTGTTACGATTAGCGTCAAAGCAAGTAAAAACAGCCATTTTAAATATGGTAATTCATTTATCATATTCATCACTCATACACCTTTAGATAGTTTAACTATGAAATTCGAGCCCTTGTTTTTCGTGGTTGAAACTTCCATAGTTCCCCCATGCGCTTTTATAATATCGTTGGTAATACTCAATCCAAGCCCGGTACCCTGAGTCCCTTTCTTAGTCGTAAAAAACGGCTGCAAAATCTTATCCTCCATTTCTTCAGGAATTCCCGGTCCATTATCTTCAATCTCGATATGCACAGAACCATCTATATACTTTGTTCGAGCTATGAGCTTTGGATTACAAGCTTCTGAATT
>Ga0306910_1000197_pt1 | contig 35605 bp, 19 predicted proteins | sample AntRauMFilla2698_FD_190438 | JGI IMG/M metagenome (GOLD analysis project Ga0306910, IMG submission 190438) | Saline lake microbial communities from Rauer Islands, Antarctica - Metagenome Filla 2 #698 (v2) (version 2) | ecosystem: Environmental > Aquatic > Non-marine Saline and Alkaline > Saline ... | reverse complement strand
AAAAACAAATTCGGATTTGCCGGATTATTCTTTTTTTTGAAGCAGAACTCTTCTATTTTTGTGATCTGTGAAAAATCTGAATACACATACCACTTTCTTAAATGTAATCAACCTGTTGGTTGTGGCCGGGATACTTTGTCTTCTGGCTCCCAACGCGGTGGATCGAAACAGAGAATCGACTTTTGAAGAGTGGCTGGAGTCATCACAAGATATTGACCCTGCTTCTCATAAAGGTGATTTACAGGGTACCAATACTAATTCAGACGAACCCGCTCCGGCTGATACCGATGCAAAGCATGAAATCACTTCGCTCTACGCGGCGTGGTACTACTTTCATCAATCGGTAACACTTGGTCATGGTCTTATTTTTGACGCATCCTCCTGGAAGCATCTCAAACTAACCTCAGAATCATCCTTCAACAGTGATTTTTCTGCTGGTTTGATAATTTCGAATTCAGAACTCACATCGCATTTATCAGGCGATCGTACTTCGGGTCTGAGGAAAAACATCTCTCCTGATCTTGAATTCATTCGCCATAAGTTAAACGTAAACGCTCCATAGCGTACGCCCATCTTTTCAGATCAGTTCGATTAGTTTCACGTTTTAGATTAACATCAACAAACAATCTAAAATTCTCTGGATCATCATACTAATCTCTCACAATCAACAGGAATAATTCTACTTAGAATTGTCCCGATTTGCTAATAAAGAACGAACTGTTAGCACCAATTTTCAATCACACTTAAACGCACTACTATACATGAAAGGTAACGGAACAAAACTTGCGTTCACCATAGGATTTTTGGCGATCGCGTTATTTTATCTGCAATATTCATTTCGCTACTGGTTAGAAATGAATCACATTGAAAGCCTGAGCGGAGAAGCTCAAGAGCAGTACATCGATAATAATCGGGAAAAGATTGAGATGCTTAAAAGCAACACAATCAATCTGGGACTTGACCTTCAGGGCGGTATGCATGTTACGCTTGAGCTTCAAACAGAAAGCTTACTTCGCGGACTCGCAGGTGAAAGCGCCGACACGACTTTTAATAATGCCGTGAGCCGTGCTAAGGAACGCTATCTGCAGAACGATGTGGATTTCATTGAGACATTTGTTGAGGAGTTTCAATCGGGTAATGAACAAGCCCGCCTCAGCCGCTATTTCCGCAACGACGCTGATAACATAACACGCCGATCAACCAATGAAGAGATCGCAGCATGGCTGAAAGGACAGCGAGGTGAAGCTGTAACACGTGCCATGGAGATTGTAAGAACTCGTGTTGACCGCTACGGTGTAAACGAGCCAAGCATTGTGAAGCAGGGAGAAAACCGGATTATTGCCGAACTCGCCGGAATTTCAAACGAAGAGCGTGTTCGTAATCTTTTGAAAGGAACCGCACGGCTTGAATTCCACTTAGGCGCTGATCCTGAAGAACTCAGAGACGCACTTGAGCGCATTATTGCTTACTACGATGAAGAAGTTTCCGTTGAAGGAGACACTACTCAGACTTCTCGTCAAAATAAACTGCTGGAAGTTTTCTCGCCACAGGGACAATCTATTGTGGCCGGTGCCGCAGCGGGACAAGACACAGCCGCTGTTAACAATCTGATAAAAATTGAAGCGATTCAGGATCTTCTCCCCAGGGGTATTGAATTGATGTGGACCGCTTCCCCCTCATTTACAGGTAACGATGGTCAGGAGTATTATAACCTGATTGGTGTGCGAGAACAGGTTGAGCTTACCGGTGATGTGATCGAAGAGGCTCGTCCAAATTTTGATCAGTACACCAACGCACCGGAAGTTTCCATGAGCATGAACAGTGAAGGCGCTCGCCGCTGGGCTCGTATTACCGGATCGAATATCAATAAGCCGATCGCTATTGTGCTCGATGGTTACGTGTACACCTATCCAAACGTAATCACTAAAATTAATGATGGCCGATCTTCTATTACCGGACTTGAAAGTCTCCAGGAAGCAGAGGATTTAGTGAACATACTGCTTTCCGGTGCGCTTCCGGCTCCACTTGAGATTGTGGAAGAGAGAACAGTGGGACCAACATTGGGTGAAGCTTCAATCAGCTCCGGCTTAAACTCTGTCTCATTCGGACTTGGTATTGTGGCCATTTTCATGATTTTTTACTACCAAAAATCCGGAGCAATCGCTGATATTGCCCTGTTAATGAACATTGTTTTCATTTTCGGAGTGTTGGCGGCATTTAAAGCCACTCTTACACTGCCGGGACTTGCCGGTATTGTGCTTACCATCGGTATGGCCGTGGATGCCAATGTTCTCATATTTGATCGTATCAGGGAAGAACTTGTGGCTGGAAAAAGTCAGCTTGCCGCTATTGAAAGTGGATTTTCGAATGCGTTGAGCGCCATTTTGGATGCCAACATTACCACCTTTCTCACCGGTGCCATTCTCTACAGTTTTGGAGTTGGACCGATTAAAGGATTTGCCGTCACTCTGATGGCCGGTATTGTTTGCTCATTGTTTAGTGCTCTGGTAATAACCCGCCTTGTGGTTGATTACAGCACACGCGAACGCGGCTCCAAACTGAGCATCGGTTAATAATCCCTTTCCACTTTTCAATTTTAAAACAGATTTAGAATAACATGAGAATTTTTGAAACCGCAGATTATAACATTATTCAGAATCGGAAGATCGCCTATGTGATCTCCGGTATTCTGATTGCCCTGTCAATCGGGGTGATTGTAACTAAAGGACTCCAGTACGGAATTGACTTCCGCGGAGGAACTGAAATTGTGATCTCATTCGATCAGGCTCCATCAGTTGGAGACGTACGCGCTCAGCTTACCGAACCACTCGGTGGCGTTCCGGAAGTAAAACTCTTTGGGAATGAAACTGATCTTTTGATCAGAACTGATGCACCGGGAAATATTAATAATCTTCAGGAGATCATTACCAACAGCGTTAAGGAGCTGTATCCTGATTATGAGACTACTATCATTAAAACGGACGTAGTCGGCCCACGTTTTGCTGAAGACCTTAAAGAAGGTGCTCTTTACGCCATCATCACATCTATAATTGTGATCTTCATCTACATTCTGATTCGTTTCAGAAAATGGACGTTTTCAGCCGGTGCTGTAGCCGCTTTACTTCACGATATCACCATTACACTGGGTATATTCACCCTGCTTTCTAATTTGATGCCGTTTAACATGACCATCGATCAGAATATTATCGCGGCGTTCCTTACCATTGTGGGTTACTCCCTAAACGATACTGTGGTGGTGTTTGACCGTATTCGTGAAAACAGTCTGATCTACAAAACGATGGATCGTGAGAAAATGGTTAACAAAAGTATCAACAATACTTTGTCACGAACCGTGGTTACCTCGGGCACTACCTTGTTTGTAGTAGTTGTCCTGTTTATATTGGGAGGTGAGGTGTTGCGTGGACTCTCATTCGCACTTATCATTGGTGTAGTGATCGGTACCTACAGCTCCATCTTTGTTGCCAGTTCAATTGCAACAGACCTTGAGAACGCTTTGGAGAATAAAAGTGCCTGATAACATTTCTTATTAATAAATACCGGAGAATATCAACATGAGTTTTAATCTTAGCGAACAGTATAATTGCGTAGTGCTTGAGTTCAAAGGCAAAGTTATGGGTGGGCCTGATGCCGCTAAACTCAACGAACAACTTCATGAACTCATAGATGAGGCAAAGAAGAACGTTGTAGTGGATCTCTCACGTGTCAACTTTATGAATTCATCCGGACTTGGAATGCTCATTGGCGGACTTACCACCATGAGAAATGCGGGCGGAGATCTTCGTATCTGCAACGCAAGTAAAAAAATCGAAAGCCTGTTGATGGTTACCAAGCTCATCACCGTATTCGATCATTACAAAACGCTTGATGAAGCTGTAGCATCATACGCCGACAAAAGCTAACTACAGGTGATTCAATCAACCTAATTTATCTTACATTCAGGAGGCACTGATCCAATTATTGGCAGTGCCTCTTTTTACGTTTAAACCATTTTTATTATGTCAGTACGAGTTGTAATCGGTGCCCAGTGGGGCGATGAGGGAAAAGGAAAAGTAATCGACCTGCTAAGTCCCAAAGCTAAATACGTCGTTCGCTATCAGGGCGGTGCAAATGCCGGACACACCCTCAAATTTGATGACACAACCATTGTTCTCCATCTTGTTCCTTCAGGGATTTTTCATAACGACACCAAATGTATTATTGGAAATGGCGTGGTGATCGATCCGGTTTCTCTGCTTGAGGAGTTGGAAGAGGTAAAATCGCACGGAATTGATCCCAAAAACCGACTATTTATTAGTGAGGGAGCACACGTTATTCTCCCCTATCATAAATTGATAGATAAAAGCAAAGAGGCTCACAAAGGAGATAAAGCGATCGGAACAACCGGCAGAGGAATCGGTCCGGCTTACATGAGTAAAGTGACCCGGTCCGGCATAAGAATGCTTGACCTGCTCGACCCCAAATCACTTGAAGCCAAGCTCAAAGATAATGTGATCGAAGCCAACGCCCTTTTATCAAATTACAACGCTGATCCTGTTGACTTTGACGAAATCTGGAAAGAGTTAACCGAAGCCGGGAAAAAACTGGAAAGCTATATTGCAAACACCAGCGCCATGCTACACGACGCTCTCGACAACAACGAAAATATTTTGCTCGAAGGAGCTCAGGGAGCGTTACTTGATATTGATCACGGAACTTATCCTTTTGTTACTTCTTCATCCCCAACAGCCGGCGGTGCCTGCACGGGTTCAGGAATTCCGCCAATGGCCATCACAAACGTGATGGGAATCACCAAGGCTTATTGTACGCGCGTAGGCAACGGGCCATTTCCAACAGAGCTGAAAGATGAAGCGGGTGAAAAACTGCGCGAAATCGGTCATGAATTCGGCGCTACAACCGGACGTCCACGCCGCTGCGGCTGGATCGATCTCGTTGCTTTAAAATATGCCGTACGCATTAACGGGATAAATGAACTGGCGCTCACCAAGGTAGATGTTCTCGATCATTTCAAAGAGCTTCAAGCCTGCACCCACTACGAAATTGATGGTAAAAAAACAGATATTTTCCCGCTCAGCGCCACTAAACTGGAGAAAGCCAAGCCTGTATTCAAAAAGTTTAATGGATGGAACACCGAAACCCGCGGACTGGAAAAAGGCGAACTCCCGCTTGAATTGATCAACTATATCGCGTATCTGGAAGATTATCTGGGCGCAAAAGTGGTTATTCTTTCATCCGGACCCAAACGCTCTGAAACATTGATGTTATCAGAGGTTAACTAACTGCTGGTTTCTATCTCACCTGTTCGTTTTTTATTCTGTCACCTTTAATCTCAGAATTTCTAAATTTTGGCTGAACGCTTTTATATCGATTATCTGGTAACCTGCTATCAGGGTGAAACCATTATGGATAAAGCTCTTGGGATTGCCCTTGAGCAGAGCGTCGAGCTTCCGCAGCATCTCATTTCAGCCGATATTCAGAAAGAGTTTACCGGACAGGTTGAGAAAATAGAATCTTCTGAGCGCCATCATCTCGTTACCATCTCTTTTCCCATACAGCTGTTAGCTGATAATCGCACTCAGTTTTTAAATGTGTTGCTGGGAAATATCAGTCTCAAGCCCGGAATTCAAGTCATTGAGGCAGATTGGGACAGAATTGAAGACCTCTTCCCCGGACCAAAGTTCGGAATCGATGGGATTCGGGCTAATATGGGAATTAAAGAGCGGGCTCTGTCGTGTACAGCGCTGAAACCGGTGGGAAGTTCAACAGAATCCTTCGCTGAAATGACGTATCAATTTGCCTCAGGCGGTATTGATATTATTAAAGATGATCACGGTGTGGGAAATCAACACACATCACCGCTGTACGAGCGTATGGAAGCCTGCGTACAAGCCACTGAAACGGCAGCGGAGAAAACCGGGAAAAAAGCAGAATATTTACCCAACATCACAGACCGTCCCGATCTTATGTTTGATCATTTCAGAAAAGCCGAAGATTCAGGTGCCGGCGGCGTATTGGTCTGTCCCCATTTGTGCGGACTCGAAACGATGGCTCAGCTCGCTGAATCTGATGTTCATCTGCCAATTATGGCACATCCCGCATTTTCAGGGACGTATGTGCAAAAAGAACAGGGATTCAGCCACTCATTTTTATTTGGTACGCTTTGGCGGGCTTTTGGTGCCGATTTTAGCATTTATCCCAATGCAGGCGGACGTTTTTCCTTTTCAGAAGCAGCATGTGAAGGAATTAATCAGGCCTGTCACGATCCCCTTACTCCCTTTCCACGCATTTTTCCCACTCCTGGCGGTGGACTCAAACGCGAAACCATATCTAAATGGCTGAATGCTTATGGAAACGACATTGTTTTTCTTATAGGAGCAAGTTTGTATGATCATCCCGAAGGAATTGCCGTAGCTTCAGGAGAAATATATTCAACGTTGCTTTCGTAAGGCTGAAAGCTAAATTATCTTTCCATAATTCTGAAAATTACCCCGTGTAGTCGATCGTCATGACGATCGACTACACGGGATGAATTATTATCGGAAATTGTGTATTTGAGCGACAGACCTCCAAGGTTTCTAAAACCTTGGAGGTCTGTCGCTCAAATACACAGCTAAATCCATCAAAAATGACTTCACAGCTCAACCATGAATAAATCCAAAGTCCTGAAAAACAATCAATATCACTGGACAGACGTAGAGCGCAAGCAGTATAAAACGGAGACCACCAATTTCAAAGACATTCATCGTTACGGATTATTGGGGGAAAAGGAGGAAGAACAGCAACTCAACTCACAAACCCGCTATTTTGAGATTCAACCCGGTGGATATTCATCGCTTGAGCTGCACCGCCATCCTCATACCGTTGTCATTATTCGGGGAAAAGGATCGCTCATTTTAGAGAATGAAATTCATGATATTGATCTGCACGACGTTATTTTCATCTCCCCCGAAACCATTCATCAGTTTCACGCCGATCAAGATGATCATCTTGGATTCATCTGCGTAGTTGACCGCTATCGCGACAGACCAACAATTCCAAGTCAGGATCAGCTCGATGTACGGATAACAAATCCTGAAGTCAGAGAAAAGATCAAATTATAACGGGTGGCAAATCATTACCCATAAATTTTGATTACAACAATTTATGTTCTCTCAGATCCCTCACTTATGACATTTGTGGTACGATTGTATTCACACTTGAAAACTATCTGAACCGCTCATCATCAGATAGTACCGCTAATCAAAAAAACTGATCTTGAAGCCTTTTTGGGCCGTATTCTTTAGTGAACCCAAACATAAAACAGATCAGATTATGAAAATATGTAAATCAAATTCCGGGCTCTTAGCCGTAATAATAGCCATAGTAGTAGCTATTTCAGTTCAAGCTCAGCCGAACTCAACAAACTTCAATTTTAAAGTTGAAATTACAGGACAGGGACAAGATATCATTCTCATTCCGGGACTTTCAAGTCCGGGAGAAGTCTGGGATAGTACGGTAGAAAAATTGTCAGATAACTACAGATGTCATGTCGTTTCTCTGCCTGGATTTGCCGGAACTGATCCAATTGACTTTGAAGGGCCTTTTGTCCAGAAAATGGGCGATCAAATCGCGGAATATATTAAAGCCAATAAATTGAAAAAGCCTGTGATAATGGGACATAGTCTCGGTGGATTTTTGTCGCTGTACATCGGCATCAATTATCCCGATTTACCCTCTAAACTTGTCTCCGTTGATGGCGTTCCGTTTTTGGCCGCAATGCAAAATCCTGCCATGACGGCTGAGGTTGCCAAACCAATGGCTGAAAACATGAAGGCACAAATGATGAATGTGAAAGGTGATGCCAGAAAGCAGATGCAACAGCAAATTATCGCCACCATGGTCACCGACCCTGAAATGCAAAAGATTGCCGTAAATTGGGGCCTTGAAAGTGATCAGGAAACTGTTGCCCAAGCCATGTACGATCTCTACACAACAGACCTCAGAAGTCAACTCGAAGCTGTTAAAGTCCCGACTTTGGTTCTTGGTGCGTGGAAAGCATACGAAAATTATGGTGCCACCAAAGAGATGGCTGAAAATATGTATAACCAGCAGTATAAAAGTCTTGACGACGTTACCATATTGCTCAGTGAAAGTGGAAAACATTTTTTGATGTGGGACGATCCCGCATTACTGTTATCTTCGTTTCAATCTTTCATGAATCCATAATTCTAACCGGTTGAATCAGATATGTTTAAATCTGCAAACTCTGCAACACTTGAAGAGCAAAGGCGGGCGTTTTCCGGGCGCCCGCTTATTGCTATGCCACTGGCAGGGACAATAATGTGGACGATCATCGGTCTTTCGGGAATATTTTTTCCTGATCGCATCACCGTTTGGGTATTGTATATCGGCACCGGCAGCATTGTATATCTCGGGCTGTTTCTATCTCGTTTTACAGGCGATAATGTTTCTTTTAAAGATGAACCTAACACCTTCGATCATCTTTTTCTGCTTTCCACGGGAATGTCTTTGCTTGTTTTTGCCATCGCCATTCCCTTCTTTATGGCCGATTATTCCTCTCTTCCACTTACCGTCGGAATTCTAACCGGATTGATGTGGATGCCCATCTCGTGGATTATTCAGCACTGGATCGGCATCTTTCACGCCATTTCGCGCACGGTGTTTGTTCTCGCGAGCTGGTTTCTTTTTCCTGAATTGCGTTTTGTGATTATCCCTTTTGTGATCGTTTTTATCTACCTCATTTCAATCATTGTGCTACGTAAACGCCATCAACTAATAACCCCTGCCGAATGAAACGAACTCTGATTTACTGGCTTCTTCAAATTTCAGGATGGTCGCTTTATACAGCCTTTCTGGTCTTCTCCATTCTCGCCTTTGCAGATGAAACTCTCTTGAGACAGATTCTGCCGCTGCAAATTCTCATTGGTCTGTCTCTGATGTTTGCCTCACACTTTGAACGGATGCTTCTAAAACGAATTGACGTTTTTCAATACAGCATGATCAGGATGATTTTCATTTCTATCGGTTTGAGCTTTTTGATGGCTTTCGCGGCCCAGATTGTGATTCATGGAATAATCTATGGTTTGTGGGACTGGGGATCGATTCGACCATTTAATATCAATGAATCAATGATTTACTGGCTAAACTCTTCATTGCTTTTAATCATCTGGACATTCATCTACATCAGTATTAAATCCTTTGAATTTCGCAAAACCAAAGAAGTTGAAAATTGGAAACTGAAGGCCGAGTTAAAAGAAGCAGAGCTGGGAATGCTGAAAGCACAGATCAATCCGCATTTTCTCTTCAATGCTCTTAATAATATCCGCTCTTTGATAGCTGAGGACTCAAATCGCGCTCGTGAGATGGTTACATCCCTCTCAGGATTACTACGCTATGCCATTCAACATACAAACAATGATGTGGTAACACTCGGAGAAGAACTGGATATTTTAAAGATCTATTTCGACCTCGAAAAAATGCATTTTGAGGACCGCCTCAGTGTTTCTATTGAATGTGACAGCGAATTATTCAATGCCACGATTCCACCAATGAGCATTCAGATGCTGGCCGAAAACGCTATTAAACACGGCATTTCTCAGCGGGCTGAGGGAGGTTTCATCACAATTGACATTCAGGCAGACGGAGACAAAATTAAAGTAACAATAATCAACAGCGGAATGATTCAACAATCGGATGACGAAGGTATTGGGCTTTCCAACATCCGTCAGCGACTGGAGCATCGTTTCGGTATAATTATTCCAATATCTCTTGAACAAACTTCTCCGGATCAGGTAACCACCCAATTTATCATTCCACTATGGACATAAGCGTATATATCGTTGATGACTCACGACTTGCCAGGGCTGAACTCCGGCGTATGGTCTCCTCAATTAATGGTTTTGAAATAATCGGTGAAGCGGAAAATGCGGAAATCGCGATCTCCGGGATTCCCGATCTATCACCTGATATTATTCTCCTTGACATTCAAATGCCCGGCAAAAATGGTTTTGAACTGCTCGAAGCTCTTGATCAGGTTCCGCAGGTAATTTTTGTCACCGCTTACAATCAATACGCCGTAAAAGCCTTTGAGGTAAACGCTCTGGACTATCTCACCAAACCTGTAGATTCAACGAGGTTGGAAATCGCTCTGCAAAAAGCCCAAAAAACAATTTCAGAAGAGTCAGAGACAGTTGAACAGGAACGTGAATTAATGTCGGAAGATGCCCGGGTATTCGTAAAAGACGGTGAAAAATGCTGGTTTGTCCGTTTGGGAGATATTTCACTTTTTGAAGCCGATGGAAATTACACACAGCTTTTTTTTAATAACGACAAACCCCGCATTAATAAATCACTCACCTATCTTGAAGAGCGACTCGATGAAGCAACTTTCTTCAGGGCAAACCGGAGTCAGATGATCAACCTAAAACACATCGACAGAGTTGATCCCTGGTTTAGCAAATCAATAAAAATCACTCTTATAAACGGTATGGAAATCGAATTAAGCCGACGGCAGACACAACTGTTTAAAGAGATAATGAGCTTTTAACCGGGATTAATGTTCTCGCCGGACAGAACACAGTTGTTGATCCTATAGATCTTCCCATTGATGAATAATTTCTGAAATCTTAATTTCAGTTTTATTACACAAAAGCCTCTGAAATTTACTCTCAGAGGCTTTTTTATGTGAATGTTCATTTAGTTCTCTATCTAAAAACTTTTTTATAGATTACGGCTCAATTTGGATAAAAATAATTGTCGTTGAAGAAGACTGCTTTAATCTGGGTTATTATATTATTTCCGTTTTTGACAATTTTGTCTCAAACGGCACTCGTTGAAAGCTATTCGTCTTATCAGTACAAAGCTGATCGAACGAACTGGGACGCAGCCAGGGATTCTTTGCACCTCATTTATGTAGGGAATAATTCTGAATTACTGGTTTTTGACGGAAGTAACTGGAAATCATACACCGTTCCGGGAAGAACAGTACGCGCGGTTGAAACAGCCCGAAACGGTACTGTTTTTTGGGGATCCGCTAACGATTTCGGCTATCTCGATCGAAATAAAAACGGAACCCTCTCCATCATTTCCTTAAAAGAAAAAGTTACTGACAAGCTAAGGCCCCCAACAACCATTTTCCAAATTCTGACTTCCGGTGACAAGGTGTATTTTGAAACACAAAATGGTTTTGTTGTTTACAATTACAAAACAGATGACCTGAGCTACAACTTTTTTGATGTTGACGGGAGCATTATTATTGATTCAGAGTTAATTGATGACACCCTTTATGTGATTTCTGATCACGGGTTGTACATGCTAAATCACAACACATTTCAGCCTGTTTCTGTAGGACCGGGTGTTATTCCGTCAAATTTTTTCAGCATCCTGCCCTATTCCAACAGCCGCTACCTGATTGTTGATGAGGTTCAAGGCATCTATACCGTCACAAAATCATTTACAGACAAACAGCCCCTCACAAACGTTGATAACGAATTACTTGTTTCGTCCCGGTTTTATCTTACATCCAAAGCTGTTCCGTTACAGCATTCTTCTTTCTTCGAATATCTTATCGTTACCAACAGCGGGATATTTCATATAGATCATTCTGGAGCAATTATTGAACATTACAGTACTGAAAATGGGTTGATCAGTAATTCCGTTTTTGAAGTTTTAGTGGATAGAAATTCTTTTTGGGTGAGTACCGACGCCGGTTTGAACCGCATATCCCGGTCTGATTTACTGAAAGTTTTACCGATAAAAAATGCTTCATCATCAACACTCTACAGCGCCCATTACAGAAAACCATTCTATTATCTTGGAAGCAGTAGCGGCATCCTCGTTAAACATGATTCCTCAAAACACTTTATTCCTGTAACAAGCAGCAGTGATCAGATCTGGGATTTGATAGATTTCAAAAATGGTGTTTTAGCCGCGGGTGGAAATGGCGGATTATTCTACTTGGAAGGTGATCGGATTATCAGGCATATTCCAACAGAAACTTCCGTAATGACGATTAAAAAACTGAGCTCTAAACCTTCCCGGGTAGTTGTTGGACTGTATAATGGCGCTGGTTTTCTCAACACAAACAGAGCTGAGTGGAGTTTTGAATCGATTCCTGTAGTTGATGGTACTATTCAGTCGATTTCAGAAGATGTTTATCAGAATGTTTGGATTGGTACCCGCTATGATGGGATTTATCAGATTAAAAAAGAAGCTCTTACAGATGGTTCATTGAGTTCAGAATTCATCCGGACTTTCAGCAAAAGTGATGGGATTTTCCCTGATGAGCATCACACCATGTTTGTATTTCAGGATACGTTGATTACGACTACATCAACGGGCTTTTTGTATTTCGATGAACAGAATGAAGTTTTTAAAGAGTTCCGGCAATCCATCGGAAGATATTCCTATCCCGACTTTGTGCAACTTTCCGACTCCTCCTTTTTATTAGATGATGATATCAGGCGAATGCTTGTCATTTCACACAAAAATGGACCTATATCTGTTGATGAAAATTATTTCAATATGATTCCTGGTCGAATCAAAGATATTGATCCCCTTGGAGATGATCGGTACCTCGTAACAACTCCAACTCATGTTTTTGAGATTAACGGCAAAGGTCGTAATAATAAATCTGCTTCTGACCTGTGGGTTACGTTTAATACAACTGATCAACAGCAAGATAATTACACCATACAATTTTCCCATCGCTTCATGCCACCTCTTACTTTTTTTCCGGGAAAAAAGATCTCAGCCTCTTTTAGTCTTCCTAACCAGGAGATACAACGCGCTGTGGAATATCGTTACCGATTGTCGCCTGTTGATACGGTTTGGAGTCAGTGGTCAAATCAAACAAATATCTCGTGGCAATCACTATCATCGGGTGAATACGACCTTGAAATTGATGTGCTTAAACCCGACGGGAGTCGCCAACTGTTTGCAGCCATTCCCTTCAGCATCGTCTATAAATGGTATAACGGTCCGATAGCGTATATTTTTTACTTCTTCTCAGCAGGTTTTGTTATTTGGGGATTCATCTACGGGCGTCAATATCGGCTGCTGAAGCACAATAATTACCTTGAGGGATTGGTAAAAGAACGCACACTCGAAATTACAGAGCAAAATCACTCTCTTGAAGAACAAAAGAGACAGTTGGTGGAGGCAAATAAGGTAAAATCTCACTATCTCAACATGGCTGTTCACGATCTGAAAAATCCGATGGGCGCCATAAAAGGATTTACTGAACTTATTGAAGAAGAAAAGGATAATCCCAAACACATTCAGGCTTACGTAAATCAGATTTTGCAGGTAACACAGCGTATGCTGGAGCATATTGAACAATTACTGGATACAGAACGAAAGCAGATCAAAAAACAGAAGCAGCAGTTCTCAAAGGTTGAGCTGGCTTCGGTAATTGAAAATGTAGCTGATCAAAACGAGCTTCAGGCTAAACGAAAAGGGCAGGTTATTGAAACGCAACTGGATGAATCGCTCCATGTTTCCGGTAACTCTCTGCAATTGTTCCAGATGGTGGATAATCTGTTGAGTAACGCGATTAAATATTCACCATTAAATACGGCCATCTTTATTACGCTTAAAGCCGATGACCCCACAAATGAAATACTGTTTTCAATTTCAGATGAAGGCCCGGGGATTGAGCAGAAATACCACGCGTCAATATTTGAGCCGTGGCTTAAAACAAACAATAAACCTACCGGAGGCGAAACCTCGAGCGGACTTGGCTTAAATATTGTAAAAGAGATTGTTGAAATGCATGAGGGAACTATTAAACTTTTGCCTCAGACCAAGGGAACAACTTTTGAGATAAGGTTTCCGGTGGCTTAAAACCAAATATCCCCGTCTGACGGCTGAACCCACCCAACGATAATGCGCCCCGACAGCGTCGTCTGACGGGTTGGATGGAGTTGCAAATGAACGCTGGTTGGTAAACTGCTCATATGTTAGGGGTAATAAAAAAACAAGCAGAATGTACGCCTGAGATTTGCTCGGCACATCCTGAGTACTTATCTACCAACAAACAAATACTGGAAGCTGGCCCGGCACTCTGAGCACAACAACTAAACGACTTCTGAAGTCACTTCGGATACAGTTGTGGCGTTTAGGTATTTGTTTGCCGTTGGTTACGGCGACTTCCGAAGTCTTTTTCCGGAAATCTCCACTTGACGGATAAATTCATTACAGCCTACTTAATTAGCAGCATTTTACGCGTCATTACTCTCCCTTCTGCTATCATCCGAATGAAATATATGCCTGAACTCAGATTATCAGCGTTGAATTTAACCTGATATGTTCCGGGTTGCTGCTGGGTGTTTACAAGCGTTTTGATACGCTGTCCCAGAATATTATACACCGTGATATTCACCTTACTGATTGAAGATAATGTATAGGGAATATTCGTGGTTGGATTAAATGGATTAGGATAGTTTGGCAGCAATTTTGAGCTAATTGGAGCTGTTTTTTGCACCATGACCGGCCCTAAAATATGAATTTGCCCGTCATAATCTTCCTGAAGCAGGCGATAGGCATAATCACCGGCCATTTCCACTTCTGTATCTATAAAGCGGTATTCCTGCTGTTGAGTAACCGTTCCGGCACCGGAGATAAATGTGAGATCTGTCCAGGTCGTATCTACAACTTCAGCATCGAGCGGTTCTGATCTCTGCACATAGAATCCGTAGTTTTCCGTTTCCGTGGCAGTTTTCCACGATACAAGGATATCTCCCTGCTGTTCTGTAGCCAGTAATTCAATAAGCTCGACCGGTAGTGCCCCGGAATTTTGCTCTCCAACTGTGAACAGAGTTGTACTGAAACTTTGAGGACTTGTAGTAACGAGAGTTCCATCAAACGGATTAGTACTGGTGTTATTAACATCCACCAAAGCCCATTCATCTGTGTTCGTAAAACTTCCATCTGTATTGTCGTCTTTCAGTCGTGCTACAGCTAATGCTGTTGCATCTGAAACACCCGACTGCTCTCCATACGTAATAGATATGGTCGCATTTCCGGATCCATTTACTATCCAGTATTCAACTTCCGATATCGTCCGGCTGAAACCAAAATTAATGTTATTGCTAATTAAACGTGGATTACTATTAACATAAGTGGCCGTCCAGTCGGTTGTAGTACTCGGATTGCTTACCTCTACCTCTGCCAGAAATCCATTAGCTCCGGTCGGAAAAATAAAGCTCGATGATATACCCAAACTGCGTTTGGTAACCATTCCATTTACATAACTTGTATCCGATGCACCGGTTGTAGTTGCCGTACTACTCATAAAGAGCTCGACTCCAGCCGTACTGATTGGATTCGCCAAAGTAGGATTACTCGTTGTGATGATGCCATCAGTTAGAGTTAATGTATTATCGATCTCAACATCATTATTGACCAGAAGGCCTGCGGAGTTATTCATTGTAAGACTTCCGAGCTCATTTCCGCCAGTAAAATCTCCGGAAATTTGCTGCTGAGAAGTTCCGGTCATTTCAATAGTTGCACCGGTTAGATTCACTGCTGTTGATGCACGACTTAAATTCCCTTCCAATTCCAAAACAGAGTTGGTAGCTCCGTTGATAGTACCGGCTGTCAGTGTGATGTCATTCTTTACATTTATGGTTCCGTTTTCAGCGAGATTTACGGTACCGTCTGTATGAATAAAATCTCTGTTTACTGTTACTGTAAAACCATCAGCGAATGTTACAGATCCCTCACTTATTGTGAGATCTTCACAAATATTCACATTGTTGGATACCATCGATTTTGATCCCGAGCCTTCCAGGAGAAGATTACGAACCTCACTGGTTTCATTCAGAACGGTGTAATTACCCGTCCCGCCATACTCTAAAGCTCCTCCACCAGAGGTGCAATCAACGAAGAAGTTTGCGTAATCACCTACAGGTAACGCCGCATCAGTGGTGTTGCTATTGATCTGAATGGTTCCGCTCCCGCTAATCTGTCCAAAACTATGGTTACTTGTTCCCGCCTGAATTACTATCGTGGCATCAGAGGGTATTGTTGTCCTTGAGAAAGAGACATTTGAAACGTTCAGATTCATAGTTTCAGCATCGCCCAGCGAGATATTTCCACCAATTATTTCAGCATTAAAATCAGTTGGACGGACTTCACCTGAGCAGCTCCCATCACCGTCAGAGTCAATGCAATAATTAGCCGGATCATTTACATTTCCATTGCCTGTATCGTTATCGAAAAGAGCAGCTACGAATTCATCCGGTATTCTTGAGGGATCACCCGCAAAATATTCACCAGAAAAATTTTCATCATCAGAAAGTGAATCCGCTGGTACAGTAATCGGCATTGAGATCGGAATAGTGATTAAATTTGTAGCATCATCAACCGTTCCAATACCATCTGAAATACCATTGTCTGTGTCGCTAAAAAACGCAAGTGCGCCTTCATAGCTTGATTCCGGGTCGGTTCCGATTACATCATCATCATATTCAAATAGTAGGTCTGCTTCAAATCCAGTCAGATCTTCTGAATTCACAAGCCAGTAGTATTGCAGAACGGCATCCTGAACTACCGACGTTTCTGACAACATAATAGGTGCAACAGAATTTCTTGGACGAATTCTTACCGAACCGCTTGACGAACCGGATGTTCCGCTGCCTGCTGTTGAGAAACTGATCTCAGCCGGGGTATAACGGGTTGCTTCTCCAACGGGAAATGTGAAGTCGTTTGTTGTACTGGCATTAAATTCTTTCTCTACTCCAAAATCGATGATCGAGCTGTTGGTTTGAATCTGATTGCTTTCACTGAAGTCAGAAAACTCACTACCAAATACGTTTTCAGTACCAGCATCTCCCACAATTTCGGAGTTAACTCCGAGCACCAGCAGTGCGGGGCCAATATCCCAAATTCCCTCATCCAGAACCAGCCGGTTGGTAACACGAAACGTTCGGGTTACATCGGGCAGTGCTACTCCTGAACTATTATCGATAATCAGGTTGCCAAATACACCCGTATTACTAGTTTGAAGAATTTGCTGAGCCGAGCCACTGAAGATTACACCGTTTGTGTTTGAGTTTGATGGAGAAATATGAGTGGCGTTGTTGGTCATCTGCTGACCTGTAAAGGTCAAAATGTTCCCATTATCATCAAGCGTACCAGTATTAAGATCAAACGTTGCTCCCGTAATGGAAATATCACTGCCCATCTGAAGTATTCCGGCTCCGTTTTTCTCGAAATCAAAAAATGTGGGTGCTATGGTCCCGCTCAGCGTATTTGTACCTGATGCCACACCAAACGTTGTCTTATTCGTACCCGCCGTATAGGTTGCCGTGCTTGTAATGGTAAAATCTCCGTTCAAAGTCAGATCCAAGTCATTAGACTGAAAATCGATGTCATTCCCTATTGAAAGATCACCATTTATGGTCAAAGGCCGGGTTTTCAGATTTACCACTTCGCTTACGCCACCCGAATTACTTGTAATCGTAACGTTGTTGAGTGCCACAGTGCTGTTAATATCAAATCTCTGATCGCCGTTGGTAAGATTGATCACAATATTTGAACCGGAAAGGTTTGAACTCGTGGGTTCCAGTAAAAATGCGGCCGTAGTTGGAGATGAACCGTAATTATTATCGCTCAGAAAGGTTATAGTTCCACCGGTATGAGTTAAAGAACTTCCGGAGTTGACAATCTCAAGATTTCCACGGGATGGAGTACCACCACTTCCTCCGCCAATAGTCAAATCACCGCTTGTGATTTCCAGGTCTAAAATTCCTGAAGTTGAAAGAACACTCCTTCGAATCTGCGTACCTACACTAAGTTCCGAAGCTGCATCATTAATGGTAATTTTGGCATTTCCACCTACCGAATACTGAATAGAGTTGTTATTTGAGCCATCCGCAAAATCAGCGTCTCCGCCGGAAAGTATTAAAGATCCATCAAGTATCATTCCGGTATCGGCTCCGGTTATTGTAACAGTACCTTGTCTGACATCCAGACCGCCCGAACCTGAAGATGATTCCGGATTGGCAAGATTGGGTAGTTGATAATCAGTTCCACCGGCTGCTAACCCAATATTCAGCGAGGGGTCATTCAGAATCATAAATCCATTTAAAATTTCTAAAGGCTGAAATGAGGCTGTCGGTGAAGGTAAATTAACGACATCATTAATGGTAAAAGAGTTCGTCAGGTCAGAACCTTTACTCATTTGGATTTTATACAAATCAATGGTGGAGTTGCCGGGTGGATATCTATCATAAAAATTATGATCACCATTGCCTGATAAACGTAGAATGACATTATTATCTGCTAAGGTACTAAACAGATCGATTGTGAGGTTTCCATTGCTATCATTAAAATCAAGATCGATATCCTCAGTTATTTCCAGAACGTGCTCAATACCATTCCCCCCTCCGATTTGTACCTCTATAATATAGGTGTTGTCCTGTTGGGCTTTAGCTCTTCCGGTAACCAGGCTTCCGGTTGTTAATGAGTGTGCAGTATTTCCATCTGAGAATCTCATTCTGCCACCCCCTGTATAACCAAGTCGGGTACGATTCTCGACGGTATAGTCCCCCCCTATCTCGAGGACTGCTTCACCATCGATAATCAAATTCTTTACTTCAATATCGTAATTGAATAGGGCTGTGCGATTTCCGTTACCATTATTACCATATATTCGGAGTGTTGGTAAAACCGAGAAAAAATCAACTTCATCTACAGTGTATGTGCCATCCTGATTCATGTAGAATATGACAAGACTAGTATCATTGGCAGCAAACTCTCCAATATCACCAGTAAATACCGCACTGGATGAGGTATTTCGCTGCAGGTACAGATCACCTACGCCGGAAAGTTTGTCAACGGTTAGTTGATCCGTTGGTCCAAGTCTAAGCCTTGGTAAATCTTCGATACTTGCGTAAGTCCCCTCCCTCTCAAAAATGACTTCCGCTGCTTCTTGTGTGCCATTTACATTAATGGCGTCTTGTCCATTATCACCCCTGATCACCACAATATCTCCTGCGGTAGGAAAATCGGGCGGATTTGTGGTTCCGGTGGGGGTGTCGTACCAAGAAGTATTGTTATCCCAGTCAAAACCACCAAAGCCGGAATTTCTGCGGCTGTAATATATGGTAGGTGATCCCCCGAATTTACTAGATAACCCCGCCGTATAGTTGGCCTCAACCAGATCGAACCCACCCGCTGGGTTACCATCAAAACTGGATCCATTCCATGTATTGCCCCAAAAATAGATGTTTATATCCTCGGCTCCGTTATCAAGAAATCCCGAGCTGGCAGCTGCACCATCATTTGTTTCATAATTTCTGGTATAGGGGTTGCTATCAAATACCCAACCGGGGTTCCATACCTGCGTACCATCATCTATCATCTCTGTATCGTTGGTACCATCCGGTATGTCGGCTTGTGTTACGGTAGCTCTGATTCTTTCTACTTTTGGTACGGTGCCAAAACCATCATATCTCACTCTGAAATAACGTTCTAACACATCATTTCCCAGCGGGCTCGGACCGGTTGTTTGTAACTGATTATCTACAACACTTACCGTTATATATCCATCGTCGGTAAACCCACCCGATTCGAGCCTGATGTTAAATGGCGTATATTGAGAACCCGGATAACTACCCGTAGTACCCGTTCCGATTGGAAAAAAGTAAACCGTTGGGTTAAACGCAGGATTACCTGTCTGACTGTCGCTCAGCCCCGGATTATTTGCAGCCGGAACGTAAATTGACAACCCTCCATCTGACGCATTTCCGTCCATGATGATCATGTCTTCAACGCTAAAGTCATTGCCAACTACCTCAGCACCTGTTAAGCTAAATACAAGCTTATCAACTTTTAAATTGTTCGATCCTATATCAAATCTACCATGCTTATACTCAAGTCTTCCAACAAATACATTACTTGTAAAACCAATTATTCCCTGCCCGGAATTCATTCGAAGATTACCAAATTCAGCGTCATCAGCTGTTGTAACAGTTCGTGTAACCGCAGAAGCTTCTTTACGAAACTTAACCTGTGCGTTTACCGGCATAGCATCTATACCCAAAACCCCTTTATTAGTAATTTCTCCATATAATCTTACGCTGTACAAGTCTAAATCCACGGATCCGTTTTCCAGCACAAAATCATTTGCCACTTTTATCAAGTTGCTCCGCCAATCATTAATATTTTTATTTCCGGAACCATCACTAATTACCCCGGTACCTCCCGCATCATAAGCTGTTCCCGTAGTAACAAGCTGTAATTCAGCTCCGGGCTTATCTATGGTTAAGTTGTAAAAAGGGTGTTCCCAATCCTGATAAGGAGTAGCTCCTTCGGGATCGTCAAAGCCTGTCAAACTCTTATCATAAGATGTAACGTCACCTATTGTAAGGAGGGCATTTAGGTTGCCATTCATTAAAAGAGTTGAACTACCGGCGTTATCGACGCTTCCACTAAACAGATCCAGTACAGCACTATCATTAATCGTGAGATTTCTTCCGACTTCCACATCAGCACAGCTACCTGCGGGGCATAAATCGAGATACCCGCCATAGGTATTTCCGCCGGAAGTTCGCGTTGTGCCCGTCTCAATCGTTAAATCATTGATAATTTTGAGATCAGGATCGGTAATAGTCTGAGTCCCAGCACCTCCTCCAGTACCACTTGTTCCTGTACCAACCGTAACTCTGTCGGTGGCTGACGTATTCGTTGTTGTATTCTTGATATTAAGGTTGAAGAAAGGTGCCTTAGATGTAATGCGTGCTTCTCCGGCGCTGGTAGAGGTTACATTGACCGTCCCGCCTGTAACATCAATATTATCAGGGCTTGAGTTGATAAAAATAGATCCTTGATCATTATCAGACGGTTCAGTAACACTTAAAACCCCGCTCGACATTACAAATACATTCCCCGAATAGGTCAGAGAAAAAGTATAATAACTCCCGTTGGGATTACTATTACTGTACGATGTGCCACTTGGGCCAACAATTCCGGAAAAATCACCAACCGTCACGTCTCCGCCATTTTGCTCATATCCACCCACGGCTGATGCTCCATCAACGGATGTTCTGAACTGGGAGATATACACATCACCACCATCTACACGAAGTGAACCATTATCTCTGGTTGTTACCCCACTGCCGACGGAAGAAACCAGGGTACCCGATTCAACAATTATAGAGCCATAAGGCACAATTGCCGGGCCCGATTCTTTAGAAACGAACGCTCCATCAACAATCAGCGAAGCATTTTCAGATACATTGTAGTTACTCGCACCGCCATTTAAAGGCTCAACGTTTGCGTGGTTTCCCAACCTTACCGCACCCGAAATGAGCCCGAGCGCATTATCATTATCGGTAAGCTGTGAGGTATATCCGTGTCCTTCGTTTGCAAAACCTAATAAGTTGAAATTAGCTTGCGCAGAAGCCTCTATACTTAACTCAATAGATGGACTTCCCTTATCAATTTCAATTCTGTAAAAATTTAAGGGGCCATTGCTTACAATACTTTGATCATCAACCGTGTTTAGAAAGTTAAGATCTACAATTCCGTCTGTTGCTTCACTTCCAATGGTTTGAGTAGTTCGCTGGGTAAAAGATGTGGTATTCGTTCCGTTATTTGTAAAATTCCCATCTATGTTTAACTGATGCCTTTGGTTAGCATCTCCGGTTGTTATTTGGCCATCGGCATTAATAGTCAGGTTCTGATCAATAGTAATCGACAAATTTGTGTTACTGATCGCTCCACCTGAAAACGTACCACCCTCGTAGGTTTCACTGGCATCAGAATGGATTTGCAGATTTCCCTGATTTACAATAAAATTACCCGTTAACGCAATATCACGTTGAATAACCGCGCGGTCATTTGAATCTCCCATATTGATTCGAAGTAATTTAGAGACAGCTCCATCGCCGTTTGCCGTAATACCCGTAAAATCATCATTAAAAATAAATGGAATATCATTCGCTCCTGTATTCACCTCAATAGTTCCGCCTAACAGCCCATCCGCGAAATCAATGTAATCTCCATCGGGCAGATTCTCCTCAAATACATCATTCGCGCCAACACCATCACCGTTTTCATTTCTGACACCCGATAATAAAAGTTTTCCACCGCCTGAAATATCGGTAAAGTTGTGACCCGAACTCGTTAAAAGGTCAAGAGATGAGCCCGTGCGTATGGTGATAGATGCGATAGTTACAGAATTCAAAATAGCTGAGCTGCCATCTTCCATTGTAATAGCATGGCCATTTCTCAAAATTACCATATCACCCGCATTGGGTGTCTCAGAAGATGCATTTACGAAAGCCGGGGCTGTTGCTCCGTCTTTCGTCCAGCTATTGAAGTCTCCCCATTCACCTGCCTGATAGCTATACCATGTATCTTGCGCATACACTCCTGAAGCAAAAAATTGCAGCAGTATGAAAAAACATGCTATGTTTTGAAAACGTCTCATTGATAACAAATTATAAAAACATTAAAATTTCACCGATAACGATACTGTACTCTTTAAAAAAACTTTTGATAACGTGATATATAAATACCAGAAAATGTAACTCATCATAGCAAATTGACAATAAATTCACAAGTTAACAATTGCTTTTAAACAAGATATTTGTTGTTCATGCTTGCTTCTTTTTCTCTTTTCTTAGCCAAAACGAAAACGCTGTTCCCTTCCCTACCTGACTTTCAATCTGAATCTGAACGTCGTGTTTTCTCAAAATACTATCCACTACTGCAAGCCCTAATCCTGTTCCGCCTTTAATGCGCGAGCGGGCTTCATCAGCACGATAGAAGCGGTCAAACACTTTGACGTGATGTTCTTCGGGAATACCCACACCGTTATCTTCTACAGAGATATCGATGCGGTTTTCGCGCTCTGTTGCTTTCAATGTTATTTCGGTGCCTTCGCTGTAACGCATGGCGTTTATTATGAGATTATCGAACACCTGCTCAATCTTATCTTCATCGGCACAAACACAAAAAACTTTACCCCGAAGATCGATTTCTAATGTTATTCCAATGTTTTCGGTCCGTTGTTTGTAGTTGTTCTCCATGCGTTTCATCAAATCTTTCAGATTGAATCTCGCCTTTGAGATCATCGTCTTATCATCATCATAACGCTGCAGAGTGAGCATGTCATTGAACAAACGATTCAGCCGGTCGATCTGCTTTTGCGTCACCGAAATATAGTTTTTACGCTGTTGATCAGGCAGTTCCTCCATCTCCAGCATTTCGAGCGCTCCGCGGATAGTGTGTAGCGGGTTTTTCACTTCGTGGGTAATATCGGCATAAAATTGCCGGTGACGGTCGTACATCTCCTGAAGGCTTTCGGTATCCTCTTTCAAACGGTGAGCCATGCTGTTGAGAGAATCCGTTAACTCGCCAAATTCATCTTTTCTGTTCAGATGAAGCTCATAATCCACATCTCCTCCGGCAATGCGCTGTGCACCTTCCTTGAGCTCCAAAATGGGTTTCGATATCGACCGGGCCATAATGGTGCTCACAATCACAATCAACACAATGCTGATGAACATTCCAGTGTAAATTATCCACCGAATTACTTTGATAGGCTCAAATAGTACATCCTCCGACTGACTTACTTTAATGAGACGGAACTGATTTGCGGTTGAAAACGGGACGTAGGCAAATAACATTTCATCAGCCCGATGATGATAGACCGGCACTTCCACATCACCCTGAAAATAACTTACCTCAACACTTGGATCGATACGATTGCCTTTAAATAATGTTGAATCAGCTTGCCGAACAATATCTAATTTATATCCCGAAACGTCTTCAAAATTATCAAATATATCATCTATTGAATCCGGCGAAGCATATTTTACCGCAATTCTGAGTTGATCGGCATCTCGTGCCAGACGCTGTTTTCCTTCTTCCAGCAGATAGGAGCGTATAAACAGAATGGAATAACTACTCACGGCCGTCACTCCAAAAATGAGCAACAGAATAAACGTGATCGACAATTTTGTTTTGATCTTCATGCCACTTTGCCCTTGTTAGCTGAAATCCGGAATTTCTTCCTTCAGTTATCCAAATCTTTGTTCATTCCGTACCCAAGTCCGCGATAGGTTTTGATCGTCTCACCATAATTTCCCAGTTTGATACGAATATTTTTCACGTGCACATCTACCGTGCGGTCGAAGACAAACTTTTCTTCTCCGGCAATCTTCTCCAGAATTTCCTGTCGTGAAAACACGCGTTTGGGCTGTCCGAGCAACATTTCCAGCAATTGAAATTCGGTTGCGGTAAGATCAACCTGCTTTTTACCGGCATATACCTCTTTTGTGATGTGATTCAAACTCACTCCGTGATAGCTGAGCCATTCCTCATCAGTAACAGGCCGGCGGCGTAAGAGGGTTTGAATGTGCGCATGAACCAGATTCAGGCTTGCGGGTTTGGTGATGTAATCATCCGCCCCAAGATTTAAGCCTTTAATTTCATCCACTTCCTCATCTTTAGCTGTGAGAAAAATGACGGGAATATCTGTCATTACGGGGTGATTTCTGATGCGGCGACACAGCTCGAGACCGTCTATTTCGGGTACCATAATATCGAGGATGGCAAGACGTATCTCTTCAGCCTGATCATTTATGAAACGAAGGGCTTGTTTTCCATCGTACGCCTTTAGTACTTTGAACTTCTTCATGGTCAGGAATTCAGCCAGCATATCGGCCGATTCCTGTTCATCTTCGACCAATAGTATGGTCACTTTACGATTGTTATCTTCCAGCATAATTTGTTATATAAAATTTATCTACTAAAACGTTTAACACAATTTTGTCTATGAAAATTCTAATTGAAAAATGTCCTGAGCCATATCACCTTATCGCCTCAAATTACCGGGGAAATAATATTCACATGGACAGTAAATCACCAACTGGTGGTAAAGATAAGGGAATGAGTCCAATGGAAACACTTTTGTCTTCTCTTGGCGGATGCGCATCGATGGATGTGTTAAATATTCTTCAAAAACAGAAGCAACTTGTTCAGGAATATGAGGTTGTGGTGAATGGTGAACGTGAGGAAAAAGATGAACTACCTCGTGTATTCACAAAAATAAATGTTCATTTTGTGTTTTTCAGTGAAAATCTTGAAGAAGAGAAAGTTGAGAAAGCGATAAAACTCTCAATGGATAAGTACTGTTCGGTTGCCCGTATGCTCGAAGAAAGAGCAGAATTGACCTACAGCTTCAAGATTGAAAAGCCCAAAATGATTGCTGAAGAAAAAGGCGATGAATGAGAGAGCTATGCGGTTGAGAAGTTGATATTCAACTATTTTGACTTAGCCTATAGACTTCAGCAAGTCACCGTTAGAATGTATTTGAGCTTTTTGAATTGCCTTCGGAAGCCGATAAACACAGCTTTTACTCAAGGGACGGTCTCTGCCGTCCCGCTTCAGGGCAAGGTTTAGAATACCGCTTTCAGATCTATTGGATTATCGTTTTTAAATTGTCTTTTTTTGGGGAATCCCCGTCTGACGGCTGAATCCACTCTCACATTTTTGCACCACCACAGCGCCGTCTGACGGGTGGGAATGAGATTGAAGCTGGCATTGGCTATGACATCCAAAGTCTTTTTTTCTACTTAATAAGCGTCATTTTTTTAATACTTCTTACTTTTCCATCAACCACAAGGCGGTAGAGATAGACGCCACTGGCAATTGATGAAGCATTAAACGTTGATGAATGCAAACCCGCGGATAATTGTCCGCTGCGAAGGGTCTGAACCCGCTGTCCCAGTAAATTGAATACCTCAATTGATACCTCAGCCTGATTGGCCAGGGCAAATTGAATAGTGGTTGTGGGATTAAATGGATTCGGATAGTTGTCAAATAATTGATGCTTTTGCGGCACCGCGTACTTCTCCACTATTTCGGCCGGACCGATAAAAGTCTGGAAAACCTGGTCTCCACGGACTCCCAGTGTAGTCAATTCATCAGGATAGATTTTACGGACATATTTTTCATTTACCAGCACCATCATCCAATCCTGATTGTCGGTTTCTGATTCGTTTCTCTTCCATTGTAGCGTTTCTATATGCTCAGGAATGAAAAGTTCGCTTTTAACAACTTCTGTCTCTGCATCTTCTTTTTTATCATCTGAAACGTTTTCTTCAACGGGAATAGAATTTACAGTGAATAGATGCTTTCCAATAATAAAACCTGGTTGCTTCAACGAATTTTCAGGTGTTCCGGGCATTACAGGTTCATCCCCCATATCAAATCCCTGTTCTGCATCGTGAGTTTTTCTGAGAGTCAGTTTGTGGTCATCTGCTATGACCGATATTTCAAGCTCTGATTCTGATTCGTTTTCACTTTCATTTTCATTCAGGGTAAGTTCATCTATTCCGGCAGCTTCACTTAATGTGCTGATATTATTTGTAGCATTTAAAAACAACCGGATATCATCTCCATCATTCGAAAATAACGCGTAACCTGTCCACGGCTGCAATTTATCGTCGTCAGCAAGCTGCACCCATTCTTCGCGATTGTGATCGAATTTCCAAATCAATGATCGCCTGAACTGACTTAAATAGTTTGTTGGTATATCGTACGGAGTAGAAATAAACGACCAGCCATCAGGCACACTAAGCGTAGTTGCCCGATCGGCTATACGCGATCCGGCCGGTGTGGTAATCTGATACAGATCATTCTGCGCTTTTGTTTTGAACCAAAGAGCTTCACCCGGTGAAAATGGATTCCCTGTAAACTCAGTTACATCTTCATACTGACCGTCTGAGGTCAACGCAAACAATTTGAAATCACCGCCCAATCCATCCAGAATCGATTGTGGAGTACCTGTAATGTTTTGACCCGGAATAGAAAGTAATCCCCATTTTTTAACAACAACCCCGCTTGGATAGTACGAACCGGTTACATCAGTGGAGATTGAGCTAAAGCTTTCCGCAACCACCTCAACAGTAAATGAGAGTGTATCGGAGTAAAATGCACCGTCATAAGCTCTTATAGCTACTATTCCGGTGCCTTCCGAGGTTCCCTGGACTGAAAGATTAGGTCCCGTCTGTGAAGCCGTTCCGGAAGTGCCATCATATTGAATATCATAGGTTAGTGCTGATGGAGCGTATTGATCTTCAAACATTATCGACAAACTGTAGGTAATACTCTGGCCTACAACAACCTGAGCACGGTCAATAGTCACACGCTCAACAGGTTCATCATTGAAAGTCACATTAAAACTAAGTCTACTGTATTCAAAAGAAGGATCTGTAGCTATTATCTCTATTGAAAACTGACCGTAGGTACTTGATGAAGTTGGTGATATCACCAACATGCCAAAGTCACCGCCACTGGGACTGAATTCGGCCGTGCCCACGCCGACACTACTCTGATAAGACACCGAGTAGGATAACTGATCGCCATCGGGATCTTCAAACAAGGTTTCTATAGGTATCAAAATGGCGCCATCGCTTGGATTAGCGACTGTATCGGGTTTACTATACACAATTACGGGTGCATCATTCGTGGCTTGCTCAACCGTTATATCAAACGTAAACGATGTTGTGGCATATTGATCGCTCGCGCTTACTGAAATAGTAGTGTTCCCGGTATTAATCGGCGTAATTCTAAAATCCTGATTGTCGTTTTCCAATGTCAGAGAAACGATGTTTGAGGAGGGATTTTGATCTTCCACAACGTAGGTTAAAAAATCCGCGTCACTGAAAATATCGAGGAATGAAAACAATGCTTCTTCATCGGTTTCGAGCGTTGTGTCAGGAATTTGAGATACGATGGCTGGCGGATCATTATCAATGGCCTGCACATCAACATTAAACACATCAAAAATAGATTCGCCCTGACCGTCGGTAGCCTGAATAGTCACATTAGCACTTCCTTCACCAACCGGTGTAAGCGTCATGATTCCCGAACCATCCACTTCAGCTGTAACAATGGACTCATTTGATGAGGTGGCGCTAAAAGTGATTCCGCCACCGTCAGGATCTGTTACATAGTTCAGATTTTGAAGGTTAAATGTGAGCGGATCTGAAACTGTTGTGAGCGATTGATCATCAAACTCAAACTCTAACGTTGGCGGGATATTTCCGTTTCGATTTTGTTGTATTTCAAGACTATAGCTTGAAACAGAACTGCCATTAAAGATTTGAGCACCGGCAATAATATCTATATCACCGTCATTATCAATATCACCCGTATCAAATGTGTAGTACCTGAGATCAAAACCTCCTTCTACTAATGCCTGAAATCCAACAAGCGTACCGTTTTCATCCTTCCCCGTGTAAACAATGTCATAATCAGGATAACTGTTTCCTGAAGCGATCATCTGAATCTCACCATTATTCAAAATATCTCCCAAAGCAACATCAAAATTAGTACTTGTTACAGGATTTATATTGCTGTAGGTGGTAAAGGACTGATTCCCGATAGTACCATTCAAATAACCGGCTGAGTTTTCGATATCTGAGTACACAATGGAGTTGTTGCTGCTACTACGCGTAACCTGAAAAAGATCCATGATACCATTTTGATCAAAATCGAATCCGGCTGTAGGTGAATAGAAATTTTTAGCAACACCAGATGTGCCAATAAAATAATTACTTAGCGATCGATTTCCGCCAACAGCAACCCTCAAATCTGTTGCCGTTGAACTATTTCTCACTGTTGCGATATCCGGGATTCCATCACCGGTTACATCTCCTACCACTACGTTCTTCGTGGCAGGCATTATCTTCACCGGTTCATCCAATAAATAGGAATCGTTAACTCGGACAGCAATAATTGAATCTGTTTCAGCCAGAATATATTTATACCCATCAAATCCGAGGGTTTCTATTTTCAAAAAACCAGACTGGTTTCCTGCAAAAGTGACTTTGTCTGTTTGCGTAAAAACCTGTTCGCCATTATTTATCAGACTACGAATTTCAGCCTGCCCATTTGTTGATGCCCGGACGTACACTACAATATCGGGATAACCATCATGATTAATGTCATCTACAGCTACCTGATCGATAGCTGAATAATCAGTATCCGGTAATAATTTTATAGCGCGTTCTCTGGTAAAAACTCCGTTTCCGTTATTTTCATGGATATATAGAGAATCCAGGCTTGTAACGGTGAGAATATCGAGGTCACTATCTTTGTCAACATCAACCAGCTTTGTAATTCTTATCTGATTCGGAATCGTATATTCTTGTGATTTTGTAAATACATCACCACCGCCACTTACTAAAGTAAAGTAGTGTGTTTCAAATGGTTCAATAATAATTCCATCAGATGATAAAATCGGACGAAGGCCCAAAACAATTTTATCTCCCGCAGAAAGCGTTTCTCTCAGATTCACAGTTACAACAGAATCTCCATTGCTCAAACTTTGTGTATATCCCAGCGCTCCTCTCGATTTTGAATAGATATACAAAATACTGTCAGACAACGATCCATTGCCGGTTCCCACTGCTTTATTAAATGTTATAGAGAACTCTGGCTCACGTGAAATATCATTTGTAAATGACTGAGGCGAAATTTCCAACAGCTTAAACGGCTCTTCAACATCCATTTCTATATACTGAACATCATCGGGCTCAGAACCTACCTCAGCTATATTTACGGCACGATCCGGGATAGAAACTCCTCGTTTAAATTGTGCATCCAGGTAGCTTAGTGTATATGTATTGGGTTCGAGATCAGATATGCTGAAGAAACCACGATTATCTGTTGTTGCATACGATTCAAATTGTTGTCCGGGGTAATCGATGGTTATTCTGTTATTTGGAAGTATAACACGATTCCCTTCTTCATTAGTAGTAAACAGTTTGCCCTGAATGGCTCTTGATTCGATGACATCCAATGTTTTACGAATTGGAATGCCCCAATCTCCATCTGAATTTTGAGTGCGTGCGTAAAGGCCGATTTCGCCGGGATCAAAGGGTGTTTGTGCCAGAACCGAACCATATTCAAGATCAGAATCAAAGTCGCCATCATTGGCTTCTAATGCTGTTGCTTCTCCCGGATTCGGTGTTGCACCCTGATTGAAAAAGATTTCTAATCCGGCCACTGTTTTGGCTTCTGCCTGAGCTTCAGGAAGATAAACCATACCTTGTGCAACTGCTCCCCAAACGCCCTGGTCGTTTCGCAAACGAACAAAGAGCTTATTAAATCCCTTTTGAAAGATTGAAGTGGAAAGTCCCTCGGTAATATTTACTGTATTTTGATTATTCCCGCCAATGCGTGTTCCTTCACCAAAACCCGGATCTGAGTTCACAAAAACTTCCACATCAGAGATACCAACTGTTTCTTCCTGACGTAGAAATACGCGCTGACTTACAGGAATTCCCCTAACACCCTCACTATTTTCTAATTGAATGATGAAATTATGAAAGCCTTCATCAAAACTATCCAATGAATAGCCGACGTCCTGAAATACAGGTTCATCCGATGCAAAGACAGGCGACATTGATTGCCCGGTTTCGGGATTAACAGGTGTGTCTACGAAAACTTCGCCCTCGGCTATCGTCGGGTTTTGCTCTCTCGATTGAATATACACCGTCCGTCCTACGGGTACACCCCAGGCGCCATCTGCATCCTGAAATCGAACGTATAGTGTATGAAATCCTTCCGAAAGTCCATCAGTGTTATATGTCCCGTTTCCCCGGACCGTGGTTGATGTAACCGCCGAAAAGTTTGAGAGCTGTGTTCCCTGACCTTCTCCCTGATCAGTATCCCAGAAATATTCACCGCTCGTCACATTTACAAGCGGACCCGGACGTGCCGTAGAATCCTGAGCAATTAGATTACCGCCAAACAGGAAGAGACATATTAGTAGTATAAGTGAGCCAAAACGAACCATAGGCCAATCACTTTCAAATTAAAAATTCTTAGCTTAGTTACGTTTTGAACTTCCCTGAACATTAATAATCACCTGTCCGCCGGAAATAGCAGAAGGCAAACTGATATTGAGATCAGTAACAGTGGGAACAACCGAAATACCAATTGCTTCATTTGGCAGTTCTGATGGCATCGGGTCGAGACCGCCGTAAATACCAAGGTCGGCAGTTGTGCCGTCAGCGTCATTTCCAACACCAGCGTCGATAAGAATACTGTTTACCGCAACCTGATAGTTTACCTCATCCAAAAAAATGGTTTCATTGCCATTGTAATTTGCATTGCCATTCCCATCTGGTGTTCCGAAATCAACAACTGGCCAGTCTCCTCCTACAGTACCACTTGAACTTCTTGTGTTGATATAAAAGTTGGATTGATAGTAAGAGCCGCCCACAAAGCTTTCATTGTAACGTGAATCAGCAGTCCAGCCAAGTATCACATTATTATTCAATCCGGTTTGATTAAAGACCATGATGCTGCTTGCACCTCCCTGATAATCATTAATTTTAATGATGGAGTTATTTATTAAACCAGTTGAATTCTCGTCGATGGAGATAAACTCCCCACTCGTGTTGTCTCTGAGAATAGAATTAGAAAGTATCCAATTAGTCGTATTCGAGATTTCTAACACCAAAGCAATGTTTGCTGTCGCCTCTTCAGCTTGAATATGATAACCCGCAAAACCCGTAACACTGCTTACCACAAGATTATTTAAATAGGTGTACTCAAAAGTCACATTATTTGAGTTATCGAAGCGAACCTGACCATTTATCAATGTAATGTTTGCCCCGTTAGATGTAATTGATTCCTGGGTTCCGTCTCCTTCCACATGCAAAGCTTTTACTTCAATATCATCCACAAAACGAACATCAATGCCTTTTGTTCGTAAACCGCCAATTATCATTCCATCAAGTGTTGTAGAACCGGAAGAGCCACCATTTAACTGAATAAAATCCACAATAGAATACTGTCCGGCAACGCCGTTAGCGCCGCCACCGGCAATTGTCAGCTGCTTTCCATTCGTGCTGTTTAAACTGATATTCCCGTAAGAAGTGGGTGATGGCACAAGAAGAATAACATCACCAGCTGAAGCAGCGGTAATAGCAGCGGGAATATTGTCAAAATCCCCGATTCCATTCGCGTTATTATCCACAATATGTGTGGTTTGAGCCGTGACAAATCCGCTGAACGACAGCATGATGGCAAGTGTAAGAAGTAGCTGTTTTTTCATAACTCTGTTTCGTTGCGTGTTAGAATACTCGTGATATCTATTCTGATTTCTTAATTGATCGTCAATTACTCGGTGTGGGCAATGCCGGAGGTGAACCGTATCCGCTACCTGAGCCTCCGCCCTGAGCAGAGATAAAGTAATAAGCTCCGCCCGCGGCACCGGCACCAAGGGCTATCCATAACCATCCCAATCCGCCTTTATCATCACTTTCGATGCGTTTTGGCGTTGGCTGATTATTGTTGGATGCCACCGGACCCGATTGTTTTTTCATCCTGATATTTATCGATTGTCCCTCTGAATTCTTAGGGCTGAGTTCAACAGTTTTAATCTCCTGATCGTAGCCATTTGCCGTGGCAACCAGACGATAGATTCCCGCCGGGAGATCGAACACAGATTCCCCTCTTACAGAACGCACCGAGTTGTTTCCAACCAGACGATTGGTTTCAGGATCGGTGACATCTATTGAATAAGTGTCAGCGTTGGTTCTGATTTTTAGTGGAAACCTTTTCAGATTTAATGAGATGGAAACAGATGCTTTCGGATTTCCCGGCTGAATGCTGATTGTCTGCGAAACTGGCTCAAATTTGGGATTATCTATCGTGATACGAAAAGCACCAAAAGGCAATTGATTAAACTGAGCTATATCTGAGAGTGAATTTACAGTTTTTGAAAAATCACTTCCGATCTGCTCAATCGTCACTTTTTCTTTATCGGTGAGGGCTCCACCACCTTCTTTACTTAATAAAACCTGTAACTCTCCGCTGGCTTCATATTCGGGCGGACTCACAACCTGAACCGAGATCAGATTTACCTTTCCGGGCTCGAGCACAATTCCACCTGTTTGGAGGACAAACGTATCATCATCGAGCCAAAAATCGTCAGAAGCACCGTCATTTTTTATAAACAGAGAAAGTTGACCATCTACCAATTCATCATTATACACTTCAAAGGTATAGGTGATGTTGGCGGGACGGGTATTATTGGTTCCCGGTACGGCTTCTTTTTCAGGATAGATCTGGAAAAATTTAAAATCGCTCGCTATTGAAGACGGCAACCGTAATTTTCCGCTTCGGGTAAATTGTCGAAAATCCTCAAATGCCAAATATTCATCTGTCCCGCTTATAAAATCGAAATAGATAACCCCCTTACTATACAACTCATCCGATTGCGTGATCGGGCCGGTAATTCCATAGTAGCTGAAATCTTCCGTCTTGTAACTATTCAGCTTCAGCACACCTTTCTGCGTTACTTTTTGTGCCTGAGCAGTTGTGGCAGAAATCATCAGCAATACTGTGATAGCTAAAAGCGTCTTCAAATGATGATAAAATTTGAGTTTAATCATTGGTCAGATCGTTCTTTACTGGAAAATTCATAGTTCCGATTGAGTCAGATACAACATTGTCGTAGCGCACCGACAGCAAAGCTTTTCCGTTGGTTTGACTCCAATCCCATTCGGAGCCGTTTTGTATAAATACATCGGTAAAACGAAACAGATGCTCCGCTTCTAATGCAGGATGACGGGCGAGTAACAAGCTTTCGATCTCCTGCTTATCACCGTCCTTCCGCTGATCTAATACCGATAAATAGAGTTGATAATCCCGTCCGAGCATTGTTCTTAGTTTCCACAATAAATCTTCATCAGATGAGAGATCTCCCTTTGTATAAGAATTTATTTCGAGATTTATAGCGTACTCATCTGCCACCGTTTGTTTTGACTCTGAAGAATGCGCCGCGGTGAGCCAGAAATGTCCCACTTGCTGAAGCGGATCTTTTGAAATCATCGAATCGGGCATCCAGTTATAGCTGAAATTGAAGTTTTTGTAAGCGGGAAGCGTGTAGGAGATTTCACCCTCTTTCTCTGTGAAAGTGTAGTAGGGATTTTTATGATGCCTGAGCTTTTCATCTGATGTTAACTGCGCAACTAAATACTCATTATATCGGTCCTGTTCACCCACAATGGCATTGAGTGTAGGCGAAATTGTAGCAATTACCAGCGCTTCGTGTGCGGGGCCATCTAAGAAATGAATAGAAAATGCGTCCTCCTGTTTTGCAAACTGAACGGTGAGATTATCTTTACGGTAGAGATCGATCAGCTCTTTTGAGAGTGTTTTTAAATCGGTAAGCACATTTTGTTTTAATTCTATTCCACTGTGCCGCAGTGCCGCAGGACCAAATCCTGTGTACCCTGTTTCAAGCAACCACATAATCCGGGCTGATAATTGAGCGGTATAGGGATCAATATTGAGCTCTTCGGCCGGAACTGCCGCTCCAACATCATAGAGCAAATTATCCCGTGTAAAATAAAGCCAAAACTCTTTTCCATTCACGCTTTCAGCCACAATCTGATAACCCATAATATTCGGAAGCGTGTCTTTTGGAATGAGCTGCGTACCGGTTTCATCCATCCAGTGCTCCCATGCCGACTCCAACAAATCGGTGGCAAACGCCTGCGGACGAATCTGAGCATCCGCGTTCTGAACTGAGCTGAATAAAAATAATCCCAATAAACCAGCCAATAACTTCATAATCCGAATTCCATTATCTCGTTATTTAATCACATCAAAGAAACTGGCGTCCACCAGATTACTTTTGTCATCTTCCACCATTGAATCTTCCTGCCACACACGCACATAAATTTCGGGACGATCTTCATTCTCAAAATCGATCAATAAAAAAAGAAAACCCTCATCACTGTATCCGTCTTTTTCGGTGATGTTGTACGTGTTCCACAGTTGATACAAATTGATAGCATAAATTTCGGGATAGCGCTCGTGTCGCTTAATCTCAATATCGTTGAAGCGTACATCCACATATTTCCGTGATCTGAATATGTTTTTAAGATCGCGCACATATTCCTCTTTCGATTTTCTGAAATACTGATATTCGGGCGTATCTGTATTCATTTGAAGTTCTTCTTTATCAGAACGCTCCACTTTTACTCCGGTGATAATGAGCGCCTGCGGACTGAATTGCTGCTCAATGAAATCAATATCTTTACGGTTGTAAGCGGTGCGAAACTGTTCGAGATAGGATAAAATCAACCGGCGCCGATATTCATCCACATTATCTTTACTGTTATTTACAATGCGACGAAATTGAAACGTATCGAGCGCAAAACGAACGCTGAGCAAGGTTCCATCTTCTCCAAAAATCAGGATTAATTCGCGGCGTAATTCTTTGGCTCCCGGATTAGCATCTTTAACCAAACGTACATCAATATTTCGAATCTCATAAGCTCCTGAAAAAAGTTTGTAAGGCGTGGATTCATTCACTTCCCGGGTTACAAAAAAGCGGGAATTACTCAATAAACTATCCAGCTCAGTAACTCCCTGAGAATTCGGTGCCGCTACCGCTGCCGGAAGAGAAAAATCGTCGCCGGGCTCATATCTGTTTATCGCCTTCAACACTTTTGTCCCGCTCGACTCAATAGCCAAACGGATATCTTCAGAACCTCCGGTGAGAATCAAAATCGGATCAATGTCCGGAATGCTGCTGTGC
>Ga0306910_1000196_pt1 | contig 35615 bp, 36 predicted proteins | sample AntRauMFilla2698_FD_190438 | JGI IMG/M metagenome (GOLD analysis project Ga0306910, IMG submission 190438) | Saline lake microbial communities from Rauer Islands, Antarctica - Metagenome Filla 2 #698 (v2) (version 2) | ecosystem: Environmental > Aquatic > Non-marine Saline and Alkaline > Saline ... | reverse complement strand
AACGCAGACTATTGCTGCTTGGCAAATTGGCTATGCACCTGGCCCACCAAAAGGCGGTTGGCGAGAAGTAAAAGACGCGTTAGAGACGAAAGGTTTTAGCGCTGAAGAGTTGCTACACGTTGGTCTAATTAAAAAGACTGAGGGTGGAAAAGAACCGTTTGATGTCTTTCGCGATCGGATTGTCTTTCCCATGAGTGAGAGTAGCGGGAAAGTAGTGGCGTTTTCCGGCCGTATATTGCATCCAAACGAGCAGGCACCCAAATACGTAAACTCACCCGAGACCCCTTTATACAAAAAATCAGAGTTACTCTTTGGGTACGATAAGGCCAAGACTGGTATCCGAACCTTAGGTTTTTCACTGATTGTTGAAGGTCAGTTTGATGTGGTGATGTGTCATCAAGCTGGATACCACAATACCGTCGCCGTATCAGGAACGGCGTTGACCCTTCATCACACCCAGTTACTGCAACGGTTGTCAGAAAAAGTGGTTTTGGCCCTTGATGCTGATCGAGCTGGGATTGCAGCCATGAAAAAGGGAGCGCAGCTGATGTTGTCCCGGGGAATGGATGTGAAAGTGGTCGAGCTGCCGGTGGATAAAGACCCTGCAGATTTGATTCAGTCAGACCTGGCCGGATTTAAAAAGTTGGTTGGGAAGTCGGTGCACGTGATTGAGTTTTTGCTGCACGTTTTGAAGCGTTCAGAAGACGACCTGCGAACGCTCAAGTTAAAAGCTCGGGAAGAAATATTACCGTTTATTTTGTTGTTGCCAAATCGAATCGACCAAGAACATTTTGTGAGTATGGTAGCTAAAGAAATTAGTAGTACTAACGAAGCGATACGGTTTGAAGTAGATCGGTTACGGGAGGAACATAAACTGCAGCCAGCGACGGCGACGGCAAATCTGGACGTAGTGGAATCTACTTCTCCCGCTAATCAAGTAAAGGTGGACAGTGCTCGGTCGGCGTTTTTGTACCTGACCGCGATGGAGTTGGTCGCAGATACATCGATAGTGAAAGTAATCCAGACACAACTAGAATTGTATGTACCGAAACACGAGTTTACTATTTCGGAATCGGAGGCAGCTGAATTAAGTTTTACTCTAGAAAACCAAATTGAAAAAATGCCAAAGCTGGCGCTTTATGAAGATATTGTATCTAAACTTAATTTGTTACGAACCAGGTTGTTGCAACAAAAACTCACCAGTCTGCGGACGCAGATGCAAACAGCGGAACAGAATGAAGACGCTGCCGCTTCGCTGGAACATTTAATCAAAATTCAAGAGGTACAAGAGTTATTGCGAAAAGAACTATTGACAGTCGATATCTTTGGTGAAACAGGCTAGACATTTAATTATATTTCTGTATAGTACTGGTCACATGGCAATCAGCAAACAGAAAGCCACAACAAAAAAAGACGACAAAAAAGCAGTCAAAAAAACTGCTCCTCAAAAATCAAACAAGGTCACGAAAAAAGCTCCAACAACAAAAGCTTCGACCACAAAAACAACCCCAAAACCAGAACCAGTAGTAAAGAAAAAGCCAACCGTTACCGATATTAAAAAAGCCGCTTCTAGAAAAGCGGCTAGTGATGCTGCCAAAGAAGTAGCAGCCAAAAAAGCTGGCCCCAAAAAGCCCGAAGTACCGCAAATAAAGCTCAGTAAAACCGAGCGGATTTTTGCGGCTAAATCAAAGGATCTCATGCAGCTTGGTAAGGAGCGGGGATACGTTACCTATGACGAGCTCTTACGGTCATTTCCTGAAGTCGAAATGAACATTGAAATGCTCGATGGTTTGTACGAAAAGTTTGGCATTGCCGGAATCGACGTATTGCAAAGCGGCGGTATGCTCGGCGATGATCCAAGTACTGAAGTACTCGCCAAGAAAAACGCTTTTAAACGAAGCGACAGCGGGTACGATTCAATTCAGATGTACTTGCGTGAAATTGGACAATATCCACTCCTGAACGCGCACGAAGAAAAAGTGCTCGCCAAACGTATCGAAGAAGGTGACGAAGAGGCTCGTAACCTACTGGCTCGTGCCAACTTGCGACTCGTAGTATCAATTGCCAAAAAGTACGTTGGTCGTTCACCTGATCTGACGCTGCTTGACCTCATTCAAGAAGGGAACCTTGGTCTCTTTAAGGCGGTAGATAAGTTTGACTACTTGAAAGGCTTCAAATTCTCTACCTACGCTACGTGGTGGATTCGCCAAGCTATTACACGCGCCTTAGCTGATCAGTCTCGTACTATTCGTATTCCAGTACACATGGTGGAGACCATGGCTAAATATAAACAGGTCTCACGCCGACTGGCTCAGGACCTGGGACGAGACCCAATGCCAGAAGAGATTGCAACCGAGATGCAGGTCGAGGTAGAAAAGATCTATCAGATCGAAAAGATTTCACAAGATACTATTTCGCTCGAACTCCCAGTGGGTGATGACGACGACCGCTCACGATTGTCAGACTTTATTGCTGACGACAAAATCACTTCACCAGATCAGGAAGTATCGCACAGTATCTTGACCGACCAGATCACCGAGATTCTCGATACGCTATCTGACAAGGAACGAAAGATCCTAGAAATGCGCCACGGCCTGCTCGACGGTACCTACCACACACTAGAGGAGGTAGGAAAAGAGTTTGGAGTGACTCGAGAACGTATCCGCCAGATCGAAGCCAAGGCTCTCGAAAAAATCCGCCAGCACGAAAAGGCCAGACGGCTGAAATCATACTAGTGTACAATTTCCTTCCGGGGGAATCCGAAAGGTCTCGCACTAAGAAAATCCCGAGTCCTACAGGACTCGGGATTTTACGTCGAAAGAAGGTGGTACCTCTAAAGTTTTTAGTGGTGTTACTCATTTAAACACCACTAACAATATATCGGTATCATACATGATACCGATATTACATGTGCTAGGCGACACCTAGCACATTGGCGCATTAGTAAAGTCAATTACTGGTGATTTTGCTATACTAGCACCATGACTAATTCTCTTACTTCATCCGCGTTTACTGCGGCTTACAAGCAACTCAATACAGCTCAAAAACAAGCGGTTGATACTATCGATGGGCCGGTGATGGTGATTGCTGGACCGGGGACAGGGAAGACGCAGATTCTCACCTTGCGGATCGCTAATATTCTGTTGCAGACTGATACCGCGCCAGAGAGTATTATCGCCCTGACCTTTACCGAGTCGGGTGCCAAGGCAATGCGCAAGCGACTGATTAGCTATATTGGGGCGGCCGCGTACCGGGTAGAAATATCGACTTTTCATGCCTTTGCGCAAAAATTGATCGCACGCTATCCCGACGCGTATCCGCAAATAGTTGGTGGGCAGCCTGCAACTGATATCGATAAGATTCAAATTATTGAAGCGATATTGACTGATAGCTCACTCAAGACCTTGCGTCCTAGTGGGAACCCCGAATACTACGTTAAACCACTGATGGGCATGTTGAGTGACCTCAAGCGCGAATACATTACACCCGATGGACTCAATCAGATGATTATTGAGCAAGAAACTGCCTTGCTCGAAATTGAACAATTCCACGAGAAGGGTGCGCACAAAGGAAAAGAACGCGGTGAGTATAAAGACGCCCTTAAATCAATCGACAAAAACCGAGCGTTGCTACAGGTCTATCGATTGTACGAAACTTCGCTGCGTGAGCACCGTTTATATGATTTTGACGATATGATTGTCGAGACAGTGCAGGCGTTAGCGGATAATGAAGATATGCTACGCGATCTGCAGGAACGCTTCCAGTACCTCTTGGCTGATGAGCACCAAGATGTGAACGGATCGCAAAACCGTATATTAGAACTGTTGGCTAACTATCACCAGTCGCCTAATATTTTCGTCGTAGGTGATGAGAAGCAGGCTATCTTTCGATTTCAAGGAGCTTCACTGGAGAACTTTTTATACTTTGAGACTCATTTTAAAAACACAACGGTTATTTCCTTGACCGAAAACTACCGCTCTGGCCAGGCTATACTCGATGCAAGTCATGATTTGGTTGCGGTGACTGAAGGTCCATTGACCAAGTTGCGTATCCCGTTACAAGCCGCAGCGGTATCAGAATCCTCTGTCACGATTCGTGAATTCTCACATCAAGCAGTAGAGGACAGTTGGATTGTTGCTACTGTGCAGCAAGAAATTGATGCTGGTATATCGCCAGAGGACATTGCTATCATCGTGCGCGGAAATCGTGAGGTTGAGGATATCAGCGCTGCGCTGCGTGCGGCTGGCATTAGTGCTGCCGCTTCGGCCGAGAGTGATATCTTGCATCATCCAATTACCCATACTATTGAACAACTGTTACGAGCGGTATCAAGCGCAGACGAAGGAGCGCTGTTTACAGTTTTGCACGGCGCGTATTGGGGTGTGTCGCAGACAGATATTGCAAAAGTGTGTGCCGCCCAAAACTACAAACTAAAGCTCAGTGATCTGGTCACATCGCCAGAGCGTTTACAAGAGATTGGGGTAGCGGATGTAGCGGCAGTACAAAGAATTGCCGATGTCTTGCAAAATGCTCGATCCAAAAACGGGATTGCTGCACCACATCAGATACTCGCCCAGTTACTTGATGAAAGCGGTCTCAAAGATTATGCTTTACAAACCGATCCATATGGCGCCGCCCGAATTATTCGTCGTTTGTATGATGAGGTAGAGGAGCTGGTTAAACGTGATAAAAAGGTTCGCCTGGCACAGATCACAGAGGTGCTCGCGCAGCGACGGTCATACAATCTATCTTTATCAGCACCATTTGTCTCAACCGATATGAATGCGGTGCAGGTTATGACAGCGCATAAGTCAAAAGGGTTAGAATTCAGTGTCGTGATTGCTCCGCACTTGATAGATTCAGTGTGGGGAGGGAAGGTGAAACGGGAATTATTCAAGATTCCTCGGACAGTACCGGTCGCCGCAGATGCGCAAGATGATGAAAAGCGGCTGCTGTACGTGCTGATGACTAGAGCGAAGCGTTCACTGTACCTTAGCTCAAGTGAGCTCAATGCCGATGGTAAACCTCTGTCTGCTTCACGATTGCTGTCTGAAATAGATGCTACATTACTCACCTCAGTCTCAACTGAAGCCGAAACCAAATCATTTGACCCGCTAGCGGCAATTACCACGCCGGCTCCCAAAAATACCGTTGATCCAGAATTTATTGCTGAGTTGTTTAAGGTGCGAGGATTTTCAGCAACATCGCTGAATAACTACTTACGCAGTCCGTGGGAGTACTACTTCAAAAATCTGTTGCGGATCCCGCAGACACAGCCAACACACCTGTTGTTTGGGACGGCGGTGCATGCCGTACTACAGCGAGCAACTGCCGATCATACCAAAACCGGCAAACTACCAACTGACCAGCAACTACTAACCTGGCTCGAACACTCGCTCGCAACGATGCCGCTCAATACTCGCGAATATACCGAGTTGCACGCTAAGGGATTGGAAATCATTGTGCCGTATGTAGCTTCGTTAGCTGACCGTTTACCAGCAAAAACCGAAGAAGAGTTCTCGATTTCGGTCGAACTCGCTACTGGTGATCCAGCTATGCCAAGCATCCCACTCAAAGGAAATATCGATCGACTTGATTTTGATGCCACTGGTAACTTACAGCAGGTGGTCGATTATAAAACCGGTAAACCTAAATCACGTAATGTGATAGAAGGGAATACGCAATCTTCGGATGGGTCATACAAGCGGCAATTGGTGTTCTACGCTTTACTGCTCGAGCTCTATGATGACGAGCGATACAGTTGCCGCACCGGCGTACTGTCGTTTGTTGAATCCGCGGCTGCTGGGACGCTTAAGGAAGAGACATTCGTGGTGACTGATGCAGAGGTAGAGGTGCTCAAACAAGAAATCATCGCGTCTGCTACAGCACTTACAAACGGAAGCTGGCTCACACATGCGTGTGAGCCAGCTGAATGCGACTATTGTCACTTATTGTCTTAGTTAAGTGTCTCTTCTGCGGCCGCAGCCTCAGTAGCTGGAGCAGTCGGGTCAAAGGTCCCATCAAGCTGCTCGAAGAGATTTTCTACCGTCCCTTTTACTACACTGTACGGTTGTGCACCATTGATTACCGCTTGCTGGTTACCAACTTTTATAACCGTGTACGGGGTTCCCTGGGCTCCGGCTGCAAGTCCATCAGCCATGTCAGCTTTGAGTGCATCGAGCATTCGGTCACTCGCCACACAGTCATTAAACAGTGCTTTATCTACACCAGCAGCAACGGCAAATTCTGGTAGCTTGGTGATGTTGGTAAACTCAGAACCTTCTCTACTTTCAAAAATAATATCCGAGAACGTCCAAAAGGCACTATTGCCTCCGATATCACCAACACACAATGCAGCTTCACTCAAAGAGGTCGCGTTAGGGTGGAGGTCAACTAGTGGGAATTGCCGGTACACCCACGCCAAGCGTCCAGTCACGCCATATTCATCGAGGATCTGATGCATCGTTGTGTGAAATTGCTTACAAAACGGACAATCATAGTCAGAATACTCAATCATGACAATCGGTGCATTGGGATTGCCTAAGATATAGTCGTCCTCAGAAACAGCCCGGATAGTGTTAGCTGGAGCAGCTGAGGTATCAGCGGGTGCGTTTGCTACTGGTTCTGCCTCATTTTTACCACTGGTAAAAAAGATAGCAATAGCGATCATGGCAAAGCCAATTACAATTGCTAGTGGAATTGCTGCTGAAGACTCTTGTTGCGTGTTAGGTTCCATAAATAACGTTCTAATTACTTGGTTACAAAATCAGTATATCATGCATTTAGCCGTGCTATACTCGCTCTTATGGAACTATTAGACGTCATTATTCTCGGTTTTGTACAAGGGGTGACAGAATTTCTACCCATCTCATCAACTGGACATCTGGTATTAGTGCGAGAATTACTCGTGATTGATGGGGTTAACGCTCTGGCAATTGATGCTATTTTGCACTTTGCTACCACGGCTGCGGTCATGGTGTATTTTAGGCATGATTTGCTACGTCTGGTACAGGTCGCCATGCGCAAACTCGGCCGGTTACCGGTAGAGGAAAAAGACATGACGTTGCTGTACGCACTTATGATTGGTACGGTGCCGGCGGTTGTGGTTGGGGTGCTACTAGAGCCAGTAGTATCGACCTACTTACGTACGGCTACTGTGGTGGCCGCGATTCTGTTTATCGCGTCGCTGTTCTTTTTGTATGCAGAATGGCGTTATTCTGTGGCACCACCACGCGGTCGACTCACTATCAAGCGTGGGTTCCAAGTAGGGCTATTTCAGATGTTGGCCTTGTTACCGGGTATGTCGCGTTCGGGTGCCACAATTGCTGGGGGTATGTTGGTCGGTTTGACTCGCCTCGAGGCGACCCGATTTTCATTCCTGTTAGCGATTCCGATTACGTTGGGTGTAGGTGCCAAAATGACACTGGACTTGATGCAAGAAGAGGGGAGTGTTAATTGGATGCTAATTTCAATTGGTGCAGCAGTGGCGTTTGCTACTGCACTGGTAGTAATTCACTTCTTCCTCGCGTTTATTCGAAAGTACACCCTGTGGCCATTTGTCTGGTACGGCATCATTCTGGCCGGATTTGTCGGGTACGTAGCGCTGATTTCTGTTTGACAGAATGACAATTTTGTATAATTATATAATTAGGCCGAGTCTGGTCTAAGCATTCGTAAAAAATAAGCGAGGCAAAAATGAGGCAGTTCTTTTTGGTAGCAGTACTCACGGTCATCTTTGCGCCCAATTTTGTATTCGCTGATGAGGCAGAGAGCAATGCTGATCTTGACTTCTACCATGGCCAAGTCCTGTTTGAACATGAGCTATGTGGAATCAAGTACGTTGTGGATCAGCCTGAAATTGATCATCTCTACATCAATGATGAACTGGTAGCGGCTATTGATTACAGAGGTGAGATTGGTAAGGCGATTGATACTTTATCGTCAGACCCTGTCGGTATTGAAATTAACGGGACTACTGATCCAGTCTATGATTACCTGGATTCCGTGCTCCAGAAGCATGGATTACCTCCCTATGGAGAGTTAACCGTGAATTCTTGTCTGATTGGCTAGGAAAAACCCGCAGCAAAGCGGGCTTTTTTATTTGTAAGTGAGACAAATCTGCACACAGGCGCTACCGAGAAAAAATGAGAGTAGTTGATTTTTTTCAAAAAGTATGTATAATATTAGTGAATATCACGGTCACAAAGGAGTACGACCATGAAATCGATCTTTGCAATACTCGCCACCGTTCTGCTACCAGTTTTTGCCTCGGCAGAGGAAGGTGGATTCAGCGAAGGTGATTACGGTACACATATTACTTGTCCCGTAACCCTGAATGAAGAGGGAACCAGGCTGGAGGTTGTTACTGGTGACGTTGTTAGCTTCTTGAAAGTAGACGAAGCTCAAGGGTTGCTGGTCGATGAGACAGGACGTTGGCTTGTACCTGGTGAGACAGATTTTGAAATGCCACGCTGGTTTATCATGCAGCAATTAGCGAATAAATGGCTAATCGATCAAGGGTTTCCGTCTCTTTGGGATATGCAAGCTGATCCCAACGCATGTCCTTTGGTCTCTTAAAATCCGCCGCGCATTCCAACTTGGACTGCGCGGCGTTCTATTTGTGTTTTTTAAAAAAGCAAGCTATGAGTCATGGCACTCTCTTCTTTTTCTTCCCAGTGGGCGATGTTGATGGGGATTTCTTTTTTTCGGTGACCGTCTTTGAATTTTACAAAACCATTCTGGCGGGCAAATTCGAAAATGTCCTTAGTGACTTTTACGTCTTGTTCACAGTATTTCATGATCTCTTTGACCTTGCCCTCACGCCACCAGCGAACGGCCTGCAAACCATCAGCAGACTTTTTAGCACCGAGGGTCGCCTGGGCGATACTGTCTAGGCGCAGTCGTCGGCCAAGCGAAGCTTTGATATCTTCGAGCAGATCGATACTTTTGATTTGGGTTAAGTCACCGGGGTAGTACTTGTTGAGGAGCGGAATATCAAAGTGGTTGCTGTTGTAGCCTACGAGCGCATCAGCTTTCTCAATAATTGGCCACAGGTCGTCGAGGTTATCTATCGATACCGTGGTGTACTTTTCGGTTCCGTAGTCATAGACGGTACCCACCGAAATATCTAAAGCCGTCGGATCACTCGAGCCAACTTCTTGGAAAATATTTTGGGTTTCGAGGTCGAATACGACGTAACGCATATACAAAGATTATAGTAACACTACTTTAGATGGTTCGAGTCCAGCGCGTCACCATCTCTGTATGGTCTATTAGTTTGGCTGTTTTTTCCCGCAATTTCTGCCGCTTCTCCCCGATTAACGAATCTACCTAGTGAGGTGGTAAATCCATCTTCATGATCAGTAGGGTATTCGTCTAACCAGTTTCGACCGAGTTCATCATCTGCCTCTTGCATAGCCTCCACATGGTTACTGCCAGTAAATATATGTTCACCTACTCTGAGTGCAGCCTTTGTTATTATTTCTGGTCCAGTTTCAAAAGATTCCATACTTAACTAAGTTCAATGAGGTGCGTCATAAGTTGCTCAATTGTACCAGACACTTCGGTACCGGATTCAAGGTGCTTCATGGTGAAGTGTTTTGACTCAACCTCATCGGAACCAACAGTAATAGAATACATAACCTTCGCTTCGGCTGCCGCAGTAATTTTTTTACCGATTTTCCGTTGACTGTTGTCGACACTACACGACAGACCAGTCGCGCGGATATCTTGAGCGATCTTGAGTGCCGCTACATTTTCGGTTGGGCTCATTGGTAGTACAGCGATTGCGGCTGATGTGTATGTGACACTTTCTGGCATTAGATTATGTGTGAGTAGAAAATCTTTCATGGTCACATCACCAAACCCAAATCCAATACCAGAAATCGGTTCACCACCAAATAGCCCGGTGAGATTGTCATACCGGCCCCCACCTAATAGTGAGCGATTGTTGTCCGGGTGGGTGTCTTTTACTTCAAAAATCGTACCGGTGTAGTAATCAAAGCCACGCGCGAGTGATCGGTCGATACGGACATTGGTGATTCCTAGTTCTATAAGAGTGGCTACAACCAAGTTATCACCAGGGTCTTTTGATTCGACCATGGTTTTAATGGAGGATGCGAGTTCAGCGTCATCAACAATTTCGCTGAGGGCGGTCACATACTCTGCGTCGGAAATTTTGTCCTTACGATCATTCAAGCGGGTGATAGCGGTAACGGTGTCTGCATCACTGATACCAAGTGCAGCATAGGCGTGCTGCATAGTGGCGCGGTTGTTGATTAGGATCTCGAACATATCTTCGGTCGCACCAAAATCAAGGAAAATTTGGTGGGCAAGTTGAATGATTTCTACATCAGTTGTAAAATCGTTTGATCCAAAAATATCAGCGTTTAACTGCCAGTGTTCTCGTAAACGGCCACGTTGGGCGCGTTCGTAGCGAAAGAGGTTAGGGATCGAGTACCATCGTACGGGGTACGATAGCTCGCGTCGTTTACCAGCGACCATACGAGCAACAGTCGGCGTCATTTCTGGACGCAAGGTGACTTCGCGGTCACCGCGGTCGGTGAAGGTGTAGGTTTGGTCATTGACCATTTCGGCGTTCTCAGCCCCTTTGGCTTTGTAGAGGGCGGCTGGTTCGAGTACCGATGCCTCATAGCGCTCAAAGCCAAACCGCTGCGCGGTCTCGCTCCACATATCAAAAATGTAGCGTTGTACGGCCATGTCGGCTGGGTAGAAGTCTCGTACGCCTTTGTACGATTGGGTAGAAAGTGGTTCTGACATAGTGATGATTGTACGGGAAGTTGTCTCGAGCGGCAAGAATACCTTTGGTGTAGGCGTGTACTACTGGTGGTGCAGTTCGTCGGGTGTAACATGCAACGCCTGCATGCGAGCGTCCATGGCTCGCTGAATTATTGCTTGTAGGCCACGCGGGTCAGGTAAGCCAGTCGAATTAAAGTTACTTTCATGGGCGCCGGCTGTTTGCGCTTTGAGTGTACCAAAGTTCAGGAGAGTAGGGATAAGTCCTTTGACTCTAAATTCAATGTCTTGCATTCGTTCTAACCGAAATACACTGACGTTACGGCTAAAGAAGCGTACTTGATCAACTAGAATAATTCGCCGATCAGTCACCAGCCACAGATCAAGGTAGTAGTGAGTCCATATCGCAAAACCACCAAGGAGCGAGAGCAGTAACCAGACGCAAACAAAAAATCCAACAATATCAATGTATTCCAAGAGGTTAACGCCGATTACAGGTAGGACGTCAGGAAATATTGCTAGACCAAACAGTACGAGAAACGGAAACAGTATCATGAGGAAGGTGCCAAACAGTTCGGCAGTAATCACAAACCAGTGCTTACGCACAGTGGCTAGCACTTCTTCACCTGGTTCTAGTTGGATTTTTTCAAATAACATACATTAGATAGTTAATGCGAGAATACTCATAATCAACATCAGCGGCAATGTCGTCGCAATGTACGCTATGCCAGTAATCCAGTTCATTTTTATATCAGTGCTGTACTGCTGCCAGTGATAGTAGAGAACGCCGGTAAAGATTAGGTAAATAATTGCAATGGCGTAAAAGACAAATAATACTCCATCGCTGAGTGGAGGAATCGAATCAATTGGTGGGGTGAACTGCACACTGTTTGGAGACATATGGTTATTGTACCACCAGGGCATTTCCGTTTCTATGGTCGAGACAAGCTCTCCCTAGAAGACTAGTTTAGTACTAAGATTGAGTACCGGATGACGCCGTACTGGTCAGGGTGGTTAGTTGCAGCGAAATTGTGTTCGCGGGCGATTGCTTGGATGGCTACAGACTGTTCTGGTTCGTGTTCGATCCACAGTTGACCACCAGTCGTGAGGTGGGATGGGGCGGCTTTGATCAGTTGCTCGATAATTTCTATGCCGGCCACACCACCATAGAGGGCGAGGTGTGGCTCATGAGTTTTAACTGACTCTTCTGCCCGGTCAACCGCCGGGTCAATATATGGCGGGTTACTGAGAATGAAATCGTAGGTAGCGTCAGCTGGTATATTTTGGAACAGATTGGAATGATAGATTGTATATCGGTCTGTCTGGACGCCGTTTTCTACACAGTTTTTCTTGATAGTTGGTACGAGTTGCTTGCTCAGCTCCCCAAAGTCAACCACCGATTCTGGTACATGCTTTGCCACCGCCACACCAATACACCCACTACCAGCACAGAGGTCCAAGATAGTAGGTGTCGTCCGAACAGTCAGACCTGACTCCGACACTCCTTCGCCGCCCCAGCCAAACCCACCCGACGATAGTCGCGTCTGCGCTAGGTCTGACTGTTCCGACTCTGAAAGTGCTAGTGGTGATTGAAGTGACTGTGATTCCTTGATAGCAGCAATTGCTTGCTCGACCCAAAATTCAGTTTCAACCCGGGGAATGAGGGGTTGGTTGTCCAGATGAATGGTGCAGCCTAAAAAGGGAACGTGCCCAATCAGGTACCCCAGCGGTTCACCCAGCGCCAACGCCTTACAATCAGCAAAAAATGCCGCGCTTTTCTCACCCTGGTATTTTTCCTTCAACAACCATTGTTCAGCTTGACTTTTCATACGATATCTCTACTATGCAAGATGGAAAGATAAACGTCAACAGAAGGAGCTGAATCGTGGAACAACTACAGGGTTTTAATTCGATGCACGGAACCGAAGAGGAGCTGATTGAGACAATCGATGAGCTTGCCGTCATTCATATCAAGACAGTCAGTGACCATTACAAAATGCAGATTGGCTACTTGCAAGATCATGACGGTGTCACTCAAGAGCAGTTTGCAGCATTGGTAGGCGGTTTGCTTGATCAAAAATTGATTGGTAGTCAACAATTAGTCGAGACTGGTGTCGCTACAAAAGAGCAGCTCGAAAGATGGCGTGACCCGGGAAATGTGCCCCAAGTTCTAGAATCTCGAAATCCCATGCTGATTGCGCTTCTCAAATCCTATCTAACCGTCCTCGCAGAAGACAGTGGGGAACGAAAAGGACGTATGGTTTGTGTTACAGACTTGCTTGCTCATTTCGAGTAACTCACTAGGTCGTGCAGTGAACTGCGCGACTTTTTCTATAATTGAACTAAGGGTGTATACTCCTTTGATATGTCTACACCAATGCTTTCCATCACCAACCTCACCAAAGTGTACGGAAAAGGAGCAGACGCGAAGCTGGCGGTTGATGATATTTCGCTCACTGTCAAACGAGGAGCGTTCTATGGATTGCTAGGTCCAAATGGCGCGGGGAAGTCAACGGTGATTCATTGTATTACCGGGATTGCGCAGCCAACCAGCGGCAGCATTACGGTCGATGGAGTCGATGTCGTAAAGGAGTACCGGAAGGCTCGCACCAAAGTCGGTCTTTCGCCGCAAGAATTCAACGTCGATATTTTTGCCACTCCAGAACAATTGATGGATTTTATGGGTGGCTATTATGCTATCCCGAAAGAGCAGCGGATGAAACGGATTGAAGAATTGCTCGAACGATTTGATTTGCAAGAACACCGAGATGTAAAATTCCAAAAACTTTCAGGAGGATTAAAGCGCCGTGCACTCTTGGGTCGAGCGCTAGTACATACTCCTGATTTACTTATTCTCGATGAACCGACTGCTGGAGTGGATGTCGAGCAAAGACATGACCTGTGGGAGTATCTCAAAGAAATGAACAGCCGCGGCAAGACAATTATCCTGACGTCGCACTACCTCGAGGAAATTCAGTATCTGTGTAAAGAAATTGCTATTATTAATCACGGCCAGATTGTAGCGCAAGGAACAAAAGAAGCCTTTATGAAAGGCGGGAAGTCGGTGGAAGAGGCGTATCTGGAGATTACTAGGCATGATGACAAGAAGTATTAATCCTCCAAACTTTTTAGTCACGAATTATGCACTACGTGTACATTTTGCAAACTGAATATCTAAACGAATTATACGTAGGTTGCACGAATGACCTAAAGCGTAGAATAGTAGCGCATAATTCAGGAAAGGTGACGTCTACAAAATCTAAAGTGCCATATAAGCTTATTCACTACGAAGCATTTCAAAATAAACACGATGCATTTGAACGAGAGCAGTTTCTTAAGATCGGATGGGGTAAGCGATTTATCAAAAAGAATTTAAAGAATTATTTCCATGACTAAAAAGTTAGCGAGGATGAATACAATCGGACTATATACAATGTTGCGCCGCGAAGTGCAGCGAACCATGCGCGTCGCCATCCAGACTTTGATAGCACCCGTAGTCTCAGCTGCGCTGTACATTTTTATTTTCGGAACGGTTATTGGGACCAAGATCGACGATTTTGCTGGCGTGCCGTATATTACCTTTGTATTTCCAGGCGTTTTGATGCTTTCAATCATCAACGCGTCGTTTTCAAGTGCGTCTTCCAACCTGTACTTCATGCGCTTTACGCGCGGGATTGAAGAGGTACTTATTTCACCGTTTTCGTACCTAGAAATGTTGCTGGGGTTTGTCAGTAGCGCGATTGCGCGGGCGCTGATGGTGGCGGCTTTGATACTTTGTGTCGGGCTCGCGTTTGGGGCAGTGCAGTTGGTAAATCCGCTGGCGTTTGTGGGGTACGTGTCAGCTATTGCCGCTATCTTTGCCATGCTTGGAATCATTGTCGCCCTGTGGGCCGAGGGGTTCGAGCAATTGCAAGTACTAAATACCTTTGTGATCACGCCTTTAACCTATTTGGGTGGGATTTTCTACAGCATAACCATGCTCCCACCACTAGCCGCACAAATCACGTTGTTCAACCCGTTTTTCTACTTTGCTGATGGCGTGCGTAGCAGCATGATCGGCTACAGCGAAGCCAACTCACTGGTCGGACTGGCGGTGACGGGTGGATTGGTCTTATTGCTGGGAATCATCGTAACCAGACTATTCCAAAAAGGCTGGAAAATTCGAGCTTAGACACTTATAGTTGCTCACAGTCCAGCGCTCATTAATCGTCTTGCTTTGGTATTATAGGGTAAGTATGAAAACAAACACCAAACTGTACGAGACAGCAGCCGCGCTACTCGCAAGCGGCAAAGGAATTTTAGCAGCGGATGAGAGTAACGGCACAGCTGGGAAGCGGCTTGACATGGTACGGCTTGAAAACACACCAGAGAATCGACAAGCGTTTCGAGAAATTCTTTTCACCGCACCCGGAATCGAAGAATACGTATCAGGGGTTATTATGTACGACTCGTCGATCCGTAATACCACCAAAGACGGTACACCGTTTACCGATGTCTTAATCGCTAAGGGAATCATTCCCGGGATCAAGGTAGATAGAGGAGTAAAAGATCACGATCACTTCAGAGGAGAAGTTGTGACCCAAGGACTAGATGATTTATCGGACCGATTTGCTGAGTATTATTCGATGGGAGCACGATTCGCTAAGTGGCGAATGGTCGTCAATATCGATGGTGATGAAACTCCGACCTACGAAACGGTCAAAATGAACTGTATGCAAATGGCTCGCTACGCCCAGCTCGCCCAAGTAAACGGTATTGTTCCGATCGTTGAACCTGAAGTAATTCACGCCGGAGATCATTCGCTGCAGAAGGCTGAAATTGAAACCACTCGCACGTTACAAATCCTCTTTCAAATATTGCAAGAGTACCGAGTTGACCTCAGTGGCTTGATTCTTAAGTCATCAATGGTCTTGGCCGGTGATAAACACACCGAGCAAACGTCGGCGCAAGAGGTTGCTCAGGCGACTTTGCGAACCTTCCATATGAGCGTACCGCACGAGTGTGCTGGTATCGTGTTCCTTTCTGGTGGTCAATCACCAGAACGCTCGACCGAGAACCTCAACGCCATTGCCTTGATGGGTTCACAACCGTGGCCAATTACGTTCTCGTTCTCACGAGCCCTCGAGCAACCAGTGCTTGATGCCTGGGGAGGTAGGCCAGAGAATGTTGACGCAGCAAAGACTGCTTTACTTGAAGTGACCAAACGAAACAGCGCCGCCAGCCTGGGGCGTGCATAGTCGTTGTTGATGCAATCGGAAAGCCACAACTTTTTTAAGAACTGATTTTCCAAAAGGCATCAGACTACAACAGGGCAATACAGCACAAAGTGTCCAGGCGGGTTTACTTTCATTCTTTCCGGTGCCCTGCCTATGGGTGCCAATAAATATGCTATAGTTATTTCAAGGACAGAGGTACTAAGCCCAAACATATGCATTTTCAACATACACATTTATCAAAGAGACTTACCAAAACGTTACTGCTGTTCGCAAGTTTCTTGATTGTATTTTTTGCGGTAGCACCCACTTCCCACGCCGCCGTCACCCCTGATGACCCCGGCAACTTCATCACCACCTGGAACACTGAGAACCCTGGTACCTCTAATGATAACCAGATCACTATCCCAGGCACTGGCGGCGGATACAACTATGAACTCTACTGGGAAGACACCGCCAGCAGTACCATCAACGGTACCACCTCACTCATCACCAGCAGCTCATACACTTTGACGTTCCCTGCGCCTGGTATCTACGAAGTACAAGCCTCAGGCACCTTTCCGCGCATTTATTTCGACAACAGCGGCGACAAAGACAAGATTCTCACTGTCGAGCAGTGGGGAGATATTGCGTGGACGAGTATGAGTAGCGCATTTAATGGTGCCTCCAACCTCCGTATCCCCGCCACCGATGCCCCGGACTTGAATGGGGTGACGAGTATGTACAGTATGTTTCGTGGGGCAAGCGCCTTCAACGATCCGATCAATCACTGGGATGTGTCTCATGTGACTGATATGAGTCGGTTATTTTATGCCTTTGATAATCCGAGTTCCCAATTTGTTCCCATTGCCTTTAATCAACCACTTGATCAGTGGAATGTGTTCAATGTAACTGATATGGGCTCTATGTTTGGTGGAGCAACTAATTTCAATCAACCACTCAATACATGGGATGTATCGAATGTAACTGATATGAAATTCATGTTCCAATTCACTTCATTCAATCAACCACTCGACCAGTGGGAAGTCGGTAATGTGCTTAACATGTGGGAGCTGTTTTTTAGCACTCCGTTTAACCAACCAATCAATAACTGGGACACCAGCAATGTAATACGTATGGAGGCCATGTTTGCGGCTAATCCATTTTTTAACCAACCTCTGGATCAGTGGGATACGAACAGTGTGACCAATATGAAAGCGATGTTCCGAGGCTCTACAGCCTTTGACCGAAGTCTCGCTACTTGGGATATATCGAGCGTTACCAGCATGGACAATATGTTTACTCAAGTTGACTCGACACCACTTCCATTTATTTTTAGTGGAGCTACCCAAGCAAAACGGGACGATTTGGATGCTTTATACGAACCACTCCCAACCGGAACTATCGGCCTCTCCACCGCCAATCAAACCGCCACCCTTGAGTCATGGGCCACCCAAGCCGCCTCTTCCACCATCGAAAACATCCCGCTGCACATCGGCCTCAAACAATACACCGACCCCACCGCCCTCAACACTCTAGAATCTCTCGGCTGGACCATCACCGAACAGTACCAAGCCGACTACCGCTCAGGCTCTAACGCCATCTTGGTCGGCACTAGCCTACAAAAACCCCTCAACAGTGGTGCCACCACCAATGCAGTCGAAATCAGCCCCAAAGACAACTGCACCTTCATACAGTGGAGCGACGGCAACACCGACAATCCGAGAACCGACACCCTCACCGACAACCTCAGTGTCACCGCTGAAGTCACCTGTCGCAGCTCCAGTAGTGGCAGCTCCGCTAGTGGCCGCGCTGCCGCCCTCGAGCGCCAAGGCAACGTTGAAGCAGCCGCTGCTATCCGGGAGCGCTTTGATCTTGATGACACGACTCCAGCTGACAGCGAGTCACTCGAAGACACCCTGGAACGAGTCAAGGCAGTCCCTCTCTCGCTCGATACCCTTGATCCTGTACGCGATAGAGAAACCATTAAGGAGCTCATCAGAGTGCTGCTAGAGCTTGTCCAAGCCCTAACTCTCTTAATGACGCAAGTCAGCGCCACCACCCCTGAATAGTATGACCAACCGACCCACTATGTTTGGTTTAAACAGCAAATAAAACAGAAACTAGTGGTGCTACTTATGTAAAATAGTCTTAAGGGGCTTTGACAGTCACGAAAAACTGCCCTAGGAAAGGGGCGGTTCTGAATGGTCTTTGTGTGCGTTTGATCAGTTCCAGGAATCGTCGGCCGGCTCTCGCCGCCGATTCGGAACAAAGTAAACAATAGCCCCTGCGGGGCTTTGTTTTACTTTATTTTTTCTGGACGTAGACGCAGTGGGATTTGGCTACGGGGTTGAATTTGGTAGTTTGGTATTTCTTTCCGGGGTCTTTTTTGTTTTTGTTGTTAAACCGTGTGTAGTACACGTGACCTTTACCAACGCCTTTGGCGTCGCCTTTACTTACCAACTTTACGAGTAAATCTTGTGACATAGTGGTCGAAATATTACCAAATGGTTAGAAATTGTCAATCAAACCACTTAGTACCGGGAATCTATCAACAGTCAGTGGGTGCGAATCGTGCCGGATGGGTTGCAGTCGCGTGTTAGTATAAGAAAAGTCGGTAGTATTAGAAGAGAAGTTTATAAAGATTATCAACCCGCTTGCGCAATGAAAGTTCTAACCTTCAGTTGGGAATATCCGCCCGCCAAAAATGGTGGTCTCGGGGTAGCATGTTTTGGCCTCACCAGAGAGTTGCTTGCTAGTGGGGTGGCAGTGACTGTAGTACTCCCCAAGACCCAAGAAACCAGTGGCGATGCCCGGGTGTTGTTTGCTGACACCGAGCGATTGGTGCGGATGGGTGAGAATGCTGATATTTTATTTGGTCCCTACAACCAAGCGTCCACCATGGTTGAATCAATCATCGGTTATGATGCGACAGGTAACCCACTCTATAAAGCCCGATCTATTTTAGAAGAGGCCCACCGCTTTGCCCACCAGGCAGCGCTCATTGCACACATGGAAGATTTTGATGTTATCCACGCCCATGATTGGACGTCGTACTTAGCCGGTGTGGCCGCTAAAATCACTAGCGGTAAACAGTTGGTATTGCATGTGCATGCCACTTCATTTGACCAGGCTGCCAGTGATAACGTTGATCCGAGTATTTTTAAAATCGAGAAAGAAACTTTTGAATTAGCAGATAAGGTGGTGACGGTGAGTAACTATACCCGCGATATAGTGGTAAACAAGCATGGGATTGATGCTAGTAAAGTAGAGGTGGTGCATAACGGATGTGATACGGAAGAGGTGCGCGAATTGGTGCCTACGCTCGCAGAGCTGAAGCGGCAAGGTAAAAAGATTGTCTTGTATCACGGACGCATCAGTATTCAGAAAGGAGTTGACTACTTTGTACGCGCAGCCCGACGGGTGGTTGATGTTGATCCAGATGTAGTGTTTGTTATTTCTGGTTGGGGAGACATGATTACCCAGGTAATCGAGCAAGTTGGATCAATGGGTCTTTCAGAGAACGTTCGGTTTGCTGGTGCACTGTGGGATGAAGACCGTGACCGGATGTACCAAAGCGCAGATCTGTTTGTGATGCCGTCAGTGTCTGAACCATTTGGACTGGTTCCGCTTGAAGCACTTCACCATGGAACCTCGTCAGTGATCAGTAAACAGTCTGGGGTGGCTGAGGTACTTAGTCACGCTTTGAAGGTGGATTTTTGGGATGTTGATGAGATGGCTAACCAGATCTTGTCAGCGCTGCGTTACCCTGTGGTACGTGAACAAATGGTGACAGAGGGGCGCATGCAGCTACTTGGAATATCTTGGAAAGTAGCTGCACAAAAAGTGAAACAACTCTATCAGCATCTGGTACAATACGCAGTATCATAGCTTATGCTTACCGTTTGCCCCTATTTCCATGTTCATCAACCATTCCGGGTAAAGAAATACCGAGTTTTTGATATTGGTGAGGATACCGAGTATTTTAATGACTTCAGTGGCACTGATCTAGATAACCGCTTTATTATTGAAAAGGTCGCTAATAAGTCGTATCGCCCCACTAACAAAGTCTTGAAAGAGTTGCTAGACAAGCACCCCGAGTTTCGGTTTAACCTATCTTTTTCAGGAACGGTGCTCGATCAGTTTGAAGCCTACGCACCGGACGTACTTGAATCATTTCAGGAACTGGTTGCAACTGGGCGGGTAGAAATTCTCGCCGATACATACCACCACTCCCTAGCGTTCTTTTATTCAGTCCCCGAATTCAAGCGACAAGTCCTCAAGCACGAACGACGCATCAAACAACTGTTTGGAGTCAAACCGAAAGTGTTTCGTAACACCGAGCTTTCGTATCGCAATGATCTCGCCAAGTGGTGCGAAGATAATGGATACCTTGGGATTATGGCTGAAGGATGGGACAAGTATCTTGGATGGCGGAGTCCAAATTATTTATATAATCCACCAGGCTGTAGCAAAATCAAGGTGTTACTCAAGAATTATAAGTTGTCTGATGATATTGCGTTTCGTTTTGGTAACAAAGAGTGGCCAAATTGGCCATTATCAGCCGAGACGTATGCTGATTGGATAAATGCGTACCACGGTAATGGACAAACAGTAAACTTGTTCATGGACTATGAGAGTTTTGGTGAGCACCAATGGGAAGACACCGGAATCTTTGAATTTCTCAAAGTTGTACCAGAGATGCTTATGCGACACCCAGACACCAGCTTTAAAACTGCAACCGAGACGGTTGAATCGTATGACGCCGCCGGAGAATACGACGTACCAGACATCTTGACCTGGGCAGACACCGAGCGTGATTTGACGGCTTGGATTGGTAACGATATTCAACGTGATGCAATCAAAGCTGCCTACAGCATGGAAGAGGACGTGATGAGGACACGTAAGCGCGACCTAATCGAGATTTGGCGTAAACTGCAAACCTCCGACAATTTTTACTACATGTGTACCAAGTGGTCTAACGATGGTGATGTGCATGCGTACTTTTCACCTTATAAATCTCCGTATGATGCGTACATCAGTTACATGAATGCGCTCTCAGACCTCAAGCTTCGCGTTGCTCACGTAAATAAACAAAAAGATTTAGCGGTAGCGACCAAAAAAGCCGAGGAAGAAACTGCTGTACCAAACCAAGTAGAAACCGACCAGACAGATCCACCACCACCCGAGAGTACACCAGAAGATATCCCAGAAACCGCTCCTGAACAACCACCTCAAGGTTTGTTCCAGAACATCTGGAACCGCTTAAAAAAGATTTTCCCAGTCGTTTCCCCAAAGCGGAAATCGACGTGATACACTACTAGTATCTTTATTCATTTGTTCTTACGTTCTTGATCTATGCCTACTAAAAAAGCCCCAACTAAAAAGTCAGCTACCAAAACAGTTGCAAAAAAAGCTACAGCAAACAAGCAATCCGATAAAAAAGCCGCTCCCAAGAAAGCTGTCGCTAAGAAAAAGTCAGTGGTAAAAAAAGCTGCAACCAAAAAGATCACACCGAAAAGTCGCAAGGCTACTACAGCCAAGAAGTCTGCCAAAGACTTAGTGTTTGCCTCAGACGACCAGTCTTTCTGGGTAACAAATGGCGATATCCTCAATAGTTTAGAAGCCTTGCACGCTGCGCTTGATGCTATGCCTCGGGAAGTGTTTGAGTTCCATGCAACTGGACCGCAAAACGACTTTTCGATTTGGGTGGAAACCGTCTTGTGTGACGCTGACTGTGCCGCGGACCTGGCTAAAGCCAAGTCGCAAAAGAGCGCCAAGACAACCGTAGCAAAACACCTTAAGAGTTACGCCAAGTAGTATGGCCAGGTCGGTCACCGTTGGAAACGGATCCATGCTAGTGGGTCTTGACAATCGTGGTCAGGTGCGTGATTTGTATTATCCATTTGTCGGCGAAGCCAATCACATCAGTGGAGCCAGTGGGAACTACATACACCGCATTGGTGTGTTTGTTGAGGGAGAAATGGCCTGGCTAGATAACCCTGACTGGAAGATTACTATCGGCGGGGAAGAGCACACCTGTGTCGGGTCGCTATTTGCTGAGAATAAAAAACTGGGTATTACACTAGCCAGTCGTGACACAGTGCATAACGAGCAAAATGTTTTTCTGCGTCAGTTCACTATCACCAACACCAGCGACCGGAAACGAGAGATCAAGCTTTTTCTGTGCCAGCAGTTTCGGTTGTTTGAATCAATGCGTGGTGATACTGGCTTATATGATCCACGGGTAGGAGCTATTATTCATTACAAAGGTAATGCCACAATGTTAGTTAACGCATTTGCTAACGGCAAACAGTTTACCGACTACAATATCGGTTTATTTGGCATCGAAGGCAAGCAAGGGACGTGGCTCGACGCAGAAGATGGTAATCTACAACGTAACCCTATCGAACACGGTTCGGTTGATTCGGTCATCGGTCTTGATTTCACCATTGCCCCAGACGAAAGTCAGATTGCGTACTATTGGATAGTATGTGCCCAATCTGTCTCAGAGGCTCATACGCTTGACGAGCTCGTCCTTAATGAAACCCCGGAAGCTCTCATCAGATCAACCGACGCGTACTGGCAGGCTTGGCTAGACAAAGAAGATGAAGACCGCGATATGACTGTCTTGCCAGCACCGCTGCAAACGCTGTTCAAGCGGTCTTTAATGGTTATGCGGGTGCACACCGATAATCACGGCGGCACCATCGCTAGTAGCGATACAGAAATGTTACACCACGGACGTGATACCTACAGTTACGTTTGGCCTCGCGATGGGGCGATGATTAGTTTGGCCTTCGACGCTGCTGGGTACCGTGATATCGCTCGCAAATTTTACGAATTCATTGCCAAGTGCCAAGAGCCAGCCGGCTACCTCATGCACAAGTACCGCACCGATGGCGTGCTGGGCAGTAGTTGGCACCCGTGGATGATCAACGGGGTGGCCAGGTTACCAATACAAGAAGATGAAACGGCCTCGATTTTGTTTGCTTTATGGAAACACTACAAGAAATACAAAGATATCGAATTCATCGAAGATTTGTACAACAGCTTCATTGAGCCAGCTGCTGAATTCATGTGCGATTACATCGAGCCATCAACCGGTCTACCTCAAGCTTCGTTTGACCTCTGGGAGGAAAAATACGGCAGCTCAACCTATACATCAGCTAGTGTGTACGCCGGATTAATGGCGGCAGCTCGGTTTGCTCGACTACTCGGCAAAGCTGGGCCAGCGCGTCAATTTGAAGCTATCGCTGCTCGCATTAAAGAAGCGATTGGTACGATACTGTTTGATACAGAGACTGGTGCGTTTGTGAAGAGTGTCTTTCATACAGAAGACGAGCTCGAGTATGACAAAGTAATCGATACTAGTAGTCTTTACGCATTGCAATTGTTTGAGGTATTTGAACTCGATGATGAACGAGTAGTGAGTATGCTCAGGGTGGTCGAAGATAAACTCCAAGTGCATGGTAATAGCAAAGGATTTGTCCGCTACGAAGCAGACAACTACTACAAGCAGCACGACGCCGCGAGTCCAAACCCATGGGTTATTTGCACCCTGTGGATTGCACGGTATTACATTGAAACGGCCAAGAGTATAGATGACCTCGCATACCCACTGGAGTTACTCGAATGGACTTGTTCACACGCAACCGAGTCGGGCGTCTTGGCCGAACAAATGCACCCAGATACTCGAGCACAGTTGTCTACCGCACCGCTGGTGTGGAGTCATGCTGAGTTTGTACTAGCTGCCTTGGCGTACGTAGAGAAGGCTGCTGAGTTAGAAACATAGAACCTTCTGCCTAAACGAGTCTATCTGCACTGGTTTCGCACGGTCTGCTCGTCACCGTACGAATCAGTACGGCTTCTTACACACCGTACTCCAACCAGCACACCTATATCTCGTTTTGACAGAAGTATGATTAAATAAAAACAAATTTTTACATCTTTTAAACATTATCACTCCTATTTGCTACCTTTGGTGAGTCTGAGGTGTTTTTCAACTTACATATACTAGTCCGATGAATATGCCAGGCGAGGCTTGGAATTACAGGCTCAAGTCGTTCGCCGATTAGTTTGGCTAGGGTGCGCATGTAGGTGCCGCTGCTGGCGGTGCAGATGAAATGAACGATGTGGTATGCAGCAGGTAAAGAATCGTTGGTTTTCACCTGTTCCCAGTCGCGGCGGACGTCTACCCGACGGAAGTCGTTCCCGAGTGCCTTGCTGCCTTCTATTACTTCGGGGATGCTGTCGATTTTGTGCCGCGCGTCAGCACAGAGTCCTGTACGTTGCCGGCTTTCGATTTTGGTAAGCTGGAGTGAGTAGATAGTTGAGGCTTTGGTCGGTATCTCAATCTCGTCGAGACGACCTTCAAGCGTCCACATATGTAGCGGCTTACCTTGTACAGTTTTGGACGAAAAGTGAGGATATGGGAGCTCGATGTCTCCAGTTAGGTTTGTGCAGATTTGTTCGAGTTGTTTACTGAGGTCAGAAGCCGGCACCCTTCTTGCAGGGGCACTCGAGGCCGCTAGGCCATGATTTACCCCTTCAAGAAGTACACCGGCTTTCTTACTTGTGGTGGTGTGTAGTCGCCCGAGCACGTCGTGGGTGTCAGAACCAATACCGAGTAAGACTGAAAACTCGTAGGTTTTGTCCAGGGCGAGGTATTTGTCTTTGTTCTTACACTCCGCGCCAATTAGCACGAGTAATTTGCCTGACGCCATTGGGTCGAGCCGGCCAGCGTAGGTGAGGGGAATGTTGGTTGCTATGTCTGACTCAATTCGCCACGCTTCCATACACTGCAGCGGTGTTTGCCCAACCGTCTTATCCAGTACTACATAAAGAGGAAGTTTCATATATCGAGCCTAGCACACTACACCTAGCAATAAAAACCAACTCGGTATCATATATGATACCGAGTTTGGGTAAGTGAGAGCGTTATTATAAAGGGGAGCCGCCGAGGAATGAATTAATGATCAGCAGCAGTACAAATCCTCCAATTGCTAGTAAAAGAAATTTCATGCATTTATTATACATTGAATTAAAAACTCGCACTGGTCATGTACGCTTGTTTCAAACTCACAACATGACAACACTTACAATACGTACTACCGAGAACTTATGCTAGCTGTCAACTTGACTATAGATTTCACGGGTGTACCATGCATTCGCAGAAATTACTGTTTTGTTCACATTATTTTATGACCGTATTAGATGAAGTATTGCAAGCCGAAAACCATGCAGCTACCAAACTAGCTGAGGCTGAGGTAGCAGCTCTAACTCAAGCAGCTGATGCTAAAAAAGCCCAGGGAGAGGCGGTCGCAGCCGAAAAAAAGCGCTTGGCGCAAGCCGAAGCGACGGCCCTTGCTGAACACGAAAAAACAGTACACACTAAATCCCAAGCTATTACCGTAGCAGCCGAAAAAGATGTCACAGCAATTAAAGCAGCTTTCGAAGCTAACGCTGCTACCTTGCAAGGAAAGATAAGCGCAGCAATCGCGTAGTAATTATCTTATGGCTGTTGTTTCAATGCAAAAAGTTCAAGTAGTAGTGCATCGTTCTGATACCGATGCGCTTTTGAACGTGTTGCAGCAGGCAGGCGCGATGGAGTTTACTGAGGTTGATACTGCTAATATCGCTTCAGTCAGTATGGAATTTCCGCATGCACAGCTCTTGCCACGAGTGCAACACGCAGTGGGGTTCCTTACACCATACGAAGCCAAGCGAAGTCTGTGGCGAACTCTCCGTGATGGATCAACTACTGAATTGTCAGAGGCGGAGGTGCTCAATCAGGCTGCTGATACAGACGCAGTTGCCCAGGTGGTTGGAGATCTCGAGGCACTCCAGGTAGAATATGCTGAAAAGACCGATGCCGTCCGACAGCTCGAAGAGCAAGTCGCACTGTTGCAGATCTGGAAAGCCGTACCAGTAAAGCTGTCAGAGCTCACAACTGCTAGTACCTATACAAAGTTGGTACAAGAAAGCTCCGACAATCAAAAAACTACCAAGCTATCGCTCATGGCGAAGCTGGCAGAGTTTCTTGAAGCACAAGACATCCCTTCTCAAATCACCTCTGTAACGGCCTCTACTGCTGCGGTAACGGTCGCCAAGGACGCTGTGGTACCTGCAGACCTACACAAACAGCTCGAAGGACTAGGGCTACAAATCGTTGCCGCACCACACGGTTCAGAGACAGCCGAAGTCGAGCTGGTTGCGACTGAAGAAAAACTTGCTGCCGCCAAAGGCGAGCTCGGGCTGGTACACAACCAAGCCGAAGAGTTTGCGCAGACGCACCTACGACGATTACGGATCGTTGGGGAAGTGCTTAGTTGGGAGCGCGACAGGTACGCAACCGTAGGGATCGGTGCTGCCACCAATACCAGTGTGGTACTTGAAGGTTGGATTAATGCGTCTAAGCGTAGTGCACTTGAGGCAACGTTTGCACAGAAAAACATCGCCGCCATGATGTCTGATCTGGAACCACAAGCTGGCGAAGAGCCACCAGTCGATATTGTAAACAACTCGTTTATCCAGCCATTTGAGGTAGTAACACGGCTATATGGCATGCCGGGGCACAAAGACCTGGACCCAACGTTGTTTCTAGCCGGATTCTTCTTCCTCTTTTTTGGTTTGTCTCTGACAGACGTGGGGTACGGAATCTTCCTCATGGCGGTGGCGACAATGATCTTGACTTTGTTCAAGGTTGCACCGGTAGTCCGGACCTTTGCCAAACTACTGCTCTTTATGGGGCTCGGCTCAGCGTTGGTGGGCTTGTTGTTTGGTGGCTACTTGGGGATTGCTCCTGAATCGCTTCCGTCGTGGTTACGCGCGATTCAGCTGTTTGACCCAATCGGGAATCCACTGCCGGTGTTCTATCTAGCCCTTGGATTGGGAGTATTCCAGGTAATGGTGGGAATGTTCCTAAAAATTTATAGTGATGCTCGAAATGGAGAGCTGATGAACGGTATCTTGGACCAAGGTCCTTGGTTATTCGTGTTCTTTGTAGCGATTGCGTATCTTGGTGTTACTACCGGATATCTCAATATCATCGCTACCCCTGATCAGCTCATCAACCTTATTTATGTTGGGTTGGTGCTGGTCGTGCTCGCCAGTGGTCGCAAAGGCAAGACTATCCTCGAGAAAGTGCAGTCCGCTGCACTGAGTCTGTACGCTAGTATTGGATACTTTTCTGATATTCTGTCGTACTCTCGTCTCTTGGCACTTGGTCTTGCGACCACTGCGTTGGCATTTGCCGTCAATCTCATCGCAGAGATTGTTAGCGGGACACCAGTTGTTGGACCGGTGCTCGCTATCGTAGTATTAGTTATCGGACATCTTTTCACTCTGGCAGTGAACACCTTGGGTGCATTCATCCACAGTGCTCGTCTGCAGTTTGTGGAGTTTTTCGGCAAGTTTGTTGCCGGGACCGGTCGGGAGTTCAAACCTCTGAAGCGTACTGCAGAGCATGTCGCTATTGCAGATGAATAGTGGTTTGAATGAAATTTATTAAACGTATACAAGTAATTAACTAAACGTATGGAATCAATGATTGGAATTGGACTCGCCTTCGCCGGAGCAGCTATCGCAGCAGCGCTCGGATTCAGTGGGTCAGCAATCGGAATGGGACACGCTGGACAAGCTGCAGCAGGTGTTCTTGGAGAAAAGCCACAGCTTTTTGGAAAGATGCTCTTGATGCAGGCTCTGCCAGGATCACAGGGTATTTACGGTCTGGTTGGAGCGTTCCTTATCTTAAACTTCTCGGGCATCCTCGGTGGTGACGGATCAGTCGCACTAACCACTGCGCAGGGGATGCAGTATCTCATGGCTGGACTACCGATCGGTATCTCTGGATACTTTTCAGGTATGTTCCAGGGAATGGTAGCAGCGTCTGGTATCTCTATGATCGCAAAAGACGAAGCTAACATGGGACGAGCCATTGTCTTGTCTGTAATGGTAGAAACTTGGGCGATCTTTGGAGTTCTCATCAGCTTCATCTTACTTATCTCAATCGTTAACTAGTTTTTACTATGACAAATTCGCTCATACAAAAAATCACCACCGACGCTGACGCACAAGTCGCTACCATCGTAGCGGAGTCTAAAGCAGCGGTGGCTGAGGTACAGGCAGAGACCGAGCGTGTCATACAAGAACTACAAAGTGACGCCAAGGTACAACTGCAGAAGAAAAAAGATCAGCTAGAATTAGTAGCCACTGCCAAGGCAGGCCAAGCCGCTAAGATCGCTTCGCAAGCCGCTAAGCGAGAATCTATTGATGAATTATTTTCAAAAGTAGAAGCTGAAGTATTAGCTGAAAGCGGTGCTGCGTATGTTGCTCGGTATACCAAACGAGCCCAGGCAGTATTACCAACTGAAACCGAAGTGGTATCCGTGTTAGCACCAGCTGATAAAGTAGCTGAGACGAAGGAAATCCTCACTGCTCTTGGGATTGCAGTTGATGCGACAGAGTCTGCATCAGTTCGAGCCGGATTGATTATTACCGCCAAGGATGGTGTGTATGATGTGTCATTCGACCGGATGATGTCAGAAGTACGACCGACCCTAGAAATGGAACTAGTAAATACGTCTTCATAATTATGCAAACGCAGTATATCTACAGTGCGAGTCGAGTAAACACACTGGCTCAATATCTTCTCACCAGAACCGATATCGATCGGCTGTTAGTGGCGGAGGCTGGAGATGATCTGCAATCAGCTCTTAAAGAAACGTATTTGGCACCATACCTGCTACAAGAAGCACCGGGTGATATGGCACACGCCATCGAAGCCACCTTGATCGAAGCCAAGCAATTGTTGCGCCGAATCGCACCCCAGGGTGAAATGCTCGAAGTACTGTGGGTACAGTATGACCTACACAACCTTCGCGTGTTCGCGAAAGCTCAGGCGCTTGGTAAAGGGTATGCAGACATTAAACGATTCGTGTCAGCTCGAGGGATCTACAATCCTAATGATCTGTATGGATACGCCGAACGAAACGAGCTCAATCGCCTGCAGATTAGTTGGCAAGAGTCATACGATGAGGCAATCCGACACGCTGCAGCCGGTGAGATTGATCAAGTTGACGGGGTGTTTGATCAGTTGTTTTTTGCAACAGCTGCTCGGATTGCTGAATCATGTAAAGATGCGTTCCTGCGCAAGTACGTGCGGACCTTGATTGATCTCTATAACCTCAAGTCGCGTTTGCGGGTAGAGACGTACAATCAAATCAAGTTCACCCCAGTATTTATCACCGGTGGTAGCTTTGCCGCTCGAGAAATCGAAACCAAAGAACAAGTGCTTGCAGCCTTTGCACAGCTTGGTGGTGAAGCGTACTGGAATAAAGCGGTTGAACAGTTCATCACAACTGGAAATACTACCAGCATCGATGCACGAGCGGATGAATACCTTATCGAGCTGGCCAAGCAAGCAAGCTTTGACATGTTCTCGTCTGCCTCGCTGGTGTTGTTCTATCTGCAATCAAGGCAGTCAGCAGCGAACGTTCGTACCATCGTAGTCGGGAAGAATAGTGGGATGAGCAATGAAGCAATTGAAGCTAATTTACGTCTGGCCTATGTCAACTAGTGCAATCACTACAAACGAATACAATATTGCTATTATCGGTCCGTCTGACATGGTGTCAGGGTTCCGGGCCCTTGGGGTAGAAGCAATTGATGCGCAGACTGGCGCAGCTGCGCTAGAAGAACTACGTCGTCTGAAAAAACTCACCATAGATCCAGCGAGCACTGCGAAATATGCCGTTATCTGTGTGATCGAAGATCTGCTCACCGAGATCGACCAAGCAGAGTACGCCAAGGTAGTCAGTGGCCCACTCCCGGCCGTCATTGTCTTGCCTGGCCCAGAAGGAAGTAAAGGAGTCGCGATTGCGAGACTCCGTCGACTGGCCGAACAGGCCGTAGGCAGCGCAATCATTTAACCTGATAGCCTGCAGTTAGCACATTTCTCTGTTGTTACAAATTTTTATTCAGTCATCGTAGGCTCGCTACGACCTCCGCATAAAAATTCTAGACTCCTCGAACTGTGCCAACTGCAGGCCATCAGGCAAGCAGAAAATACTATCAGTCACAAAACATTTAATAATTTACTATGGAAACAACAAACACAGACTTCAAGGCAGCAACCGGTGTCATCAAACGTGTCACAGGGCCGCTTGTGCGCGCAACTGGTATGAGTGAAGCCAAGCTCTATGAGGTGGTTCGCGTATCGGATGAAAAGCTGATGGGTGAAATCATCGAGCTTCACGGTGATGAAGCCGCCATTCAGGTATACGAGGAAACTGCCGGTATTGCACCTGGCGACCCGGTGTACCGAACGGGTCGAACTATGTCGGTTGCTTTGGCACCCGGACTTTTGGAGTCGATCTACGACGGTGTGCAACGGCCACTAAAAACTATCGAAGAGGTGGCTGGCAACCAATACATCAAACGAGGGATTGAAGCTGATCCAATCGAAATGACAAAAAAATGGAAGTTCACTGCACTAGCCAAGGTCGGTGATGTTGTTTCTGGTGGAGATGTACTAGGAGAAGTACAAGAGACTTCGGTTATCATGCACAAAGTAATGGTGCCACCAGGGGTAGCAGGAACTATCGAAACGATCCACAGTGGTGACTTCACCGTGACTGATGAAGTAGCGACACTCAAGACAGAGAATGGTACAGAATCTGTAGCGATGCTGCAGTACTGGCCGATTCGAGTCGCTCGCCCGAAAGCGGCGAAGATTTTTCCAACCGAACCTTTGCGTACTGGGGGACGGTCAATCGATACCTTTTTCCCAATCGCCAAGGGTGGAGCGGGATCAATTCCTGGCCCATTTGGAGCCGGAAAGACGGTGACACAGCAGGGTATCGCGAAGTACTGTGACGCCGAGATTATCGTCTACATCGGTTGTGGTGAACGTGGAAACGAGATGACAGAAGTGTTATCAGAATTCCCACACCTGGTTGACCCAAACACCGGCGAAAACCTGATGAAACGAACAATTCTGATCGCGAACACTTCAAACATGCCGGTAGCTGCGCGTGAAGCATCTGTGTACACTGGTATCACTATCGCAGAGTATTACCGCGATATGGGTTACAACGTAGCTCTGATGGCCGACTCAACCTCACGTTGGGCCGAGGCAATGCGTGAGATCTCGGGCCGACTGGAAGAGATGCCGGGTGAAGAAGGGTACCCAGCCTACTTGTCTTCACGGACTGCAGAGTTCTACGAGCGAGCTGGTATTGTGACTACGCTTGGAAGTGAAGGACGAACTGGTTCACTGACGGTGATCGGTGCGGTGTCACCTCCTGGTGGCGACCTGTCTGAACCAGTATCACAGGCGACCCTTCGTGTTACGAAGACGTTTTGGTCACTTGATTCTGCACTGGCATACAAAAAGCACTTCCCATCAATCAACTGGCTAACGTCTTATTCACTGTACGCACCAAACTTTAAAGATTTCTGGGCCAAAGAAGTGGCACCTGACTTTGGAGATTACCGTGACGCGGCTCTGAAGCTGCTCGGACAAGAGTCAAAGCTAATCGAAATTGTACGTTTGGTTGGAATGGAGTCACTTTCAGCTAGTGATCGTCTGATCCTGGAAGTAGCTCGTATGTTACGGGAAGACTACCTCTTTCAAGACGCGTTCTCACCAGATGATGCCTATACACCACTGAAACGGCAGTACGGTATGCTGAAATCAATCATGACATTCTATGATGCTGGATTGCCTGTAGTCACAACTCCAGACTTTGAGTTCGAAGATTTCACGAGTATGAAGTGCATTGCTCAAGTAGCAACTCTTAAAGAACAGCTTGATTGGGAAATCAAAGATTTCGAAGCCTACCAAGCCGTCGTACGAGACGAAATTAATAGCCTGGTAAAATAACTTGTATGAGTAACAAAGAATATACAGACATCTCAGATATCGCCGGACCACTATTGGTGGTAGACGGGGTTGAGGGTGCTAAATATGAAGAACTAGTCGAAGTAAACGTACCAGGAGAAAAGGGTCCACGTTATGGTAAAGTGCTTGACACGAGTAAGGGCAAGGCTGTGGTGCAGATGTTTGCTTCTACAGCTGGCATGACTGCACAAGGGACTCGAGTTAGGTTTAAAGGAGAAACTTTGAAACTGGGTGTCTCAGAAGACATGCTTGGTCGTGTGTTTAACGGTTCAGGTGAGACTATCGATGGTGGTCCAGCCTTGGTTCCTGAAAAGCGTCTACCAATCTCTGGTGACCCGATCAATCCGTACGCACGTGAATTTCCTAATGACTTTATCCAGACTGGTATTGGTTCAATCGATGTGATGAACACACTAGTGCGAGGACAAAAGCTACCAATTTTCTCAGGAGCCGGTTTGCCGCATGCCCGGCTCGCAGCCCAAATCGCTCGGCAGGCGTCAGTGAAAGACGGTGGAGAATTTGCGATCGTGTTTGCCACCCTTGGGGTATCTTTTGAAGAAGCAGAATACTTCCGACGTGAATTCGAAGAAGCCGGAGCTCTGGGACGATCCGTTCTCTTTATGAACACCGCGGCCGACCCAGTGGTAGAGCGAATCTCTATTCCGCGAATAGCGCTCACCACCGCCGAGTATCTCGCTTTTGAGAAAGGTAAGCACGTACTCGTGATTATGACTGACCTTACCAACTATTGCGAAGCTCTCCGAGAAGTGTCAGCTGCACGAAAAGAGGTGCCAGGACGACGAGGGTACCCCGGGTACCTATACACCGACCTTTCAACTCTCTACGAACGAGCGGGAGCAATCAAGGGAAAGAAAGGAACAATCACCCAGATTCCTATCCTAACCATGCCAGACGATGACAAAACGCACCCGGTACCCGACCTGACTGGTTATATTACCGAAGGGCAGTTCGTGGTCTCACGAGAGCTCTCAAACCGAGGTATCTTCCCACCGGTTGACGTACAAGGTTCACTGTCACGACTTTGGTCAGCTGGAGTAGGAGAAGGTAAGACGCGGGCCGACCACAAGAACCTCAAAGACCAGCTCTTTGCCTCGTATGCTACTGGACGAGAAGTGCAAGAATTAGCCGTCGTGCTTGGAGAAGCCTCACTCGATGATACTGACCGAGCGCATCTCAAATTCGCTACCGCCTTTGAAGAAAAGTTTGTGGGACAAGGAGAGTACGAAAACCGGTCAGTTGAAGAGTCTCTCGATATCGGCTGGGAGTTGCTCAAAATGCTGCCACGGACCTCACTCAAGCGAGTTAAGCCAGCTGAGATTGATCAGTACATCGGCAAAGAAATAGTATAATTAACTCATGAAATTCTCTTACAAAATTCTCATTGGACTAACGACGCTAGTGGTTTTAATTGCGGGTATTATTGCATTATTTCCACAGAGCTGTACATCAATTGGTCAAATTAATTTTGCACCTACTCAGTGTAGTTGTCTAGGTATTGAAACCAACATTGCCTGTAGTCTTGACGGTAGTGGCTGTCAGTCGCTTTGTTATGGAATTATACTAGATAAAGATCCAACAATATAATTATGGCAATCCTCAAAGTCAGCCCAACCCGCGTATCGCTCCTTGGACTCAAGAAAGAGCTCAAGCTAGCGAAAAAGGGTCATAAATTACTCAAAGATAAGCGAGATGGTCTCGTCAAGAAGTTCATGGCGGTTATTTATGAAGCCAAGGCACTACGCGAGTCGGTCGAAGATCGACTTGGATCAGCCTTTGATTCATACACCAGGGCGAGCTCGATGACGGCTGCCGCTGCACTAGATACTGCCTTTATGGCCCCGAACGCCAAGATCGACCTGGGTGTCAAAATTCAAAGCGTTATGTCCGTGAAGATTCCTGAATTCACTGTCGAAAAAACTGGCTCAGCCTTTTCGTATGGAATGCTCGAAACCACCGGTGACCTCGACAACGCTATCGTTAAATTTGATGAAGTGTTTGTTGATATTTTGCGCTTAGCCGAACTCGAAAAAACAGCCGAAATGCTCGCCGAAGAAATCGAGAAAACTCGCCGCCGCGTATCAGCTCTTGAGAACGTCCGGATCCCAAATCTAGAAGATACGATCAAATTCATCACCATGCAGCTCGATGAGCGCAACCGTGATGCGGTGGTTTCGACTATGAGAGTTAAAGCAATGATCCTGGCCAAAGAGGCAGAAACCGCCTAACCTACCTCACTACTCAGTCGATTCGTACGCTCCTTGCTTGCTCCAGCCAAACCCACCCAAGCATAGTCGCTCCTCACTGACTGAGTAGTGAGGTAGGCTAGGCTACATAATAAATCTTCCATTTAAACAACCCACTGGAAGTTAGAGACAGAACGTTTTGCAGCTTGTAGCGCAACTGCGATATTGCTCTAACTTCCAGTGGGCTGTTTTGTATTCCAGTTAATACGAACTTATTTGCAATTTGCATACTATGTATTACAATGTATTTATATGAAAAGATCTCCATACACTATTCGTCTTGACGATGACGTTCGAGTTGCACTTGAACTAGAGGCTAAACGGGAAGACCGATCTGTCGCCCAGTTGGCAACCCAAGCGATTAAAACTATGTTGGCCCAGAAAACTGCGTACCATTTTGCTATTGATGAGGCGCTCAAAGAGGCTACGAAAGGAAAATTCATTTCCCAGAATTCTATGCATGATTGGCTTGATAGTTGGGGTACTGATAATGAACTGCCAGCACCTACAGCAGATATTGTTCGTTAGGTATGCAGCTCGTTTATCTTCCTGGTTCTGAATCAGATATGCGATGGCTACGTCAGTACTATGATCAGGTTTTCTCTGATGGGTTGCAAGCCGCTCGGCAGCATATATATGCTACTGAATCCGCGCTGCTTGCTAATCCATATTTAGGCCGGAAAAGTAGTGACAACACTGATGTACGATCACTCCACATAAGTCGCACCCCATTTGTATTTGTCTATCGAATCACTCAAGATGAGATACAAATTCTCAAGGTGTGGGACACTCGCCGAGATAGCAATTAATGCTACTGGTTCTCCTGTCTCTGTAGGGTGGCCCTTCAAAGAAGGAAGTGCGCATTCCAAACCTAGAAGACACCATCACATCCATCACCATGCAGCTCGATGAACGTAACCGTGACGCGGTGGTGTCGACAATGCGGGTTAAGGCTATGATCCTAGCGAAGGAGGAACTTGAGCAAGTATCGTAGAATCGGTCGCGAGATATGTCACTGAGACTCGCCCTGGTCCTCACTAAAGAATATCGTTGCGGAGTTCTCCCTACAGTGACATATATCGCGACCTGGACTTAGTAAAAAAATAAAAAGCCCTACAATGGTAAGGGTCTTTGCTGCTGATTTACTCTTTTTCAATTCGAGTGCGAATTTCTTGGACATCAATGTTGTGTGCTGTGCCAAGAATCTCATTTTGAACTCGAAGTTCATCTATTACTAAGTCAAAACCCCATGAGAACGTAGCCAAGATGATGGCGAGTAGGACTGCACGAACTGCTCCACCGTTTGCTTCACCGGCACATGCATGAGCATTGGCCACAACGACTCGCTGAGTAGGTGTTTTATCCGACATTAAGAACACTCCTTTTAAGATCCATTCCACAATCTATTAGGACACTCAGTTAAAAGTTAAACTGAGAACATGAAAGGAGATTTAGCAAAAGCGGAACGTTTAGAACTAGCGATTTTGAAAGCAAGACAAT
>Ga0306910_1000194_pt1 | contig 35908 bp, 40 predicted proteins | sample AntRauMFilla2698_FD_190438 | JGI IMG/M metagenome (GOLD analysis project Ga0306910, IMG submission 190438) | Saline lake microbial communities from Rauer Islands, Antarctica - Metagenome Filla 2 #698 (v2) (version 2) | ecosystem: Environmental > Aquatic > Non-marine Saline and Alkaline > Saline ... | reverse complement strand
GCTGAGTTCACTGAAGCATTTAAAAGGGGAGAATACTCTGATTATCATGTCAAAGTTTGGTCGAAGTTAACTTCGATCAAAATGTTGAACGTCAACTAAAAACGTCAACCACATTTAGGCATCAGCATACAAAAAACTAACAACTCCCGACTTACTACTTACAACTCGTAACAAAAAATCCTGGAACCGCTTTCAAAAAAAGTTGCAGATGATTGTATGTTCACTTAATTTGAAATGTATCAAACGTTAAAAATCTTGTCGCGAAAATAGTACATGGAGAAAACAGCGCTTATTCAACAGCTTATAAACGCCTACTCTGAGGCGTATGTCAAACTCGGCCACAGCTCGCTGATGGGGAAAATTGTGGCGCTGCTGATCACTTCTCCCGAACCGCTTTCGCTTGATGATATTTCCGAGCAGCTCCAGATGAGCAAGGGACCCGTCTCGCAAATCTCCCGCAAACTCAAAGATCACAACCTGATTGAGAAAGTGTGGATTCCCGGCGAGCGTAAAGATTTCTACAAAGCAGCACCCGATATATTCGGACAGGCTTTTGCCAATTACGCGTCATCCATGCGCAGAAATATGGAGCTTGGAGAACGTTTCAGCGCGCTGGCAGAGGAACTGGATGTGCAGGATGAACAAGCCATTCATCTCAAAAACCGCATGGACGAGATGAAAATGTTTTACGAGATGATGGACGAATACAACAGGAGTTTCCTGAAAGCCTGGAAAGAAAATGTGAAACCAGAATTAAAAGAAACTCCCCAAAAGTAAGATTTTCCCTGTAAAAAGGAATACGAAGCATCGCTATAAACTGAACTTTTGAAAATTTTCAAACAAATAAAACAGAGATGATGAATTTTGAAGACCAAGTCATTTTAATCACCGGCGGAGCTGCCGGAATTGGAAAAGCCACCGCAGAAGCGTTCGCACATCTTGGCGGCACGGTCGTGATATGGGACCTCAATGAAGAGGCTGGAAACGCGCTGGTGGAAGATTTTTCTTCGAAGAATCAGAAAAGCGCTTTTAGAAAAGTGGACGTCACCAATTTTGATGAAGTCGGCGCAGCGGTTCAGGAAATTATAGATGAATTCGGCCGCCTCGATGTCCTTATCAACAACGCGGGCATCACCATGGATAAAACCCTGAAGAAAATGGATCCCGCCACCTGGCAAAAAGTAATTAACGTAAACCTGACAGGTGTTTTTAACTGCACGAGACAAGTGGTGAATCACATGCTCGAAGTTCAAAAGGGCGTCATTCTTAACGCAAGCTCAGTAGTCGGTTTATATGGAAATTTCGGTCAGACAAACTACGTGGCCACAAAATCGGGTGTCATCGGAATGACCAAAACCTGGGCTCGTGAATTAGGCGGAAAAGGAATTCGCGTCAACGCTGTGGCGCCGGGATTTATCGCCACCGAAATGGTTAAGCAGATGCCGGAAAAAGTGATCGATCACATGGTTTCAAAAACGCCGCTGGCCAGAATGGGAAAACCTGAAGATATTGCCAACGCGTACACGTTTTTAGCTTCTGAACAGGCTTCATTCATCACAGGAACTGTACTCAGCGTGGACGGGGGAATCATCTCATGAGAAACGCGAAAATTATAGGAACCGGAATGGCCGTGCCTGAAAGAGTCGTCCCGAATCAATGGTTCAACGACCGATTGGGCGAAGATGTCGATACATGGCTGCAGGAAAATCTCACCATTAAAGAGAGAAGGTGGATGAGCGAGGGCGAAAAACTCAGCGATTTTATCGTCTCAGCCACTGAAAAAGCACTGGATTCCGCCGGAATTAGCCCCGAAGAAGTGGATCTGCTCATCGTTTCAACCGACACGCCCGAGTTTATTTCTCCTTCCACAGCTTCTGTGGTTTGTCACGAAGCGGGACTCAAAAATGCCGCGAGTTTTGACCTTAACACCGCTTGCGCGGGATTTGTCACAGCAACCGAAACAGCTGTGAATTTCATAAAAGCAAATCCCCGCTATACCCACGCGGTGGTGGTTGGCGCTTACGGAATGAGTCGATATCTGAATCTGGACGACAAAAAAACGGTAACGCTTTTTGCGGACGGAGCATCCGCGGCGGTTTATCAGGCTACGCAGGATGAAGTTTCGCATCACCTGTCATCTGACATCAGAACGCGGGGAGAGTACAACGATTACATGGGAATTTATCACGGCGGATCGGCTCAGCCTGTCACTAAAGAGAGCATTGAGCAGAACTTGCACAAACTGGTATTCGCGAAGAAATTTCCCAAGGAATTAAATCCAATAATGTGGACCGACATGATAAAAACCGTGGCGGAAAGAGGCGGATTTAAAGTCAGTGAGATCAAGCGGGCTTACATGACGCAGATCAACATCAACCAGATTTGGGAGACGATGGATAATTTGAATCTCCCCAGAGAAACCGCTACGACCATTATGGAAAAATATGGCTATACCGGCTCAGCGGCTATTGGTATGGCGATGGATATTTCGGTGCGCAATAAGGAACTCAAAAAAGGCGACGTCATTGTGATGATGGGCTCAGGCGGCGGACTTACATTCGCCTGTAACGCCTTCCGTTGGTAAAAAAGCTATGCTAAGCCGTCTTTTTGATCAATATCTGCGTTATCAACGAATTCAAATCCTCACATATGAAATATATGTTGCGGTTCGAATCCGTCTCTGGCCTTGATCTTGATCAAAAATCCTGGCTTATCAAAGCTTTTTGCAGAATAAAAAAGAATAAAAAATCATGGAACTCGCATCACAAGAATTAGTAACCGCAGGCTGGATTTTGGTAAGTGTGTACGCGCTCGCCATTCTCTTTTTTGTGATTCGCGGCGCAAAGAAAATCACCGATATCGATGATTACGCGCTGGGAAACGTGCTGTTTTCACCCTACGCGGTGGGACTTTCGCTGGCGGCTTCCATTACGAGCGCGGCCACGTTTATCATTAATCCGGGTTTTGTGGCTTTGTACGGATTGAGCGGCGTGTTGTCGATGGCCATCGCTCTTCCGTTGGCGGCTTTATTGTCACTGATTGTGCTCACCAAAGGATTCCGAAAGCACGGAAAACTGGTAAAAGCACTCACAATGGCGCAATGGATGGAAACCCGCTATAAAAGTCAGAAATTCGGCATTTTCTTCGGATTTTTGTCGCTACTGCTTATCACGTTCATCGTGCTTATTTGCGTGGGATTAACCAAAGTGCTTGCCAGTACGCTCAATATTCCCGAATTCTACGCCTTGATTGGAATCGTGATTTTCGTGTTTGGTTACATGATGTTCGGCGGCGCAAATTCCATGGTCTATACCAACACCATTCAGGCGCTTTTGATGCTGATTGTGGCGTTTATTCTGCTTGGCTCGGGTTACGAGCATTTCAGTGATGGAGTGCATGGATTTCTCGCCAAGCTTTCAGCTATCGATCCCAAACTCACCCAAACCACTAACGAATCGAGTTTCCTCTTCAGGGATTTCTTCGAAATTTTTCTCGCTCAGTTTATCGTCGGAATTGCCATTATTTGTCAGCCCCACATTCTCACTAAATCTCTTCTGCTAAAGAAAGATGAAGATGTGAATAAATATCTGGTCGTCGGCACGCTAACGCAGCTTCTGTTTTTCTCGGTTGTGATTGTAGGATTATACATCCGCCTGACATTTCCTGATCTGAGTGCTAACGGCGAGCGCATTCCAATGGACGGTTTGGTTTCAGCCTATGTGGTGCGGGAATTTCCTGTTTATATAGGATTAATTGTGGTGATGGGATTGATTTCAGCCGGACTCTCCACGCTTGAGAGTTTGATTCAGTCGCTATCCACCACGGTGACGAAAGATATTTTAGATCCGCTTTTTGGCGAAGCATTGGGACTCAGAAACAAGGGCAAAAATGGGATTTTTATCAATAAGATGGTGATTGTGGCGATTGCTGTACTTTCAGTTGTGCTGTCGTGGGATCAGATTGTGAATCCGAAATTGAGTGTGGGGATTTTTGCCCAAAACGGCGTGTACGCGTATTTCTCAGCTGCTTTTGTTCCCATTTTGTTTGGGATGTTTTTCAAGGGCGTTTCCCTTCAGGCTGTATTTTCGGCATCTGTTGTGGCTGTTTTGACGCATTTCACCATGTATTACGCCATGCTTCCCGTCCCGTTTACTCAGGCGACCGGTGAAAATCCCGGCGTTGCGGCAGCTGTGGCCATCACATTCTCTGTTATTACTGTTTTGGCTGTGAACAAAGCTCAGGGCCGATCACTCAAAACGGTTGAACAAGTTCCAACTCCCAAAGAAGAGATGAGCTAAGTAATGGCAGAAATCACTTCTACATATTACAGCACTTCCCGCTTGCGCATTCACGCGTTGCAAAAGGGAGATTTGTCGGGAAATAACACCGTTATATTTATTCACGGCAACGCTTCATCGTCTGTTTTCTGGGAGGAGATTATGCTGAATTTACCTGATGAAATTCACGCTATCGCCCCGGATCTGCGTGGCTATGGAAAAACCGAAGACAAAATCATTGATGCCACCCGCGGATTCTCTGATCAGGCTGAAGATATCATCGCTCTGCTGGGTGAATTGAATGTGGAAAAAATCCATGTGGCCGGACACAGCATGGGCGGCGGAGTCATCTATCAATTAATGACAGAAATTCCCGAAAAGTTAGCATCGGTGACGCTGATTAATCCAGTTTCTCCCTATGGATTTGGCGGAACAAAAAATGAAACCGGAACGCCCATTTGGGAAGATTTCGCGGGAACAGGCGGCGGCGTGGCCAATCCTGAATTCGCCCGAAGAATTAAAGAGAAAGATACAACTGAAGAAGATCCCAATGCGAGTCCAAGAGTGGTGATGAACGCGTTTTACTGGAAACCTCCATTTCGTCCGCAAAATGAAGAGATCTTGCTTGAAGGTGTGCTGGAGCAGAAGATTGGAGAGAAGAAATATCCGGGAGATTCTGAAGCATCAGAAAACTGGCCGTTCATGAAGCCCGGAAAGTTTGGCCCGGTGAACGCCGCCTCGCCAAAATATGTGCAGGGGCTGGCAGATAAAATTATTCAAACTCATCCCAAACCACCCGTTTTATGGATTCGTGGCTCGGATGACCTGATTGTTTCGGATGAATCTCTGTTCGACATGAACACGCTCGGCAAAATGGGATTAATCCCTGACTACCCCGGAGAAGAAATCTGTCCGCCGCAGCCCATGATCGCCCAAACCCGCTATGTGCTGAAGAGATATGAAGAAGAGGGCGGAAAAACAGAAGAAGTTGTGATGAAAAACACGGGACATTCACCCTATATCGAACAGCCCGAAATTTTCATGAAGCATTTTTTGAATCTGATAAATGGAAGAAAATCATGAAACCTGAAAATCAACATATAGAACTCGACTGGATTAAGCGCTGGGCTCAATATGCGCCAAAGAAAACAGCGTTACACAGTATTGATGATGATCTGAAAATCAGCTACAAAGCGTTGCATAACAGCATCAATAAAACAGCTAACTTATTAAAAAAGCAGTTTGGTGTTGAGAAAGGAGATCGGGTGGCGATTTTGTCGATTAACAGCACTGAATATGTGATTTTATTTTTCGCCATTCAGAAGCTTGGAGCCATTATGCTACCGCTGAATTTCCGTCTGGCCGCTCCCGAGATTTCTTATCAATTAGAAGATTCCGGGGCAAAGGTATTGCTCTTTGAAGAAGCCTTTGCTGAAACAGTTCAAAAATTGAGTTTTTCATCTGAATATTCGATTCAGATTGATGGAAAAGCGGGGATTTCGGAAGAACTTTTTGCTCAGGATGATGAAGTCATTCCCGAGATTGATCACGCCGGTGATTTTGAAGATGCCTGTATGATTTTGTACACGAGCGGAACCACGGGACGTCCCAAGGGCGCCATCATCACCCATAAAATGTTGTTTTGGAACTCGATTAACACGGGATTAAGATTAAATCTAACGCAACAGGATGTCACCATCACCTTCGCTCCGTTTTTCCATACGGGCGGATGGAATGTGCTCACCACGCCGATGCTGCATCGCGGAGCCAAAGTCATTTTGATGAAGAAATTCGATCCCGATAAGATTCTCGAACTTTGTGATGATGAAAAGGTGAGCATCCTGTTCGGCGTTCCTACTATGATGGACATGATGTACCGCTCGGAACAATTCGAAAAAAGTTCACTCAAAACCGTGCGTTACGCCATTGTGGGCGGAGAACCAATGCCGCTGAACCTGATCGATACTTGGGAAGAAAAAGGCGTCCCGGTGCGACAGGGTTACGGACTCACAGAGTTTGGACCCAACGTGTTCTCGCTCAACGAAGAAGATTCAAAGCGAAAAATCGGCTCCATAGGATTTCCCAATTTTTACATAGAAACCCGCGTGGTGGACGATTCAGATAACGATGTTACACAAGGCGAACCGGGAGAGTTAATTTTGAAAGGTCCCGTGTGCATGAAAGCCTACTGGAATAATCCCGAAGCCACAGAAAAAACGATCGTAAACGGCTGGCTCCATACCGGAGATATTGTCCGCGTGGATGAAGATGGATATTTCTACGTCATCGATCGCAAAAAAGAGATGTTTATCAGCGGAGCGGAAAATGTGTATCCGGCTGAAGTGGAGCATGTTTTTCGCACGCATCCGGCTATCAGAGATATTGCGGTAATTGGAGTCCCCGATGAAAAATGGGGAGAATCAGGTAAAGCGTTTATTGTCAGAAATAAAGGATTTGAAACCACATCTGAGGAATTTCAAAGCTGGGCGAAAGATCAGCTGGCTAAATTCAAAGTGCCTAAAAAGTATGCTTTCCTCGATGAACTGCCGAAAAGTGACAGCGGAAAGATCCTGAAACGTAAACTGAAAGAGGAGAAATAAAGCTATGAAACTCACCACTATTCAGGAACTCAGCGTGGGACAGCGGGCGGAATTCAGTAAAACCATCTCTGAATCTGATGTCTATCAATTCGCGGGAATCACCGGAGATATCAATCCTCTGCACATTGATGAAATCTACGCTCAAAACACATTTTTTAAACAGCGCGTGGTGCACGGAGCATTTTTAGCGGGCATGATCTCCGCTGTTTTGGGAACCAAACTTCCCGGACCGGGCGCCATTTACGCATCGCAGACTTTGAATTTCAAAAAGCCGGTATTTATCGGCGACACCATCACCGCTTTTGCGGAGGTGAAAGAGCTCAACACAGAAGAAAATCGCGTGATTTTTCACACCGGATGCGTCAATCAACAGAACGAATTGACCGCCGAAGGAACATCCGTAATACTACCATCCAAAAAACAATCAATCAATCGAACATAAAGAGGTACTCACCATGATGATCAAAAAATACACACTCGCAGTCCTGATAGGCGCACTTGCATTTGTAGGTTATGCCTGCGACTCAAACTCTTCTGGAAATAATAATAGCGAAGTTGAAGTTATTGTCGGAACCTGGGTTTCAGAAGGAGCTGAAAATGTTTCTCTGGGTCTCCAGCTTATTTCAAAAACAGCTCGTATAGATGCTGAATTTAACGAAAATGGAACCTACAACGTGGTTTCAACTGATAGTTTAGGTTCAGAAGTGGTGTTCACGGGAACATTTGAATTGGGCGAAGAAACCGATTCAGGTATTCGAAGCATCACCCTTCAGCAGTCAGAACCAACAGCCGTGGTTTCGGGAGGAATTTTCCAAATTGAAGGAAACCTGATGACCTATGAAGTGATTCAAACTGAGCCAAACATCGGTGCGGAAGCTCCTACTGTAGAAGGTGGATTTGGCAGCACGCTGGTTGGCGGCGATGCTCAGGGAACACTCTGGGTTCAAAAATACGAACGTCAGTAATGCCAGTTTGATCTGAGATTTATTTCAGATCGGTACAATGAGATGATTCCGGATGTGGGTAAAAAGCCTGACATCCGGGATGATTTCATCTTACAAAGAGACAAAGATTACCCTTTTATTTTTGAGATTTTAACACGCGAGATTCACCATGAAAGTTCTAATTCTGTTTCTGATGCTGTTATTCAGCGGATTTTCCGCAATGGCACAGGTGACACAACACGATCCCGACATTACCGCAGACGAGGAAGAGCTGTCGCAAAAAGACCGCGAAACAGAGGACGAGAAGATGGAGCGATTGCAGGATCCGCTTCCGGGCGAGCTTCAGTTTATCGGCTACTCGTTTTTCAGAACCACTACCTCAAATGTGACACCTACCAACGACGTCCTTCAGGGGCAGGTGATTGGCCGCATGTTTGGACGGAATTCAACGGAAACGGTTGACAGAGCCGCTTTTTACACCGAACAGCGCTTTGTACCACTTTTTGTGTATAAACCCAACATCCTCGATGGCTTCGCTACATTTCGTGGACTTTTTAAGATCGATTATACCTGGGGAGATCAATCGTATGGCGTGGGAAATAACCGTGGAGGCGGACTCAGCGGCGGTCAGGTTAACCTGCAAACGCTGATGTCAAACGTGGATTTACGTCCAAAAGACAGCTGGTGGAATCTGGTATTGGGAATGCAGCGAATTTTTGACAGTCCGTTCGATCCTAATACAAACGCGTTAGGGTTATTTCAAACATCTGCTTACAAACTTTCATTTTGGGGAACACAAGCCGTGGGCGCAAGCTGGTACGCGCGGCCGCATCAGGCTGTAAACGCGAGATTAGGATTTTTCCAGCTTTGGGAAAATCAGGTGAGTCGTGATCAGGATGTTTACGTGTTGATGGCCGATGTAATGACTCGTCCGCATCCGAAACTTGAGTGGGGATTTAACGCCTGGTATCTGCGCGATACGGCAAACGGAGCCGGCGGAGTGTCAATTCTCGGTCAGGGAATGACAAGCGCTCTGGCAGATTATAACGGAGCGACTCGGATTCGGTTTGGTGGTTCAAATCAGCGTTATAAAGCGAATTTAGGCTGGCTGGGAACCAATTTCAACTGGAACAGAAACTATGTGCACGGCTCGTGGCAATTTGACGGCTATGTGATCTCCAACATCGGAAAAGTTGAGCCGGAAGATTCCAATGAAAACGAGGTGAGCGTATTTGGAACAAGCGTAAATCTGGCGGCATCGTACCGATACGGAATGACCAACAACGACAAAATCTGGATTGAAGGAATGTTCACCACCGGTGATGAAGATGGTGTGAGCGATGGAACATTGAACAGCGTGCTCACCGGAAACGTGTGGGGCTCACCTGTGGGAATCTACAGTGCGCATAGATCGTTGCTACTTTTTCCTGATCCTCAGGTAGTGAGTCGTTACTACTCAATGGTACACGATATTTCCAATATGGGACTTGGCGTGACAGGCGGATCATTAAATTTTATGAAAGATGTTATACCGCATAAATTCAGCGCAAAATTGGGACTGGCCGCTGCGGTAAGTAACTACAGTCTTAATGGCGGTGGAAATTACATCGGAAGTGAGATCAATGCCGAGCTGAAATATAACCTCAAAGTCTTTTTAACCGTGGGATTGAGTGCGGGATATGCGGTGACTGGAGATTTCTATGATGCTCCGGGCGCAACAGAACAGCGCGTAAAACCTGACGATCCGTGGGTGGCGTTTGTAACGCTCAGCTGGCTGATGTTTAACTAATTGAAAAGAAAAGAAAGAGAGGAAAATCTGATGAAACTCAACAACTCATATCTCATATTGCTTGTCTTTTCGGTGTTGTTAAGCGCTTGCTCGGGAGTTCGCTACGCTGACGCTCCGCCGCTTCCATTCGACGAAATTGACTACGGATTTGATGTTCAAACCACCGACTTAAATCCTGAAATCGCCTTCATCGATGAAGGTGAGGGAGATAAAACCATTCTGCTGGTTCACGGACTGGCATCTAATGCCGGATTCTGGCGCTATAACATAGCAGAACTGTCGAAAAATAATCGTGTCATAGCGGTAGATCTTCCCGGTTATGGAAAATCAGAAAAAGGAGATTATCCTTACGGGATGAAATTCTACGCCGATGTGCTGGCACAATTTATTCAGGATCAAAACCTCGAAAACGTGCATTATGTGGGACACTCAATGGGCGGTCAGATCGGAATTACGCTGGCGTTACGACATCCTGAAGTCATAGACGAACTCATTCTCGCCGCTCCGGCCGGAATTGAAAAATTTGATCGCGGAGAAGGAGAGTGGCTGGCTAATGTTCTGACGATGAGAGGCGTGCGCCTCGCTCCGGAACCAACCGTTCGCGATAACCTGTCAATGAACTTTTACCGCTGGGATAATGAATATGAATGGATGGTCGAAGAGCGCGTCCGAATGGCCAAAGATGACGATACGATGAAAGAGTTTTCTTACACGGTCATTCAGTCGATCAAAGCGATGATAGACGAGCCCACCACTCACAGATTGGATGATTTAGCCGTACCCACGCACATTATCTATGGCAAATTTGACGGAATGATTCCCAATCGCTACCTCAATCCCGGCTTTACGGCAGATGTATTTGAATTCGGTCACAAAACCATTCCGAACAGCACTCTGACAGAAATTGACAACGGAGGTCATATGATTATGATAGAACAACCGGAGGCGTTTAATAAGGCAGTGCTGGAAAAGGTGAGGTAAAAGCCGGATCAGTTAAGAAATAGTGTTATCAAGAGAAATCCCGGACTGAGAGTGGGAGTGCTTTCGGTTCGGGATTTAATATGTTCCGAGACTTTATTTAATTGAATGCTCAATATTACAAAGCAGGATTTCTTGACAGGGAAAGTTTTGAAAATTTAGTCAAATTCGACATTTAGTAATTCATCATACGTGTTTTTGAAGCTTTCTTCAATTTCAACACGCTTAGTTTCTAAATCAGTATTCTTTTTATTCAAAAGCAAATAACAGCTGATTTGTTCGTATGAAATGTGTTCAAATAGTTCTGTACCAACGTATCTCTTGATTAATTCGCTGTAGATTCGAAAGCGTTGGTTCCTTTGAAATGATTCAACGGTATTAGAAAAGGGATCAAAGCTTCTGGAGCCTGCAAGTGCAAATGAAGCTGAGGGGAAATACTCCAAACATAATGGTAAAACGTTCCCGGCAGTTAATAATATGTTTACTGCATCACCACGGTTAATAATCCGTGAATATTTTGCAGGCAGCTTTTTATCTCTCTTGGCGTAAAATTTTATCGCAAATGTATTTGTACTAAAATATTCTGCTCTTATTACGTATTTAAGCTTGGTAGGAGGGGAGAAGAACGTGTATATATAGGTTGAGAGGTGGTCAGTTTCATCTCTGCAAGGATCTTTCTGGACAAATGTCAGTGGATATAGTTCCACGTTAAGGAATCAATAACCTCTTGCCTTTATTAACGAACTTTTTTCTTTCATTAATAACATCAGGTGATACTTTGTGGCCTGAGATATTCATGTTTTTCAAACTCAGTGTTTGAGTCTTTTCAACAGGAGTCCATTTCAGGCGTTGCCCTTTAGGTTTAATCTTTTTTTGTGGTAAAGCAGGTGTTAACATAGACTGAGAGAATTATTTACAATATTATAAGTAATAATTGATTCAGAGAAAAGTAGTTGCATATTTTGTTAAACGCAGCTGTTGCCATATTATTGATAATCGGTCTGCTTCTGTTTATTTCCCACCATTTGCTATTTCATCCCGGATTGAGAGTGAGAAGCTTTCGGTTCGGGATTTTATATGTTTTGAAGACTGAGTTAATTAGATTGAAGGTTCTCGAACTGATGAATTAAACAGTTGCTTCATGCTAATATTAAACGATAGAAAATTTATAAAATCACCTTTTGATAATGAGGCTGAATTAGAACAAGTAGTAATTGATAATTATGAACATATATTTGGGCCTTCTTCAATTTATCTTCCTAAAAAGAAAATTAAAACAGGGGATGGAGCAGGTACAATTCCTGATGGTTTTGCCATAGATCTCGCCTCGAATAAATGGTACTTGGTGGAGGCAGAATTACTTCACCATTCGGTTTGGAACCATATAGCGCCCCAGGTTTCAAAACAGGTAAATGCATCTTTACAGCCATTTTCAAAGAAAATAATTCAGGATTTAGCTGTTGAATCGTATTCTGATGATGAAACAACACGCGAAAAGTTTCAAGAATTAGGTATCAAAGAAATTAATGTTCGTAAAGTGATTCAAGAGATATTAGAAAAAGAACCGGTGATTGGAGTGCCTATTGATAATATTTCATCTGACCTAAAACAATGGGCCAGAACATTAAAATACAGCGTAAAGCTCTGGGTGATTTCTAAGTTCATAGAATTCAAAGAACCTCAAAATATTATTTATGAATTTCCGGAAGAGTTCAAACCCGAAATTGACACCGAAAAAGAAAACAATATTGATGAACAGAATCAGGAAGTGACGAGATTTGATATAACTCTATCTGATCTGTTAGATGTAGGTATGTTGGAACCATTTGCCAATTTGGTTATGAATTACAAACCCAGAAATGGAAGGAAAAAACAATATACGGCAATAATTCAGGAAGATGGATCTCTGGAGCTACTTGGTCAGAAGTTTAGTAGTCCGAGTTATGCTGCTTTGGCCGGTATTCAAGATGCGGGAAGTGATCGTCAAACCGTAAATGGTTGGACAAGCTGGAAAACAACGAATGGTGAAACAATAGCTGAGCTTAGAAACAGATTTTTAAAAGAAGCTGATGCTCAATAAAATTTACTTTTAAGAGAAGTTTAAGTTGCTGAATTTTTTATATTTGAAGCGATGGGCAATAAAACGAAAAAATGGCAAATACAGGAAGCCAAAAGCAAATTTTCTGAAGTTGTAAGAAGGGCATCTGTAGATGGACCACAAATGGTTACCAAAAATGGAAAAGACTTTGCGGTTATTCTTTCTGCTGAAGATTACCGAAAGTTGGATTTCCCGAAAACTTCCTTGGTTGATTTTTTTCAGCAATCTCCTTTAGTGGATTTAAATGTGGATATTAAACGTGATAAATCGGCGATGCGTGATATCAAACTATAAACGATTGGTGGGTTTTGTGTTGTTAGTCGAAAAGGAAGTAATGTGAATAATTATTAAAGATAACATCAGTTTTTACAGGAATAGAAAAGCATGTAACTTTTTCTTAGTTTATTTTAAAGTCGAAATCAAGTAAAAACAGTGGAAGCAACCATCGATCTTAAGAATGAACAACTCAAAAAACTTTGCGAGAAGTTTGACGTTAAGGAGTTGTATCTGTTTGGATCAGCTACAACCTCTGAATTTACGGATGACAGTGATCTTGATTTTCTAGTTCAATTTGGTCGTGTCAATTTTGAAGGCGCTTTTGATCAATTTATTGATTTTAAAAACGGACTTGAGCAAATTTATGATCGGCCGGTTGATCTCTATCATCAAAAAAAATTCAGAAATCCAATCTTTCAGGCGGAAGTAGAACGTTCCAGAAAATTACTATATGCCGCATAGAACCCGAAAATTATTACTTGATGTAAGTCTTTCTTGTCAGGAAATAATCGAATTCACAGACGGTAAAAGTTTCGAGGATTTTCATCAAGATCGCATGTTGCAATTAGCGATAGAAAGAGAGTTTGAAATCATAGGAGAAGCTCTTCATCGGTTATCACGAGTGAATGAAGCGACACTTTCTACAAAATTCCTGAGTACCGTAAAATTATAGATTTCAGAAATATCATAGCTCATGGATATGATATTGTTGATATTGCAACACTTTGGGATTTTACTGTTAATAGAGTGCCGGAATTGTTAGATAAAGTAGAAAATTATTAAATGAAGATCGGGATGTTTAATCTTATCACATCCTATTCCCGCCCAATCGTCTCCCAAACGTCAAAAATTCTTCTTCCTGATCTCTACTATGTGTTTGTAATCTAAATGCAACATCTGACAAGCACAGGTAACTATCATGAAAGTCTTCAGGGAAGAAACCATAGGATCTCGTTTTATTCTGACCGATAAATTCAGTGACGATATTTTTAAAGACGACGACTATTTCCTGTTTATCTGGAATAATGGCTCTGAACCCGTGGAGTATGAAATTGATGATCGTGAAATGACGCTCTGTCCCGATCAGGTGAGCTGCTGTACCTGGCTTCAGAATCTGCGTTTTTGTGAAGATCATCCCAAACTCAATATCCTCTGTTTTAACCGTGAATTTTACTGCGTACATACAAATGACAGTGAAGTCTCATGCAACGGACTGCTTTTCTTTGGATCAAATACCACGCCGGTTCTCACTCTTAATTCCGAAGAAAAACACCGGCTTGAAACGCTGTTTGGTGTGTTGTCTGAGGAGTTTGATGAACGGGACAGCAGTCAGGACGAAATGCTCAGAATACTACTTAAACGGTTTATAATCCGTTGTACGCGACTCGCTAAAAAGCAGCTGTTGAATGATGGGGAGAATCAGCCTGAAGTCGATATGATCCGTCATTTTAACGTGTTGGTGGAGGAGCATTTCAGAGAGAAAAAATCGGTACAGGAATATGCGGAATTGATGTATAAATCTCCTAAAACCATAACCAATGCCTTTCACAAACACGCGGGGGAAACTCCGCTTCAGATTATTACCAACAGGGTGATCATAGAAGCAAAACGCATGTTGCTCTACACCGATAAAGCCGCCAAAGAGATCGGATACGAGCTTGGATATTCTGATCCGGCTCACTTCAGCAGATTGTTCAAACGCGTTACGGGACAAACAACAACAGAGTTTAAAAACAGTAAAGAAAAACTCGGCACTGTGGCCTGAAAATCAGTGAATAAGGAATAGACTTCGGAAGTCCCCGTGAACAACATTTGACAGCTCTATATCCGTCTATTAGCGTTTCGAAGTGACTTCAGAAGTCGAAATCCTCAAAGCCGAAATGACGACATCGGCGAGATCTGCTCCATATCGCACTGCGCGTTCAATGGTGTTGAATTTTATCGGGATTTGGTACAACCGCCGGCGTCTGCATTCATCGAACGGTTATAGAACACTATGGGGAAAATTTTATCAGGAAACAACAGTTCACTTATTAAGGATCATTACTTTAATCTTTTATATTTTTTACGAAAGGTTTTGTAAGAATGTAGTGGTGATTCCTGAATGACAAGAAAATATTATCAACACTACAGAAGATCGACTACTTGTCTCTATTTAGAAGTACAGCAAAAGATGTCTTTTGGAAAAAGTTGTCTTTTAAAATTTGGAAGATTATTTTTACGCAAACTAACGATAGGTAGTTGATATTTTTAATCTGGGGAGGGTAAATTGACAGATAATTTTACAGAGATTCATAGAATCAATAATTCCTTATTCATACTTCCCAAACTTTCCTCCCACGATGGTGGCGGTGAATACAAAACTAAAGAGGTAACCATATTTACACCAGACAAAAATGATGGCGTTGTCAATGTCACAAATGCCAAATGGAGCGCCAGTGACAGCTTTGACGACAACAATAATATCTACATGAGGGACACCAACATTACCCCCAACGGAGACGACGGCGGCTACAACCATTTCGAGCTGCGAAAGGCCAAACGTGCCTACACCCACACAGAAAACGGACAGGTGGTTTTTCGGGAAGGAGATGATAATCCTTCGATGGAGAAAGCTGCTGATTGGATTGGAAGATTAAATAATTAAAGGAGGGTGGGGAGGATCATTCCTCCCCATATTATTTTATGAGATACGCATATATATTTATTTGTTCTTTACTTTTTTCCTCCTGTTTTGATAATAGCACTGAAGTGCAGAATAGAAATGGTGCCTCTACTTCACTGGATACACTTTGGACGTTCAATCTTGGTTCATTTGCCAGGCCAATGCCCCAAATTAATGGTGATAAGATTTATGCTGCAGGTTGGGTCAATGTATTTTCAATTGATAAACAAACAGGGAATCAACATTGGAACTCACAGATTTTGGATGATAATGAAATTCGTGGGAAACAATTTTTGGTGAATGGTGACTATGTGATGGTCAATCATGTTGACAAGACCTATGCATGGGATAAAAAAACGGGCAAAAAAGCATGGGAGTTTACCTACCATGATACGTTGGAAATCAGAATTGTAGGTAACCATACAATCACTCCACTTGGTTTCTCATTTAACTCAACCAAAGATAAAGCCATTAATCTTGATCATGAAGGCAATTTGCACTCCATGTTTCAAATGACCGATAATTTTAACACAAATGGCGTGGAATATGGTGAGGGGAAATTATTTGTCGGACAAGTTCTTACTGTTAATCGAGGTTACACTCGCGGGCGCATGTCGGCGTTTGATCTTTACTCAGGTGACAGCCTGTGGAGTTATACAACAGAATATAACGGATTCTCTTTTGCCCCGCCTATCTATGAAGATTGAATTGTTTACGGAGTCACCGTTGGAAACTCGGATTTATGCGTCGCCCTGGCGCTCAATGCCTCAACAGGTGAAGTAATCTGGGAAAATGTTCATGATTACCTTTGGGGACGTGCACTAAATGTGGGGAAGAAACATATTTATGTAAATACCGGAGGTTCACTTGCGGCACTGGATAAAGAAACCGGTGAAATTAACTGGCGGGTAGAATGGCTGGGCTCAGATTGGAATCCACCGTCCTACCTTGAGGGCTATGTCTATCACGTTCGGGATTACGAATTATTAGTCATTGACGACAACTCCGGAGAAATTCTCCACGAAGAACCCGTCCCGCCCGGTGGTTCGTATTTCTGGAACGTGGTGGTTTCTGAGGACAAAGTATTCGCCCAGACAAGTAGGCAGTTAGTAGCCTATAAACCCTGGCATTGCGTTTTAGCCTGAAGGATATTGGGATTCAGGTTCTGAATACACGATTGCTGTTCGGTTTTTAAACTCAGTCTTACGGCAGAAATCTCTGAAAAAAAGTCCTATTAATCTCCCTGAAATGCAGGTCACAGATATAATCGCCGTCCCGATTTTTGAATTTTTTAATGGGATTTCCACCGAAATGACAGAGTTCCCCTTCACGGTTAAACGCATAGAAACGGTGATAATCTAATCCGTTGGCAAGAATCGACTTCCGAAGTCCCCCACCAAAAAGCAAATGATGAGATCGAAGTTCAAATACGATAGAACGATGACTTCTGAAGTCTGTGGGTGGAATTACGATCAATCCGATTCTGTCTTTTTCCTCTCAGGCACATTCGTTTAGGTTGGAGAATGACGTTATAAATTATACGCCCATGTGCCAGCTCTCCTGACAGCATTTTTGGCCGTTAACACCAAATCTGGGCATGAGATCATAGGTTTCCGCTCCAAAATTATAGCGTTAGAAAGAACATGCTCTCCCGCCCAAATTCTAACCAAAGCGACAAATCGAAAACAGGGAGAGCTGGCTCCGCCGGGAGAAAAAAAATCATGGCAAAAATCATAAATCGGCGGAGACTGAGAGGGCTGCTCTCCCGCCCAAATTCTAACCAAAGCGACAAATCGAAAACAGGGAGAGCTGGCTCCGCCGGGAGAAAAAAAATCAGGGCAAAAATCATAAATCGGCGGAGACTGAGAGGGCTGCTCTCCCACCCAAAATCACCCAAAACGGGCAAAAAAAGTGATTCCATGACTTCAGAAGTCGAAATGTGATTTCGGTAATAATCTAACCCGTTGGCAAGAATCGACTTCCGAAGTCTCCCACCAAAGAGCAAATGATGAGATCGAAGTTCAAATACGATAGAACGATGACTTCTGAAGTCTGTGGGTGGAATTACGATTTATCTCATTCTGTCTTTTTGCTCGGATTAGCAACCAATCTAAATAATCGGATAGATCATAAGAAATAAATCTTTGGAGCAATGAAGCAGGAAATCATTTCCCAAATCCACAACATATAGGAAGAATCGACAATCATTAGGGAAGTATCACTATTCAAACAGGTCTCATATCTGGTGATATTGGAAGCGTAATAAAGACACAATAACAACAGATAAAAGAAAAAGTACTATGAGACCATTTGATGTCCCTCAAAAACATGAAGTTTCAGATCAGAATAAACAGATTCTGGAAGACCTTGAATCTAAAATCGGATTTGTCCCGAACATCTACGCAACGTATGCCTACTCCGACACCGCGCTCGGACGCTATCTTACATTTTCTAATGCCAAAACCTCTCTGAGCAACAAAGAGAAGGAAGTGGTGAATCTTGTTGTGAGTCAGGTGAACGGATGCACCTACTGTCAGGCCGCCCACACCCAAATGGGAAAAATGAACGGTTATTCAGACGATCAAATACTTGAGATCAGAAGCGGAAAAGCATCATTTGACGCAAAAACAGATGCACTTGTCAGCCTGACCAAAGCAATTATCAAAGACCGCGGTCAGATTGATGATCAGTTGTTGGCAGACTTTTTCAATGCAGGTTACACAAAAGAAAATCTGGTGGATGTGATTGTAGCTGTGGGAGATAAAACCACAACCAATCTGCTGCACAACGTCACACAAATTCCGGTCGATTTTCCCGAAGCTCCGGCACTGGAAGAAACCGCGCTTGAAACAGAATCCGCTTAACGCTCAGAGGTAACTACTATGAAATCAATTAACTGGAAAAACGCGATTATCGCAGGAATTATAGGAACGCTTCTCTTCGATCTGTTTGGATTGATGATGGGCATGGGTTGGTGGGATATTCCCGCTATGCTCGGAAGTAAAACCGGGCTTGGATTGGCTTACGGCGTATTCGGACATTACAGCAATGGAATTTTACTGGCTATTCTGTACGCGGGAATTGCGTCCTCTTTGTGGGGACCGATGTGGATTCGGCCATTTATCTTCATCACGGGTCAGACTATCGCTTTGGTGTGGTTCTTCATGCTGCCATTGGTGGGAGCCGGTGTGGCAGGACTGGATGCCGGAGGTCCCATGATGGCCATAGGAGTTCTGGTTCGGCACTGGATCTATGTGATTCCGTTCATTTTTATTCTGAACAGACAACTCTACGCGTCATCTCAAACTGATGCTGATTCAGCTAAAACACTAAATGCGGTGAAGACAGGAACAGCTTAATTCCGTCACCACACCTCCGCATAAAGGGAATCGTATTCTAACATCCCCTGAAGGACTGCGATTCTCTTTTCCAAAGCCCGTTTCTCTGCTGAGATTCGGGCTTTTATTTTGATTTAGATAGATTTACGTCAACATTAAAAATGTTTAAAATCTCTTCCATTTTATCATAACGAATACTCCGTTCTGATCCTGAAAATGATATTTGTTGTCCGGAAATTGTAAAAAACACATTTCGAGACTTGCCTCACTCTCCGAATCTCTTATTTTCTTTTTCATCAATTTTAACATGGACTAATGAATAACTCTTGTGGCGGATACGAAATCTGAATCAGTAAAAAAGTCATCAGCATTTGATACTTTTCTGAACGTAATTGAACGAGCCGGAAATAAACTCCCCGATCCGGCTATGCTTTTCTTTCTCCTTATGGTGATTGTCTGGATCTTCTCAGCAATTTTAGCCCCATTCGACTTTGGAGAAATTGATCCGAGAAGTGGAGATGCGCTTCAGGTCAAAAATCTTCTCACGGGAGGTCAAATGGCCGCGTTTTTTGCCGGAATGGTAAACACATTTGTGACATTCGCTCCGTTGGGAATCGTGCTTGTGGCGATGCTGGGAGTTGGAGTAGCTGAGCACTCGGGTTGGATTAATGCCGGACTCAAAAAGTTGCTCAATTTCACGCCACAGAAACTGTTAACTCCCATGCTCATTTTGGTTGCCATTGTGAGTCACACCGCCGCCGATGCCGGTTATGTACTGGTAATTCCATTAGGTGGCGTGATTTTCTATGCCGCCGGACGACATCCATTAGCCGGAATAGCGGCCGCGTTCGCTGGTGTGAGCGGTGGTTTTAGCGCCAACTTTATTCCCTCGGGAATTGATCCGCTCATTATGAGTTTTACCCAGGAAGCGGCGCAAATTCTGGATCCGGATATGATGATCAACCCGCTCAATAACATCTTCTTTACAGGATTGTCCTCAATTCTGATTGTGACTGTGGGCTGGTATGTGACCGATAAAATTGTGGAACCCCGTTTAGCCGATGCGGAAATTGACGCTGATGAGGAAGATCTCCCGCACATGGAAACAGTGACGGATAAGGAAAGCAAAGCGTTTTGGGTGGCCACAGCGGCTATGGGATTAGCGCTGGTCGGACTCATTCTCTGGGCTTTTCCACAGGATTCTGCATTGCGCGGACCTGATCTGGTAAACCCCGAAATCAACTCACTTGTTTCATTCAGCGCTCCGTTAATGCGTATGATAGTTCCGCTTATTTTCGTCTTTTTGCTGATTCCGGGCGTGGTTTATGGATATATGTCGGGCACATTTTCGACCAGTAAAGACATGATCAACAGCATGTCGAAGGCGATGGAGAGTATGGCGTATTATATTGTGATGGCGTTCTTTTGCGCGTTGTTTATCGATGCGTTCGGCAATTCAAACATCGGTGTATTGATCGCTCTGAAAGGCGCGAATTTCCTTGAGGCACTGGCGCTTCCGGGTCAGGTTACTGTTGTTGGAATTCTGCTTTTGAGCGCGTTTGTGAATGTTTTGGTGGGATCTGCTTCAGCAAAATGGGCGCTCATCAGTCCGATTTTTGTCCCTATGCTTATGCAATTGGGAATTTCTCCCGATCTCACGCAAGCCGCCTATCGTGTGGGTGATTCTGTTTCCAATATTATTACGCCACTGATGCCCTATTTCCCGCTCGTGGTTGTATTTGCTCAGCGCTACGTTAAGAAAACAGGCATCGGAACCCTGATCTCCATGATGCTTCCCTACACAATCGCGTTTTTGGTTACATGGACGATATTCTTGCTCATCTACTGGGCGATAGGAATTCCACTGGGACTTCAGTCGAGTTACACTTATTAATAGTTGGGAGTGGCGAGTAGTTAGTGTTTCGAAAAAAAAAACTAACTACTCTCTGCTAACAATTCCTGACTAAATCACTTCAAAATAGCTTCGATTTTTCTTACCACGTCAGGTAACCGGCTGTAGCCTTTCGTAATCACGTGATGTTCACCATTTTTCTCCAGCAGAAGTGTGGGAAATCCGTTTACACCAAATTGTTGGGTCTTCATAAAGTCCATAATCGTGTTTCGCTGAATTTCTTCACTGTGCATGGAATCGAGAAAATATTTCGGAACCATATCATACTTTCGTGCCAGTGGACGATACCATTCTAAGTTTTCGGGAGCTTTTCCCTCTTTAAAAATTTTGTGATTCAGGTCGGCCGCGTAGAGAAATACCTGTTCAGGCCGGTCTCGTTTGATGACGCTCATAGCCAGCGAGGGTGTTAATGAGTTGAAAACAGTTGTTCCATTTTTGAGAACATCTTGCACAAATGTATCGCCAAATTGAATGCCCGATACGCGCTCCACATCCCGATAGGCTGTTTTGATGTAGGAAGCAACTTCTCCGACTGGTCCTGATTCCTCACCGGTAATCATTCCGCCGGAAATTACTTCAAGCTCCAGTAATTCATGATAACTTTTGTGAAGCTGCTTTATGACCGGACTAAACCCAAAGCACCAACTACAGAGCGGATCAAAAAAGTAAGTCAGTTTCATGCCGGTGATTGAAATGTATTATCAAGCGGGGAGATGAAGATCATCCTAAAATGTCTTCCACAATATCTTCGATCAGATAAAATCCCGGTTTTTGCTTAGTAAGCCAAACGGCTGTTTTGAGCGCTCCGGCCGCAAATCCATCGCGTGAACGAGCTTCGTGCTTGATCTGAATATTGTCGTATAACGATGTTATATCAATAGAATGTTCCCCGAAAACACTGCCACGGCGCTGGGAGGTGACGTAAAAATTATCGGTATCGATCGGGTGATTTTTAGGAATTCCGTAGGTGATTTCTTTATCACTGTTTTGACCTTTCAGTACGTTTTCAGCCAGCGTAATGGCTGTGCCTGAAGGAGCGTCAGCTTTGCGAATGTGGTGCGTTTCGTGAAGAGTGACATCAAAAAACTCATCATCTTTGAACAGTTCACCGGCTTTTTGGGCCAGTTTGATGAACAGCTGAACACCTAACGAGAAGTTGCTGCCGTAAACCACTTTTCCTTCAACTTTATGAGTTTTTGTGGAAATAGTATCAATTTTATCATTCCATCCCGTAGTTCCGACAACCAGTGGAACACCAGCGTCAAGAGCAAATTCGATGTGCTTCAGAACCACGGACGGGTGTGAGAAATCGATCGCCACGTCGCTTGATTTAAAAATATCTGTTTGCAGTGCCTCTCCGTCTCTGTTGTTCGATTCATCTGCTACAAAGTGAACATCAACCCGTGGATCATTCTTAGACAACCGCTCAATGGCCTGACCCATTTGCCCGAATCCAATAAGGCTGATTTTAATTTTTTCTTGTGATGATTCCTGTACCGGCATCATGGTCAAATCTTAAATGTTAGAATTGATTCTGTATCAGTCAAAAAACTCATCGTGCAGTTCCTGTACAACTTCATCGGCGTGGTCATTTTCAACCACAAAACTGAGATTGATATCTGAGCTTCCCTGAGAGATCAGCTGAATTGGAATGTGATTGATACGCTGGAAAATACGGCTCGCGATTCCGGTCGATTTCAGGAATTGCTGTCCAACAACACACACAAGCGACATCCCATGACGAATAGAAACATCACCAATATTTCCCAATTTCTCGAGAACGGGCTCAAGTCCGACCGTCTTATCAACCGACATGGAGATGGAAACTTCTGAGGTGGATACGAGATCAACGGCAATTTCATACTCTTCAAAAATTCCGAAAACCCGGGCGAGAAAACCATAGGCAAGCAGCATGCGCGATGATGAAATCGTCACGATGGTAATATCTTTTTTGAAAGCTATTGCACGGACATCTCCATCGAGTTTAGCGGCGGAATGAATTTTGGTTCCGGGTGCGTCAGCTTCAAATGTATTTTTAATATACACCGGAATATTCTGTTCAATGGCAGGCTGAATAGTGGCAGGATGGAGCACTTTAGCTCCGAAATAGGCGAGTTCTGCTGCTTCATCAAATGTGATCTCTTCTATGGGGCGTGTGCCTTTTACAAAACGCGGATCAGATGTGTACATGCCGCTTACGTCCGTCCAGATTTCGATGGCATCTGAGTTTAAGATCATTCCCAAAATGGCCGCGGAATAGTCAGATCCGCCACGACCCAAGGTGGTTATTTCTCCGTTTGCGTCTGTTCCGAAAAATCCTCCCATAATCACGCTTTTCCCCTGATCGAGGTGATGACGCAGAACGGTTCCTGCCTCGCGGGTTTTTGCCATATTCGGGATAGCTCTACCAAATTCACTGTTGGTTTTTATGATGTCACGTGCATCTGCGTGAACCATATCAACACCTTCGCTCCGTGCGTATTGAGCGATCAGGTAAGAGGAGATGCGTTCGCCAAGACTCGAAATCATATCAAGAGAGCGGGGCGTTAATTCTCCAAGTGTGTGAATTCCCAGCAGAAAATTATCAAGCAGTTTCAGATGTTTGTCAACCCATGCAATTGCGTCAGTGTGGACTTGTTGATCGAGTGATGCGGGGAGCAGTTCTTCAATTATATCGTAATGGCGCTGTCTTATGCGCTCTGCCACCTCGCGCGCGCTTTCAATGCTGTCTTGTCGTGCGAGCTTGGCAGTGCTGAGCAGATCGTTTGTGGTTTTAGCCGTAGCCGAAACCACAACCGCGCAGGGTTGTTGATTTTTGATGATGGAAACGACTTTGCGCCAGGTTTCCGCGTTGGCAACGGAGGTGCCGCCAAATTTTAATACGTTCATGGTTGACTGTTCTCTTTTTACGAAATCTGTGATCTTTCGGCGTGGTTTATCATTAAAAACGCCATTTTGGCAACTGTTTCAGCGATAATGTCTTCGTCGATATCAAAAAGTGAGCTGTGCAGGGGATGGGATGTCGCCGGTCCGTTAGAGCTTCCTACCCGTGTAAATACAGCGGGAACTTTTTGTGTATAATACCCAAAATCTTCGGCTCCCATACTCTGTTTCCCGTCTAAAATGGTGCCGGATTCTGAAACCTCTTCCAGCCATTTTCTACTTAGTTTTACTGAGGGTATATCATTTTGAACGGCTGGTGCGCCATGACCGAAATCGAGCTGTATATCAACATCATAAAGATCTGCTATAGATGCGCAATATTGTTCAATTTTTTTCATCAACAAATCTGATGTTTCCGGAGCTGTTGTCCGTACCGTTCCACCAAACAAAACATACTGAGGTATTACGTTCAGCGCTTCATCACCAGCTTTTAAAATTCCGATAGACAGCACCGAGGGATCTCTGGGGTCGGTATAGCGGCCGATCATAGCATATAATTTTCCGATTAAATCATTGGCGATGTACACGGTGTCTTTTCCGGTGTGAGGCCGGGCCGTGTGAGTAGTGCTGTCGGCTTCCACTCTGATTTTGAAGGAATCCACTCCCGCGGTATCGGGGCCTTCTGTGAGCCTGAATTTTCCTGATTCAGTAGTCGGATCAACGTGAATGCCCATTACCATGTCGATGTCTTCGAGAACGCCGTCGCGAATCATTTCAGGCGCACCGCTTCGGGGAGATTCTTCGGCTGGTTGCCAGAAAACACGATATTTTCCGGTTAACTCATCTTTCAATTCATTTATCAGTTGGGCAACGCCAAACGCGATAGTGGTGTGAACGTCGTGTCCGCACATGTGTCCCAATCCAAATGATTCAGATTTGTAATCACATTTTTTTCTGTCTTCAATGGGCAACGCATCCATGTCAGCGCGGTAGGCGATGTGCTTTGACTCTTTAGTTGACTTTCCTCCCACAATATCGGCTGAAAATCCGAATTCAGCATATTCACGATCTGTTGTGATGCCTGACTTTGCCAGCTGATCTCTTACATATTGAGAAGTTTTCTCCTCTTTCCAACTCAGTTCAGGATGTCGATGGAGATAGCGACGCAGCTCAATGAGGGTTGATTCTAACTCTTTTGCCCGTGATAGAAGTTTTTGATAGGTAGGATTCATTCAAATATAATTATACGCTAAACGAACTGCCGCAGCCGCAGGTGTCAGATGCATTAGGATTTTCGAACTCAAATCCTCTGTTGTCGAGTCCGGTGCTGAATGTGAGACGGGTGCCTTCAAGATACATGCGGTGACGCTTATCGAGGATGAAAGAAACGTCGTTGACAACATATTCTTCATCAAACTCTTTCATCTCATCGAAATCGAGGGTGTAGCTGAGTCCTGAGCAACCGCCGCCTTTCACACCGATTCGTAAAAATGTATTGGCGTCGCTCTTCTCTTCAATAATCTGTTGAAGCCTTTCAGAGGCTGCTTGTGTGATTTCAATCGGATCGGTTTTTGTATCTGCGGGAGCAAAAAAATCGTCCATAAGTGATTGTGGTTTCTTAGTTATTTAAAAAATCGTTGATCTTGATACAATCTCTGCTTTAACTGAAAATACTAATTGTGATAATCAGTTATCGGAGTGTACAAGTGTGTAATAATCTGCTTTTTCGTGAGTGAAAAGATTCAAAACTCCTGCACTCACTAAATTTACCAAAATTCTGGAAGCTCTGCGTTTGCTTATATTAACAAGGTTGGAAAATTCATTAACGGTGATGCGTTCGTACTCATTCAGAAAACGAAATAATTTCTGCTCATTTTTGCCATAATCGAACGTGATGTCGTGTCCTGATGTACGATTTTTGAGCACTTTCAGCATCTCCCGGCTTGCTCTGATGCTTTTATCGTTTACTCTTATAAACCCGGCGGATGGTTTTCCGGGAGTATTCACCATAACCGGTTTTAATTCGGCTTCCTGTACTCTTACTATGATAACATCTTTTTTGCCGTGAGGAAAAACTTCAACGATGTGCTCAATAGCAGGATCGCACAGAAAATTGGCTGCTTCATCGAGTAAGAATTCCTGCTCATAATAGCTGTCCACGCCCACAATAGTTTTGTCATCATCTATGCCGATCATCAACACGCCGCCTTTCGAGTTAGCGAATGCGCACATTTCACGGGCAATTTTGTGTGGGCTTGGGATGATGCGTTTGAATTCGAGCCATGAACTTTCACCGGAGCTCACAAGGTTTTTCAAATCCGAAAACCTCATGGTTGAGTGTCTCGCGTTGGAATTATACATGGTGAGCTGAGGTACTGATGAAGAGTTTACGGGCAGTTAAATCTATGATCGATCGATGAGACACAACAGTTATTTACCTGTTTGCGTTTACTTTTCGCTCTGTGATCACTTCTGAAACTACGTTCGAAATATTAAAAGAGTATGTTTTCTGGCGGGTTAATTCAGAATTTCCTGCTTGGGGTCACGGGTCATGAGTTCAAAAACGGCGTCTTTTGGATCGACATCTTCAAACAATATGGAATACACTTTTTCGGTGATGGGCATATTTACCTGATATTTTTTCGCCATTCCATAGACTGATTTTGTGGTTTTTACACCTTCGGCAACCATATTCATCTTTTCGATAATAGCGTCAAGTTTTTCACCTTTACCAATCTGAAATCCCACGTGACGGTTTCGGCTGTGCAGACTGGTGCAGGTGGCGATCAAATCTCCCATTCCTGCTAATCCGGCAAAGGTATCCTGAGAAGCCCCGAGGCGCATTCCCAACCTTCGCATCTCCGCAAGTCCGCGGGTGAGAAGCGCTGCTTTGGCATTATCTCCCATTCCAATTCCATCGTTTATACCGGCCGCAAGTGCGATAATGTTTTTCACAGAACCGGCTATTTCCACGCCTATAACATCATAATTGGCATAAACGCGAAACATGGGCGTTAAAAAAGCTGCCTGAATAGCGTGGGCTGTACTGCGTCCGTAAGCGGATGCGGTAACCACAGTGGGTTTGAACACGCTGACTTCCTCTGCGTGACTCGGTCCGTAGAGCACACCAATATGATCCTCAACAATAACGCCGTCAAGAACTTCGGTGAGCACCTGAGACATCGTCATGTAGGTGTCAATTTCAATTCCTTTTGAAACCGAAACGATAAACTCATTTCCGCTCAGCATCGGCTTGAAGCGGGTGGCAACCTCACGGACGGTATGCGATGGCGTGGCGACCACAACCATATCTCTGTTCTTCAGGGTCGCTTCCATATCGGTTGAGGCCGTTATGGAGTCAGCCAGCGTTACGCCGGGAAGGTAGGTTTCGTTTTCGTGGAAATTGTTAATTCCGTAGCAGATCTCCTTTTCTCTTGCCCAGATTTCTACATCGTGTTCGGCTCGGGCAAGTACAATGGCCAGTGCGGTTCCCCAGCTTCCGGCTCCTATAACAGTTACTTTCATGATTTCTCTTGTTCTTCTTCTTTGTTCAGTCGTCCCTTGGCGGGTTTAAATGATGAAATACGGTTTTCATTTCCGTTCATCAATCTTTTAATGTTTGTTTTATGTTTGATGATGACGGCTGAAGCTATAATAATGGCAAAAATCTGATGAGAAAGAGAGGAAGGCTGTCCAAATACCGGTTCCAGCATAAATACGAAAATGACATAACCAGCGGCGGCTGCCATGGAAGATAACGATACATAGCGGGATGGCAGCAGAAAGACAATAAATGTGAGTACGGACAAAGAAACCGAGATGGGTTCAATTCCATAAAAAGTCCCGGCTGCTGTAATTACACCTTTACCTCCCTGAAATCCCGCGAAAACAGGAAACATGTGACCGACAATTACAAAAATTGAAGCGATTATTTTAATAAGTAAGGGATCTCCTGTTATAAAATCCGGAAGTCCGCCGCCAATCCCCGCAAGTTGAGTGATGAAAAAAGCGGCTGTAAATCCTTTCGTGAAATCGAACAGAAGTACAAACGTGCCCGGTTTCCATCCTAATATGCGGAATGTGTTTGTCGCTCCGGCGTTTCCACTGCCGTAATCACGAATATCAATTCCTTTTACAGCGCGAGCCGTCCAGACCGATGTTGGTATTGATCCAAGGAGGTAGCTCAGCGCTACTATTGTAAACAATGCTATCATATGTGGTACACCTTCACCCTAAAGTTTTTTTGAAACAGGGGACGCTGTTGCGAAAATTACCCTGATTCATTTATGCTGTCAGACTCAAAAACATCACTTTACAGATGTGAGCTATCTGACAATCAATCTTCTATTTTAAATTATTGTGCGTTAGCCTCATTTGCCGTTAATATATCATTTCAACAGCAAAAAATAGAGAGATTCTCAGGTGTATAGTGTAAACACTGATTCAGGCAAAAACTGAATATGACAAATCAGCTTGCGTGGTTAAGCTTCTCCTCCAATTTTTGTCGTTTACGCTCATTTAGCAAGTATTTTACCATTTTAATGCTCAATACAAAATTGATGCGTTTACGGTGTAACATAATGGCCTCCCATTAATTATCATTAATTCCATCCAAAAAAAATAGAGTCCGTTCCGGGTCAATTGATAATGAACCGAAACAATCTGTGCTTTAGAATCTATCCAAAACAATCTCAAGTAAATAGAACGTCCAAGATCCAATTCTCAATACGGGACATATAAGCCCGCAATTTCAGTCAAACAGTTATCGAAATAGAATCTGAAATCAGCTATTTATTTCGTTACCATTTGATTTTCCACGCTGTGTGGAAGTCATTCCATTTCAAATAACAGGTATTGCCTGTTGCTTAAGGTAAAATACTTGTTAGGATCGAAACATGCCTTAATAAAAAGACAAACTACTCTTAAATAATATCTTTTTACAATTTGTAATCTGCGAGACGTGATAATGGGGTATTAGGGTCGCAATGTTAGTTTCCGCCTTGGTTCTTACTCTCACCCGAACCAAACCATCCTTTGATTGTATTCCACATATTTTCGAAAAAGGTAGGCTGTTCTTTCTCTTCAAGATCGCCTTCCTGCACAGCTTGTTCCCGCATCGACTGATCTGAAGATTCGACCTCAAAAACGTTAGGGTTTGTCATTTGAGATGTCCGCTGCATAAACGATTGACGTGACCTGCGCTGTAGTAATGGATTCTCAGCATCCATAGCTAAACGAAAACCAACACGGGGTGAAGCCTGCGTGGCGAAACGAAAGTCGCGAACTCCAACACCCACAAAAAACTCACTTGATGCCCACGAACCTCCTCTGACCATTTTGCGTGGATCGCGGTTGTTGTTGTAGGTTGGTGTGACTAATTGCTTTTGTGTACGCTTCAAAATTTTATAAGACGGGAAGTAGGAGTCGGAACACCATTCGGTTACGTTTCCGGCCATGTCGTACAATCGGAAGTTGTTGGGTTGAAATGAACCAACCGGTGAGGTAATCACGAATCCATCAACCGCGTAATCGCCGTTGGGCGCAAAATTGGCAAGCGATTCTCCCGTTCTTGGGTTACGTGAATAGATTCCCGGCCAGGGGTAAATCCGTCCGCTAACGCCGCTTCTGGCTGCGTATTCCCATTCACTTTCGGCGGGTAGTCGTTTGCCGGCCCACTCTGCAAACCGTGAAGCTTGTTCCCACGTTACACAGGTAACCGGATAATTGGCAAATCCCTCATCTCTGAAATAGATGCTCCAAGGCACGCCCACTTCTTTTGCCCAGGCCACCGAATCGGGCATCATCAACTGACGTTCATCGGCTGGAAGAGATTCTAAAAAGGATCGATACTGGGCGTTGGTAACCTCAAATTGATCGACCCAAAATGCGTTTACGGCAATTCTGACATTTCCGGCGGGCTGAATTCCAAGCGGATCTTCGTCGTTCAGACCCATGATGAATTCTCCGCCGGGTAACAGCACCATCTTGCTTACAGAGCCATCGGGAAGGGGATATTCTTTTACTAATTCGTTGCCAATGTAGTACTGAACTCCGGTATTGGGGTCGATATCAAGCAGATCATCTTCCGATTTATCCACAGGAATCACCTCTTTAGGGCGCTGATTAAACCATCCCTCAATGGTTTGACAACCGCTGAACGCAACCATAAAACCAAGTAGAATGAGCACAGAAAGCCCCTTTCCCCCAATTTTTCCAGGTAGTAACAATGTATGTTTGTGCGCCTTCGGCATTTAGTTGTTCGTGCGTTTACTTCGCTTTGTTCAGAATCTCCAAAAATGCTAAGAGCTCCATTCTTAAACAAGCTCACTTGTGATTAATGCAAAATTAGAGATCTTGGTGAGTTGTACAACAATATTAATGCCAGTTAAACTATTCACATTACCAGGGTAACTCAATTCAAAATCAAGGATTTTAATTCTCTTCGGGCAGCAAGTGATTTTTATAAAATGAAATTTCCCCAAAGTGCATCCTTTGAAAAATAGTTTGGTTCAAGTAATGAACTGTGCATCCGCTCATCCAAGACTGCCTCTGCTTTCTGTTAATAGGTATCAGAAGCTTTGAATTCAAGCCATTTATGACAAAATAATCAACATGTTATAATTCTGATCAACCTTAGAAAGGCTTTATGAAGAATCGGGACGGTTAAGAATAGCGTTACATGCGTTGATCAGGCTGAACGCTGTATGACGAAAGGAGCGGTGGATATTTCTCAAAATGTGCCGTCAGCGGGAAAAAATAGCCAGTGAAATATTTTATCAGGTGAGTGTAAGCGTTGAGATTTCTGAAAGAAGTTGCCCGGCCAGCTTGGGATGGTGGTGTTCAATAATAATCTCCTGCTCAAAAAGATAGCTGATGGTGTCGAAGTTGGCAGAACCATAAATCACGGTTTCATCATCGAGAATGAGCAGCTTCATGTGTAACATCTCTCCCTCTGCAAATTCGTAATTGACGGTGGAGTATCGCTTCAAATTATGAGCGTGGCTGACATATCCCTTGTTGTTATTTTTGGGTAAAATCACACGATTGTTTTCAACCTGAGCAACAGCGTCCAATACCGGCCAGGAGATATAGGGTGAGACAGCAATCACTTTTTTGGCCTGATGTATTCGCTCAATCAATGGATTGAAAATCTGCTTGTTCTTCTTTCCGCCGGAGAGATAAACGGTGAGTTGGTCATCTATCTGATGAATAGCATTCGTTGATTTCCCATTCCAGTCACTTTGAAAAGATGATGTCAGAGTTTCTGCCAAAAGTGGTATTTTGTGGCGAAACATTAAATCTGCCCAGGCAAAATTATGCTCGGTGAAGTTCAGTCCACCCACATAGCTGATGTTGTTATCCACCACTACCAATTTTTTATGATTTCGTGCCGGATAATTAAGCAGAAATGGAAGCATTGGATTACTGAAGCTGATCTGAATTCCCTCTGCTCGTGCTTCTCTGAGTAATCCGGTAAGGGCAATACGTTCTTTTAAGGCATTGTTTTGATTTGCTAATCCAGCCGGACTCCACAAAAAGGTATCATTTACCACAAATTTGGAATAGGAGTCGATGAGGATTTTTCTATCCAAACCGGGACGGGATTTCAGTAGAGAAATGAGTTTTTCACCAACCGAATCTGCTTCAAAACTCATACATTGAATCAGAACAGATTTTTCCGCATTCTTGACGTCTTTGGTCAATTGATCGAAAAAATCACCGCTTTTGCTGAAAACCTGAACTGTATGCTGAGAATGATCTCTCGCCATTTGAGCGCTTATTGCCTGTTATGAAAATTCTGTTGGTTTGTCCGTACGATTTGTCCATTCCGGGCGGAGTGCAGGCGCATATCGCCCATCTTGCCACGCATCTGGAACATCTCGGCCATAAAGTAGCAATTATTAGTCCCAGGCTTAAGAAAAAAGGCTACGTTCATTCCATTTCTGTTCCGGTTGAGCACATTACCGATTCTCGCAGAATGGCATTGTGGGGTACAAATATCGATATTTCGTGGCTGAATAGATATGAGCGAAGCGACTTTAAATCGTTGCTGAGTGAGTTTGAACCCGATATTATTCATTTTCACACCATTTGGAATCCCTTTATGCAGTTTCAAATGAAGCTGATGGTGCCGAAATCGGTGAAATCAGTAGCTACGTTTCACGACACACCACCTGATCACGGAGTAGGTAAAATTGTGGGCGGGACGATTATGAAGCTGGCGGCCAGAATGGTGATTCGAACGCTCGACGCCGCTATTTCGGTGTCGAAGAGTCAGATGAAGGCGATGGGTTTTACGGAGAAAAATAAACCTTCTAACCTCGTACGGATTCCCAACGGAATTGATTTTTCTGTGCATTATTCTGTGAACCCCTCACTTTTAACGGATGATTCAGACTCGGAAGCTTTTCAGTTAATTTTTGTTGGGAGACTGGAAGAACGAAAAGGAATTCTTCATCTGCTCGATGCGCTTGAATTGTTGAAAAAGGATAAAGACGTTCCGCCTGTAACGTTAACCATTGTTGGAAATGGACCGTTAATGGGGAAGGTCAAAGCCAGGATTTCAAACAGGGATCTTTCAACAGTGCGCATTTTTGATAATTGTGATGATGAGGAGAAAAATAATCTCATAGCCCGAAGTGATCTCATGGTGGCGCCCGCGCTGTATGGCGAGAGTTTCGGAATTGTGCTGCTGGAAGCGATGGCGCTGGGCGTAAAAGTTGTCGGATTTGGCAACGAGGGCTATCTCAATATCGGCCGCCAATACGATGAACAGCAATTTCCTCCTCCGGGAGATACCAAAGCCTTAGCGGAAGTCATTAAGCGACATATATTGAATCCTGAATCAACCGATCATTTAATTGAAAAAGGACTTCAGATCGCCGAAAAACACGACTGGGGACGCATAGCGGGTGAAATTGAAGAGGTGTATGAGGGAGTTGTGGAAGGGGATGTTTCGGGCTAAGATCGGATAATCTGGCAAAAATGATCAAGAAGCGAGTCGAGTTTTTCGGGTATGATAGAGTTGATTTTCTTCAATACAATACGTGAGGATGCAGTGAAAACTTTCTGACATCGAATTTCTGAATCACGAGGCATTGGGTTCAAAAGGTTTTGATCGTTAAGCTGATAAGAGAATGCGTCATCGCGAATTTTACTTGTGATAGCTAAGAGAACAAGATCATTGGTAGAATTAACTAATTTTGATGATATAACCACTGCCGGACGAACTTTACTTTTTGCCAAATTCGTAAATGGGAAGGGTATCAAAATAATGTCGCCGGCTTGATACATGACTGTGAGTTTTTAAAGAAAAGATTCCCAATAGGCATCATCTTCATCGTCCCAGGTTTCACTCAGATTTTTTTCTGAAACCGCCATTCCAAACTCAGTAATATCTTCGTCTTTCAATGAATACAGCTTATCGATCTTTTTTTGCGATAATGTTGAAATGTCAATTTTGCGATCAACTTTCAAAATATGTTCAGGTGAAAAGGAGGGTTTAATTTGTTCTGATTGATCAGGTTGATATGTTGAAATGTCAGTTTTCATACTTAAATATTATTAGTATCCAGATTTACTTTTTTTATTTGATCTTGAATATCATTTGCCGTTTCTGAACATATTTCGGAGAATTTTAAAAAGTGTTCAACTGTCATGTAGATGCTTTGATTTATGATGACTCTGTTTGGATCATCAATATCTTTTGTTCCAATCCCCAAGTGAATATGATCATTTCTAACATTAATGTTAATAACGTTAGTGAAGGAATTATCATTATTGGGATATTCGAAAATTGGTTTTTTGCTTGTATTGGAATCGGATGAATCTGCCATATTCAGTACTTTCATTTTCCTGTTTAACATAATCTAAACTTAAGAAGTGGAAATGACAATTTTAGATTTTATGATGATTTCATGACTGTAAGTTGAACCTTCGTGACTTTGTTTGATAAAATGAAACAATTTATCAGGGAATGAAATATCCATTGATAAATGAGGACAACCATTTTACTGAATAAATTAGTGTTAGTGGAGAATTTTTTGAACACTACTCCCAACTCGATTAACATTAGAATCAGCAGAAATATGAGACGAATGTTCAAATCTTTTTTAAGACGAAAGCTTACTGTAGAGCCTGTTAAAATCATCAAAAACCTTATTCATATCAATTGAATTTAGTAATCCGCCGTGGGCTACATTGTTTCGGTCACTATAATATGATTTTATCAGGTTATAGTTAGAATGCCCTTTTTTCTGTCAGAAGTTCTACATACTCAAGAAAGTGCAAATTATCATTGTCTTCTCTTTTCTTTAAAATATTCCAGACTCTTCTGTGTGACCAACTTGTCAGGTTGGATGTTTTCCTGGCTATTAACACTTTTGCCAGAGTTTTTATTCTGTCCTCAAATCATGTAAAAACCATTAAAAAATACGCGTGATCATTGATCAATCTGTTGCTTTGATAAGCTTCTTCCTTACGATGATACCCCTTTTGATCTTGCTTGAAATTCTTTGTTAGAGTAATTCTGATCAATTTCGCCGTAAATATTTTCTAATTCCTCAATGATGTTCATCTTTCAGCGTGTTTAAAATCCAAATCAGGTTCGATTTGTTCAAAGGCAATCTTTTTTGCCCCTTCTTTGAATAACTGATTTCCCAATTGAAATCTTCTTCATTTTTAGATAAATCAAATAAAATTATGGACTCGTACTTATTTAACAGATCAACCCTGCCATTAGCTCCGATTACCCACAAACCTTTTGGCTTGAGTGAAGCGACTAATGTAATATTTCGGAAAACATTAGCCGTAGGCAGTTGAATCTGTTCTGACTCTTGGTTGCCGGTTTCTTCTTCTTTTAGAGTTACAGGTTTTGATCGTTTGAACCTGAACTCACTTTCGCCGCTGATCCAATTTTCAATGTGATTAAATAATTTTTCAATTTGCTCTTTCCGTTCTTCTAATCTGTTTTTTATCTGAACTCTGTCAATCGTCTGCATATTGTAGCCCTGATTAAATTGGTTATACACACTATACAAAACATTTGTGCTCTTTTTGAATAGTTGAAAAACTCACATGTTTCTAAGCCAGATCTTTTTGTAATTTCGAACGCTAATTGGAAGAAGTATTTCAGTAGGTAGAAAGTCAAACAACATGACATCAACAATAAAAACAGCTGTAATTTTAGCCGCCGGAAAAGGGGAGCGTCTCAGAGATGTGACCGGTAATAAGTGGCCGAAACCGATGACGGAAGTCGGCGGGAAAAGTATGATTGAACGCTCGATTGAAACGTTGCGTCGAAATGGTGTCAGGCGTATCGTGATTGTTACGGGACATCTTTTTCAAAAAATTGAGGATCTGGCCTCGCATTACTCTTATGTTGAGTGTGTGTTTAATCCCAAATATGACACGTTCGGAAGTCTGTTTTCGCTGTTGATCACAGAGCACCATGTAAGAGAAGCGTTCTATTTGCTGGAGTCAGATATTGTGTATGAAGAGAAAGCACTTGAATGTGACAATGTTGAGCGGCCATATATTATCACATCTCCGCCTCTTCCACAGGATGACAATGTTTACTTCACTTCTGAAAATGGAATTCTGCAAAAACTGAGCAAAGAAAAACCGAAAAATTCTGAAGGCGTGATGACCGGAATCTGGACATTGCCCCGTGGATTTAACCAGCGTTTCGCGCGCTATTGCCGTGAAGAACAGGTGAGCATGCTGGGAGATTATGAAATGGCCATAGCTCAATACTCGCGTGATGTTGAGCCGATTCATATCCATCACCACAAACAATTAGCATGGTGCGAAGTGGATAACGAAGATCATCTGAAGTTTGCTGAAGAAGTGATAGTTCCACAATTGAATTGAGCGAGTGGTTTTTGGTCCGACCGGTAAATGGTTTATAAAGCGCAACAGAGAGGAGAATTTCATGAAATCCCCCTCTCTGCTGAAAATGCCAGAAGACTTCGGAAGCCGTCGCAATCAACGAAAGGAATTGATTTATTGGAAGAGATTTATTGAAGTGGCTTCAGAAGTCGGAGTTTGATCTTGGAATAAAGCACTTTTGGCGCTGATGAGATTCCGACTTCCGAAGTCCCTTCGAAAACGAGTTGAATAGTAATCGAGGCTTGAAAGCTTCGGGACG